>Ga0193706_1001008_pt1 | contig 13575 bp, 12 predicted proteins | sample U3c1metaG_FD_160130 | JGI IMG/M metagenome (GOLD analysis project Ga0193706, IMG submission 160130) | Soil microbial communities from a riparian zone of the East river system, Colorado, United States - U3c1 | ecosystem: Environmental > Terrestrial > Soil > Riparian zone | place: USA: East River... | reverse complement strand
GTTTAGATCCATTCCGTACTTTGTAGCTGCCACGACAGTGTTGATGAACTCGCCGTAGCCGCAGCCCAGGTCAAGAACAGTGCCACTCTGCGGCACGTACGGTTGAAAAACTTGTTTCACGAGCACGCGCCAAACGCGCCGACGGTACTCAAGGTTTGACTGAAACCGCCGGGAGTAGATGGCCTGCAATTCCCGGGTGTCAGGACCGGACGGTGATTCACTAATGGTTGCTCGCGACATATTGACTCCGACTAAGGCATTTCCCCAAAAGCGTAAATCCTGAAGATGTAATACAGATCGAAGGCGGCTTGATTAATCAAAGCCACTGGCAGTGGAAGAAACCAGGTGATTTCGTTCAGATACACATTGTAGTTGCCACCGATCGCCGAGATGAAAAACGCGAAGAAGCAATATTTCCGCGTTATCCTGAGATGGTCATTGCCGGCCACCGCCCATAATGTAGTAAACGCGAGCGGGAGGGCATACGAGGTAGTTCGAACCAGATCCCCGTTCGCAAAGCAGAAGGCGAACATGGCGATAAGCGTAGCGATAAACAGAAAGGCCCGCAGTCGACGTCGTTCCTGCCAAACCAACAGCACCGCGAGTCCTGCCAGAAGCCACCCTCCTTCCAGTGCAAACCAAATTCCCGGATGCCAATGCTCGATGTGATGAACGAAGGTCCCTGGGCCGACCCCTTTGATGGGCGAGGGCAGATCGGACCAACGAACCAGCACCAACCTGGCAAGCCAGTAGCTGGCCATTCCTGCGAGCAGAGCCATCGAACGCCGTGTGAACATTGAACGAAGTCCTTTTTGCTCCAGCAGGCAAAAATCTCCTATCAAGATCAGGCCCACTGCCATGAACCCTCGTTCATCCGTGAACGATGCACTGAAGACCAGGGCTGCGCGAACGAATGCAGGTATCCTCGGCGCCAGCGCCAGTATCACTTGAGCCATCGTAATGGCGTCGTAACACAGAATAAACCCAAACGAACCCAGATACGTTGAGCTCACGAACAGCGTCATGAACAAGCTCGTGACGCGATCACCTGTTATCTGAAATGTGACAAGGCATGAAAAATAAATCAGAAGGCACACTCCCACGATCGTGACGATGGGCAGCGCCCAGCGAAGTGCTTGGTATTCGCTCAGATTAAGCGGATGCAGCAAAACTGGGACGGTAAGCCGATAGTTTAGTTTGGCTTCATGAGTTCCGGCTTCGTACGCCTTGCTCATGTCGGTGAGGGGATGCTGGATCTTCTTATAATAGCCGCCATAATACCCGTGCTTAAGATTATAAAAATCAATTCCGCCCGAGCACAGAATGGAGAACGCTACCCCAAGAACTGTTACCTTCACCATCCAGAAACGGCTCGAAACAAATCCCTCGGCCCAAGCTAGAATAATGTTCCACCGGTGGCGTAAGTGATCGGTCACCGTCCGCTTCAACCGGCACTCGATCACATCTGGTGCAAGTTCCCTCATGCCTGCTTGGCCTGTATGTGCGCAGATTTCCTGTAATCACCGCGGCTGAAATACTTCTCCAGCCAGACGTACAGACATATGAAGAGATAGCGACTTCCCATTTCCTTGATCTTGAGCTTGGGCACGCCGGAGCGCCGGTTGTGCCAAGTGATGGGGATCACGTTCCAGGTGTAACCGCGCACGATTGCTTTGAGTGGCAACTCAACGGTCAGGTTGAAGTGTGGCGCGATGAGTGGACGGCAGCCCTCGATCACTTCTTTGCGGTAGGCTTTGAAGGCGTTCGTGGTGTCGTTGAGTTTAATGTGGAAGAGCAGCTTGAGGAACCAGTTGGCCAGCCTATTGATGCGCAGCTTGAGCCACGGATAATCAATCACACCCGCGCCCTTCATGAACCGGCTGCCGAACACGCAATCGCAACCGTTTTGCAACTCGCGCCAGTAACGCACCACGTCGCGGCAATCGTCGGATTCATCCGCCATCATGATCACGACCGCATCGCCACGCATCGCATCCAACCCGAGGATGATCGCTCGGCCGAATCCATGAGCGCCCGTGTTTTGAAGAGGGCGGAGGTCCGTGATTTTTTGCCGCATCGATTGAAGCAGTTCCCAAGTTCGGTCGCCGCTCCCATCATCGATGACAATGATCTCGTGGGGAATCTTCTGAATCTCCAGCTCGATGTGCAGATGCTCTACCGTGGAACAAATGCACCCTTCTTCGTCGCGCGCAGGTATCACTACGGAGAGAAGTTCGAGACGTCGCGCGGGGTCTGAATGTTGTTGTAGATCAGTCATGCGGTTGAAGCGTCTAGCCAGAGTGGATGCTTCTCGGCGTGCTCAGCGATTTCAACCAAAATAGTCTCCAGGGAGGTTTGCGGGCGCCAATCCCAGCGCGCTTCGGCGGGCTGACCACCCCTAACCAGTCACGGGATATCGAACGGTCGCGGGTTCGGATCGGACTGAATAGGGTGCGCACCGAATCGGTCGGCGCACCAATCGCTGAGTTGTCGAAGCGACATGCTGTTTCGCGCGCCTCCACCAATGTTGATCGGTGGCTCGACGAGGCGTTCGCGATTGTTCATCTGACGCGTGAGAAGCGGAGCGAGATCACGCGGTTCAAAACAATCCCTGACCTGATGGCCCGTGCCGCCAAATCCAATGAACTTCAGAGCCCGCCGTCTCGCGTAGGAATGAATCCAGAACGAGAAGATCCCCTGGTCGGCGCGGCCGAATTGACCCGCACCTGCCAACACGCCACAACGATTGATCCGCACCGGGAACTCGAACGCCGATCCGTATTCCATCGCCAAAATTTCTGACGCCAGCTTCGTGCTCCCATAAAGCGAGAGCGGCGCGTCAGTCGGAAATTGTTCCGTCACGCCTTCTGGCGAACATCCGGTGGGCCACAATTGTTCTGCTCTTGGCCGGAACGCTCTCGACACGGTTTCCATTTCCAGACTTGCGAGTGCGCGGATCGAATAAACGCGGCTGGTGCTGAGGAGAATAAATCCGGCCCGATGGCGTTTGCAGTATTCGAGGATATTGACGGTGCCACCGAGATTGTGCTCCACCAATTGGCGGCTGCCCGCGCGACCGTCGATGCCGGCCAACACGCTCGCGTTCGCCGCGGCATCGATGACCCAATCCACAGCCGGCAATAATTCGAAATCCGATGCCGCGCGGATATCGGCGTGGAAGAACTTGATGCCTTGCCGGGCCAGCGTGGCGCGGTTTTGTTCGCTTCCGGCACGGATGAAGTTATCCAAACCAATGATCTCAACGCCTGGCAAATATTCCGGAAGCGTGCGAGCGAGAACCTGCCCCACGAATCCACAAATGCCGGTGATCAGAATACGCATGGCCGTTCAACCACCTCCCGCGCACGCCTCGTGAATCTCTTCGAGGATACCGCGCAAGTCGTATCGATATTTCCAATGCGGATAGTGCGATTGAAACTTGCGCACGTCGCTGATGTACCAGATGTGGTCGCCGATGCGATTATCTTCCACGTAAGTCCAATCCAGTTTTCGCCCGCTGATCTGTTCGCAAAGCTCGATCGCTTCAAGCATCGAACAATTCGAGTGGCGGCTTCCGCCCATGTTGTAAACTTCACCCGGCCGCGGCGCTTTGAAAAATTCCCAGAACGCTTCCACAAGATCGTGGCTGTGGATGTTGTCCCGCACTTGCTTGCCCTTGTAACCGAACACCCGATAAGGCTTGCCGGTCACGGTGCATCTCATCAGGTAAGCGAGGAAGCCGTGAAGCTCCGCGCCTGCGTGCGCCGGCCCGGTGAGACAGCCGCCGCGAAACGAAACTGTCTTGATGCCGAAGTAGCGGCCGTACTCCTGTACCAGCAAATCCGCCGCCGCCTTGCTCGCCCCAAACAACGAATGCTTGCTTTGATCGATGCTCAAATTCTCGTCGATGCCAGTCGTATAGGGATGTGAAGGATCGATTTCCCAACGCTTCGCTTGCTCGATGAGCGGCAACGCGTTGGGCGCATCGCCGTAAACTTTGTTCGTGCTGGTAAAAATGAAAACGGCCCCGGGACAATATTGGCGCACCGCTTCGAGGAGCACGAGCGTGCCGTTCGCATTCACGGTGAAATCGGTGAACGGATCGCGCGCCGCCCAGTCGTGTGAAGGCTGAGCCGCCGTGTGTATGACGACAGACACCGCCTTGCCGAGTTCGCTGAAAAGACCTCCGATGCCTTCACGATCCCTGATGTCCAGTTCCCGATGGCGATAGCGCGGCAGGGAACTTTCCAAGGTCTTGCGGTTGGCTGAGGTGGAGGCTTCTTTGCCGAAGAATTGCGCCCGCATATCGTTGTCGATACCCACGACATCGAAACCTTCGGCGTGAAACCTCCCGCACGTGGCGGACCCAATCAGACCGGCGGAACCAGTTACGACCGCAACGCTCATCGAACGGTGACCCCTGCCAGGCCGGAATGCACCAGCGTGAAAACTCCCGGGCGATGTCGGCGGAACATGCGCATGAGTGAGACGAAATTCATGACTTAGATTCAACGCAAGGCTACCGGCGCATGGATTGCGGGCACAAGAATTTACCCGCCTGCCAAGCGCGTATGCGGATGAGGATGGCAGCAGCAGCGCGGGTGCGTGTTCGCGACGCCCCGTGCCGTCCGTTTGGTACGGATGACAAGCATCGGCTCGAGTGCTACTCACTCCACGTGATTTTGATCGGCACATCGGGGTTTCAGTATCCGGAGTGGAAGGGCACATTTTATCCGCCTGATCTCTCGACGAAGAAAATGCTCGGGTTCTACAGCGAGCGGTTCAATTCGACCGAGAGCAATTACACGTTTCGCCGTATGCCGGCCGAATCGACGCTGGTTAACTGGGCGGCGCAAGTGCCAGAAAACTTCCGTTTCAGTCTCAAGGCGCCGCAGCAGATCACGCACTTCAGGCAACTGCGCGATTGCGAATTGGTAGTGCAACACTTCGCGGATGTGGCGCAGGCGCTGGGGCCGAAGCTGGGCGCGGTGCTGTTTCAATTGCCCCCGAGTCTGCATTGCGATGTCACGTTACTCCGCGATTTTCTGGTGGTGATGCCGCCGAATCTGAAATCCGCGTTCGAGTTCCGTCACGAGTCGTGGTTCGCAGATGAAGTCTTCTCGACGTTGCAGGCTCATGACGCAGCGCTTTGCATCGGCGACAGCGAGAAGCTCCACACGCCACTGAACTTTACGGCGCGGCATGCTTACTTCCGGTTGCGAGACGAAGGCTATGGCGAGCAGGACATTGCGCGCTGGGCTTCAGTCATTCGTGAGCAAGAATCGCTGCGCAAAGACATCTACATTTATTTCAAACACGAGGAGAGCGGCCTCGGCCCGCAGTTCGCGGCGGCGTTGCAGAAACTGCTGCGCGATTAAGCAATCACCTCGCGGCGATCATGTAGCTGGCGCGCCATTTCGTCGCGATGCTCGTGAAGGCGATTTTCGCGCGCGGCCAGCAAGACGTCGCGCAACACCTGCGCCTCAAACATTCGCGGCACGCTGACGTAACTCGCGCCGACTGCGTAAAGCTTCGGCACGTCAGTGAGCACGTCGGCGGGCACGATGATCTGTGCAGTTGGGTTCATCTCGCGCAGTTCCTGAACGAGGCGCAAATTGTTTGTGCCTTTCAGCAGCGAGTTGGGAATCGTGCAGATGATGACTCGGGCCTGCGCGATGCCGGCATGCAGCAACGTGTCACGCTGGCTGATGTCGCCATACAGCACCGTCACGCCACGGCGGCGCAGTTCGTCGTTCACCACCGGGTTGAAATCCACCACGGCGATTTCTTCCAGCAACGTCACGTCGCGCCGCGAAACTTCTTCGAGCAACGAGCTGGCGGTGGAAAAAAATCCGAGCAGATAAATCGGCTTGCCTTCATGGCCATGTCCGCCGGACGACGAGCCCGCAGCGGCCGGCGTGTAGTCATGGAAACCCATGCGCGTGAGGCGCGGACTGATCCAACGAAGCACACTGTCACTGCGGGTCATGCCGTAACTCGATGCCACCGCGAGCACCGCGAATGCATACGCCGCCACGCCCGCGGTGCTTTCGGCGACGTGCCCAGACTTCTGTCCCAAAGCGATGATGACGAGCGAGAATTCACTCACTTGCGACAGGTTCAGCGCGGGCAAAAAGCTGACGCGATGGCCGAGATTCATTCGATCCAATGGGATGAAGACCGTGATGAATCGCGTTGCGATCAGGAACACACCCAGCGCGATCGCCATGCCGAGTAACGCGAAGCTGGGCATCGGGATGGTCATGCCGAGCGCAACGAAGAAAAGCGTGAGAAAGAAATCGCGCAAGGTCGTGACCTTGGCGGTGACATCCAGCGCGTAAGGAAAGGTGGAAATCGCGACGCCCGCGACGAGCGCACCCATTTCGCGCGAGAGACCAAGAGCCACTGCGAGTCCGCAGATGAGGAAACACCATGCGAGCGCACCGACAAGAACCAGTTCAGGCAGGCGTGCCACGGCTTTAAACAAAGTGGGCAACACGTATTTGCTCGCGACGAGCGCCGCCACCACGAGGGTTGCGACTTTGCCGAGCGACAACAGAATCTGGCTCACTGCCGGGTTGTCGAGGTTCGGCTGGACGGCGAGAAAAAGGATGGCGAACAAGTCTTGAATTACGAGCACGCCGAGCGTGATGCGTCCGGCGAGCGTCTCGAGCTCGCGCTTGTCATACAAAATTTTGACGATGATCACCGTGCTGCTCAGTGCGGCGGCGATGGCCAGGTAAAGCGCGTCCAGTTTTCCCGCACCGAGCGAGTAGCCGATCAGTCTGAAGAACAGAAGTCCGAGCAGCGTTCCTCCCACCACTTGAATGATCGACGTGACGAGAATCGCACGCCCGGCGCTGGCAATGCTCTTCAGATTGATCTCCAGACCAATCATGAAGAGGAGGAAAATCAATCCGAGTTCCGAGATCGTCGCGATGGCGTCACGGTCTGAAATCCATTTAAGCCCGACGGGTCCGACGAGCACGCCGGCTGCGAGATAGGCGAGGATCAAAGGCTGGCGGAGAAGCTTGGCGAGCACGCCAAGTCCCCACGCGACAACCACGCAAAGCGCGATATCGTTCAGCAGGGCATCATGATTTACGGCCGAAGCGTCCACGGGAGTGCAGCGTAGCGAACGTGTTTCAGCGTGCAAGCAGTTGCTCTACTCTTGGCGTGGGACGAAAGGACTATCGCGCGAATTGGAGCCGAAGTTACCCTGTCGTCCGCCGCGGACCTTGGCGCGGCAACGCAGCATGACGACAGCGAGTGAACAGCAGCAATCGATCGGCACAGGACGCGAACAGGTGTTCCACGTGCGCGGCCTCACGAAGGTCTATGGCGCGGGCACGGCCGAGGTGCGCGCGCTCGACGGCGTGGATCTCGATTTATTCGCAGGAGAACTCGTGGTGTTGCTCGGCCCTTCCGGCAGTGGCAAGACGACGCTGCTCAATCAAATCGGCGGACTCGATGTGCCAACCGATGGCGAACTCTGGTATCGCGGCATGGAACTGACTCACGCGGATGAAACTGAACTGACGCGCTATCGCCGAGATTCCGTGGGATTCATTTTCCAGTTCTACAATTTGATCCCCAGCCTCACCGCGCGGGAGAACGTGGCGCTGATCACCGAGATCGCGAACGATCCGATGTCGGCGGAAGAAGCATTGGACATGGTGAATCTGAGCAATCGGCTGGATCATTTTCCTGCGCAGCTTTCCGGCGGCGAGCAACAACGTGTGGCAATTGCGCGTGCGATTGCGAAGCGTCCCGAGGTGTTGTTGTGCGATGAACCGACCGGCGCGCTCGACATCAAGACGGGCATCGTCGTGCTGGAAGCGTTGCAACGCGTGAACCAGGAACTCGGCACGCTCACGGTCGTCATCACGCACAACGCCGCGATGGCCGACATGGCAGATCGCGTGATTCGTTTTGCGGATGGGCGCGTGCAGAGCATTCGCGAGAACACGATGAAAGCGCCGGCGAACAGTCTCAACTGGTGAGTTCCGAATGACGAATTTCCAATTCCGAAGAAAGCTCGAAGTCCGAACACCGGGAGACAGGAACGGTGTCGCGTCAATTGGACGGCTTCGGCCTTCCCTCGTCATTCGTTATTCGTCATTCGACATTTAACGAATGCTTTCTCTTCTCGATCGCAAGGTCTGGCGCGACCTGAATCGCATGAAAGGTCAGGCCATCGCCGTCTCGCTTGTGATGGCGTGCGGGCTGGCGATGCTCACGATGTCTCGCAGTCTCATTCAATCCCTCGAGAGCACCCGCGCGGAATACTACGAGGCGAACCGTTTTGCGGATGTCTTCGCGCATCTGAAACGCGCGCCCAACTCGGTGGCCGATCGTGCGAAGCAGATCGCCGGCGTCGCCGGAGTGCAGGCCGGTCTCGCGGTGAGCGTCACGCTCGACCTTCCTGGACTCGACGAACCTGCGAGCGGACAAGTGCGTTCGCTTCCAGATCGCGATGAGCCTGAGCTGAATCGATTATTTCTGCGCGCGGGCCGATGGCTCGTGCCCGGCAGCCGCGGTGAAGTGCTCGTGGGTGAAGCATTCGCCAAAGCCAATCAACTGAAGCCAGGTGCCCGCATTGCTATGCTGCTCAACGGACGGCGCGAGGAATTTGTCATCGTCGGCATCGTGCTTTCGCCGGAGTTTATCTTCGAGTCGCGCCCCGGTGCCGCGCTGCCGGACAATCGCACCTACGGAATCTTTTGGATGCCTTACGAGGAAGTGGCAAAGGCGTTTGATCTTTACGGCGCCTTCAATTTTATCGCGCTTCGGCTCACGCCCGGCGCATCCGAGCGCGCGGTCATTGCGCAAGTGGATCGTTTACTCGAAACGTACGGCGGACGCGGCGGGTTTGGCCGTACGGATCATCCATCACACATTCGCGTCTCGGACGAGATTCGGGTGCTGACGACGCTATCGGTCGGTTTCCCGCTCGTGTTCCTTAGCGTCGCGGCGTTCATGGTGAACGCGGTGTTGTCGCGTCTGCTCTCACTTCAGCGCGAACAGATCGCGATTCTGAAAGCGTTCGGGTTTCCGAATCGCGACATCGTGCTGCACTACTTGAAATTCGCGTTCGTGATCGTCGCCGGCGGTCTCATCATCGGAGCGCTCGGCGGCGCGGTGCTCGGGAACAAGCTCGTGGGCATGTATGAAATGTGGTTTCGCTTTCCTGAGTTGCACTTTCAGTTCGCGCGCTCGGCACTGGTCTGGGCTTCATTCGTGGGCGTGTTCGCCGCGATGCTCGGCGTTTTCAATGCCGTGCGCCGCGCGGCGAAACTGCCGCCCGCCGAAGCCATGCGTCCCGAACCACCGGCGAATTATCGCCCATCCATCATCGAGCGCACGGGCATCGCGCGATTCCTTTCGCACACGTTTCGCATCGCCATGCGCAACATCGAGCGGCGTCCGATGCAGGCGCTCTTCACCGTGGCGGGACTCGCGCTGGCGACGGGAATTCTCATTGTCCCGAACACGTTTCGCGACAGCGTGAAGCACATCCTCGGCTTTCAATGGGACGTGCTCGAACGCGAAGACCTGAGCGTGGGCCTCGTCGAGCCCGCGAGCGCAAAGGTGACGCATCTCTTCGAGCAATTGCCCGGCGTCGTGGCGGTCGAGCCGTTTCGAGTCACGCCCGTGCGGCTGCGGTTCGGGCATCGCTCACGTCAGCTCGCCATTCGCGGGATGCAAGCGAACGGAATTCAAACGCGCATCATTGATCAGGCGATGCATGAGATCCCGTTGCCCATGAATGGGGTAGTGGTTTCAGCGAAGCTGGCGGAAGTGCTCGGCGCGCGCGTGGGTGATGTCCTCACTGTCGAAACGCTCGAAGGCAAACGCCTCGTGCGTAGCGTGCCGCTCGTCGGGTTGGCCGAAGATCTCGCTGGCGTGACGGCTTACATGGAGATGCATGCGCTCAATCGATTCCTCGAAGAAGGCGATGTCGTGACCGGCGCGAATCTGACGGTGGACAACGCGCGTCGCGCCGAGTTCCTGCGCGAGCTTAAGAGCATCCCGCGCGTGAGCTGGGTCGCGATCAAGGAATCGTTGCGCGAGAATTTTCGCAAGACCACCGGCGCGAGCATCAACTTGATCCAATCAATTTATCTCACGTTCGCAACCGTCGTGGCCTTCGGGGTCGTTTACAACAATGCGCGCATCTCGCTCGCGGAACGCGCGCGCGAACTCGCGACGCTGCGCGTGATTGGTTTCTCGCAACGCGAAGTCGGAAGCGTGCTCGTGACTGAATTGATCGTGCTGTCGCTGATCGCCATGCCCATTGGCCTTCTGCTCGGGACGGGTTTCGCGACGGGAATCATCAGCATGGTGAATACCGAAACGGTGCGCCTTCCGCTGGTCCTCACGACGCGCAATTATGCTTTCGCTACGCTGGTCGTGGCGGCGGCATCGACGTTGTCTGCGATCCTCGTTTTGCGAAACCTGAAGCACTTGAACCTGGTGAGCGCATTGAAAGCGCCGGAATGAAGGAGAAAGTCTTACGCGAAGGACTCGAAGGCTGCAAAGAGGTGAACGCGTTCAACCTTTGCGCACTTGGCGCCTCTGCATGAGGCACTTCCCCGCTTGAAACTCGAATCTGATGAACACCACGACTACTGTCTCCACCGCGATGGAACCGCCGTCGAAAGACACTACCGCGCGTCCGCTCACGCCCACGCCACGACGCAATGATGTGGTGAAGCGCAAGCGGCGTCGCTGGCTGCCGTACTTCGGCGCGCTGATCTTGATCGCGCTTATCGTGGCGGGACTTTGGCCGAAGCCGTTGCCGGTCGAGACGGTGAAGGTCACGACCGGCCGCTTGCGTGTGACGGTGAATGAGGAAGGCAAGACGCGCATCAAGCAACGCTTCGCGGTGTCTGCGCCGGTGACGGGACAGCTTCGCCGCATTCCCTTCAAGGCTGGCGCGGAAATGAAAGCCGGAGAAACCGTGGTCGCAATGATTGACCCGCTGACGCCCACGATGCTCGACGCGCGCACTCGCGCTCTGGCCGAAGCACGTCGCGACACAGCGACAGCAAACGTGGAACGTGCGCACGCCGCTCACAAATTTGCGGCGAGTGAGTTGAAGCGTTTCGAGGCGTTGTTCGCCGACAAGACGATTTCCATCCAGGAGTTTGAGCAAGTGCAGTGGCGCGAGACATCCGCAGCGAAAGAACTCAGCGCGGCGGAAGCGGCGTTGCGCCAGGCTGAGGCGGAGATCGCGGAATTCAGCGTTCCTGCTTCGGACCAACCGCGCACCGCTGTGGAGGTGAAGACGCCCGTGAGCGGGCGTGTGTTGCGCGTGATCGAGGAAAGTTCACGTGTGGTTGCAGCCGGCACACCGCTCGTCGAGATCGGTGATCCAGCGGATCTGGAAGTAGTAATCGAAGTGTTGTCGCGCGATGGCGCGGCCATTCGGCCCGGCACTCGCGTCGAACTGGAACAGTGGGGCGGCAACGAACCGTTGCAAGCGCGCGTGCGACTCGTGGAACCGGCGGCGTTCACCAAGATCAGCGCGCTGGGCGTGGAAGAGCAACGCGTGAATGTCATTGCGGACATCGTCACACCCGTCGAGAAACGTGCGAACCTCGGCGATCAATTTCGTGTCGAGGCGCGCATCGTCACGTGGGAGGCGGAGAAGGTGTTGAAAGTTTCATCGGGCGCAATTTTCCGGCGAGGCGAAGAGACAGCCGTTTTTGTCGTGAAGAACAGCCGCGCAACATTTCAACCGATCGAAGCTGGTCGCAGTTCACGAACCGAAACAGAGATTACAAACGGTCTCAGCGAAGGCGATGACGTAATCATTTATCCCGGTGATCGCATCCACGACGATGATCGCGTGAAGCCGCTGCATATCAGCCGGTGAGCGCAATTGGCGCAGATTTCATCTGCGGCTCTCAGGCGTCTGGAACGTTTTCAAAAATCCGTTTGCCCATGCTGACGCGCTTCTCGATGGAGTACCCCAGCGTTGCGTAAAACGCCGTCACACTTTCGCGGTCTTCCATGATCTGAAGGTTGATCTTCACGCAGCCCCTGCCAGTCAGGGCGCGCTCGGCATGCGCAACGAGGCGGCCTCCGATGCCTCGCCTGCGATGGGATTCAGCAACCTCTAAAGAGTAAAGCCAACCGCGATGTCCATCGTATCCGGCCATGACGTGCCGATGACCGCATCGTGAGCAACTGCGATGAAGAAGAGATTATCTTCCACGACAAGTTTCTTATCGATGACCAGACTCGGACGATTGTGCGCCGGTTCATAGCCAAAAACTGTTTCCCACAACGCCACAACCTCGTTTCGATGAACGGCATTCACGAAGGGCTTGATCGTAATGGTGTTCATGCGAGTGGGTGTCGGTTTCTGGCGAGGATGGCGCGCTTGGCCGTGATGGGGTCAAGCAGGATTCCAAGGTCGATCACTCCAACTTCAAAGCGTCCACAGTGCGGTGTTCTCGTCGGTGCCCGGGAAAAAACTGTTTTGTGAGAACGCCTTTGCTCTAAGTTCCGCAAACGATGAATGCTGCCAATCAGTCGATGTGGGAACGCTTTAAGCAGCGGTATGTGGAATACCCGACCCTGGGTTTGAGCATCGACACCAGCCGGATGAACTACGACGACGCGTTCATCGAGTCGATGAAACCGCGCGTCGAGAAAGCACTGGCAGCGATGACCGCCTTGGAGGGGGGCGCAATCGCCAACGCTGACGAAAACCGGATGGTTGGGCATTACTGGTTGCGCAACCCCGCGTTAGCGCCGACGACAGAGATCAGACAAGAGATTGAAGCGACCCTGGTCGCGGTCAAAACGTTCGCGAATGAAGTCCACACCGGCCAAGTGTCGGGAAAAGCCGGTCCGTTCAAGAACGTGTTGCTGATCGGCATCGGTGGCTCCGCCCTTGGGCCTCAGTTCGTCTCGCACGCGTTGGGGCATCCCAAGAGAGACAAGATGCGGATGTTCTTTTTCGACAACACGGACCCGGACGGAATGGAGAAGGTGCTCGCCAGTCTGGACGGACAGCTTGGACAAACGCTCTGCGTCGTAATTTCAAAGTCCGGCGGCACGAAGGAAACACGAAACGGGATGCTTGAAGCGGAGGCAGCGTATCATGCTGCTGGCCTCCAATTCCACGCCCACGCAGTAGCGATTACTGGACAAGGAAGTAATCTGGAGCGCGTGGCAATTGGTTGGTTGCGGCGGTTTCCTATGTGGGATTGGGTAGGTGGCCGAACTAGCGAGACCTCGGCAGTGGGCTTGGTGCCAGCCGCGCTTCAAGGAATCGACATTCATGCGTTGCTGGCGGGTGCCAAAGAGTGTGATATCGTCACTCGGCAGCGGGATCAGAATAATCCGGCCGTAAATCTGGCAAACGTATGTTACTACATCGGTAACGGAACAGGCTCCAAAGACATGGTGGTTCTTCCTTACAAAGATCGTTTGGAGCTTTTTTCCAAATATCTTCAACAGCTCGTAATGGAATCTTTGGGTAAGGAAAAGGATCTGAAAGGCAACACCGTGAATCAAGGCCTCTCGGTGTTCGGCGAAAAGTTATAAACTAAACAGCAT
>Ga0193706_1001007_pt1 | contig 13583 bp, 5 predicted proteins | sample U3c1metaG_FD_160130 | JGI IMG/M metagenome (GOLD analysis project Ga0193706, IMG submission 160130) | Soil microbial communities from a riparian zone of the East river system, Colorado, United States - U3c1 | ecosystem: Environmental > Terrestrial > Soil > Riparian zone | place: USA: East River... | reverse complement strand
ATCTCGATCGTTCTCAACATCGCGGAAGGCGCTGGCAAGTTCTCCAAGCCTGACAAGCGCCGCTACTACCTGTCAGCCGTGGGCTCTGCCACCGAATCGGCCCGCCATTCTCGATGTCTCCCACCGACTGAAGCTCCTCGACGACGATACCCATCGCAGTGGCAAGGAGACCCTTGATCGCGTTGTGGCCATGCTCGTCAAGTTGGCCAACGTCCTCCAGGATGGGTGGGACCGGGAGCGGGACCGGGAGCGGGCCGGATTCAGAGGCTGGCCCTCGAAGTGCAACAGGGCCCCACCCCCAGTTTTGGGGCCCCGACCCCAAATCAATTCATTTTCCCCCGCGTGCAACAGGGAGTTTCTCGTCCCTTTCAAACCGTTGGTCACACGACTCTGTCAGATTCTCGCTGCCAGCAGCAAACGCCCGCCTGTCGTGCTAATTCCCGGGCCATGCCCGCGGAGATGCCCAAGGCTTACGAGCCCGCCGAGGTCGAGTCACGTTGGTACGCGTTCTGGATGTCGCGCGGCGTCTTTCGCGCGTCGAGCGATCCGTCGGACACGAGGCCTGTCTACGTCATTCCCATGCCGCCCCCCAACGTCACGGGCGCGCTGCACATGGGTCACGCGCTCGGGAACACGCTCGAGGACGTTCTCACCCGCTGGCATCGGATGCGCGGGTTCAACACGCTATGGCTCCCGGGCATCGACCACGCCGGGATTTCCACGCAAGTCGTCGTGGAGCGACAGCTCCGGCGCGAAGGGTTGAACCGGCACGAGATCGGCCGCCAGAAGTTCGTGGAGCGCGTGTGGAAGTGGAAGGCGGAGAGCGGAGGCCGCATCGCACTGCAGCAGCGCGAGCTCGGCGCGTCTCCCGACTGGGAACGATCGAAATACACGATGGACCCCGACATGGTCCGCGCCGTGACCGAGGCGTTCGTCCGTCTCTACGACGACGGCCTCATCTACCGCGCGACGCGTCTCATCAACTGGTGCGTCTCGTGCCAGACCGTGCTGAGCGATCTCGAAGTGGAGAACGAAGAGAACGTCAACGGTGAGCTCTTCGAATTTGCGTACCCCGTCGAAGGCAGTAGCGAGGAGATCGTCGTCGCCACGACGCGCCCGGAGACGATGCTCGGTGACACCGCCGTCGCCGTCCACCCCGACGACCCGCGCTACCAGCATTTGCACGGCAAAATGCTGGTGCATCCGTTCGTCGATCGGCGCATCCCCATCGTCACCGACGCCATCTTGGTCGATCCCAAGTTCGGCACCGGCGCCGTGAAGGTGACGCCCGCGCACGATCCGAACGACTTTGCCACGGGCAAACGGCACGGCCTCGCCGAAGTCACCATCTTCGCGCCGGACGGCACGATGAACGAAAATGGGGGCCCCTTCCGGGGGCTCGACCGCAAGGAAGCGCGCAAGCGGGTGAAGCGCGAGCTCGAGCAAAAGGGGCTGGCGCGCGGAACCAAGGCGCACTTGCTCACGCTGCCGAAATGCCAGCGCTGCGCCACCGTGGTCGAACCGATGATCTCCACGCAGTGGTTCGTCAACATGAAGCCTCTCGCCGAGCCGGCGCTGGCTGCCGTGGCCGACGGTCGCACCCGCATCATCCCCGAAGAATGGGCGAAGACGTACAACCACTTCCTCGAGAACATCCAGGATTGGTGCATTTCGCGGCAGCTCTGGTGGGGGCATCAGATCCCGGCTTGGTTCTGCGAGGACGGGCACTTCACGGTCGCGCGGGAACAGCCCGGCGCTTGTGCAGAGTGCAAGAAGACGGAGCTCACCCAGGACAGTGACGTGCTCGACACCTGGTTTTCCAGCGGTCTTTGGCCGTTCGCGACCCAGGGTTGGCCGGACGCGACGCCGGCGTTGGCGAAGTTCTACCCCGCGACCGATCTGGAGACGGGCTACGACATCATCTTCTTCTGGGTCGCGCGCATGATGATGATGGGACTCTATTTCATGAAGGACGTGCCCTTCCGGCGCGTGCTCTTGCACGGCATGGTCGTCGACGAGAACGGCGACAAGATGGCCAAAATGCGCGGCAACGGACTCGACCCGCTCGACCTGATCCACGGTGCGAGCTTCGACCAGATCGTCGAAAAAGCATTGCCCGGCGCGCCCCGCGAGGAAGCGCTCGCCAAGTTCAAGAAGAGTTACCCGAGCGCTACCCAGATGGGCGCAGGGTTTCCTGCTTTCGGCGCCGACGCGCTGCGATTTACGTTCACCAGCTATTCCCCGCAAGCCAAGCGCATCCTCCTCGCGCCCAAGCGCATCGAGGGGTATCGGCACTTCTGCAACAAGATCTGGAACGCCGTTCGCTTCGCCTTGCCGTACCTGGAAGCACACCCCGCCGCCCTCGGTGCGATGCCCGAGCCGACCTTCCGCGCCAACCGCTGGATCCTCTCGCGCCTCGCGGCAGCGATCGCCGAGGTCGACGCGGGGCTCACCGAGTTTCGGCTCGACGAGGCTTCGGGGGCCCTTTACCGCTTTTTCTGGGACGAGTTTTGCAGCTGGTATCTCGAAATCGTCAAGCCGGTGTTCCTCGATGACGCGTCGCCCATTGCCGGCGAGGTGGCGGCCACGCTGGCGCACGTTTTGGAGACGTCGATGCGGGCCCTGCATCCTTTCATGCCGTTCATCACCGAAGAGCTCTGGCAGCGCTTGCCGCGCCCTGCTGCGCGGCCTGAATCGATCGCGCTGGCGCCGTTTCCAACTGCGGCTGACGGCCGTGCCGATCCCGAAGCCGAGCGCGAGATGGCCGTCCTCACGAGCGCCATCAGCGCGGCGCGCACCATCCGCAGCGAACACGAAGTCCACCCCGGCGCCCAGGTGCCGCTGGCCTTGCGCGGACACGACCCTCGGCTCCTCGATCTATTCCGATCGGAGCGCGTCACCATCCGTACGCTCGTCAAAACGGAAGGGGATCCCGTCATCGAGACGAGCGGGAGCGGCCGGCCGCCGGGCAGCGTGATGAGCGTGGTGGACGACGTGGAGGTCCTGGTCGGGCTGCGCGGGTTGGTGGACCCTGCGAAAGAGACCGACCGCGTCGAGCGCGAGATCCGGCGCGCGGAGAAGGACTTGGCCGCGCTGGAAAAGAAGCTCGGCTCCCCTGCCTTCGTGGAGAGGGCCAAGCCGGAGATCGTGGCAGAGGCCAAGGGGCAGGTCGAAGCCCTACGCCGCACGCGCGCCCGGCTGGAAGAAGCGCGCCAACTGGCGAGCGAGCTGGCGTGAACGAATGCGGACAAGGCCGCGAAACCATGCGTCGGCTCGGCTCGACGAGCACGCCCCCCCCGGGGCTGGCCGCAGCGAGAGTTTGCTAGTGCTGGCACGGCAAAGTTGCTAAGTCTGGCGGGCCCTAACACTCCATCCTGCGGCGGCCTCGCCGCCTTTCACGTGGCCGCGCCGGCCGCAAAAGCCGATCGTGATCGGGCTTGGGAAGAACGGACGCAGTCGTATTGAGGGGCCCCTGAGGCAGCCGGTTCGATGATGAGCGACGTGGAGGAAAACGAGGTCAAGACCGGCCCGGCCGTGCCGCCCCTGGTGGAGGAAGCGGCTCTTGCCGCTGCGCCGGCCGAGCCCACGGGCCCGCCTGTAACGAAAAGTAGATTTTGGTCGTTCCTGCGGAGCACCCCCAAGACGCCGCCGCTCGTCGGCAATCCTCTGCACCCCATTCGGGGCACCCTCCTCGCGCTGACGGGAGGGCTCGTCGCGCTCGTCCCGATGGCGCTCGAAACACAGTTTCGCTGGGGAGTTCCTCTCGGCATCCTCGGCATCTTCGTGGCGACGACGGGGATCCTCGATTTCATGGGGACCTTCGACGATCCTGACGACCGCGTCGCCCGGCAGGTGACCCTCGCCGAGATCAAGCGCCCCCTGCTCGCCACGCTCGGCACGCTGGCCCTCACGCTGCTGTTCATCGGGCTGACGGCGGCGGGGCGACTTCCGATCGCCGCCGCAGCCGCGCTGATCACCACGTCGTTCATCGGGCTCGTCGCGGCTGTCTTCCAAACCGGTGTCGCGCTCGGCCCCTGGGCGGTCGACGAGACGGGCAAGCCGCGCGCGCTGATCAAACGCGAGGGGTTCTTGGTCGTGCTCACTGGCACGCTCCTCTACTTGCCGATGCAGGGGAGCTACTCGCTCTCCGATCCCTGGGAGACGCACTACGGGGAAGTGGCGCGCGAAATGCTGGCGCGCAACGATTGGATCTCGACATGGTGGGCCCAGGACGGCTGGTTCTGGTCGAAACCGGTGCTCGACTTCTGGATGCAAGCCATCGCCATGGGCATCTTCGGGGTCAACTACCGACCCGGACAAATGCTGATTGGCGCGGGGGGGCGCACGCCTTGGCCGGAGTGGGCGGTGCGGATGCCGGTCTTCATCCTCACCATTCTGGCGCTCTACGTTCTCTACAAGGGGGTCGCCAAGGTTTTCGGTCGCCGTGCGGGGATGCTCGGTGCCCTCGTTCTCTCGACGATGCCGCAGTGGTATCTGCTCGCGCATCAGACCATCACCGACATGCCACTGGTGGCGGCGCTGTCGATGTCGATGGGCCTGCTCATGCTCGGCATGCACACCGACGCCGAGCAGAAGGTGCGCGCCTACGAAGTCTCGGTCCTGGGGAAGAAGATCCGCCTGACCGGCTTCCATCTGGTCTTCGGGGTGGTGCTCCTCTCGGCGCTGCCACAGATTCTCTACCTTTGCTCGCGCAACATCGAGCTGCAGTGGTTCCCCAAGCAGCCGGGCTTCCGCTGGCACCTCGACGAGTTCTTTTCCGGGTCCAAGGGCAACTGCGGCCTGCCCGGCAACGAGGCGTGCAACCCGCAGAAGCCGTTCAACCCTGATTTTCAGCCCATCAAGCAAGGGGCCATGTGGGCCGGGCTCATCATCGGCGCTCTCTATATGAACTGGGGCGAGCGCAGGCTGCAGCGGCTGTACTTCTTGGCGGCCTGGTATTTCGCCGCCATCGCCACGATGGGTAAAGGAGTCGCTGGGTTCGGTCTGCCGATCTTGGTGACGGTGTCGTACATCGCCGCAACCCGCAAATGGTCGAAGCTGCTCAGTCTGGAGATCCCAACGGGGCTCTTGCTCATCGCGGCCGTGGCCATCCCCTGGTACTTGGCCATGTACATCCGTCACGGCCAGCCCTTCACCGATCGGCTGATCTTCCACGACATGTACAAGCGCGCGATGACGCACGTCCACGATACGAACGAAGGAGACGACGTCAGCTTCCGCTTTTTCATCTGGCAGCTCGGCTACGCGTTCTTTCCCTGGACCGGCCTCGTGCCCGCCGGTCTCGTGTGGTGGACGCGACGTCGTGACGACACAGGAAATGGTCAGGGAGACGTATCTGTTTTTCTCGCGATGTGGTTCGTCTTCGCCTTCGCCCTCTTCACGGCCATGTTGACGAAGTTCCACCACTACATCTTCCCGGCCCTCCCGCCGGCGGCCATGCTGACGGGGATCATCGTCGACCGCATGCTCGGCGACGGTTGTGTAGCCAAAGCGGGGCGCACGCCACTGAGAATCGGCCCGCTCAGCCTCGGTTCGGTTCCCAACTACGGCGCCTACCTGGCAGGGCTCGGCGTGGCGTCGGCTTCGCTCGTCTACGGCTTCATCCGTATGTTCCCCGGGTGGGTGGACGGCAACGTCCCCGATCGCCCGCTGGCCGGCTCGCCTCTCCGCCCCCCTTCCTTCGTGCTCGCGGCCGTACTCATCGCCGTCGGGCTCGCCATCGCCATTTTCTGCGCCACCAAGTTCGGCCGTGCCGCCGACGAGCCGACCTCGGAGACACCGGAAGAGGCGCGCACGCGGCGTCACGAGCAGCTCATGCTCGGTGGCGTGGGGATCGCAGCGGCGATCGTGGTCGGCCTGGTAGGCCGCGATCTCAGCGCCAAAGCCGAGATGAGCGACGTGCCGGGCCAGGCGCGCCTCATCCATCTCTTTACGTACAACTATCGCCGCCCGTGGCCCGAGACGCTCGACTGGAGCGGCCTGCTCGCCGGTTTCGGCATCTTCTGCGCTGCGCTTTGTCTGTTTCTGATGGTGGCGCGCCTGCGGCGCCACGTGATGGTGATGCTGCTGGCCACTTCGCTTCTCTGGGCGGTGTGGGGTCTCGATGTCTATCTGGTGAAGGCGGCGCCCCATTGGGGACAGCGCGAAGTGATCGAGGCGTATTACAAGATGCGCGGCCGGCCCGAAGAGCCGATTGTCGCTTATCAGATGAACTGGAAAGGCGAAAACTTCTACACCGGCAACCAGACGCCGGCCTTCGTCTCCAGCGGTGCACCGTTCACCACCTATCTTCGGCAGCAGCAGGACAAGGGGATCAAGACCATCTGGTTCGTGACCGAGCATAGCCGTACGAGCGCGCTCAAGAACGAAACCGGCAACCCCAAGACCTTCGATATCGTCACCGACAAACGCCTCAACAACAAGTTCTGCCTGGTCAAGGCGATCTTCGAATAGCAGCTGGCCGGGCGGCGTGACCGGCTCCGAGCGACGGAGCGAACGCCGAAAAATCGAGCGTCAGGGCGCGGCAGCCGTCAGGGCGCGGCAGCCGTCAGGGCGCGGCAGCCGCCGAAGGTGCGGCCGCCGCGCGCTCGGCGTTCTGTCGAATGAGGTTATAGAGTAGATGCGCCATGCTCCCGAAATAGAGCGCCGTCGCGTAACGGAAATGGAGCGTGTCGTCGCGCTCGAGCACCGTCCAATATTGCACCACGCACACTCCGAGAACCAAAAGCCAGTTGGTGGCATCGCGCTCCGTCATCCACCTCTCGTCTCCGACGCGCACGCGAACCTCGTCCGCGATGAGCGGTAAGAGACAGAAGAAATGGAGATAGTAGTTGGCGGGGTTGAAGATGATCGGAACCAAGAGGAGCGCGACGACCGCCATCTGGTCGGGCCGCCTGCGGCGGCCCGACCAGATGACGGCCAAAGACGGGATCGCCAGCGAGAGCGCGTAGAGAGGCCAGCGGGCGCGCAAAATGGCCTGCTGATCGGCGCCCGTGCCGGCGATGAAGGCGCGCAGGCTGGTTTCGTTGGTCGATGGGTCGTGATCGAGCGCCGCCACTTTGCGCAGCCATTCCCCCCAGGCGCCGAACGAGAACAGCAAAGACGAGACGAGCCCGGTCACGATCACGCAAATCGCGGCGCCGGCGACGATCCGCACGAGGTCGCGACGCTGACGAAGCGAGGCGAGGAGGGCGCGCGCTCCGCCCTCGCCTCGCTCCTCCCACACCGCCCAGGCGATGGGTATGACCGCGCCGAGCAACGCCAGGGCAGGAAACGCGCGGATCATGGCGGCCAACGCGATGAACGCGCCCCCCGCGGCCCAGCGTTCGAGCTTCAGCGCGGCGATGCCGATCCCGAGGTAGGCGAGCCAATCGTGCCGCAGCGTGGCACCGGCCCAGTTCGAGCCGAACATGTAAAAGTCGTTGGCGCCGAAGACGACCATCGATACGAGCATGGTCTTGACGCCGTAGGCCCGCCCGATGGCGAGGAACATGAGCAAGAGGAGCAGGGGATCGAGCAGGGCCGTGACGAAGAGCGTCGTGCTGTTGGCATAGGTGCTGAAGAACAAAAGGCGCGCGACGGTGAACCAAACCGGCGTGGCGTTGCCGCCGTGATCGGTGATGCTGTTCAGGTAGTCCTGCACCCCCATGGTGTCGCGGAAGTAGCGCATGTCGCGCTTGAACTCCTCCCAGCGCTCCGGGGAAAACCGCTTCTGGACGGCGCGGATCTTCCATTCGACCTCGCCCGCCCGCGTCATGCGCAACGTATCCATGTCGCGCAGCGGCGTGGCGGAGAGCGAACGGAGCGTCGCGCCGGCGTGGTCGTCGGCGTAGGCGGCCACGCTGGCCAGGTACGTGCCGTCGAAACCGAGCTCGTCGAAGTACTTGGCAATCGGGAAGTACACCCGCATGTCGTAGGCGTGGATGAAACTCGGCTCACCGGTGCTGCGATCGACGAACTGCGAGCGTCCGAGGTTGAAGAACGCCGCCACGCCGAGGACGGCGCAGAGTCCCAGCACGCCCAGCACCGGGCCGCGCGCGGGACGAAGGCGAGGCGTCAGGAAGATCGAAGCCCACACCGAGAGCGCCGCCACCCCGGCCGTCGTGGCGCGAACCAGCGAGACGTCGAGCGGGCCGAGCGGCCACGCCAGCGAGACGATGCGGATCAGCCGGAATCCCGCCCAGAGGACCGGGACCAGGCCGATGACGGCTCCGATGCGGCCGAACGCGCGGGCCGTCACGCCGAGAAAGACGACCAGCGCGGCGGCGAAGATGAGGATCGCACCGCGCACCGCTTCGCCTACCTCGAGGCCGCGGCGCGCGGGGACGTTGGGCGGAAACGTGGCCGGTCGCTCGGTGAAGAGCTGCAGCTCGCTGACGCTGAAAGCGCCGTCGCCGCGGCCCGGTGAGAGGCGTACGTAGCGTCCGCTTCCCTGAAGATCGGCCGCGGATCGCGCCTGCTGCCCCCCTTCGGTACGCGGCGGCGCCACCCACAGTGGCGCAAAAGTCGCGCCGTCCTCGGACAGGGCCACCACGTACTCATCGTTGTGGTCCCCTTGCAGAAAGGCCGCGGAAAAGGAGGACGACGCACCGAGGTCGTATTCGACGAACGCCTCGGCGGAGCCGAACGGGGCGGTCAATTCGGTCATCCAATCGTCGCCCGCTCGGGCCGCGGTTCCGTCGGTGAGCACACCGGCGCGCAGCACGTCGGAGCTCTTCGATGGTCGCCGTCCCTCGAGCACGTTGCCCGCCGCGCGATCGAGACCCCCTCCGCAGCCGCACCAGGACATCGTCACGAGCAACAGGAAGCACGCGCGAGCAAGGGCAGCGATCGACGGAATGAGCTCTCGCGGCATCAACGTTCCAAGAGCTCTACCAAAGCTCCCGATCCCAGCCCGAGAATTTTCGCGGCCGAGGCATTGCGCGCGGCAATTTCGAGCAAATCATAACCGCCGAGGATGAGCGCAAGCTCCCCCGGGCGGACCGCCGCGTAGCTCGGCGACAGCTTCGTGGCGACGAAAGAACCGACGGCGAGGCGCGGTCGGCGCAGCGAGGTCCAGCTGGCCAAGTCGAGGTTGGTGATCAAGTTGCCGAAACGATCCACCGACACGACGGCAGCCCGCAGCCCTCGGGACACGCGGCGCGGCCGCACGTTCGGGAGCCGGACCAGGCGCCGCTGCGCCGGCCCCAGGTCTTCGAGGAGGGCGCCAGCCGCGAGATGGGCAGCCACGGGCGCGAAGATGTCTCGGCCATGGAACGTGCGTGAGACCGCGCTGCGAAAGTAGGAAGAGCGGGTGAGCGTGACCGCGCGCGGCCGTCGCGCTGCGAGGCAGAGTACCCCGTTGTCCGGACCGACGAAGAGATGTCCTTCCGAGCGAATGGCGAGCGGCCTGCGCGACGTACCGACGCCGGGATCGACGACGGCAACGTGGATGGTGCCCGCAGGAAAATAACGAAACGATCGCTCGAGGAAAAAGGCAGCGGTGCGGATGTCCTGCGGGGGCACGTGGTGGGTGATGTCGACGACGTTGGCCGCGGGGCAGATGGTCGCGATGACGCCCTTCATCATGCCCACGTAGGGGTCGGCGGTGCCGAAGTCGGTGAGCAGCGTGATGACCGGCCGCATCGCTCGTGAACCTAGGGTCGAGGTGGTGCCGCGAAGTGGCGCTCGAGCGCATCGATCAAACCGGCCACGGTGTATTCGCTCGCCACCAGATCGACGCGCAGCCCTTCGTCCCGTGCGACGTCCGCGGTGACCGGTCCAATCGCGGCGACGATGGTCCCCTCGAGCAGTTCCTTGGCGCGCGGGGCGAGGGCATGCGCGAGTTCCCGAACCGTCGAGCCCGAGGTGAAGGTCACGGCGTCGATGGTCCGCGCTTCGAGATCGCGCGCGAGCGCCTGCAGGGCCCCGATGGGGGCCGGCTTGGTCTCGTAGGCGGCAACGATGTCGACCTCCACGCCCGAGGCCCGGAGCGCGGCCGGAAGTGCGTCGCGTGCTGTCAGGGCGCGCAAGATGAGAACGCGGCGGCGCTTGCCGGTGGGAGCAGGGTGGCTGCCGAGTTTGGCGAGGATGGCTTCTGCCAGACCTTCGCCGCGGAACTCCGCGGCCAGGACATCGGCGAAGATGGCACGGCGCGCCAGCGCCGCTTCGGTTCCCGGACCGATGGCGGCCACCAGGGCACCTCCGAAGACGCGGGCGTCGCGCCGCAGTCGTGCCAGCGCCTCGAAAACACAATCGACGCCGTTTGCGCTCGTGAACGCGACGAGATCGTACGACCCGAGCACGTCGAGGGCCGCGTCGAGGCGTGCCGGCTCGGGAGGGGCAACGATCGTGATGGCCGGGACGACGACGGCTTCGGCGCCTTTGGCGCGGAGCTGGCGCGCCATGTCCTCGGCCTGATGCTCGGGGCGCGTGACCACGATGCGACGGCCGAAGAGCGGTTGTTGATCGAACCATTTCATGCTGGCGCGCAGCGATGCAACGGCACCGATGACGACAACGGCGGGATTGGCGATACGAGCGGCCGCGGCTCGTTCGGCGATGTCTGCGACCGACCCTTCGACGACGCGCTGCCGCGACCAGCTGCCCCACTGCACGACCGCTGCTGGCGTCGCTGGATCACGCCCGTGCGCGATGAGCGCCGTCGTGATCTCGGCGAGCCGTTTCATTCCCATAATGACGCAGAGCGTCTGTGTGGCCGTTGCCAGCTTGGACCAATCGTGCGCCGTTCGCTCCTTTCCAGGGCTCTCGGTGCCGGTGATGAACGCGACGCTCGAGGACAGATCGCGATGGGTAAGCGAAATACCCGCATATGCGGCAGCTCCCGTGGGGGACGGAATCCCCGGGACAATCTCGAAGGGAATGCGCGCGCTAGCGAGCGTCTCGACCTCTTCCGCGCCGCGCGCGAAAAGGAGCGGATCGCCGCCTTTCAAGCGCGCCACGATCTTTCCGGCCAGCGCGAGGCTCACGAGCTCCGCATTGATGGCTTCTTGCGAAAAGCTCTCCTCGCCGTAGCGCTTGCCGACGTTGCGAAGCTCGGCATCCTTGCGGGCGTACTGAAGAAGCGCGGGATGTGCGAGCGCGTCATAGAGAACGACATCGGCGAGACCGAGCACCATGACGCCGCGCATGGTGATGAGCCCGGGATCGCCAGGACCGGCTCCGACCAGGTAGACCTTGCCTTTCACGGCGGTCACTCTAGCCCCTCGACGGCGCCCGCGGGGCGACGCGGAGCGTCTCGAACGCACGGAAGAGCACGGAAGAGCACGCGCACGGAAGAGGAAGAAGGCGAGGGCCGATGGGTCAAACCGACCGATTTCGCGGACCGACCACGCTCACCCCTGTTGCGATCGGAGACTCATCCCCCTAAGAGGACGTGTCCCTTGGCCTCCGGCCGCGAGTCGGACGCGCGGGGCGCGATGTCCAATAAGAGAGCAAAAGAGCGGCGATAATAGAACCCTGGCAGGTTGACTAGATGGGCTTAACGAAGTAGGAGATTTTTACGCTGCGGGGCTGATATGCCTCTGCGCATTCCTTTCGTCCGAGCGCCACTTCGACGGCGTCGGCAAAGGCAACTTTCGAAGAAAAGAAGGAGACGCCATGAGGTTTGCGCGGTTCGCGATACCTGTGGTCTTTGCCGTCGTCGCTTGGTCGACGTTCCACGGATGCAGTTCGGAAACCTCCACCACCTCCGGAGGTAGACCCACCGGAAACGGAAGCGGCGGTTCGACCAGCGGAGGCGCTGGCGGCGTTGGGGGCACGGGCGGAGGCACCGGCGGTTCCACGACGGGCACGGGCGGAACCCTGCCTCCCATCGACCCGCCAAAGGACGCCGGCAAGAGCGACATCTACTGCGTCAGTAGCTGCAGCCAGTACTCGAGTGCTGACGCGCAGACCGGGCAGTACTGCGGGCGAATCGGCGACAACTGCGGCAAGTGGATGGAATGCGGAAACTGCACGGACCCGCAATTCACGTGCGGCGGCAGCGGCGTGAAAAGCCTCTGCGGAGCGGACCGCGATGGGGGCACGTGCACGGCTCCGTCGTGCATCCAGCCCACGGGCCAATATTGCGGCGTCGTCGGCGATATGTGCGGCGGCAGCATCGACTGCGGCAACAGCTGCAACGAACCGGGCTGGACATGCGGCGGCGCCGGTGTCGACCACGTCTGCGGCGCGAGTCCCGACGGCGGCGCTTGCAAAAAACCGTACACGTGCAATCCGCCCAACGGGCAGTACTGCGACAAGATCAGCAACGGCTGCGGCGCCACCCTCGACTGCGGCACGTGCCCGGCCGGCCAAGTCTGCGGCGCGCGCGCCAACAACGTCTGTGGCAAGGAATGCCCGCTCTGCAAGTTGATCCCGAAGTGCGAAGCCGGAACGACCACCCTCAGCGGCACCGTCGTGACCGGCGCTGCCTTGAACCCGGATCCGGTTTACAACGCGCAGGTCTTCATTCCCAACGGGCCGCCGCCGGCATTCAAAGACGGACCGAGCTGCGATCGCTGCACACCCATCACGTCCGACAACGCGGTGGCGGGTGCCATCACCGGCCCCAACGGTCAGTTCACGCTCAACGAGGTGCCGGTCGGAACCGATATCCCCCTCGTGGTGCAGCTCGGCCACTGGCGCTACCAAACCACGATCAACATCCCCAACCCCTGCGTCGACAATCCGCTCCCCGCCGGCACGGCGCGCCTACCCCGCACGCAGGCGGAGGGCAACATCCCGCTCACGGCGCTCGCCACCGGCGACGTCGACGCGCTGGAATGCATCCTGCGCAAGATCGGCGTGGCCGACACCGAGTTCTCCGATCCGACCGGTTCGGGCCGAATTCACTTCTACCGGAACAACGGCGCCCGCTACAGCGCGACCACGCCCGCCCAAACCGCCCTCGTGGATATCCCAGCCACGTGGGACAGGTACGATCAGATCCTCTTCCCATGCGAAGGGAGGCAGTCGAACGAAACCCCCGGGGCGCTGACGAACTTCATCGACTACACGGCCAAGGGGGGCCGCGCCTTCACGACCCACTTCAGTTACACGTGGCTCTACCAGAACGGCGGCTTCGCCACGGCAGGTACGTGGCAAGTCAACCAGGGACAGCCGAACAGCCCGCTCATCAGCAACATCGATACGAGCACGCCGAAGGGGATGGACTTCGCCACCTGGCTCGGGCTGGTCGGCGCGCTCACCAATCCCGGCCCCCCCCCGCAGGTGTCGATCTTCGATCCGCGTCGTAACCTCAACGCCGTTCCGCCAGGGATGGGCGGCCAGCAGTGGATCTACAGTACCAACCCGGCGATCGTTCAACACATGGTCGTCGACACGCCGGTGAATTCGACGCCGGACAAAGTCTGCGGTCGCGTCATCTACAGCGATTTCCACGTCGCCAACGCCTCGAACGGCAATCTGACGTTCCCGGCGCAGTGTCCGACGAACGACCTGACTCCTCAGGAGAAGATCCTCGAGTTCATGTTGTTCGACCTCGCCTCGTGCATCGGGCCGACGACGTCGCCGCCGCCCCCGCCACCTCCGCCGCCCCCGCCCCCTCCCCCGCCCCCGCC
>Ga0193706_1001006_pt1 | contig 13587 bp, 10 predicted proteins | sample U3c1metaG_FD_160130 | JGI IMG/M metagenome (GOLD analysis project Ga0193706, IMG submission 160130) | Soil microbial communities from a riparian zone of the East river system, Colorado, United States - U3c1 | ecosystem: Environmental > Terrestrial > Soil > Riparian zone | place: USA: East River... | reverse complement strand
GCGATCCTCGCCGCCGGTGCGGAGCGCGGTGGGGTCGGCCTGATCCTGCTCACCCACTCTCATGGCGACCACACCGACGGTGCCGAGCCGCTGGCCGAGCGCGCCGGGCGAGAAGGGGAGCGGCCGCCGATCGTCCTCCCTGTCGACGGCGAGACCCACCTCGGCCTGCGCGCGCTCGCCACGCCCGGTCACGCCGCTGACCACGTCTGCCTCCTCACCGCGGACCACGTCTGCTTCAGCGGCGACCTCGTCCTCGGGCTCGGCTCGACGATCGTCCCGCCCGGCGGCGGTTCGCTCGCCGCCTACATGGACTCCCTGCGCCGGCTCCAGGCCGAGCCGATCGAGCTGATCGCCCCCGGCCACGGTCCCTGGGTCATCGACCCGGCGGCGAAACTGGCCGATTACGTCGAGCACCGCGAGATGCGCGAGCGCCGTCTGCTCGCCGCCCTCGAGCGCGGCGAGCGCTCCAGGGCCGCCCTGCTCGACGAGGCCTGGGACGACGTTCCGGCCGAGCTCCGTCCCGCCGCCGCCCGCTCGATGGAGTCCCACCTCGAAAAGCTCGAGGGCGAGGGGCGGCTGCCGGCGGACCTCACGCCATAGCGACTGGCTGGCTGGCCAGAGCTGATAAACAATTGCTATGGGGCGGTTGACTGGTAAGCGGGCGGTGCAGGCGGGGTTGCTGGCCGGCGGGATCGGGACCGGACTCGCGGCTGCCACCACCGCGGCCGCCTGGCACTGGCTGGCGCGGCGGCCGCTGCCGCAGCAGCGCGGGACGATCGAGCTGCCGGGGCTGGACGGGCGGGTGCGGGTGCGGCGCGACCGCTGGGGGGTTCCGCACGTCGAGGCCGACGAGGCTCGCGACCTCCACTTCGCCCAGGGTTTCTGCCACGGCCAGGACCGGCTCTGGCAGATGGACTTCTACCGCCGCGTGGCCGCAGGCCGGGTCGCGGAGATCGCCGGGGACGAGGGCCTGCCGGTCGACCGGCTGCTGCGCACGCTCGGGATTCGCCGCGCCGCCGAGCGCGAGACGGCGGCGCTGGACCCGGTCCTGCGCGAGCGCCTCGAGCGCTTCTGCGAGGGCGTCAACGCCGCCGCCGACTCGGCCAGGGCACTGCCGTTCGAGCTGCAGCTGCTGAAACTCGAGTTTGCTCCCTGGCGCCCGGTCGACATCCTCAGCCTCGGCAAGCTGCTGGCCTTCGGGCTCTCGACCAACTGGGAGCGGGAGCTGCTGCGGGCCGACATGGTGCGGACGCTCGGTCCCGAGCTGACCGCCAAGCTCGACCCCGGCTACCCGGCCGACAACCCGGTGGTCAACCAGGAACCGTGGTCGGGTGACGGGCTCGCCGTGGTCGAGCAGATCGACGCGGTGCGGCGCTCGCTCGGGCTCGCGGTCGAGGCCAGCGGCTCCAACAACTGGGCGGTGACGGGGGCGCTGAGTGCCACCGGCGGGCCGCTGATCGCCGGCGACCCGCACCTGCCCCCGAGCATGCCGGGCATCTGGTACCAGGTCGGCCTGCGCCAGGGCGATCGCTTCGTCCGCGGCGCCTCGATGCCGGGGATGCCGGGCATCTACATGGGCCAGAACAACGACGTCTGCTGGACCTTCACCAACGTCATGGCCGACGTCCAGGATCTCTTCGTCGAGCGGATCGAGGGGGATCGCTACCTCTACGAGGACGAGTGGCGCCCGCTGCGGACGGTGCGCGAGGAGATCGTCGTCAAGGGGCGGAGCGAAGCGGTCGAGCTCGACGTGCGGATCACCCACCACGGGCCGATCGTCAACGCCGCGCTCGGTGCCGACGAGGCGGAGCCGCTGGCGCTGAGCTGGCTGGCGCTGCGCGAACCGACCGCCTTCGCCGGCATGTTCGAGCTGCTGGAGATCGGCTCCGGGCCGGAGCTGGTGCGCAAGCTCGAGGGCCACACGGCGCCGGCCTCGAACCTGATCTGGGCCGACCGCCATGGCTCGATCGGCTACAAGCTGATCGGCCGCCTGCCGCTGCGCCGCGGCAACTGTCCCGACCTGCCGAAGCCAGGCTGGAGCGGCGAGTTCGAGTGGGAGGGGACGATCCCCTACGCCGAGCTGCCGGAGCAGGTCGACCCCGAGAGCGGCTACCTGATCACCGCCAACAACCGCATCGTCGGCGACGAGTACCCCCACCACATCACCAGCGAGTACCTGGACGGCTTCCGCGCCAAGCGGATCGAGCAGCTGCTGGGCCAGAGCGACAAACACGACATCGAGGGCTTCGAGGCGATGCAGACCGACAACCTCTCGCTGCCGGGGATCGAGGCGGCGCGGCGGCTGGGCCGGCTCACCCCGCGCGGCCAGCGCGAGCTGAGCGCGATCGAGCGCCTGCGCAGCTGGGACGGCCGGCTCGACCCGGAGACGATCGCCGGGACGATCTACCAGGCCTTCCTGCTGCGCCTGGCCCGCGAGGTCGCGCGTGCCGCGATCGGCGACCGCGACCTCTGCGAGCGCTGGCTGGACCGCGCCGACAACGGCTTCACCCCGCACGTGACCTCGCCCTGGCGCTGGCACTCGCACCTGATGCGGCTCTGGGAGGAGGGCGACGAGGCGCTGGTCGGCCGCCCCTGGGAGGAGCTGGTGCTGGAAGCCCTGGCCGGCGCCCTCGACGATCTCGAAGCGCGCTTCGGTTCCGACCCCGAGGGCTGGCGCTGGGGGCGGGTCCACGAGATGGAGTTCCCGCACCCGCTCGGCGAGGCGAACCCGCTGCTGCGCCGGCTGCTCAACCGCCGCCTGCGCGCCGGCGGCGCCCAGGAGACCGTCAGCCAGATCGCCTATGACCCGAACGACCCCTACAAAGCCGTCTGGGCGCCGAGCTGGCGGATGGTCGCCGACCCGACCGACCCCGACCGCTCGCGCTGGCAGATGTTCACCGGCCAGTCCGGACACCCCGCCAGCCCCCACTACGACGACCTCCAGGCCGACTGGCTGGAGGGTCGCACCCAGCCGATGGCCGGCGAGGGGCCGTGGCAGGAGTTGGAGCTAGTTCCCGGCGCTTATTAGGGGGTCGTTGGCGGCGGCCACCGACCTGACGATCTCGACGATCTCGGGCGCGGCCTTCTCCGGAGAGCCCGAGTCGAAGGGAGGGTCCGGGTCGTACTCGATACCGAGCTGGACGGCCTGGGCGACCTCCGGGCCGGCCTCGCGGGAGACCAGGTGCAGCGCCATGTCGATCCCTGCCGTGACCCCGGCGGCAGTGACGATCTTGCCGTCCTCGACGAAGCGCCCGCCGACCGGGTCGGCGCCGAACTGGCGCAGGACGTCGAGCAGCAGCCAGTTGGAGGTGGCCCGCTTGCCCTCGAGCAGGCCGGCGGCGCCCAGCAGCAGCGAGCCGGTGCAGACCGAGGTCGTCCACTTCGTCGCCTGGTCGACGTCGCGAAGCCACTGCAGCAACTGCTCGTCGTGCATCAGCATCCGCGTGCCCTTGCCGCCGGGGACGAGGACGAGGTCGGGAGCGGTGACCTGGTCGAGGGTGTAGTCGGCGACGAGGGCGAGGGTGCCGTCCTCGGTCCTGGTCTCGCCCTTCTGCTTGGCGACGAAGCGCACCTCCCAGCCCGGCACGTTGCGCATCACTTCGTAGGGCCCGACCGCGTCGAGCGCGGCCAGCTTGTCGAATATGAGGATCGCTATTTCCATTGGCAGATCTTGGCTTCTCTCACGCGGAGTTTCCAGAGGCAGGAATGCCAATGTTCGCTAAGTTTCTGCCATGCACCGGGTTGTCGCACTCTGCCTCGACGGTCTCGTCGCCTTCGATTTGACGGCGCCGGCCCAGGCGTTCGGGCTGGCGGCGCGGCCCGGGGGAGAGCCGCTGTACCGGTTCTCGACCTGCTCGCTGGACGGCGCCGAGGTGCGCACCACCAGTGGCTTCGGGATCGTCCCCGAGGCAGGGCTCGGCGCGCTCCGCCGCGCCGACACGGTCGTCGTGCCCGCCTACGCCGCCGTCCTCGAGCCGCCGCCCGAGCCGGCGCTCGCCGCCCTGCGCGCCGCCGCGCGGCGGCGCGCCCGGGTGCTCTCGGTCTGCAGCGGCGCCTTCGCCCTCGCCCACGCGGGGCTGCTCGACGGCCGCCGGGCCGCGACCCACTGGGCCTGGGCCGGCGAGCTGGCCCGCCGCTTCCCGGCGGTCGCGGTCGACCCCGATGCCCTCTACGTCGACGAAGGCCAGGTGATGACCTCGGCTGGGCTCAGCGCCGGCATCGACCTCAGCCTGCACGTCATCCGCAAGGACTTCGGCGCCGCCGCCGGCGAGCGCGTCGCCCGCCACATGGTCGCGGCGCCGCAGCGGGAGGGCGGCCAGGCGCAGTTCGCGGTGCGCCCGCCGGACGAGCCCTGCGGCTCCCTGGAGCCGACCCGCCGCTGGGCCTGCGGCCGGCTCGGGGAGCCGCTCGACGTCGCCGCGATGTCAGCCCACGCCCGGGTCAGCCCGCGCACCTTCGCCCGCCGCTTCCGCGAGGAGACCGGGACGACGCCGCTGCAGTGGCTGCTCGCCCAGCGGGTCCTCGAGGCGCGGCGGCTGCTCGAGGAGTCCGACCTGCCGATCGAGGCGGTCGCCTGGCGCTGCGGCTTCGGCAGCGCCGCCTCGCTGCGTGACCACTTCCGGCGCGCCACCGCGACGACCCCGACCGCCTACCGGCGCTCGTTTCAGCCGCTTGCGGTCTGAGCTCCCAGGGCAAGCGGCTTTCGCCGGCTCAAGGGGACTGCATTTCCCGCAGCTGCTTCAGAGCCTTTTCGACCGCGGTTGGGGCGCCGCTCTGGGCAGCTGGGACTTCGACGTGTCCGCCACTCTTCACCTGTGCGACGACCTTCTTCAATTTGCTTTGCAACGAGTTGGCGGACTCGCCGTCCCGCTGCCCCTGGGCCAGCGAACGCAGGGCATCTCGAACGGCGGCGCTGTCCGCCGGCACCGAGACGCCCGAGTCCGCGGCCGCTGATCCCGCGCCCGGCATAGCCCGCCCGGCGGGTCGCGCGGCGTCGGTGACCGGCCGCTTCGAGGGGTGCTCGGAAGCGGACGGCCCGCCGGCGGCCTGGACGCGCGGCTGCGGTGAGGGCGATGGGTGTGGACTGCTCGACGGTCCTGGCGGGGCCGTCGCGGTTCGGCCGCTCGTCTCCGGAGCTTGCGAAGAGGAGCCGCCGCAGCTGGCGAGCATGACGCTCGCCAGCAGCAGCGCCGCGATCGCGGTGCGGCTCAGCTTTCCGCCCGGAAGGTGATTCCGGAGAGGATTGCTTCGCCGCCAATGTAGACAGCGCCGGAAAAGTCTTTGCCTCCGATGCTGACGTTCGAGCCGAAGACGTACGCTTCCGCCGCGGGGAAGAGCTGCGCCTTGCCGCTGGCGGGCCGGTAGCCCGGGGGGAGGGTGAAGGCCTTGGGGCCAGTGCCGGCTTTCACGAAGCCTTCGAGGTGCACGACCCCGTCGTGGTCCTTGAAGAAGGCGGCCGGCACGAGTGAGAAGGGCGTTCCGGGTTCCAGTGCAGGGTTCTGAGCACCTTCTTCGAAGCCAGGCTGACCCGGGGCGCCGATGACGTGGAGTTCCGGCGCCGGCAGGGCGTTTGCGGTGGTCGCGGTGGTCGCCGTGGTCGCGGTGTCCGCGGCCGTGGCGTGGGTGGCGTTCGGGACCGTGCCCAGCGTGCTCAGCTTGATTTTCTTGCCGGTCAGCGTCTGGTTCTTCACCTTGGCGTTGGTAACCGCGCTCGCCTTCAGCTGCGCGGTGCCGACGCTCTTCTTCTTCAGATGGGTGGCGGCGTAGCCGGTGCCGACCATGGCGAAGACCAAGGCGACGATGGAGATGATCAAAGCCGGTGAGGGCCGGCCGATTCGGGACGTCTTCAAGGGAGTGCCTCCTGATTTGGACGGGAAACTCAGAACAAGCTATTCAGCCGGGCGGACCCTGCGGCGAAATAGAGTGAGAGGAGTGAGCCGCCGCGACCAGATCGTCCTCAGCGATGCCGAGCTGCTGGAGCTGCTCGAGACCGAGCGGGTGGCCGTCGTCTCCAGCCTCGGGCCGCGCGGCTGGCCACACTCGATGCCGCTCTGGTTCGTGCCGCGCGAGGGCGAGGTCTGGATCTGGACCTACGCCAAGTCCCAGAAGGTCCGCAACCTCGAACGCGATCCGCGCGCGACGGTGCTGATCGAGACCGGGCACGAGTACGGCGAGTTGCGCGGCGCGATGATCGAGGCCGAGGCCGAGCTGCACCGCGACTTCGAGACCGTGATCGGCTTCGCGGAGGAGCTGACGCTGCGCTACGCCGACGGGATCTCCTCGATCGACGGGGACGCCAAAGCGGGGTTGGAAGCGCAGGCGCCGAAGCGCGTCGCGATCCGCTTCAGGCCGGTCCGCACCGCCACCTGGGACCACCGCAAGCTCGGTGGCAGCTACTGAGTGACGTTGACAGCATCGCTCCATGCGGCCCGTCGCCGTGTTGCAGGGTGACGCGACCGCTACCTTTCTCGACTCGATGAAACGACTGATACCCGCCGCCTGCCTGCTCGCCGTCCTCGCCGCGGCCCTGCTCGGCGGCGCCCAGCTGGGCGCCGCAAAGCCCCCGATCGCCACCCCCAAGGGGTTCTTCGGAATCGTTCCCCAGACCGGGCTGACCCAGGAAGACCTGCGCTACATGAAGGCCGGTGGCGTCGAAACCATCCGCCTGCCGCTCTCCTGGGCGGGGACGCAGCCGACCCGCAAGAGCGCCTACGACTGGGCCGGTTTCGACGTCTCCGTCGCTGAAGCCGCTCGCGCCGGGCTGCAGGTGCTGCCCTCGATCGGCTCGCCGCCGCGCTGGGCCACCCGCAAGGAAACGACGATGCCGATCGACAACGCCAAGCAGCGCTCCGCCTGGCAGGCCTTCCTGCGGGCCGCCGTCGCTCGCTACGGCCCGGGCGGCGAATTCTGGAAGCGGCGCCAGACCGGCGGGATCGGCCCGGGCCCTGAATACAACCCCGAACCGCGGGTGCCGACGATGCCGATCAAGGCCTGGCAGATCTGGAACGAGTCCAACTTCTTCTACTTCGCCTTCCCGGTCTCTCCGCAGCGCTACGCCAAGCTGGTGACGATCTCCAGCCAGGCGATCAAATCGGTCCGGCCTGGCGCCCAGGTGGTCCTCTCCGGCCTCTTCGGCGAACCCACCGCGAGCGGCAGTAAAGGCATGCCGGCGGCCAAGTTCCTCAGCAGGTTCTACAAAGTGCCGGGGATCAAGAGCCGCTTCGACGGCGTCTCCCTGCACCCCTACGCGGTCGATGCCGAAACGCTCGAAGAACTGGTTGAAGAATTCCACCAGGTCTCGGTGGAAAATCACGACCGGCCCGGCTTCTACATCACCGAGATGGGCTGGGGCTCCCAGAACGACTTCCAGCACGACGCCTTCGAGCAGGGCATCAAGGGCCAGGTGCGGCAGCTGCGTGCCTCCTATGGATTCCTGCTCGCCAACCGGCGCCGGCTCAACCTCAAGCAGGTCTACTGGTTCTCCTGGAAGGATGCCCCGGACCTCTGCGACTTCTGCGACTCGGTCGGCTTCTTCCGCGAAGGCCCGCGCTTCCACCCGAAGCCCTCCTGGCGCGCCTTCGTGGCGCTCACCGGCGGTCGCGCGCGCCCGTGAAACGGCGCCTCGCGCCGGCCCTGCTGGGGCTGGCGCTGATCGTCGCCGCGGCGGTGCTGTTCACCTACAGCGATGGGCTGACCTGGTTCCAGGACAGCTGGGAGTTCCTGATGAACCGGCGCGACTTCAGCGCCGCCGCCCTGCTCGACCCCCACAACGAGCACATCGTCCTCTTCCCGGTCCTGATCGAGCAGGTGCTGCTGAGGCTGTTCGGGATGGGCTCGACGCTGCCGGAATTCGTCGTCCTCACCGCCCTCCTGCTCGGCACCGCGACGCTGGTCTTCGCCTACATCCGCCGCCGCGTCGGCCCCTGGCCGGCGCTGATGGCGGCACTGCTGCTGCTCTTTCTCGGCCCCGCCTGGCAGGATCTGCTCTGGCCCTTCCAGATCGGCTTCGTCGGCTCGGCCCTGTTCGGCGTTGCGATGCTGCTGGCGCTCGACAGCGAGGACCGGCGCTGGGACATCGCCGCCTGCGTCTTCCTGGCGGCCTCGGTCGGCTTCTCCAGTCTCGGCCTCGCCTTCGTGGTGGCGGCGGCCATCGACGTCCTGCAGCGCCGCCGCAGCCTCGGTTGGCGCCGCGCCTACGTCGTCGCGGCGCCGCTGGCGCTCTACGCGCTCTGGTACCTGGGCTGGGGGCACGACGCCGAAACCCATCTCTCCGCCCACAACGTGCTCGTCTCGCCGCGCTTCGTCGTCGAAGGCTTCGCCGCCTCGCTCGGCTCGCTGCTGGCGCTGGCGACGATTGCCGACGAAGCCGTCGGGCGCTCGCACTGGGGCTACGTGCTGCTCGGCGTGCTCGTCGCCCTCACCGTCTACGGCCTGGCCCGCCGCCGCAGCGTTTCCCCGCGCCTGTGGCCGGTGCTCGCGGCGGCTGGCGCCTTCTGGTTCCTGGCCGGGTTCAACGCGTTCCCCGGCCGCGAGGCCTACTCGAGCCGCTACCTCTACGTCGGGGCGCTGTTCGTGCTGCTGATCGCGGCTGACCTGTTGAAGGGCGTGCGGCTCAACCGCTGGGCGCTGCTGGCGGCCGGCGCGGTGACGCTCGTCGCCGTCGGCTTCAACCTGACGCCGCTGCGCGAAGGCCGCGACTTCTTCCGCGCAGAGACCGTGCTGGCGCGCTCCGACCTCGGCGCGATCGAGATCGCCGAACGGACCGTCGACCCCTCCTTCGCGCTGCCTCCGGAGATCGCCGGCACCAGCTTCCTCAACGAAATCGAAGCCGGTGAGTACCTGCAGGCGGTCGACGAACACGGCTCCCCGGCCTACACGCCGGCGCAGCTGGCGCGGGCCCCCGAGGCCGGCCGCAAGCAGGCCGATGTGGTCCTCGCCAACGCGCTGCCGCTCGGCATCGAACTCGAAGCGGCGCCGGCCGCGCCCGGCCGCCACTGCTTGATGCTCAGCGGTGCGGGCGAGACCCCGCTGCCGCTGCGGCCGGGCGTGACGACGGTCGAGCTGCCCCCCGTCGGCACCGGCACGATCCGGCTGCGGCGCTTCGCGACCGAGTACCCGCTGGTCAGCGAAGGCGTCGCCGGCGGCTCGACCACCAGGCTCTTCATCCCCCGGGACCGCTCTTCGCGGCCCTGGCGGCTGCAGGTCGAAGCCCCGCAGGGCGCGACGGTCTGCGCCGCGACCCGACCAGGAACTTAGGGGCCCCTGGAGGACTAGGAGGGACTAGCGGTGGCGCTTGCGGTGCGCCAGGCGGATCGTCAGGCGCCGCGACTTGCCGGCGAGGTAGCCCCGTGCTTCGCGGCTGGCGGCGGCGAAGGTCGTGCCGCGGTGGATCCTCGACGTGAAGTGGGCGGTGCAGGCGCGGCTGAGGAATCGCGTGCCGCTGGCGTGGCCGTTGCGCAGCAGCTCGACCGATTGACCCAGCCGAGCGCTGCAGGGGGAGACCCAGACGGTCAGCAGCGCTCGCTTGCCGCGTTCGACCCGGCGGCGCTGCGCCTTGATGCCGATGAAGGTGGGGATTCCGGGCCCCGAGGTCGCGTCCGGCTTCTGCGTAGCCGGTTTCGCCGCGGTCGATACCGGGGGCGCGGCCGGGGCCGGGCAGCTGGCGGGCGTCGCGCCGACGAGGCGGGATACGCGCCCGCCGCCTTCGACCGCGTAGATCCGGCCGCAGGCGTCCTCGCCGAAGGAGTTGAGGCCGCTCATCGCGATGCCCTCGGCGCGATCGCCGGCGGCGGGGTCCGCCAGGTCGAGGGAGCGGAGCTCCCCCGCGCAGAGGTCGCCGTAGAGGTAGCGGCCATAGAGCTGGCCGAGGCTGGGATCGCGGACGACGTAGCCGCCGATGATCGCGCAGCGGTTGGTCCCGCCGAGGTCCGGGTCCGGCGTGTGCGGATAGTCGAAGACCGGTTCGATGAAGTCCGGCAGGGACAGCCCGGCGCACTCCGGATCGGTGGCCGGCCCGGTGGTGAAGCCCTCGCGGCAGTTCCAGCCGTAGTTGGCGCCGGCGCCACCGACGACGCTCGGCGCCGGGCTGGCGGCGAGGTCGATCTCCTCGCGCGCGCTCTCGCCGACGTCGCCGATGACCATGTCGCCGCCGCGGCGGTCGAAGGAGAAGCGGAACGGGTTGCGCAGGCCGTAGCTCCAGATCGGCGCGTAGTCGCTGCCGACGGCGGCGAACGGATTGCCGGCGGGCACCGTGTAGAAGGGGGGCGGCCCACCCGGATTGGGGCGGATGCGGAGGATCTTGCCCAGCGGTTTTTCCAGGTCCTGGGCGTTGTGAAGCTGGTCGTTGCCGCCACCGCCGTCGCCGGTGGATATATAGAGGTTGCCATCGGGGCCGAACTGGATCTGGCCGCCGTTGTGGTTGCTCTGGGTCGGGTGGGGGATGCTCAGCAGCGGCCGCAGGCTGGAGAGCTGGGCGTGTTTGCCGCCTGGTTCGGCGGTCAGCTCGTCGATGTGGATCGTCCCGTCGACGTTGTTCGCGTAGTCGACGTAGAGCCGGCCGCTCGCGTCGAAGTCGGGGGCCAGGGCGATCGACATCAGGCCGCGCTCGCCCACGCAGCTGCCGGCGCAGTCGACCTCGGAGCTGAGGTCGGCGAACTCGCTGGTCACCCCGCCTTCGACGAGCTCGATCGTCCCTTCCCGCTCGACCACGAAGAGGCGGCCGGCGTCGCCGGGATCGGAGGTGACGTAGGTCGGCTGGTCGAAGCTGCCGCCGACCCGCTGCAGGGTCAGCGCCTGGGCGCTGCTCGCGCCCAGCAGCGCCAGCGATACCGCGACTATCCCCGCCGCTCGGATCACCGTCTCAAGGTAGCTGAGGGCGAGCCCGGACTCCGCCGTCGTCTATACGCTCTGCCGCTGATGAAGTCGAGATCCGGCGGGGGCCGATCATGAAGTTCGCTGGCGAGGCAGCCAGATTGTGGGGCCTCCCCCGGGTCCGGATCGCGGTCGCCGTCGTCGCCTTCGCGGCGCTCACCGCGCTCACCTGCCTGATCGCCCACCCGCGGATGTTCTTCGGCTTCCCGGCCTACGACGACGAGGGCTACATGCTCACCGCCCTGAAGGGGTTCGTCAACCACGGCCACCTCTACGACGACGTCTTCACCCAGTACGGGCCCTTCTACTACGAGGCCTGGGGCGGGCTCTTCTCGCTCTTCGGCATCCCTGTCACCCACGACGGCGGGCGGACGGTGACGATGGTCGCTTGGATCCTCTCCAGTCTCGTGATCGGGCTGGCGGCGCTGCGGATCACCGGCAGCCTGCTGCTCGGGCTGGGCACCCAGATGCTCGTCTTCTCGGCGCTCGCCGTCCTCCCCAACGAGCCGATGCACCCCGGCGGGATCATCTGCCTGCTGCTGGCGGCGATCGTCGGCATCTCCTGCCTCGTTCGCGACCGCGCCTCCCCTTACGCGATGGCGGCCCTGGGCGGCGCCGTGGCGGCCCTGGTCCTGGTCAAGATCAACGTCGGCTTCTTCGCCCTCGCCTCGCTGGTGCTGGCCTGCGTGGTCAGCTATCCGGCCCTCTCCGGCCGGCGCTGGCTGCGGCTGCTGGTCGAGGCCTGTTTCGTGGCGCTGCCGATCCTGCTGCTGCTCAGCAAATTCGGCGAAGGCTGGCCGCGTCGCTACGCGATCCACGTCGCGATCGCAGCCCTCGCCCTCGTCCTCGTCCTGCGGGCCCGGCGCGGCGAGCGCCGCCCGGTGCAGGAGCTCGGCTGGCTGCTGGGCGGCTTCCTCGTCGTGGCCGTCGCCTCCTGTCTGGTCATCGTCGCCACCGGCACCAGCCCGGGCGGCCTCGTCGACGGCATCCTGCGCCAGCCGCTGCGCCAGAGCGGCGCCTTCACGATCCCGTTGCAGCTGGACAAACGGCTCTACAGCCTCGACCTGATCGCCCTAGGCGGCGCTGTCGCCTACTGGTACGTCGGTCGCTACCGCAGCGGGGAGGCTGGGACGGCCTGGCTCGCGATGACCTCGCTCTTCAGCATCGGCGTCGGCCTGGTGATGGCGCTCTCGGTCACCGGCAAGGGCCTGCCCTTCGACGCCGGCACGCTCGCCGGCTACCAGTTCAGCATGCTCGGCTTCTGCTGGGTAGCGCTGATCGGTGCGCCGGCGGCGCGGCGCTCAGACGCCTCCTTCGGAGTCCTCCTGCTGCCGCTGCTGGCCGTGCCACAGGCGCTGCACGCCTTCCCGGTCGCCGGCAGCCAGACGCTCTGGGCGACCTTCCTGCTGATCCCGGTCGGGGCGGTCTGCGTCGCCAATGGCGTTCGCGGCCTGGTCGCCGCCTTGCCCGACGGGGTCGAGCGCCGGGCGCTGCTCGGCGTCGCCGCCGCCGGCGTCGTCGTCTTCGGCTACCTGGTCGTCAACAGCACCCTGCGCGAACCGCTGCGCGCCAACCGGGACGCCTACGACGGCGCCGTCTCGCTCGGCCTGCCGGGCGCCGAGTCGCTGCGGGTCGGTAGACCCGAAGCGGCGCTCTACGGCGCGATCTCGGCGGCGATCGACCGCGACTGCCCGGCCCTGATCACGTTCCCGGGGATGGACAGCTTCTACCTCTGGACCGAGCAGGAACCGCCGACGGGGTACACCGCGACCGGCTGGCCGACCCTCTTCGACGACGCCCACCAGCGCCACGTGATCGCCGACATCCGCGGGGTCGACGGCCTCTGCCAGCTGCGCAACCTCCCGCTCGCCGCCGGCTGGGGAAATGGGACGATCCCGCCCGGGCCGCTGGTCCGCTACCTGCACCGCGGCTTCGAGCCGATCGCCCGCTTCGGCGATTACACCTTGCTGAAGCGCGAAGGCAGCGCGGCCGTCCGGTAGCGTCACGCGCCGATGGATCGCCTTCTAATAACCGGTGGGGCCGGCTTCGTCGGCTCCAACCTCGCGATCTCGCTCGCCGCGCGCCATCCCGACTGGGAGATCGTCGTGCTGGACAACCTCTACCGGCGCGGCTCGGAACTGAACCTGCCGCGTCTGCAGGAGGCCGGCGTCGAGTTCATCCGCGGCGACGTCCGCGAGCCGGAAGACCTGGCCCGGGTGCCGCGGATCGACGCCCTGATCGAGTGCTCGGCGGAGCCCTCGGTGATGAGCGGCGTCGACGGCGACACCGGTTACCTGGTCCACACCAACCTGACCGGCGCCTACAACTGCCTCGAGCTGGCCCGCCGCGACGGGGCCTTCGTCGTCTTCCTCTCGACCAGCCGCGTCTACCCGGTCGCGCCGCAGGTCGAGCTGAAGCTGGACGAGGCGGAGACCCGCTTCGAGATCGCCGCCGAGCAGGCGGTCCCGGGGATCTCGCCCGCCGGCCTCTCCGAGCGGTTCCCGCTGGAGGGCGCCCGGACCCTCTACGGCGCCACCAAGCTGGCCGCTGAGCTGCTGATCGAGGAGTACCGGGCGGGGCTCGGCGTGCCGGCCGTGATCGACCGCTGCGGCGTTATCGCCGGCCCCTGGCAGATGGGCAAGGTCGACCAGGGCGTCTTCACTCACTGGATGCTCGCCCACCACTTCGGCAACCCGCTCTCCTACATCGGCTTCGGCG
>Ga0193706_1001005_pt1 | contig 13624 bp, 10 predicted proteins | sample U3c1metaG_FD_160130 | JGI IMG/M metagenome (GOLD analysis project Ga0193706, IMG submission 160130) | Soil microbial communities from a riparian zone of the East river system, Colorado, United States - U3c1 | ecosystem: Environmental > Terrestrial > Soil > Riparian zone | place: USA: East River... | reverse complement strand
CTTTCTGCCGAATGTCTTCCAAGGCTTCGTCGGTCGAGGTGCGCGCTTTGGGCGCGGGCGAGCCGGGGGCCGTCGCGCCGCTCGAGGCAATGAGCGCCGAACTCGCACTGCTCGCGCCCGACGCGACGGCGCGCGGTGTTCTGTCGGCCGACGAACGAAAGCGATTCCAGGAAAGAACGACGACGAGCGTGACCACACCGGCGACCAACGCCGCGAGCACCCCGAGCCACCACGGGAATGACGACCCCGGGACGTCCCGCCGTCGCAAACCTTTGACGGCGTTGCTGTCGCGCCGGCCTCGAGCGGACGAGTCGTGCTTCGGGCTCATCCGCCCGAACAGGTTGGCCATCTCGCCGTCCGGCGCCGAAGGACGCGCTTCGCCGGCGTTCGGCAGGGGGGGCAAACTGTTGGAGAGAAACCGCGGGTGCGGCGCGTCGGGCGATCTCGGCGCGCTCGACGCTCCTGGGCGCGACCACCCCGGCGGCGTGGGCGCGTGCGGTGCGCCGGAGCCCAATGCCGGCAGTGCGGCGGGCGGCGCTGGTGGAGGATTCGAAAACCCACGGAGCCCGAGGATGGGCGATTGTGCGGCCGCGGGCGGCGGAGCTGACGGTCCGCGCGGCGGTTCCCGGGGGGGCGGCTCCGGCGCCGCTGGATGTCCGAACGCACGGAGCCGAAACATGGTGCGCACCGCCAGATTGGGTCGAGCGCGATCGGTGGGCGCCGGCGGTTCCGGCGAGGCAAACCGGTCGATCGGCGGTGCTGCGTCGGGTGCCCGGACCCCGGGCGGCGGCGGCAGAGGACTCACGATGCGCGGCGGTTCAGGCGCGGCCGACCCTTCCGCGCGGCTGCCCGCGAAACCGCGACGCATCGCCGGATGTACCGTGAGCATCGGAGGCGGCGCCAGCGACGAGGGAGCCGCTCCCTCCGAGGCGGCCGGGCCCGGTCCCTCGAGTGCGCGATCCACGAGCGCGCGATCGGCGGGGGGTAGCTCCTCTTTAGCCTGCCAGGCAAGCTCGGAAAGGTCTTTCAGAGCGCCGCTCAAGGGCCCAACATCGAGCCCGCCGCCGCCGGCTTCGAGCGCGGCCATGCAACGGGAAAGATGGTGGGCCACGCCGCCAAAACCGACCGCGCGGGACCGCGCCTCGAGGTCGCCCGTCCAATGCCGGACCTGGGCCAGGTCGTCTTTCGAGCCGCCCCGCGAGCTCCGCCGGACCTCCCAGTGCGCTAGGTAGCGCCCCAGCTCGGCAACGAGCTTCGCGCGCTCGTGCCCAGGCGGGAACCAGCCCCCCCCAACGCCGACTGGGTCGCTCACGACTGTGAATTAGCACGAACACGGCGAGTGCCCGCAGAAAGGGCCCCAAAACGGGGCAAAACGGGGTGAAAAGGACCTTCAGTTAACAACGGGGATTGACAGTTGACAAAGGGGCCGCTTTCTAATCTATGGTCGAGGTTCCGGACACCGAAGAAACCTGAGTGCCACCCGTGAGCCGACTGGCGCTGACCCTTGTGCGCTCGCTCCGGGCGCTCCGGGATAGAAGCCTGGCCCACGGGGGGCGGCCTTGGAAGCGACACCCATGCCGTTGATCGACACGGAGAACCTCCTCCAGCCCATCGCCGGCGATGAGCCAACCGGCACGAATCTAGAGTACGACCCCGCTTTCGCAGCGCTCGAGCGCATCGCCCAGGGCAAGCCCGAGCAACAGATGGGCGAAACCATCGTCCCCGGTGAGCCGCCCGACTGGAAAGCAGTTCACGACCAGGCCGCGACGCTGCTCGGACGCAGCAAGGATCTTCGCATCGTCAGCCACTTGGTGCGGGCCCTTTTGCACCGGAGCGGGTTCATCGGGCTCTCGGAAGGTCTCTCCGTCATGTGCGGGCTGCTCGAGCGCTATTGGGCGCCTCTGCATCCGCGACTCGATCCCGACGACCAGCACGATCCCACCATCCGCATCAGTGCGCTGGCGCTCCTTTCCGACCCGTCGCTCTTGATCGCGCTGCGCTCGGCGCCGCTCATCGCGTCGCGCACGTTCGGTGCCATCAGCCTGCGCGACATCGCGGTGGCCTCGGGCGAAATCGCAGCGGCCGCCGAAGCGCCGAAGATGGAGACGACCACCATCGAAGCGGCTTTCCAAGACGTCACCGACGAGGCGCTCGAGGCGACTGCGACGGCCATCACCCGCGCCTTCGAGCACCTTCGCCGCATCGAGGCGGTCTTCACCGGCTCGGCGGGTGTGGCAGGGCCCGACGTGACGGGCCTCACCCAGATTTTGAATCAAGCGAACCGCGCGGTGGGTCCCCGTCTCGAGCGGCGCAAAGCGGCGGCGGCGGCCATGGCGGCCGGCGCCGCGGGCGAAACCACCGTGCACGCCAACGGAACGGGGGCACGCATGGCGGTGAGTGGCGAGATCACCTCGCGCGAGGACGTTGTACGGGCCCTCGACAAGATCTGCGACTACTATGCCCGCCATGAACCATCGAGCCCGCTGCCCCTTCTTTTGCAAAGGTGCAAGCGTCTCGCGACCATGAGCTTCATCGAGATCGTGCGCGAAATGGTCCCCGACGGCTTGTCGCAGATCGAGATCATCGCCGGCAAGCGCGAGGGGTGACGAAGGTGCAACCGATCCAGGGGTTTTGCGTTTGCAGCGTAACTAAGGAGGCAGTCAGCCAATGAGCCAAAAGTTCATCGCCCGCAACCGGGCACCGCGCGTCCAGATCGAGTACGACGTCGAGCTCTACGGCGCGGAAAAGAAAGTCCAACTGCCGTTCGTGATGGGCGTGATGTCGGACTTGTCCGGCAATCCCGCCAAACCGCTTCCGGCCGTGGCCGAACGAAAATTCGTCGAGATCTCCGTCGACAATTTCGACGACCGGTTGAAGGCCATGGAGCCGCGGGTCGCCATCGAGGTCCCCAACAAGCTCACCGGCGACGGCAATCTCAAAGTCGACATGACGTTCGAGACACTGGCCGACTTCGGGCCCGGCGCGGTCGCCAAGAAGGTGCCGGCGCTGCAGAAGCTGCTCGAAGCGCGCACCCAACTCGCCAACCTCATCACGTACATGGACGGCAAGACGGGCGCCGAGGAGCTCATCGCCAAGGTCCTGAACGACAAGGGGCTGATGTCGTCGCTTGCTTCCGCCCCCAACCCCGACGCCAAGAAGAGCGAGTGACGCCATGAGCAAGGAAAAAGAAGCGCAGAAGTCCGGCGGCGAAACGACGACCGTCGAGGCCGGCGAGTTCACGTCGCTGCTCAAGAAGAACTTCAAGCCCCAATCCGATCGCGCGCGCGAGGAGGTCGAGGCAGCGGTGCTGACGCTGGCGCAGCAAGCCCTCTCCACCACCGTCAAGGTTTCGTCCGATGCCGTCGCTTCGATCGAAGCCATCATCGCCGAAATCGACAAGAAGCTCTCCGATCAAGTAAACGAAATCCTCCACCACCAGGAATTCCAGCAGCTGGAAGGGTCGTGGCGCGGCCTGCACTACCTCGTCAACAACACCGAGACCGACTCGATGTTGAAGATCCGCGTCATGAACATCGGCAAAAAGGATCTGCACAAGACCCTGAAGAAGTTCAAAGGTGCGGCTTGGGACCAGAGCCCCGTCTTCAAGAAACTCTACGAAGAGGAGTACGGTCAGCTCGGCGGCGAGCCCTACGGGTGTCTCGTCGGCGATTTTTACGTGGACCACAGCCCCATGGACGTCGAGCTGGTCGGGGAAATGGCGAAAATCGCTTCTGCCATTCACGCGCCCTTTCTCACCTCCGCGGCGCCGTCGCTCTTCCAAATGGAGAGCTGGCAAGAGCTCTCCAACCCGCGCGACGTCGGCAAGATCTTCCAGACGCCGGAGTACGCCGGGTGGCGCTCGCTGCGCGAGTCGGACGAGGCGCGCTATGTGGGCGTCGCGCTCCCCCGTTTTCTCGCGCGCCGGCCCTATGGCGCCAAGTCCGACCCCGTCGAGGAATTCGACTTCGAGGAGCAGACGGGCGGCTCCGACGCCGGAAAATACACGTGGGCCAACGCGGCGTACGGCATGGCCGTCAACGTCAACCGTTCCTTCAAGCTCTACGGATGGTGCTCACGCATTCGCGGTATCGAATCGGGCGGCGCCATCGAGGGGCTCCCGACGCACACCTTCCCGACCGACGACGGCGGGGTGGACATGACGTGCCCGACCGACATCGGCATCAGCGATCGGCGCGAGGCGGAGCTGGCCAAGGCCGGCTTCATGCCGCTCATTCACAAGAAAAACTCGGATTTCGCCGCGTTCATCGGGGCGCAATCGCTGCACAAGCCGGGAACCTACGACGACCCCGACGCGACCGCGAACGCCAACCTGGCGGCACGCCTGCCGTACCTTTTTGCGACCTGCCGTTTCGCGCACTATCTGAAATGTATCGTGCGCGACAAGATCGGCTCGTTCCGCGAGCGCGACGACATGCAGGCCTGGCTACAGTCGTGGATCACGCAGTACGTCGACGGCGATCCCGCTCATTCGAGCGAAGAGACCAAGGCGCGAAAACCGCTGGCCGCGGCCGAGGTGCAGCTCGAGCCCGTGGAAGGTAACCCGGGGTACTACAATTCGAAGTTCTTCCTGCGCCCGCATTACCAGCTGGAAGGGCTCACCGTTTCGTTGCGGCTCGTCTCCAAGGTGCCGTCGGCCAAGGCGGGATGACGCGCAGAGGTCCCGCGCGATACGAGGTTCGCGCGGGACCGGCCGGCGTCAGCTGAAAAAAACCATGGCCGAGCTGACGCCCAAAGAGAAACTGCAGCCCTCGCTGCTCGACCGGCTGACCGACGACGAGCCCGAGAAACGGCAGGAGTCGCGCGACAAGCGCGTGCTCTCCCCTTCCCGCCTGCGCGAGAGCGTGCGGCGCGATCTCAGCTGGCTCTTCAACACCGTCAATTTGGCCGCGACGCAAGACCTCCAAGACTACCCGGAGGTGGAGCGCTCGACCTTGAACTTCGGGTTGCCCGATCTCGCGGGACGCACGGCTTCCAGCATCGATAAGCTCACGCTCGAGCGGCTCTTGCGGCGCGCGGTGTGGGACTTCGAGCCGCGTCTCACGCGACAAGCGGTCAGCGTCAAGCTCATCGTCGACAACGAGCGCATGAGCCACAACGCCATGTGTTTCACCATCGAGGCCGAGCTGTGGGCCCAACCGCTTCCGCTGCGGCTCTTTTTGCGTACCGAGCTCGATCTCGAAACCGGTGAGGTGAGCGTCGCCGAAGTGACGACGGGGGACGAACCCTGATGGATCAACGTCTGCTCGACTATTATAACCGCGAGCTTTCGTATCTACGCGAGCTGGGGGGCGAATTCGCGCGCCAGTTTCCGAAGATCGCCGGGCGCCTCGGGCTCGATGCGTTCGAATGCGCCGACCCCTACGTGGAGCGGCTTCTCGAGGGTTTCGCCTTCCTCGCCGCGCGGGTGAAGATCAAAATCGACGCCGAGTTTCCGCGTTTCACCAGCCACATGCTGGAGATGGTCTACCCGCACTACCTCGCGCCGACGCCATCGATGGCCGTCGTGCAGATGCAGCCGAACCACCGGCAAGGAGTGCTCACCGATGGCTTCGTCGTGCCGGCCGGCACCGTGCTGCGCGGCAACCTCGGCAAAGGCGAGCCGACCGCGTGCGAATACCGCACCGGTCATGCGCTCGAGCTCTGGCCCATCGAGGTGGCGAGCGTCACCCACTCGACCTACCTCGGCGACATCGGTGAGATCCGGCTCGCCACCAAACGCCCCCTCAAGGCCGCGCTGCGCATCCGCCTGCGTACGGTGGGCGAGCTCAATTTTCAGCAGCTCTCGCTGGAAAACCTGCCGCTCTTCGTGCGCGGCCAGGATCAGGTGGCGCTGCGTCTCTACGAGCTGCTCCTCAGCGCCTCGGCGGCGCTCGTCGTTCGTCCACCGCAAGCAGCTTGGTCGCAAACGATCGACGACCATCCCGTCGTTCCGCTCGGTTTTTCCGACGACGAGGCGCTCTTACCCTACGGTCCGCGCTCATTTCAAGGTTATCGGCTTCTGCACGAATATTTCGCGCTGCCGAGCCGCTACCAGTTCGTCGAACTGCGCGGTCTCGGGCCTGCCATCAAGCGCTGCGCGGGACAAGAGCTCGACGTCATCGTGCTGCTCGATCGACACGATCCCGTGGTGGAGGGCGCCGTCAGCGCCGCGCACCTCGCGCCTTTTTGTACGCCTGCCATCAACCTCTTTCCGCGCCGCGCCGATCGCATCCATCTGAGCGATCGGGTGAACGAGTACCACGTCGTCGCCGACCGCACGCGTCCCATGGACCTCGAAGTCCACACCGTGACCGAGGTCATCGGATATGGCACGAGCGCCGATATCCGGCGCGAGTTCTTGCCGTTCTACGCGTGCAACGAGCGCACGACGTTCGCCGACGAGCCAGCGTTCTACACCGTGCGGCGCGAACCGCGCGTGGCATCGACGCGCCAGCGTCGCGACGGCTCGCGTTCGACCTACGGAGGGAGCGAGCTTTTCTTGGCGCTCGTCGACGGACGCGAAGGGCCGTACCACCCCGACCTCCGGCAACTCTCGGTCAACACGCTCTGCACCAACCGCGATCTTCCCCTCGAAATCACGCTCGGCGAGGGACGCACGGATTTTCACCTCGAGACGGGCGCGCCGGTCGAATCGGTGCGGTGCGTGGCAGGACCATCCGCGCCACACCCCTCGCACGCGTGGGGGGACGCGGCGTGGCGCCTCATCGGTCATCTGTCGCTCAACTATCTCTCGTTGGCCGATTCGGCCGACGGGCAAGGCGCCGCGGCATTGCGCGAGCTGCTCCATCTCTATGGCGACATGGCAGACCCCGGGATACGGCGCCAGATCGACGGCGTGCGATCCGTCAAGAGCGCGCCCATCGTGCGGCGCGTGCCCACCGACGGACCGGCGTGCTTCGGACGCGGCCTGGAAGTAACCGTCTCCTGCGACGAGTCGGCGTTCGAAGGGACAAGCGTATTTCTCCTCGGCTCGGTGCTCGAGCGCTTCTTCGCCAAGTACGTGTCCATCAATTCCTTCACCGAGACCGTCCTGCGCACGACCCAGCGCGGCGAAATCATGCGCTGGCCGGCCGAGCCCGGACGACGCCCGATCCTATGAGCGCCGCGCGGCCATGAGCGCCCGGACCGCGACCAAGGAACCTCCCTGGCTCCTCGCGCTCGAAGAGCGCCCTTTCGACGCTGATTTTCATCTCGCCCTGCGTCGCCTGGAATGCCTCTATCCCGAGCGCCCGCGGCTCGGCGAAGGAATGCGGCCCAGCGACGAGCCGGTGCGGATCGGACAAGACCCCTCCACCGCATTCGCGCCGTCCGCCATTTCCGCGTTTCAGCGGCCGAAGGACGGCATGGCGGCGCGCCTCGCCGTCGCTTTCATGGGCATGTTCGGGCCGCGCGGCGCCTTGCCGCTGCACTTGACGGAGTACGCGCGCGATCGGCTGCGCAACGCCGGCGACCCCACTTTCGCGCGCTTCGTCGACATCTTTCATCATCGCATGCTCGTCCTCTTTCATCGCGCCTGGGCCGCGGCGCAACCGACGGCTTGTCAAGATCGCCCCTCGAGCAACCGCTTCACCCTCTACGTGGGCGCGCTCTTCGGCCTCGGCTTGCGCGCTACGCTCGAACGAGACCGCATCCCCGATCGCGTCAAGCTCCATTATGCATCGCGCCTCGCCGCTCCGGCGCGCAATGCCGAGGGCCTCGAAGCCATGGTGGCCGACTATTTCGGCTTGCGCGCCTGGGTCGAGCCATTCGTCGGCGAATGGATCACCCTTCCCCCCGACGGTCGCTGGAAGCTCGGGTACTCGCGTCAAGCGAGCACGCTCGGGAGCTCGACCATCCTCGGCGCCCGCATCTGGCAGTGCGAGCACAAATTTCGAATCGTGCTGGGGCCGCTCACGCGCGCGCAGTTCCACGCCATGCTTCCCGGATCGGACAGCTTGGCCACGCTAGCGTCGCTCGTGCGCTCTTACGTAGGCGACGAGCTCGATTGGGAGGCGCGGCTCGTGCTCGCCGACGGAGAGAGTCTCCAGCTCCGGCTCGGCGGCGGCACGAGACTCGGTTGGAACACGCACCTCGGCCGGCGCGGCGGCGCCAAGAACGAGGACTTGGTCGTCCATCCGCGCTCGGGGCGCACGCAACGCATGGATCGCGCCCGCACCGCCGAACCGCGCCCATGTTAAGCGCCGGTGTTGAGTCGGCGCTTTCGTCCAGCTAGAGACAACCCGACCAGAGAATCCGTAAGAGAAAGACCAAGGAGCGAGCCATGTCAGAGATCAGTCGTGTCGCACTCTTCGGAAAGCTCAACGCCATCGGTTACCAGGCCATCGAAAGCGCGACGACTTTCTGCAAGATGCGAGGCAATCCGTACGTCGAGCTCTCGCATTGGATCCATCAGATCCTGCAGGCACCCGACTCCGATCTGCACCGCATCGTCCGGCACTTTCAGCTCGACCCCGCGCGCGTGGCGCGTGACCTCACCGAGGCGCTCGATCGGCTTCCGCGCGGCGCCACCTCGGTCTCCGATCTTTCGATTCACGTCGAAGAAGCGGTAGAGCGAGGCTGGGTGTACGGCTCTCTTCTCTTCAACGAGTCGAAGGTGCGCACCGGCCATCTCGTCGTCGGCGCCCTCAAAACGCCGAGTTTGCGCAATGCGCTCAGCGCTATCTCCAAAGAATTCGCCAAAATCAAAGTCGAAGAGCTGACCGAGCGTTTTCAGGCGCTCACCGACGGTTCGCCCGAAGCCAAAATGTCGGCCGCCATTTCGGCGGTCGAAGGGCACCCCGAGGCCGGAACGGGACCCGGCGGGGAAATGGCCCCCGCCGCGCTCGGCAAACAAGAGGCGCTGGCGCGGTTTTCCGTCGACCTCACGGAGCGCGCCCGCAAAGGGGAGATCGATCCCATCGTCGGCCGCGACGAAGAGATCCGGCAGATCGTGCACGTCCTTCTGCGACGACGGCAGAACAACCCCATTCTCACCGGCGAAGCGGGGGTCGGCAAGACCGCGGTCGTCGAAGGATTCGCCTTGCGCCTCGCCTCGGGGGACGTTCCTCCGCACCTCAAGGACGTCACTTTGCGCGCGCTCGACATCGGTCTCTTGCAGGCCGGCGCGAGCATGAAAGGCGAATTCGAAAATCGCTTGCGCCAGGTGATCGACGAAGTGCAAGCGTCGCCCAAGCCGATCATCCTTTTCATCGACGAGGCGCACACCTTGATCGGCGCCGGCGGAGCCGCGGGAACGGGCGACGCTGCCAACCTTTTGAAACCAGCGCTCGCGCGCGGCAAGCTCCGGACGATCGCGGCCACCACCTGGGCCGAGTACAAGAAGCACATCGAAGGCGACCCCGCGCTCACCCGTCGCTTTCAGGTCGTGAAAGTCGACGAACCGAGCGAAGACCGCGCGGTGCTCATGATGCGCGGAATCGCCGGCATCCTGGAAAAGCACCACCGTGTCGAGCTCCTCGACGAAGCATTGGCCGCTTCGGTCAAGCTCTCCAAGCGCTATATTCCCGACCGTCAGCTGCCCGACAAATCGGTGAGCCTCCTCGACACGGCTTGCGCGCGCGTCGCCATCAGCCAACACGCCGTGCCCGCCGACGTCGAGAGCAGCCGCCGTCGCATCGAGGCGCTCGAGGACGAGCGGTCCATCATCCTTCGCGAAAAGGCGATCGGCGTCGAGATCAAAGAGCGCGGCACGCGAGTGGACAGCGCTCTCGGCGAAGAGAAAAAGCGCCTCGGCGAGGTCGAAGCCCGCTGGAAGTCGGAGAAGGCACTGGTCGATCGCGTGCTCGCCATCCGCAGCGATCTGCGCCGCGAGGCCGAGCCCAAGAAAGCGGAACCGAAGACCGACAAGACGGCCGCCGACAAGAGCCCCGCTGAAAAGCAGGTCGCCGACAAGAGCGCCGCCGCCCCCCCCCCTTTCGATCGCGAAGCCTTGCTGAAAGAGTTGACCGGCCTGCAGGCAGAGCTCGCACAGTTGCAAGGCGACGCGCCGCTCATTCTGCCCACCGTCGACGAGCAAGCCATTGCCGCCGTCGTGTCCGATTGGACCGGCATTCCCGCGGGGCGCATGGTCAAAAACGAAATCGAGACCATTCTCAAGCTCGCCGACGTCTTGAGTCAGCGCGTCATCGGGCAAAAGCACGCCCTCGAGATGATCGCCCGCCGCATTCACACCGCGCGCGCTGGCCTCGAGAACCCGGGCAAACCCATCGGCGTCTTTCTCCTGGCCGGTCCATCGGGTGTCGGCAAAACGGAAACTGCGCTCGCGTTGGCCGAGGCGCTCTACGGCGGCGAGCAGAACGTCATCACCATCAACATGAGTGAGTTCCAAGAGGCGCACACCGTTTCGACCTTGAAAGGCGCCCCCCCCGGCTACGTCGGTTACGGCGAAGGGGGCGTGCTCACCGAAGCCGTGCGCCGCCGCCCGTACAGCGTCGTTTTGCTGGACGAGGTCGAAAAGGCACACCCCGACGTGCACGAGATCTTTTTCCAGGTGTTCGATAAAGGCTGGATGGAAGATGGTCAGGGGACGCGCGTCGACTTCAAGAACACGATCATCCTTCTTACCTCGAACGTGGGCAGCGACGCGCTCATGAGCTTCGCGGCCGCGCCGGGCAGCGAGCCCGATCAGGCGAAAATGACGGAAGCGTTGCGCGCACCTCTTTTGGAGGTCTTTCCGGCGGCGCTGCTTGGCCGCATGGTGACCATCCCTTACCGTCCGCTCAGCGACGAAATGATCGGCAGCATCGTGCGGCTGCAGCTCGGCCGCGTGGCCAAACGGGTCAGCGAGCGGTACGAAGTGCCCTTCGACTACGATCAAGCGGTCATCGATCTGGTCGTCAGCCGCTGCACGGAGACGGAGAGCGGCGGCCGCATGATTGACGCAGTGCTCACCAATACCCTCTTGCCGGAAGTCAGCCGCGAGCTACTCCTACGCACCCTCGACGGCAAACCGCCGCTGCGCGTGGGCGTGACCGCCAAGAACAACGCGTTCTCGTATTCCTTCGACTGACTGACCCGGAACTGAAAAAGACATGGACCTCTTCGGACACCTTCACACCTACGACTACGGCGAAGTTCATTTCCGCCTCGATAAGGCCACCGGCCTGCGCTCCATCATCGCCATCCACGATACGCGGCTCGGGCCCGCCCTCGGGGGTTGCCGCTTTTTGCCCTACGACACGGAAGAAGCGGCCGTCATCGACGCGCTGCGTCTCGCGCGCGGCATGACGTACAAGGCGGCGCTCGCCGGGCTCGCCCACGGCGGCGGAAAGAGCGTCCTCATCCGTCCTCCCGGCCGCTTCGACCGGGTCGCGCTCTTTCGTGCGTTCGGCCGCGCGATCGACGACCTGCGTGGTCATTACATCACCGCCGAAGACAGCGGCACCGGCCTCGAAGACATGGAAGTCCTTCGCACCGTCACCAAGTACGTGACGGGCGTCGACGCCAAACACGGCGGCTCGGGCGACCCATCGCCTTTCACCGCGCTCGGCGTACGCCGCGGCATCGAAGCCTGCGTCAAATTCGCGCTCGGCAAAGCGTCTTTGAGCGGTCTGCACATCGCCGTGCAAGGCGTGGGTCACGTCGGCTACCACCTCTGCAAGGAGCTCCACGGGGCAGGCGCCAAGTTGTCGGTGGCTGACGTCGATCCCCTCAAAGCCGAGCGCGCCCATCGCGAGTTCGGTGCGCAAGTCGTGCCGCTCGACGGCATCTTCGAGGTCCCTTGCGACGTCGTCGCGCCCTGCGCCCTCGGCTCCGCGCTGAACGATCAGTCGATCCCCAAGCTCAAGGCGAAAATCGTGGCCGGCGCCGCCAATAACCAGCTCGCCGAGCCCCGTCACGGCGACGACCTGCACGCGCGCGGCATTCTCTACGCCCCCGACTACGCCATCAACGCCGGCGGTCTCATCAACGTCGCCCAAGAAGTCGTCGGTTACGACGAAAAGGCAGCGCACGAAAACACGCTCGAGATTTACAACACGATCTACGAGATCGCCGATCGCAGCAAGCGCCTCAATGCGCCGAGTTACAAGATCGCCGACATCATGGTCGAGGAAAAGCTCGCCGCGCGAGCGCCGCGACCGTCGGTGGTGTAGGGCGAGCGGGCCCACGCAGCCGGCGTCCCTTGACGGTCGACGGGTGCGTAGTTAACGTTGTTAACATGGACACCCGGAAACAGATCCTGGAGGAGGCGCGCGACGTCTTCCTCCAGCGAGGTTTGCCGGGTTTTTCCATGCGAACGGTGGCCGAACGGGTGGGCGTATCCGCCACGGCGCTCTATCGTCACTTCGACGACAAGGACGCTCTCGTCGCCAGCATGCTCGGCGAGGCGTTCGCCACCTTCGGCAGCTATCTCGGCCGCGCGCTCGGTGGCCGAACGCCTCTCGCGCGGTTCCGCCAGACCGGTGAAGCGTATTTCGACTTCGCCCTCGAGCACCCTCGCGATTACGAGCTCATGTTTCTCACCAACTGCACCGAACTCGGCTTTAAGCGCATCTCCACGGAGATCGAAGAGCGATCGCGGCCGACCTTCGAATTCCTCGTCGAGCGCGTAGAAGAATGCATGAAGGCGCGCGTCTTCGTGCGACGCGAACCGCGTGAGGTCGCGCTCTACGCGTGGTCGACCGTCCACGGTACGGCCAGTCTCTGGTTGCTCGGCCAGCTTCGCGAGCAAATGAACCTGACCGCCTTTCGCACCCAAACGGTGCTCACGCTCGATCTGATCGAACGCTCACTCTGCTCCCGCGACGTACCGCGGCGCCGATGATTTTTTTTGGCTTCGAAGTTAACACCGTAAACAAGGAGACGCGAACATGGACCAGGTGATCCCTGAACGAATGACGGCCGTACGCGACGACGACATCGTCGTATTTTTGATTGGAATGCGCATCAATCGCTGGTGGAAAATCCACCGCTGGCTGCCCGTCGTGCTGGCCATGCCGCGCATGCTGCGCGAGCTCGCCGCGCGGCCCGACGCAGGAATGCTCGGTTCTCATTCAGCTGGTTTTTTCATGGTCCAGTACTGGGAGTCGGCGCACAAGCTCCTGGCTTACGCGAGCGATCGCAGCGGCGCCCATTTCCCGGCGTGGGCCGAATTCTACCGGAGGGTCGGCAAGAGCGGCGACGTCGGCATTTGGCACGAGACCTACGTCGTGCCTCGAGGTCGTTACGAGTCCATCTATGCGAACATGCCCCCGTTCGGCCTGGGCAAGTTCGCGCGGCTCGAGCCCGCCAGCGGACGAAAGGCGCGCGCTATCGACCGCTTGGAATCGCAGACGTCGACATGAACGCGCCGCGATTACCCGCCCGATTTGCGCTCGATCAACGTCATCGTCATGAGGCGCGTGCCCGCCCGTTCTTTGGAAAGAAGAACCGGGGGACCGGCGTAGCTCTTCGCAAAATAGAATTTGCCCACCTCGCCGTTCGGCGCCGTCACCGTGTACACCATGACCTCGAATTTACCGGCGGGGACCTCGATCGATCCCGGCTGCACCGCGAGAGCGGCGCGCGGAAACTCGCCGTGACGACGAAGATCCTCCCACGGCGTGTGCTCGACGGTAGCCGGCGCCATGGGTTGACCGGCTTGGTCGAGGCTTTCGTCCTTCAC
>Ga0193706_1001004_pt1 | contig 13626 bp, 15 predicted proteins | sample U3c1metaG_FD_160130 | JGI IMG/M metagenome (GOLD analysis project Ga0193706, IMG submission 160130) | Soil microbial communities from a riparian zone of the East river system, Colorado, United States - U3c1 | ecosystem: Environmental > Terrestrial > Soil > Riparian zone | place: USA: East River... | reverse complement strand
CCTTTTCGCATTGACCCGTCCGACCCTCGAGGCACCCGAGCGCGACGACCCCCTCGCCGTCTTTCGCGCCGGCTTCGCTCTGACCTACGGCGCCGAGCTCCGCGCCGAGCGGGCCCAGCGCTCAGGCTCGATCGTCGACTCCGACCCCGGGCGCTACGAGCGCTTCGGACGCCTCGCATTGGCCGGGACCGCGCAGCTGGCGGGTCCGGCGCCGGACAAGGCCCGGCGCGCCTGGCGGCGGCGGCAGGGGAAGGGGAAGCGCCTGTCGCTCATGCGCCTGCTCAAGGCCGGGGCGACCTGGTCGAACGGGATCGACTATCTCGCCTGGAAGATAAACCGACACGCGGGGACAGACATCGTCGTGAAGCCCTGGCAGCGGCGCTGGCCGCTGCTTGCGGCGGTCACCTTGCTCCCCCGGCTGCTGCGGCGGGGGGCGATTCGCTAGGATCGCCGGAGCGCCGCGCGAGGGCGGTGGACACGGCCTTGCCCAATGCCGACACCGTGAAGGGCTTGCGAAGCAGGTCATGTCCGCTCAGCGCCTCGGCCTCGCCCGCCTCGCCGACATAGCCGGTGACGAACAGCGTTCCGATCCATGGGTAGAGCCTGGTCGCCTCCCGGACCAGCTCGGGGCCGGTCATTTCGGGCATCATCACGTCGGTGATGATCAGTTGGATGTTGGCCTCGCGGGCGAGCAGCTCCAGAGCCTCCTTGCCGCTCGCGCAGGGGATCGGCCGATAGCCGATCTCCTCGAGCGCTCCGACCGTCGCCCGGCTGACCCTCGGATCGTCCTCGACCACGAGTATCTCCGTGCCCGCTACCGGCACCGCGGCCTCGCTCTCCTCCGGCGCGGAGACGCTTTGCATGCCCGCCTCCGCGGAGCGCGGCAAATAGAGCGACACCGTCGTTCCGGTGCCGAGCTTGGAATCCAGGGTGACCGCGCCGCCCGATTCCTGGGCGAAGCCGAAGATCTGGCTGAGGCCGAGCCCGGTTCCCTTGCCGACGGGCTTGGTCGTGAAGAAGGGCTCGAACACCCTCTCGACATGCTCGGGCGCGATCCCGGCGCCGGTATCGGAGACGCTGATCCGAACATAGTCGCCGGCCGCAAGCGAGGCGATCCGGCCCTCGCCGACCCGCTCATTGTCGACGCTGATCACAAGCTGCCCCTCGCCCTCCATCGCGTCCCGCGCATTGGCAGCGAGGTTGAGGATCGCATTTTCGAGCTGGTTGGTGTCGACCCGAACGTTCCAGGGCTCCTCGGGGAATCGGGTCCGGACCCGGATCCGTTCGCCGATCGAGCGGTCGATCAGCTCGAGCATATTTTCGATCAATGCCGTCGGAGTCACCCCGACCGGTAGCAAAGGCTCGGCCCGAGCGAAGGTGAGCAGCCGCCGAGTCAGCGCCGCCGCCCGCGTCGCCCCCTCCATCGCATTGTCGAGGTGGAACTCGACCTCGCGGCGCGAGCCGGTCAGCTTGCGCCGCGCCAGGTCGATCCCTCCGACCACGACAGCGAGCATGTTGTTGAAGTCGTGCGCTATGCCGCCGGTCAGCTGGCCGACCGCCTCCATCTTCTGGACCTGGCGGAGCCGGGACTCCGCCGCCTCGCGCTCGGCGGCCTCCGCTTTCAGCGCCTCGTTCGCTTCGAGCAGCTCTGCGGTGCGCTCCTGGACCGCCTCATCCAGCCTCTGCGCCCGGCTCGCCTCGCTCTCCGCCTCGCGAAGCGCATCGAGCCGCTCGCCCATCGCCCGGAAGGCGGCGTAGCCGAGGCCCACCGCGCCGAGCCCGACCAGGACGGCCAGCCAGCCCAGCCAGCCCGCGAGCCGGTCGGCCTGGTCGCTGGATTCGCGGGTCTCGGCCATCCGGCTTCGAAGGTCAGTTCGCTCGGCGGCCGCGATCGCTCCGAGCTTGGCGCGAAGCTCGGGGCCCCGCATGCTCTTTCCGGCCTGGAAGAAGGTCGTGACCGCGCCGGTGCCCTGCTTCAGGCGCGCCGCCGCGGCAGGCACCGCCAGCTCGCGTCCTCGCGCCGCATAGGCCGCGCGAAGCTCGGCCACCCTGGCAAGCTGCTCGGGATCGGCTCGGACGAGCCGGGCCAGCTCGCCGATCTGCTGGCCTGCAAGCTGCCATTCGGTCGCATAGGCGCTTCCGGTCCGCTGGTCTTCGTCGAGGACGTAGCGGCCCAAAGCCGCCTCGGCCCGGGCGACCGTCGCGTCGACGGTGCGGGTGAGGAGCATGACGTCGTAGCTGTGCCGCTCTGAGGCGAGCGCCTGGTCGCGGGCATTGTTCGACGAGCCGACCATCATAAGCAAGGCGATGAGGAGGCTGGTCGCAAGCAATGCGCCCGCGCTGGCGAGGCTTCCGCGCCGCCAGTCCGGGGACCTTCCCTCGGGAACGTCCATATGCTCACCCGCCATTGGGGAAATCTAGATCAAGCCGAGCCTGTGGAAAAGTCGCTTCACCGCGCCCTGCGAGTCGGCTCGCCGCTTATTGAAGGTAGCCGATCGACTTTCCGGCACTTTCGAACATGCCCAATATCTGCTCGACCTGCTCGCCGGTATGGTCAGCGCAGAGCGAGCAGCGAAGCAGATACATGCCCGCGGGCGTGGCGGGCGGCCGCGCCATGTTCACATAGACTCCCGCTTCGAGCAGTGCCTGCCACATCAGGACGGTGGTCTGCTGGTCGGGCAGGAGGATTGCAATGATCGCCGATTCGGCTTCCTTGGTGGCGATGTCGAAGCCGAGGTCGCGAAGGCCTTTGTGGAGGCGGCGGCTATTCTCCCAGAGATGCCCTCGCTTGTTCCCGGCATGCATCAGCTTGCGGATCGAGGTCGCGGCGGTGGCGACCACCGAGGGCGGAAGCGAGGCGGTAAAGACGTAGGGCCGGCAGACCAGCCGAAGCACCTCGAACTTGGGGTGGTTGGAGACGATGAAGCCGCCGACCGTCCCGACCGACTTGGAGAAGGTGCCGATGACGAAGTCGACATCGTCCTCGACTCCGGCTTCCTCGAACACGCCCCGGCCATGCTCGCCGAAGAAGCCCATGCCGTGCGCCTCGTCGACCGCGATCATCGCGCCATGCTTCTTCGCGACCGCGACCATCTCCTTCAGCGGCGCGATGTCGCCTAGCATGGAATAGACGCCCTCCAGAACGACCAGGCGGCCGCCCTCGGCCGGGAGTCGTCCGAGCCTCTTGTCCAGATCCTCGACATTGTTGTGGCGGAAGCGGACGATCTGGGCGTTCCCGAGCGCGCAGCCGTCATAGATGGAGGCGTGGCTGTCGGCGTCGAGGATGATGTAATCCTCCTTGCCGGCGATGGTCGACATCAGGCCGAGATTGGCCTGGTAGCCGGTCGAGAAGACCATGGCGTATTTGGTGCCGTAATATTCCTTGAGTGCGTCCTCGCACTCCCGATGGCCCTGATAGGTGCCGTTGAGGACCCGGCTTCCGGTCGTGCCCGATCCATATTCGTCGAGCGCCTTCTTGCCCGCCTCGACGACGTCGGGGTCGAAGGTCATCCCCATATAATTGTAGGTCCCGAGCAGGATGGTCTCCCTGCCCTGGATGGTGGCCAGGGTCGGCGAATGGACCTCGTCCATGACGATCGCGAAGGGGTCCCGGACTCCGGTGTCGAGCAAAGCCTGGCGCTCGGCGATGAGGGGATCGAACTTGGAGAAGAGATCGCGCGTACCCGATGGACCGGGCGCCGGATCGTCGGCCGGATCCATGGGGTTGCGGATCGCCTCCGTCACTCGCCGCCGTTCCTCAGTTCCTCGACCGCGCTGACGAGCTGGCCGACCGTCTCGATCTCGGCCTGCATATTCATCGTGATCAATATGTCGAACTCGTCCTCGACCGAGGCGACGAAGTCCATGACGACGAGGCTGTCCCATTCGAGGTCGCCCGCAAAGGTCGTTCCCTCGGTGAGAGCGACGCCCTTCTTGTTGAAGGGCTCGATCAGGCTGGTCACCTTGGCGTATGTCTCTTCACGGTCGTTCATGGTCGCCCTTTATGTCCCGGCCCCCTCCCTGCCAAGCGAATAGGGCCGCAAAGAGGCGAACGCTTGGCAGGCTCCGGGGCCCATGCCATGCAGCGCGAAACGAAAGGGGATCGAGATGGACGACGCGAGGGAAGGGGAGACGCCCGTTTATCCGGCCAATGCCGTCCATATGGTCCGAACCACCCAGCTCGCGCAGCTCCAGCTCTCCGCGATGGCCGACCACAAGGCGAGCATCCTGATGGGCGCCACCTTCGTCATCTTCACCATCACGCTCGGCCAGGCGCACGGCGCGGCGGTCCCACTGCCTTTGCTGATCCTGGGCGTCTCCGCCTTCTTCTCGGCCGTGTTCGCGGTTGCAGCGGTGCTTCCAGCGACCCGAACGAGCCGGGACTCGCCGCTCAACCTGCTCTTCTTCGGCTCGTTCACCCAGCTGGGCGAGGATGAGTATCTCGAGAAGCTGACCGAGCGGCTGAAGAGCGAGGACAGCATCTACCGAACGATGGGCCGCGACATCTACCAGAACGGCACGGTCCTCGCCCGTAAGAAGTACCGTTTCCTCGGAATCGCCTACCGGATCTTCCTGGCCGGGCTCACCGCCAGCTTCATCGCCTTCGTGGTCCAGTATATCCGACTGGCCGGCTAGAGCCTGATCGTTTGAGGTGGAAGCGCTTCGCGCTTCCGCCGATGACGTGAATCAGGCTCTATTCTAATGGTGAGACCTTGATTCACGCCTCAGGCGAAGCCTGAGACGATCAAGGTCTAGCGGAGCCAGCCTTCGCGGCGGTACCAGTCCGCGGTCTCCTTGAGGCCGGTCGGGGTTCGGACCTGGGCCTTCCACATCGTCTCGGGCGGCTTGCGGTCGGGCGATACGACCCAGTCGGGGTGGCAGAAGTAGCCGACCCGGTCGGGCGTGAGCTTGGCCTTGCTCCGGCGAAAGAGGCGGTCGAGGCCGGAGGCGACCCGGAGCACCGTCTTGGGCATTGAGAGGGTCGCGGCGCGGCGGCCGTAGAGGCGGCCGAGCGAGCGCGCGAAGTGGCGATTGTCCCAGCCATTCTCGCGGCCGTCGTCGGGCTCGTAGATCTCCGACCAGCTGTCGGGCTCGTCGAGCAGAGTCAGGATCAGCCGGCAGAGATCCTCGACATGGATGACCGAGAAGCGTCCCCGCGGCGGAAGGGCGAACAAGCCGCGCCGGGCCATCTTGAACAGCTCCAGGGTCTCGCGGTCGCCGGGGCCGTAAACGGCAGGCGGGCGGACGATCGTCCAGTCGAGACCGGACGCCGCGACCAGCCGCTCCGACTTGGCCTTGGACCAGCCGTAGTCGGACAGATCCGGCTCGCGCGCGGCGAGCGAGGATATGTGGATGAAGCGCCGGACTCCGGACCTTCGCGCCGCGTCGATCATCGCCGTCGTGCCGCCGACATTGATCGCTTCGAACGCGTCGCGGGAGGGCGCGTTGATGAGGCCCGCGACATGGATGACCGCGTCGGCGCCTTCGGTGAGCTTGGACAGGCTCTCGGGCCGGTCGAGCGCTCCGTCGACCCAGGCGATCTCGTCCTCGGGCGGCTTCCAGCCGCGGGTGAGGGCGCGGACGTCATAGCCCTGGCCCAGGGCAACCCGAAGCAGATGGCTGCCGACGAACCCGGTCCCGCCGGTGACGGCGAGGGTTCGGATCCGGGCGGCCTTCTTCTTCCGGCTCATAGCGGCGACCAGTCGCCTTCCGTCTGCTCCCCGGCCGACGCTTCGGTTCGAAGATGGCCTACGATCGCGTCGAGCGCCGCCTCGGTGCCGGCGCGGGTCACTCCGGAGACGCGGAGCGGCTTCTGGCCGCACTCGGCCTCGAGCTCGCCGGCGAGGGCGTCGAGCATCTCGTCGTCGAGCGTATCGGCCTTGCTTAGAGCCACGACTTCCTTCTTCTCCTCGAGACCGGCGCCATAGGCGTCGAGCTCGTCGCGGACGATCCGATAGGCGCTCGCCACGTCCTCGGCATTGGCGTCGACGAGGTGGAGGATGACCCGGCAGCGCTCGATATGGCCGAGGAATCGGTCGCCGACCCCGGCGCCGTCGACCGCGCCCTCGATCAGCCCCGGAATGTCGGCGAGGACGAACTCGCGCTCGCGGTGCCGGACCACGCCGAGCTGCGGGCGGAGGGTGGTGAACGGATAGTCGCCGACCTTGGCCTCGGCATTGGTAACCGCGTTGAGGAAGGTCGACTTGCCGGCATTGGGCAGTCCGACCAGTCCCGCATCGGCGAGGAGCTTCAGCCGGAGCCAGACCCAGGCTTCCTCGCTCGGCCAGCCGGTGCCGTGCTGGCGCGGCGCCCGGTTGGTCGAGGTCTTGTAGCTGGCATTGCCGCGGCCGCCGTCCCCGCCGCGCAGGAAGACCTGCTTCTGGCCGACTTTGGTGAAGTCGGCGAGCACGTGCTCCTTGTCCTCGGAGAGGATCTGGGTGCCGACCGGGACCTTGATGACGAGGTCACGGCCGCCCGCGCCGGTCTGGTTGCGGCCGGCGCCGCCCTTGCCGCGCGGGGCCCGGAAATGCTGGGTGTAGCGAAAGTCGATCAGAGTGTTCAGGCCTTCGACCGCCTCGAAGACGATGTCGCCGCCCTTGCCGCCGTCGCCGCCGTCCGGGCCGCCATATTCGATATACTTCTCGCGCCGGAAGCTGACCGCGCCCGGGCCGCCCGCGCCGGAGCTGACAAAGATCTTGGCCTGGTCGAGGAAGTGCATCGGGGGCGTCTAGGGGAAAGCAGGCGAGAGGTGAAGGCGGGCGTGGGGGGGTGTCGGGGCGGGCAGGGGAATGCACTTGGTCGCCCTCCCCCGCAGGGAGGGGGCAAGGGTGGGTGCGACCCCGGACCTGATGCGGGGGAAGATGCCTCGGCCATGAGGCGGACTGGGCGGCATCCAGCCGCCCAGCCCGCGACCCGCCCTTTAGCCCCTCCCTCCAAGGCAGGGGGATCCTGTTCCGCGTTCCATTCCCTGGCTTCGTCCGTGCCGAGCGATCTAGGGGTGGGCGTGATGCGCTTCGTAGATGCCGAGCTTGCCGCCGCCCGGCAGTTTCACCCCGGTCGAGCGTCCCCAATCCTGGGTCGCGACCGCGTCGGCTTCGACGCCTTTCGACTTCAGCTGCGCGATCGTCGAGTCGAGATCGTCGCAGATCAGGTAGAGCTGGTGGAAGTCGTTGGTGCCGCCATGGACCCCGAGCTCGGCCGGCGGGAGCTTGAAGATCAGCCAGCCGCCGCCGCTGTCGATGCAGGGCAGATCGAGCATGTCGCGGAGGAAGGCGCGGTCGGCCTCGGCATCCTCCGAGAAGATCATCACATGAGAACCGCTGATCATGGCTCGCTCCTTTCAAGGCTGTCGTGGATCGCAAGAAGGTGCCGGGTCGCGACCTCGCGCGCCTTGTCGCGCGGCATTCCGAGCGCGTCCGCCATCGGCTTGCCGAGCAGCGAATCGCCGAGGGCGGCCAGCACCAGCCACAGGGTCGTCTCGTGGACCGGCCTGTCCTCATGGCCCTGACCGAGCTGGTCGACGAGCTTGTGGATGGCGACGAGGACGGGGTTCAGCGCCTCGCGATTGCCGGACAGGATCATCCAGGCGGCGAGCGCTCCGGCGCCTTCCTGGTCGAAGGCGTCGAAGGTGCGGTCGACGATCTCGCGCGGATCGGCCTCGCCCTGGCGGGCGCGCTCGACGGTCGTGGCGATGACTGCGGTCACGCGCTCGCTGATGTGCCGCGCCAGCTCGGACTGAAGGCCCGCCGCCGACCCGAAGTGATGGAGCAGGTTGGCGTGGGTCTTGCCGATCTTCGCGCCCACCGCCTTCAGGGTCACCGCCTGAGGCCCCGATTCGATCAGGAGGGTTCGCGCGGCCTCGAGCGCGGCGGCGCGGCTCTCCTCCGGCGAAAGGCGTTCACGAACTATTGACATCTATGTAAGTAGGGTGCATAACACATGGCGAAGGAGATACAGCATGGGGCGGCAGGTGACACCCTCCGATCTGACGATCACACCGCGCGATCGGCGATTCGGCCGCGGCGAGCGCACCGACCGATGGTGGCTGGCCGGCAATCCCTATGGAAGCGCGCTCTATGACGCGCTCTCGATCACCTTCCCCAAGGGCGAGGCCTTCTTCGTCGAGAGCGTCCGCGCTTTCCGCGACGGCGCTCCGCCCAGGCTCGCCGAGGAGATCCGCGCCTTCACCACCCAGGAGGTGATGCACAGCCGCGAGCATGTCGCCTTCAACAAGCGCGCGGTGGAGGCGGGCTACGACATCGCCCCGCTCGAGAAAAGGGTCGACGAGCGGCTCGAGGAGACCAAGGACCGCCCGCCGATCATCAACCTCGCCGCGACCATGGCGCTCGAGCATTTCACCGCGGTGATCGCCCATCAGCTGCTCGGCAATCCGCGCCACCTGAAAGGCGCCGATCCCCAGTCGGCCGCCCTGTGGCGCTGGCACTCGATCGAGGAGATCGAGCATAAGGGCGTTGCCTTCGATACCTGGCTGTTCGCCACCCGCGACTGGCCGCGCTGGAAGCGCTGGCTGGTCAAGTCTCGGGTGATGCTCAAGGTCACACGCAACTTCTTCGTCGAGCGCACCCAGGGGGCACTGATCCTGCTTGCCCAGGATGGGATCAAGGGCCCCCGTGCGTGGGCCGGCCTGTTCTGGTTCGCGATGGTCAGCCCGGGCATGTTCCGGAAGATCCTCGGCGCCTGGATCCGCTTCTTCCTGCCCGGCTTCCACCCCTGGAACCAGGACGACCGAAGCCTCATCGCGACGGCGGAGCGGCAGCTTCCACCGGCGCTGGCGGCTCAGCCGGCCTGACCTCGTCCGGCCTGACCGGCCAATATTCGAGGGTCAGGACGAGCAGGATCCAGACCGCCAGGGTGGCGCCGAGCCTTGCCGCCGCGGCCGGCGAGAGGCCCTCGGGCCGCAGATGCGGAACGGCGAGATAGACGCCCACCAGGAAGATGTAGAGGCCGAGGCTTGCAAGCGCATAGCCGCGCCGGTCCGAGGTCGAGACCAGGCGCAACGTCACCACCGTCCCGGCCAGGATGACGATCAGCTGGACGTAATCGCCGAGCGGCAATTGCTCGACCGTTCCGAGATTGGCGCCGAGCAGGGCGCCGAAGAAGAGGTTGACGCCGTCTATGCCGCCCATTCGCTCGCGGTGGGTTTGGGTGAGGTATTCGCGCATGTGTGGCCCCTTACGTTGCGGCCAGACTAGCGCGTGGAAGACGGGGGGCAAGGCGGCTTCCGGCTCTCTTTCCACCGTTTGCCCTGAGTCTGTCGAAGGGCGCTACTACTCTTTGGCCATGGTAAAGACGGGGAGGGCTTCGACAGGCTCAGCCCGAACGGTTTGGGGACCAGTTGACCCTCTCCCCCCTTGTGGGGGAGAGTTGGAGAGAGGGGTGCGCCGCATGCGGCGCGCCGGCCTTTGGCCGGCACCCCCACCCCTGCCCCTCCCCACAAGGGGGAGGGTGTTCATCTGGCAAGGGGACGGTTGGAAAGGGGTGCGCCGCATCGCGGCGCGCCGGCCTTTGGCCGGCACCCCCCACCCCTGCCCCTCCCCCACAAGGGGGGAGGGGTTTTCGATGGTGACAAGGGGAGGGGGTGCCTGGATCATGCCGCCATGGCCGCCGGCTCGGCTTCCTCGGTGAGGGTGAGCTCGAAGAGGCGGCAGGGGGCTTCGCCGCCTCGGCCGATGCTGTGGCGGGGGGCGGTGATTCCGGTGGGGCGGAAGCCGAGCTTCTCCAGCACCCGTCCCGAGGCCGGATTGTCGACGAAGTGGCCGGCGCCGAGCCTGGGCAGGCGCAGAGCGTGGCGGGCGGCGTGGACGACCGCCTTGCCGGCCTCGGTGGCATAGCCGCGGTTCCAGAAGCGGCGGGCAATCCAGTAGCCGAGCTCGATCTCGCCGCTGAGGCGACGGCCGACTCCGATCGTTCCGACCAGCTCGGGCGCAGCGGAGGTGCGGCGGAAGATGAGCATGCTCGGCTCCCACGGCCTTCGGTCCGCCGAGAGAAAGGCTTCGGCATCTTCGAGCCGGTAGGGCCAGGGCGCGGTTGCGAGGTTTCGGACCACGCGCTCGTCGGCGATCGCGCGGAAGAGCGCGGGCGCGTCCTCGCGCCAGCCGGGCCTCAGCAGCAGTCTCTCGGTTCTCGCGAACATGTCTCTTCCCCTTCGTCCGCGCCGGCCTTGCCCTGTTCGGGTTTCAGGCCGGCGTCATTTTCGAGGAAGACATGAAAAAGGGAGGCTGGCTGGCGGCCCGTCTCCCTCAAATCGGTTCTCAGATGTGAACCTGGGGCCGCCCCTCCCGGGACGACCCTTTAGCGATCGTCCCTATTCTGCCGCGGTAATTGCCATGTCGACATGGACGAACTTGCGGCCGAGCTTCCCGTCGCGGAACGCGACTCGGCCGTCGGTAAGAGCAAAGAGGGTATGGTCCTTGCCCATGCCGACGTTGGTGCCCGGATAATATTTGGTGCCGCGCTGGCGCACGATGATGTTGCCGCCGATGACGCTCTCGCCACCGAACTTCTTCACGCCGAGGCGACGGCCCGCGCTGTCGCGACCGTTGCGTGAGGATCCGCCTGCTTTCTTATGTGCCATCGTTCTTCTCTAGCCTTGAGTCTTCTCTAGCGTTGGATTCGTTAAGCTTCTTTATCAGCCTTGGGCTTCTTTGTCGCGGCCTTACGGGTCGCGCCGGCCTTCACCGGAGCCTCGGGCGTCGGAGCAGCCTCGGCGGCCGGAGCGGCCTCGGCCTTCGCAGCCTTGGGCTTTGCAACTTTGGCCGGCTTCTCGGCGGCAGGTGCCGCGGCTGGAGCGGGCGCGGCCTCCTCGGCCGGCTTCGCTTCCTTCGCCTTGGCGGGCTTGTCAGCCTTCTTGTCGCCGATCGCGGTGATCCGGAGGATCGTGTGCTGCTGGCGGTGGCCGGCCTTGCGGCGGTAATTGTGGCGCCGCTTCTTCTTGAAGACGATGACCTTGTCGGCCTTCGCCTGGGCGATGATCTCGGCCGACACGATCAGTCCGTCGGTCGAGCGCAGGTCCGCGCCTTCGCCGGCCAGCAGGACGTCGTCCAGGCGAATGGTATCGCCCGCGTCTCCCGCGATCTTCTCGACGACGATCTTGTCTCCGGCGGCAACGCGATACTGCTTGCCGCCCGTGCGCACGACTGCGAACATGGCTTTTCTCAACTACCTTCCAGCTTTTCCGCACGAAAAATGGCCGTGAGACCGAAGGTCCGCGCGGGGAGATGGGCTGCTACAGGCGAGGGCGGAGCATGTCAACGTTCTGTGTCCCTCTGATGTGGAGGGGTGGGTTACTGGTTTACGATTTCAAAGAGCCCGTTTGAGCGATCAGGAACATAGCAGGAACATTCCTATTTTGCAAGGGGCACGGTCCGTCATCCCGGCGCAGGCCGGGATCTCCGGGAGGAAGGGCAGGGGGGCAGGCGCAGTCCACGGCGGGGCTCGACAAGATCCCGGCCTGCGCCGGGATGACGGAGAGGGGCAGGGTGTCGGGAAGGGGAGGGTGAAGGGAAGGGGGGTGACGCGTCAGTTAGGGGGTGCCCCTCCACCGCGCTTCGCGCGGTCCCCCTCCCCTGCGAATGCAGGGGAGGAACTTGAAGGCTCGGCGGGGCTCGACGAGATCCCGGCCTTCGCCGGGATGACGGAGAGGGGGAGGGTGACGGGAAGGGGAGGGAGGTAGCTGGATCCTGAAACGAGTTCAGGATGACGGCCTGTTGGGGCCGTCAGTGCTTGTGCTCGCGGCGGAGCTGGTAGCGGCCGTTGGCGAAGGCGTCGAAGATGCCGGAGATTGCGGGGTGGTGGACCGGCTCGCGGCTGTCGTCGTGGAGCAGGTTCTGCTGGCTGACGTAGGCGAGGTAGGTCGAGTCCGAATTCTCGGCGAGCAGATGGTAGTAAGGCTGGTCCTTGCTCGGCCTGATCTCCTCGGGGATGGCCTGGTACCATTCCTCGGTGTTGGCGAAGACCGGATCGACGTCGAAGATCACCCCGCGGAACTCGAAGATGCGGTGGCGGACCACGTCGCCGATCGCGAAATCGGCGTGCGCGATCGCCGGGGCGCGAGCAGCCGGGTCGCCCTCGAGGTTGAAGAATCCGTCCGGTCTTTCGATCATGGACCCAATGTAGGCCTTCCCCGGCGGCAGGCAAGCGGTCGGCGTTCGGCCAGGCTGAGCCGCCCCTCCACCATGCTGCGCATGGTCCCCCTCCCCGTACCGGGGAGGAATGGGTTGGCAAGGCCGGGGGCTTGGGCTAATCGCGCCCGCTGTCGACCGGCCCCCGCGCACGAACGGGGTCATTCCTCGCAGATGCGGAGAGGTGCCAGAGTGGTCGATTGGGACGGTCTCGAAAACCGTTGTGCCCGTAAGGGTACCGTGGGTTCGAATCCCACCCTCTCCGCCATTTGCCTCTCCCCACGGCTCAGGGGATGATCCGGAGCATTCGCGCTTTCTCGATGGCGGCGATGCGCTTTCCGACCTCGAGCTTTTCGAAGACCCGGGCGACGTGGGTCTTGATCGTGTTGGGCGAGATTCCGAGGGTTCGCGCCAGCTCCTTGTTGGACTGGCCCGAGGCGAACAGCTCCAGTATCTCGCATTCGCGGGCGGTGAGCCCGAGCGACCGGATCGCGGCGCCGTTGCGTTCGAACGCGGCCGGCGCCGGCGCGGGCGTGAGCCGCCGCCCGGCCCACACGCCCAGGGCGATGAAGCAGGCCGCGATGAGACCGATATAGATCTCGGTCGAGAAGGCGTGGGTGACGTAGCGATATTCGAGCCAGTCGAGCAGGGCGACCGCGGCCGCCAGCGCCAAGGCGTAAAGCAGGATGGTCCGCGCCATGGCGGGAGGCTGCCAGAAGGCGGCGGCCGGCGCCAGCATCGCGGGCGCCGCGGCGGCGTTCCGGATTGCTTCCGGCGCTTGCCAAGCGGGATGTGTGGACCCAAGAGCCATGCATTCCGGGGAAAGCTGGAATCTCTCTGCCTTTGCGGAGGCTGGGAAGGGGGAGTGAGATTGACCTTTGGTCGTCTTCGGCTCCAGCTTCCGCTGGAATGACGATGCGGCGCGGAGTGCTGGGATGGCTCGGATTTACGGATCGCGGAAGAAGGTGCTGGTGACAGGGGGCGCGGGCTTCCTGGGATCGCATCTGTGCGACCGGCTGATCGAGCGCGGCGACGAGGTGCTGTGCGTCGACAACCTCTTCACCGGCGCCAAGGAGAATCTGGACCATCTCCACAGCCATGCGCGATTCGAGTTCATGCGGCACGACGTGTGCCAGCCGCTCCATGTCGAGGTGGACGAGATCTACAATCTCGCCTGCCCGGCCTCGCCGATCCATTACCAGCACGACCCGGTGCAGACGACCAAGACCAGCGTGCTCGGAGCGATCAACATGCTCGGGCTGGCGCGGCGGCTGAAGTGCCGGATCTTCCAGGCATCGACTAGCGAGGTCTATGGCGACCCGACGGTGCATCCGCAGACCGAGGATTATTGGGGCAACGTCAACCCGATCGGCCCGCGATCCTGCTATGACGAGGCCAAGAGGTGCGCGGAGACATTGTTCTTCGATTATCAGCGCCAGCACGGGGTGGAGATCAAGGTCGCGCGGATCTTCAACACATACGGCCC
>Ga0193706_1001003_pt1 | contig 13632 bp, 9 predicted proteins | sample U3c1metaG_FD_160130 | JGI IMG/M metagenome (GOLD analysis project Ga0193706, IMG submission 160130) | Soil microbial communities from a riparian zone of the East river system, Colorado, United States - U3c1 | ecosystem: Environmental > Terrestrial > Soil > Riparian zone | place: USA: East River... | reverse complement strand
TCGGTGGGCGCAGGGCTCTGCTGGGGGTCGGCCTTGGAGTGGCTTCACTCGCTCATGAGCAGCAGATCGCGCGAGGATCGCGCGACAATCGTTGCGCGAATGACATCTTCGGGGCTGGTCACCTAGGATCCACGGTCCATGTCATCGCTCGTCGCTACACTTCGCCGCCCTCGCTGGGGACGGGGCCTGGCGCTGACGGTCGTCGCCGTGGTGCTGGCGGGGGTCGTGACGGGGCCGGCGTCGGGCGACGAGATCGACGATGCCCGCACCGAGGCGGAGCGGATCACCGATCGGATCGAGGAGCTCGAGCACGAGGCCGAGGTCCTCACCGAGCGCTACCTCGACGCCCAGCTGGCCCGGACCACGCTCGAGGAGCAGATCGCCGAGGCCGAGGAGCGGGCCGACCGCTCCGGCGCCCAGCTCGAGGAGGCCCGGACCGATCTGCGGGACGTCGCCGTCGAGGGCTACATGAGCGAGGGCAGCACCACGGGCATCGCCGTCCTCGGGGCCTCGGACGCCACCGAGGTCAGCGCTCGCCGCGGCTACACCGAGGCCCTCGCCCGCGACTCCGACGACCTGCTCGATGCCTACCGGGGCCAGGAGCGCCGGGCCGACCGTGACGCCCGGACCCTCGACGACCTGCTGGCCGAGGCCCAGACGGCCGAGGCCGCGATCGACGAGAGCCGGACCGAGACCGAGGCCCGGATCGCCGAGCTCCAGGACCTCCAGGAGGAGGTCACCGGTCGTCTGCGCGACCTGGTCGAGGCCGAGCAGGCCCGCCGGGCCGAGGAGCGAGCCCGCCAGGCCGCCGCGGCCGCGGCCGAGGCCGAGGCGGCCGCTCGTGCCGCCGCCCAGGAGGAAGCCGACGCCGCCGCCGAGCCGGCCCCGGTCGAGCGCCCCGCCGCCGACGAGGACGACGAGCCCGCCGCCACCACGGAGACGCCGGCCGAGCCCGCCCCGACCCCGGCCCCGCCGTCACCGAGCCCGGCCCCGCCGGCGCCCGCCCCCCCGGCCAGCGGGGCCGAGGGCGCCATCGCCGCCGCCCGCAGCGTGATCGGCACGCCCTACCGGTGGGCCGGCGCCTCGCCCCAGGAGGGCTTCGACTGCTCGGGCCTGATCATGTGGGCCTACGCCCAGGTCGGCCGGTCGCTGCCCCACTCCTCACGGGCCCTGTACTCGATGAGCCGGCGCATCTCGGTCGACCAGCTCCAGCCCGGCGACCTGGTCTTCTACAACAGCCCGGTCTCGCACGTCGGCCTCTACATCGGCGGTGGGCAGATGATCCACGCCCCCCACACCGGTTCGACCGTCCAGATCCAGAGCATCCACTACTGGTCGGCGTTGAGCGGCGGCGGCCGCATCTGACCGACCCGGAGCCGATGGGTCCCGGGCCCCGTCCGCCGCGCGAGTCTGGTGGACCGTCTCGACCCGGAGCCCCGATGACCGTCGTCCCCCTCGTCCGCCGCCTCGCTGCCGTCGTCGTGCTCGCCGGCCTCGTCGCGGCCTGTGGCGGAGGAGGCGGGGACGAGTCGTCGGACAGCACCGAGGCCGACGAGCTGAGCCCGGTGCCCGATCCGCTGGAGACCCTCGCCGAGCCCACGCCCGGCCAGGGCGTCGCCGTCATCGGGATCGAGGAGCTCTCGTTCACGGTCACCGCGTGCACCGACGGCCCCCGGGCCGAGGACACGCCCGAGGCCACGCTCGACTACCTGGTCGAGGGCGAGGGCGAGACCAGCGACGGGCCCTTCCAGGTCGAGCTGTCCCGCTTCCGGTCCGACACCGGCGTGGGCGAGCCGGTGCTGACCGAGACGGCCCGCGTCACCTTCGGGGCCGACGTCGACGCCCGGGGCGTCGAGGCCAAGCGCACCACCGCCGGCCTCGACGGCGCCTGGCTCGACCTCACCGACCCCGATGTCGACGCCGCCCTCATCGAGCGCCGGGGCGACTCGTTCGACGTCCGGGGCACCTTCGGCCCCGAGGCGGCCCGGGCCGGCGACGAGGGCCTCGAGGACGGCCGGCTGCGGGCCCGCTGCCCGGCCTGACGAGCCCGAGCCCGGGCCGGATCGCCGGCCCGCGGGCGGAGCTCAGACCGAGCGGGTCTGCTCGCGCTCGTCGGCGTCGTCGACGTCCCACACCCGGACCTGGGCGAGGTCGGCCGTGTCGCCGGCCAGCTCGCGCAAGGGGTGGTGGCCGCGGATCTTGCGCAGCGACTTGGGCCCCAACCGCAGGGTGGCGTAGCTGATGGCGCCGAGCGGGATGGGCAGCCAGTACTGGGCGATCCGGTAGGTGAGGACGGCGACGGTGGCCTCGCTGTGGCGCAACCCGAAGCCGACCAGGAGGGCGGGGAGGACCGCCTCCCAGATCCCCAGCCCGCCGGGGGTGATGGGGACCACGGCCAAGACGTTGACGATGCAGAAGGCGACGATGACGTCGACGGGGCTGAGGGCCGGACCGAAGGCCCGGATGAACACCCACAGGGCGGCGGCGTCGAGGAGCCAGTTGACGGCGGCCCAGGTCAACCCCCGGCGCAGCAGGGTCGGGTTGTCGAGCAGGTCGGCCAGCCGGGCCACCAGCGTGCGGACGAAGCGCTCGGCGGTGTCGGGCTGGAGGAACGGCACCTTCCGGGCCACGGCCCTGACCACCCGCACCGCCGTGTCGCGGCCCTTGAGCATCAGGGCCACGCCGGCGGCGACGGCGGCCAGCAGCAGCATCCCGGTGATGGCGGCGGTGCCGTAGAGCGGGTTGAAGCCGTCGAGCGGGATCGAGATCAGCAGGGAGACCCAGAGCAGGAGGTTGAGGACGATGGCCGAGCCCAGGCCGACCGTCGCCATGCTGAACCCCGCCGACGGGCTGTCGATGCCCGCCTGGGTCAACAGCCGGTAGCCGAGGGTGCCGCCGGCCGCCGACCCGCCCGGCACCAGGTTGGTGACGGCCCTGGTCGACAGCTGGATGCGGAGCACCGACACCAGGCTCAGCTTGGGCTCGGGCGGCAGGGTGACCCGGGTGAGCTGGGCGTAGGCCGCCAGCGCCGCCCCCTCGAGCCCGAGGGCGAGCAGCAGGAAGAACGGGTTCACGGCGCTGAGCCGGTCGATGGCCTCCCCCGCGTCGCCCAGCGTGGGCAGCACGAGGTAGTTGAAGACCAGGAAGAACAGGATGATCAGCGGCGTCCGCTTGAGCGTCTTGGTCGTGGTGACCTTGAGCATCTCGGCGGTGACGTTGGTGCCGAGCAGGCCCTCGGGCTCGTCCTCGAGCGGCTCGGCCGGCTCGTCGACGATGTCGGGCTCCGGGCGCGTGAGGTCGCCGCCGCGCTCGGGCGCAGCGTGGTCCCGGCGTGGTGCAGGCCGGGGGGAGTCCGAGGGCGGGGTGGCGCCGATGCTGGCAGTCTCCCAGGAACACCGACCCCGCTGCGACCTGGTGGGCACGAGTCGTGTCCGGGGGCTAGCCCCCTGGCTGCGGAGGGCTGTCGCACCCCCTCGGTAGGGTGGCCGTGATGCCCCGGGAGACCCGTGACGACGACGCGCCCGAGCTGCTGCTCGGGCTCAACCCGGCCCAGGCCGACGCCGTCACCCACGTCGACGGACCCCTCCTGGTGCTGGCCGGTGCCGGCTCGGGCAAGACCCGGGTCCTGACCCACCGCATCGCCCACCTGATCCGCGATCACGGCGTGTCGCCCTTCGCCATCTTGGCCATCACCTTCACCAACAAGGCGGCCGACGAGATGAAGCAGCGGGTCGAGGGCCTGGTCGGCCCGGTGGCCCAGAAGATGTGGGTGTCGACCTTCCACTCGGCGTGCGTCCGCATCCTCCGGCGCGAGGCACCGCGCCTCGGCTACCCGTCGAGCTTCACGATCTACGACATGGCCGACGCCCAGCGGCTGATGGGCTACGTCCTGCGCGACCTCGACATGGACCCGAAGCGGTTCTCGGCCCGCTCGGTCTACGGCCAGATCTCGGCGGCCAAGAACAAGGGCCTCGACGTCGACACCTACGCGGCCCAGGCATCGAACCCGTTCGAGAAGCGCTTCGCCGAGGCCTACCGGGACTACCAGGGCCGGCTGCGCAAGGCCGGGGCCATGGACTTCGACGACCTGCTGGGCGTCACCGTCGAGGTGCTCAAGGCCTTCCCCGAGGCCCTGGAGCACTACCAGCAGCGCTTCCAGCACATCCTCGTCGACGAGTACCAGGACACGAACCCGGTCCAGAACGAGCTGGTCGTCCTCCTCGCCTCCGACCACCGCAACGTCATGGTCGTCGGCGACGGCGACCAGTCGATCTACGCCTTTCGGGGGGCGGACATCTCGAACATCCTCGACTTCGAGAAGGCCTTCCCCGAGGTCACGACGGTGCTGCTGGAGCAGAACTACCGATCGACCCAGACGGTGCTCGACGCCGCCAACGCGGTCATCGCCAACAACATCGGCCGCAAGCCCAAGGAGCTCTGGACCGACCAGGGCAAGGGCGATCTCATCTCCCGCTACCACGCTGACGACGAGGCCGACGAGGCCCAGTGGGTCACCGGTCGGATGTCGACGCTCCACGACCAGGGGTACCGGTGGGGCGACGTGGCCGTCTTCTACCGGACCAACGCCCAGAGCCGCGTCCTGGAGGAGGCCCTCGCCCGCCAGTCGATCCCCTACAAGGTCGTCGGCGGCACCCGCTTCTACGACCGGCGCGAGATCAAGGACGCCGTCGCCTACCTGAAGTCGGTCACCAACCCGGCCGACGAGGTGTCGGTCAAGCGGGTCGTCAACACGCCCAAGCGGGGCGTGGGCGACGCCTCGATCGCCCGGCTCGATGCCTGGGCCGCCAGCCAGGGCCTGACCTTCCTCGAGGCCACGCGGCGGTCCGACGAGGCCGGCATCGGCGGCCGGGCGGTCAACGGCATCGCCACCTTCCTGGCCATCATCGACGAGGCCGCCGACGTGCGCGACGAGGGTCCTGCCCGCATGCTCGAGGTCTGCCTCGACAAGAGCGGCTACGTGGCCGAGCTGCGGGCCGAGCACTCGATCGAGGCCGAGGGTCGTCTCGAGAACCTGGCCGAGCTGATGGGCGCGGCGCAGGAGGCCGAGGACGTCGACGTCTTCCTCGAGTCGATCAGCCTGGTGTCCGACACCGACGCCCTCGACCCCGACGAGTCCCAGGTCGTGCTGATGACGCTGCACTCGGCCAAGGGCCTCGAGTTCCCGATCGTGTTCATCATCGGGATGGAGGACGGCGTCTTCCCCCACATCCGGGCGCTCACCGAGCCGGCCGAGCTGGAGGAGGAGCGTCGCCTCGCCTACGTCGGCATCACCCGGGCCCGCGAGATGCTCCACCTCAGCCACGCCTGGGCCCGCACCATGTTCGGGGCCACCCAGTACAACCCGCCCAGCCGCTTCCTGGAGGAGATCCCCTCCGAGCTGGTCACCGAGATCCAGGGTCGACGGCGGGCGTCGCGGGGCGGCGGGAGCTGGGGGAGCAGCGGCTCGTCGACGTCGTGGGGGGCGCGTGATCGGCCCGAGCGGGGCGATGGCGTGAGCCCGGCCCGGGCCCGGCGGGAGGCGGCGCGGCAGATGCAGGTCGACGCGGCGATGGAGGCGGGCCAGAGCGCGGCGGTGCACCCGGTGGCCGATCACGGGATCCGGATCGGCGACGACGTCATGCACGCCAAGTGGGGCGAGGGCGTGGTCCTCGACCTCCAGGGCCAGGGCGACAAGACCGAGATCACCGTGCGCTTCCCCAGCGAGGGCGAGAAGGTCCTGCTCCTCGCCTGGGCCCCGATCACCAAGCCCTGACCAACGCGTCGCCCACGGTTCACCGTCCGGCTACCGTCCGCCGCGTGACACCAGGGGATCTCGACATCGACCGACGACGCATGCTGCGGCTGATGGGCCTCGGGCTCGTCTCCACCGCGGTGCTGCCGTGGGTGGCCGGGTGCAGCGACGACGACGGCGAGAGCAGTGGCGGGGGGACCACGACGGGTCCCGAGACCACCGCGTCCACCACCACCACGACGACGACCGCGCCGCCGGCCCCGGTGCGGCTCGGACCGCTGGGCGAGCCCGACGACAACGGCGTGCGTCTTCCCGAGGGCTTCACCTCCCGGATCCTGGCCACCACCGGCGAGGTCGTCGCCGGCACGGAGTACGCCTGGCACGTCAGCCCCGACGGCGGCGCCGTCTTCCCGCAGGACGACGGCGGCTGGGTCTACACCTCGAACTGCGAGGACCCCGTCGCCGGTGGCGCGGGGATGATCCGCTTCGACGCCGACGGCGAGATCGTCGCCGCCGGCCGGATCTGCGAGGGGACCTACATCAACTGCGCCGGCGGGGCGACCCCGTGGGGCACCTGGCTCACGTGCGAGGAGATCGGCAACGGCCAGGTCTGGGAGTGCGACGTGCTCGGCGGGGTGCCGGCGGTGGTCAAGCCGGCGCTCGGCGTCTTCAAGCACGAGGCCGTGACCGTCGACCCCGAGGCGCAGGTGCTGTACCTCAGCGAGGACGAGCCCGACGGTGCCCTCTACCGCTTCACGCCGGCGGCGTGGCCCAGCCTCGACGAGGGCGAGCTCGCCGTGCTGGCCGGGGCCGAGGGCAGCCGTCGCTGGGAGCCGCTGCCGGACCCGGCCGGCGTCAACGGCGCGGCCGCCACGCCGACCCGGAACCAGGTCGCCGATGTCGTCCGCTTCAACGGTGGCGAGGGCCTGGCCCACTTCGAGGGGACGACCTACCTCTCGACCAAGGGCGACGGCCGGATCTGGGCCCTCGACGGCCAGGACGTCGAGGTCGTCTACGACACCGCCACCACCGAGGTCACCGACGAGGCCGGCGCCCTGCTGACCGGGGTCGACAACATCACCGTCGACGTCGCCGGCGACCGCTACGTGGCCGAGGACGGCGGCACCATGGACATCATCCGCCTCGGCCCCGACGGGATCATCGAGCAGGTCTGCCAGGTGACGGGGGTCGAGGGCTCGGAGATCACCGGCCCGGCGTTCTCGCCCGACGGGACCCGGCTCTACTTCAGCTCGCAGCGCGGGCCCGGGCGCACCTATGAGGTCAGCGGCCCGTTCCCCCACGCCGAGGCCTGACCGGCCGGCGTCGCCCCTGTCGCCCCGCGCCCGGGCCCGGGTGCTTGGACTCCCCGGAGCCCAGGTGGCACCCTCGTACCCCAGCCCGCTCGGCCGCGGGCGGCGCCCCGGGACACGACGGGCGTCTCGTCGACCCGAACGGATCGCGCCGACCGTGACCTCCCCATGACCGATGCGGTGCCGCCCGGCTCGGTCGTCGTCGCCCTGGTGCCGGCCAAGGATCGGGCCGAGGACATCGGCGCGACCGTGGCGGCCCTGCGAGGGCTCGACGCCGTCGACCGCGTCCTCGTGGTCGACGACGGGTCCGGCGACGAGACGACGGCCGCGGCCCGCGCCGCCGGGGCCGAGGTCCTGCGGTTGTCGACCAACCGGGGCAAGGGCGGGGCCGTGCTGGCCGGGGTCGAGGCCACGCCCGACGCCGACGTCTACGTCCTGATCGACGCCGACCTGGCCGCCACCGCCTCGGCCGCCCACCTCCTGCTCGACCCGGTGCTGGCCGGCGAGGCCGACATGACCATCGGCGTGTTCCCGCCGGCCGAGGGCCGGGGCGGGGCCGGCCGGGTCAAGGCCCTCGCCCGCTGGTCGATCCGCCGGGCGACCGGGCGCGAGGTGGTCGAGCCCCTGTCGGGCCAGCGGGCGGTGCGGCGCGAGCTGCTGGCGGGGCTGCCGTCGGCCGATCGCTTCGGGCTCGAGGTGGCGCTGACCATCGACGCCCTGCGGTCCGGCGCCCGGGTGGTCGAGGTCGAGGTGCCCATGGACCACCGCCACACCGGCGGCTCGTGGCACGGCGTCGTCCACCGAGCCCGCCAGGGCGCCGACATCGCTCGGGCCCTCTGGCCCCGCCTGATCCCCTCCGGCGCCCGGATCGCCGCCGTCGCCGCCCTGCTCGTGCTGGCCGTGGCCGTCACCTACCTCACGGCCCGGGCCACGGCGATCGACAGCCAGCCCCTCACCGACGAGGCCGGGTCCGTCGTCGTCTTCGGGATCCCCCGGCTGGGGCTCGACGACGTCGGGAACGGGCGCACCCCCAACCTCGATCGTCTGATCGCCGACGGGGCCATGGCCTCGATGACGGTCCGGACAGCGGGGGGCTCGCCCACGACCCTGGAGGCCTACTCGACCCTGTCGGCCGGTGCCCGGGTGCTCGACCTGGCGAGCGCGGCCGAGGCCCTCCCGAGCGGCGCCCGCTTCGAGGGCTCGACCGCCGCCGAGGCCGCCGAACGGCGGTCGGGGCTGCCGGTCGACGGCACCATCGTCGTGCCCACCGGGGCGGCGGCCCGCCGGCTGTCCGGCAAGGACGTGTCGAGCCGCCCGGGCGCACTGGCGGCCGCGCTCCACGACGCCGACCTCACCGCGGTCGTCGTCGGGAACGCCGACACCAGGAACGACGCCGGCGAGGGGATCGTGAACCGGCCGGCGGCGGTGGCCGTGATGGATCCGGCGGGCAGCGTCGACGGCGGGACCATCGGCAGCGGGCTGCTCCAGGACGACCCCGGCGCACCCTTCGGCGTCGCGGTGCGGCCGGAGGCGTTCGTGGCCGAGGCCCAGGAGGCCATGGCCGAGGCCGACCTGTCCGTGCTCGACGCCGGCGAGATGGACCGGGTCTACGCCTACTCCCCGGTGGTCGGGGCCGACCAGTACGAGCGGTTGCGCCTCGAGGCCCTCGAGCGCACCGACGCCATCCTGGGCGAGATCGCCGCCTCGCTCCCCGACGACGCCCTCCTCCTCGTCCTGGGGATGACGCCCCCGACGGGGCGGTGGGAGCTGACGCCCGCCGTCGCCTACGGCGCCGGCGTCGAGCCCGGGCGTCTGGCGTCGCGGTCGACGAACCGCGACGGGCTCGTCACCCTCACCGACGTGCCGACCACCGTGCTCGACGTGCTGGGGGCCGAGCGGCCCGAGGGGATGATCGGCCGCCCGCTCGAGCACCGGGCCGGGGCGCCCGACCTGTCCGCCCTCGAGCAGGTGAACGAGGTCGCCACCGGGCGGGAGCGGATCTACTACCCGATGGCCCTGACCTTCATCATCGTCCAGGCGCTGGCCTACGTCTTCGCCGTCTTCGCCTTCGCCTCGACGGATCCGACCCGGCGCCTGGCGGCCACCCTCCGGTTCCTGGTGCTGTCCTTCGCGGCCTGGCCGCTGGCCACCTTCCTCGTGCGCATCGTCCCGGCCGCCATGACCTGGGGCACGGGCACCCACCTGTTGACGTGGGTCGTGGCCGCCGGCGCGGCCCTGCTGGCCGGGAAGGCGCGCGGCCACCCGCTGGCCCCGCTCTCGGTGATCACCACGGCGACGGTCGTCCTGCTCGTGGCCGACGTGGCCCTCGGGGCCCGCCTCCAGACGTCGAGCATCCTGGGCTACTCGCCCCACACGGCCGCCCGCTTCACCGGGCTGGGCAACACCGCCTACGCCGTGCTCGCCGCCTCCGCCCTCCTCACCGCCGTCATCCTCTGCGCCCGGCGAGGGTCGTCCCGTCCCGCCGTGGCCGCGGCCGCCGCCCTCCTCGCCCTGATCATCGTGGTCGACGGCGCCCCCTGGCTGGGCTCCGACGTCGGTGGGATCCTGAGCCTCGTCCCGGTGTACGGGCTCGTGGTGGTGGCGCTCTCCGGACGTCGTCTCACCTTCCGCGCCCTCCTGCTGGCCGGCGTGGCCACCGCCGTGGTCCTCGCCCTCGCCACCGGGATCGACCTGCTGCGTCCCGCCGGCTCGCGGACCCACCTCGGGACCTTCGTCAGCGACTCGCTGCGCGACAGCGGGACGTTCACCACGACGGTGTCACGGAAGTGGGCCACCAACGTCCGGGTGTTCCAGCAGTCGATCTGGACCTGGATGGTGCCGATCGTCGCCTGCTTCAGCCTGTACGTGCTGGTGGTGGCCAAGGGCTGGAGCCGGCTGCTGCCCCGCGGGTCGCGCTACCGCCTCGGCGTCGTGAGCGCCCTCGGGCTGGGCCTCCTTGGTTGGCTCGTCAACGATTCGGGAGTGGTGGTCACCGCGCTCGTGTTCGTCTACGTCGGGCCCTTCCTGACGTTGCTCGCCCTCGACGGCCGGTACCCCGGGCCCGAGCTGCTGCCCGCCGAGATCCCCACCGAGGAGACCGCACCGTGATGCCCGGCCTGGGTCGAGCCCGCAAGGCCCGTCTCGCCTTCGACCACGACCTGACCCTGGCGACGGTGTTCGACCGTCTGGCCGAGACGGGCGGCGGCCGCGTGCTCGTCGACGAGGAGGGGGGCGACGTCCGCACCCTGGCCGACGCCGCCGACCAGGTCGCCCGCTGGGCCGGCGCCCTGAAGGGCGAGATCGAGCCCGGCGGCATCGTCGTCGTGGCCACCCCCAACGGCTACGACCAGCTCCTGCTGTGCGCCGCCGTCAGCAAGGCCGGCGGGCTGCCGGCGCCGGTCAACGACCGCCTCCGACCCGACGAGATCGACCACATCGTCGCCGACGCCGAGGCCACCCTCGTGCTGCGGTCGGTCGCCGACGTCCCCACCGGCGGCGCCCGGCTCGACGCCGCCCCGGACCTCGACGCCAAGGGCGTGGGCGCCGTCTTCTACACCTCGGGCACGACCGGGCGGCCCAAGGGGGCCGAGCTGAGCCACCGGGCGCTGGTGGGCCAGATGAACCGCATGGCGCTCGTGCCCGGCGGGCTGGGCCACCGGGAGGCCGTCTTCAGCCTGCCCATGGCCCACATCATGGGCTTCGTCGTCGCCCTGGGCATGGCCTACGCCGCCATCCCGGTCCGCTTCCGTCCTCGGTTCGAGGCCAAGGCGATCCTCGACGAGATCGAGGAGCGGCGGGCGTCGATCTTCGTCGGCGTCCCCGCCATGTACCGGATGCTCCTCGACGAGGGAGCCGAGGAGCGCGACCTCACGTCGATCCGGGTATGGGTCTCGGGGGCCGACGCCATGCCCGCCGACCTGGCCGACCGCTTCACCCGCATGGGGGCGCTGGCCACCCTGCCGGGCGGGCACCACGTCGGCCGGGCCCTCTTCGCCGAGGGCTACGGCATGGTCGAGACCGGGGGCAGCGGTGCCCTCAAGCTCAACCTGCCGGGTGTGCCCGACGCCATCCGCCGGCTGGGGCTGCCCGTGCCCGGCTACAAGACCCGGGTCGTCGACGACGACGGGACCGAGGTGCCGCGCGGCCAGGTCGGCGAGCTCCAGCTCACCGGCCCCGGCGTGCTCAAGGGCTACCGGGGCGCCGACGACGCCACCGAGGCGCTGATGACCGACGACGGCTGGCTGCGCACCGGCGACCTCGTCCGCCGCGGGCCGCTCGGCGCCTTCACCTTCGAGGGGCGGGCCAAGGACATCATCGTGCGGGGTGGCTACAACGTCTACGCCGTCGAGGTCGAGCAGGCCCTCGAGCGTCACGACGCCGTGGCCGAGGCCGCCGTCGTGGGCCTCCCCGACGACCGGCTGGGCGAGATCCCCGTCGCCGCCGTCCGCCTGTCGCCCGGTGCGTCCGTCGACCCCGACGAGCTGAAGGCGTGGGCCAAGGACCAGCTCAGCTCCTACAAGGTCCCGTCCCAGGTGAAGATCGTCGACGAGCTCCCCCAGAGCGGCACCAGGAAGATCCAGCGCGCCCAGGTCCGCGACCTGTTCGACTAGCCCCCGCCCGCCCGCCCCCAACTTTGGACGAAACCACGCCACATGCGGCGGAGTCCGTCCAAAGTTCGATCGGCCGCCCCCAACTTTGGACGAAACCACGCCGCATGCGGCGGAGTCCGTCCAAAGTTCGACGGGGTCAGCCCTCGGTGGTGTCGGGGATGTTGCCGGATTCCTCGGCGGTGGTGGGGGGCACCGTCGTGGTGGTGGGACGGCGTTCGAAGTTGAGGTCGACGTCGAGCTTCCCGTCCTCGACCTCGACGGGGTAGGCCTCCAGCCCCTCGCCGTCGGCCGGGGCGGTGAGGTCCTCGTCGCAGCGGGCCCGGAACAGCTCCTCGTCCGGCTGCCAGGTCCACGTGCAGTCGCGGTCCTCGCCCGGCGGCTGGGCCCGGAAGGCGTACCAACCCTCGTCGGGGTCGTCGCCCAGGTGCTGGAGGATGATGTCGCGCTTGTCCCCGGAGCCCGTGTCGCCGATGTCGGCGTAGAGGATCGGGCCGTCGTCGTCGATCTCGTCGGCCAGCGCCTCGGCGCTGCCCCCCTCGAAGGTCTGGCTGCCGAGTCCCACCTCGAAGCTGTCCTGCTTCGAGGTCAGGACCGAGGCGCCGTAGAGGACGACGAGCACGACGGCGACGCCCACCCCCGACACCGCCAGGGCGCGGCCGGCGTGGCCGCGGGAGCGCTCGACGGGCATCGGGTCAGCATCCCAGGGCCGCCCGGCTCTCGGCGAGTCGGCGACCACCTGAGTTCGCGTCGGGCGGGCCCACCTGGTAACCAAACGAGGCGCATCCGTCCGGCCATCTGCGAGGAAATCGTCCGCATGGACCTGTTCGAGTACCAAGGCAAGCAGTTCTTCGCCACCTTCGACATCCCGGTGTCGCCCGGCGACGTGGCCACCACGGTCGACGACGCCGTCGCCGTGGCCGAGCGCATCGCCGACTACCCGGTGGTGGTGAAGGCACAGGTCCAGGTCGGTGGCCGGGGCAAGGCGGGCGGCATCAAGCTGGCGGCCGACGCCGACGAGGTGCGCGAGCACGCCGGGAACATCCTCGGCATGGACATCAAGGGCCACGAGGTCAAGCGGATCTGGATCGAGCACGCCTCGGACATCGCCGAGGAGTACTACGCCAGCTTCACCCTCGACCGCTCGGCCAAGAAGCACCTCGGGATGCTCAGCGCCCAGGGCGGTGTCGAGATCGAGGCGGTCGCCGAGACCGACCCCGACGCCATCGCCAAGATCTGGATCGACCCCGTCGACGGCCTCACCGAGGACGTGGCTCGCGCCTGGGTCGAGGAGGCCAAGCTCAACCCCGCCGCCAACGACGGTGCCGTCGACATCCTCGTCAAGCTCTACCGGGCCTACGTCGAGGGCGACGCCGACCTGGCCGAGATCAACCCGCTGATCCTCACGCCCCAGGGCCAGGTCCACGCCCTCGACGCCAAGGTCACCCTCGACGACAACGCCGGCTTCCGCCACGACCACGCCGAGTACGAGGCGACCCAGGAGCGCGACCCCCGCGAGCAGGCGGCCCACGAGAAGGGCCTCCAGTACGTCGGGCTCGACGGCACCGTCGGCGTCATCGCCAACGGCGCCGGGCTGGCCATGAGCACGGTCGACATCATCAACCAGGTCGGCGGCAGCCCCGCCAACTTCCTCGACATCGGGGGCGGCGCCAACGCCGACGTCATGGCCGGGGCGCTCGAGGTCATCACCGGCGACGAGAACGTGAAGAGCATCTTCATCAACATCTTCGGCGGCATCACCAAGGGCGACGAGGTGGCCAACGGCATCGTCCAGGCCCTCGGCCGGGTCGACATCAGCATCCCGATGGTCATCCGCCTCGACGGCACCAACGCCGAGGAGGGCCGCAAGATCATCGAGGAGCAGGCGGCCGACAAGGTCCAGTCCCGAGCCATGATGGTCGAAGCCGCCGAGCTCGCCGTCGAGCTGGCCCGCTGAGCGAGA
>Ga0193706_1001002_pt1 | contig 13642 bp, 10 predicted proteins | sample U3c1metaG_FD_160130 | JGI IMG/M metagenome (GOLD analysis project Ga0193706, IMG submission 160130) | Soil microbial communities from a riparian zone of the East river system, Colorado, United States - U3c1 | ecosystem: Environmental > Terrestrial > Soil > Riparian zone | place: USA: East River... | reverse complement strand
TGGACCGCTGGTCTGCATGGCGGCGCAAGGCTCCCGATGGGCGGTGCTTCGGTGCTCACTCCGTACCTCAACCTCGACTACGTCCACGCCAAGATGGACGGGTTCACGGAATCGGGTCTGTCGGGTGCCGAGCTCACGCTCGAGAACGCGACTGCCAAGCGCACCTTCCTCACGGGCGGTGTGAAGTGGGCGACCCAGATGGGCGGTGTGGTTCCGGAAGTGAACCTCGGCTATCGTTACCGCTTCGGTAATGCGCGCACGACCTTCACCGGTCAGTTCTACGACGGCAGCTCGACGACCGATTGCTGGTTCGACATTGTCTCGGCTGCGCAGAATCGCGGCACCTTCCTTGCTGGCCTGTCGGTCGGCGGGAAGATGGGACCGGTCGATCTTCGCATCGGTTACGAGGGCGAGTTCAACGGCGACGTCACGAGCCACAGCGGCAACTTCAAGATTGTCCTGCCGCTGGGCGGTCACGCGGCTCCGCCGCCTCCGCCTCCGGTTGTCGCGCCGCCGCCGCCTCCGCCTCCGGTGGTCGAGCAGCCTGCTCCTCCGCCGCCTCCGCCTCCCCCGCCGCCCCCGGCGCCGGTGGAACGCGGCGAGCGCGGCCAGTAAGGGAAATTCGGTGGGCGCTTCGGCGCTCACCACTCCCGACACGGTCGATTTTTGGGTAAAGGAGGAAGAGGGAAGCAATTCCCTCTTCCTTCGCATTTGCGGGACAGCGAAGTTTTTGCGGGCTAAGCCCTTTATTCGCCGCGACTTACGGGTAAGAGACAGACATGACCGACAACAAGACCAGCAGCCCGCCCAAAGGCGGTGCCAATCGCGGCGCCCAGCGCGCCCCCGCCAATCGTCCGCCGCAAGCAGAAGGCGGCCCCGGCAACCCGCAAGCGCAGCGCGGACCTGGCAATCCGCAGGCTCAGCGCGGTCCCGGCAACCCCCAGGCGCAGCGTGGACCGGGGCAAGTCCAGCGCGGTCCCGGCAACGCCCAGGGCCAACGCCGCCGCGGCCCGAGCACGATCGACGAGACGATCGCCAAGGCCCAGCATGGCCGCGTCAACATCACGCCGGCCAAGGCCATCGAAATGGCCGGCCAGCTCTATACCCGCCGCCAATATGCCCAGGCACTGAGGGTTTGCCGGCAGATCATCGAAGCGCGTCCCGGCAATGCCGACGCGCAGAACATCCTCGGCGTTTCGCTCGCCGCGGTCGGCCAGACCAAGGACGCGGTTGCGGCGCTCAAGCGCGCGATCAAGATCAACGCCAATGCGGCCAGCTATCACGCCAATCTGGGCGAAGTCCTGCGCCAGGCGGGTCAGCTCGACGAGGCCAAGCAAGCGCTCGAGTCGGCGATCAAGCTCGAGGCCAACAACGCCCAGGCGCTGAACAATCTCGGCATTGTCCATTACGAGCAGAAGAAGTTCGGCGAGGCGGTTGAATTTTATCGCAAGGCGCTGGCGGTCCGTCCGGCAATGGCCGAAGCCCTCAACAACCTCGGCAATGCCCTGCGCGTGTCGGGCGATATCGATGGCTCGCTTCTGGCCTATCAGGAAGCGCTGACCCAGCGCGCGGTCTATCCCGAGGTGTACAACAATTTGGGAACGCTGCTGCAGCAGGACAAAAAGTTCGAGGAAGCCGAGCATGCGCTGCGCAAGGCGATCCAGCAGAACCCCCGCTATATCGAAGCGCACAACAACCTCGGGCAACTGTTGTTCGTGCAGAAGAAAGAGGTCGACGCGCTGCGGATTCTCGGCGAAGCGCTGAAATTCGCCCCCAAGAACGTCCAGACCCTGCTCCTCACGGCCAAGATCCAGCTTCGCCGCGCCAATCTTGCGGCCGCCGAACAGGCCGTGAAGCTGGCGCTTCAGGAAGAGCCGGAAAGCCCCGAAGCGCTGACTTTGTTCGGCCAGGTGCTTCACGAGACCGACCGCTATGAAGAAGCGATCGAAGTCCTCGACAAGGCGCTCAAGAAGACTCCCGACAATCCCGAAGCGCTGAACTTCTACGGCGTCGCGCTGAAGTCGGTCGGCCGTCTCGACGAGGCGCGCGACAATATCCTCAAGGCGCTCAAGCTCAACGACGGAATGTACGGCGCCTATGCCAACCTCAACGACCTCGTCGATTTTTCCGAGGGCGTCGGCGATGAGCTGTTCAACCGCATGGAAGCGATCTTCGAATCCGTGCCCAACCAGGAAGCCGAGCAGTTCCTTGCGCTGCATTTCGCCTACGCCAAGGCGCTCGACGACCGCGGCCAGCACGAAAAGGCGCTCGAGCATTACATCACCGGCGGGCGCATGAAGCGTAAGCAGCTCGAGTATAAGGAATCCGACACCTTCGGCTTCTTCGACGCGATCAAGGCGGCCTTCCCCAAGGAGGCCTTCGAGGACCGCAAATATGAGGGCCTCGATGACGACCGCTTCGTGTTCATCGTCGGCATGCCCCGTTCGGGTTCGACCCTGGTCGAGCAGATCCTGTCGAGCCACCCCGACGTCTATGGCGCCGGCGAAGTCAAATATCTGAGCCGCGCGCTCGGCCAGCTCCGCGACCGCTTCCCGTCGCTTCCGAAATATCCGGAAATGGCGAGCAAGCTGACCACCGCGCAGTTCGACATCACCGCCAAGAATTACCAGAAGGCGCTGGCCAATGGCGCCGGCGATGCGAAGAAGATCACCGACAAGCTGCTGACCAACTATTTCTTCCTCGGGCTGATCAACCTGCTGTTCCCCAAGGCGAAGGTCATCAACACGCAGCGCGATCCGGTCGACACCTGTCTCAGCGGCTTCACCAAGCTGTTCAAGGACGACATGCCGCACAGCTACGACCTCAGCGAGCTCGGCCGCTATTACGGCAAGTATCGCGAGCTCATGGAGCATTGGCACCAGGTGCTGCCCGAAGGCTTCCTGACCACGGTCGTCTATGAGGACGTGGTTGCCGACACCGAGAAGGAAGCGAAGCGGCTGATCGAATTCCTGGGCCTTCCCTGGGACGCCAAATGCGTCGACTTCCACAAATCTGACCGGCCGGTGAAGACCGCCAGCGTCGCCCAGGTGCGCAAGCCGATCTACAAGACCTCGGTCAAGCGCTGGAAGAAGTATGGCGAAGGGCTTCAGCCGCTGGTCGACGCGATCGACGGCAAGGCCGAAAAGAGCGCCCCAAAGGGCAAGGCGAAGGTCAAGGAAAACGCCTGACCATCCGAGGAGCCCGCCTGGCACGCATGAGCGTCGCCGGCGGGCCTCCTGAAGCGGGGAATTAGCCAGCGTGCGCGCACTCACGCATCTTGATCGGCTCGAGGCCGAAAGCATCCACGTCCTGCGCGAAACGGTCGCCGAGGCCGATCGGCCGGTGATGCTCTATTCGATCGGCAAGGATTCGGCGGTGATGCTTCACCTGGCGAGGAAGGCGTTCTTCCCGAGCCCGCTGCCGTTTCCGCTGCTCCACGTCGACACGACCTGGAAATTCCAGGCGATGTACGCGCTTCGCGACAAGGTCGCCGCCGATCCGACGATCGATCTGATGGTCTACAAGAATCCCGAGGCCGAGCGCCAAGGCATTAACCCGTTCGACCACGGGTCCCGCCACACCGACATGTGGAAGACCGAAGGGCTCAAGCAGGCGCTCGACAAGTTCGGTTTCGACGCGGCGTTCGGCGGCGCCCGCCGGGATGAGGAGAAGAGCCGCGCCAAGGAGCGCGTGTTCAGCTTCCGCGACCGCAACCACCGCTGGGACCCCAAGCGCCAGCGGCCCGAGCTGTGGTCGCTCTACAACGTGCGCAAGAACAAGGGAGAAAGCATCCGAGTCTTCCCTCTGTCCAACTGGACCGAGCTCGACGTCTGGCAATATATCCTCAAGGAGAAGATCGAGATCGTCCCGCTTTACTTCGCCGCCGAGCGGCCGACGGTGGAGCGCGACGGGCTGATCCTGATGGTCGACGACGACCGATTCTCGCTCGACGGCGAAACCCCGGTGATGCGCAAGGTGCGCTTCCGAACGCTCGGCTGCTACCCGCTGTCGGGCGCGGTCGAGAGCGAAGCCGCGACGGTCGAGGCGATCGTCGCCGAGATGCTTCTGACCAAGACATCCGAGCGGCAAGGCCGCGCGATCGACCGCGACGCCGGCGGGGCGAGCATGGAGAAGAAGAAGCAGGAGGGATATTTCTAATGTCCCGTCCGCTCGAATCCGACCGCGAGCTGATCCGCACCGACGTGCGCGCGTGGCTTGCGCAGCAGGAAGCGAAGGAGCTTCTGCGCTTCATCACCTGCGGCAGCGTCGATGACGGCAAGTCGACGCTGATCGGACGGCTGCTGTACGAGAGCAAGCAGATCTTCGACGACCAGCTCGACGCGCTTCAAAGCGACAGCAAGCGTCACGGCACCCAGGGCGAGAAGATCGATTTCGCGCTGCTCGTCGACGGCCTCTCCGCCGAGCGCGAGCAGGGCATCACGATCGACGTCGCCTATCGCTTCTTTTCGAGCGAGAAGCGCAAGTTCATCGTCGCCGACACGCCCGGCCACGAGCAATATACGCGCAATATGGTCACCGGCGCCTCGACCGCCGATTTGGCCGTGCTGCTGGTCGATGCGCGCAAGGGCGTATTGACCCAAACCAGGCGCCATTCCTATCTCGCCAAGCTGGTCGGCATCCGCCGCTTCGTGCTCGCGGTGAACAAGATGGACCTGGTCGATTACGATCCCGCGGCGTTCCAATCGATCATCGCCGATTATCGCGGCTTCGCGGCCCAGATCGGCGCCGACGAATGGGTCGCGATCCCCGTTTCAGGGCTCAATGGCGACAATATCATGGCCCGCAGCGAGGCGATGCCGTGGTACGACGGCCCGACCTTGCTCGAGCATCTGGACACTGTTCCGCTCGACGTTGCCGCGGATGCCGAAAAGCCGCTGCGCATGCCGGTTCAGTGGGTCAACCGGCCGAACCAGAATTTCCGCGGCTTTGCCGGCCAGATCGCGTCGGGCACGATGGGTCCGGGGGCCGAAGTGCGAATCCTGCCGTCGGGCAAGGTCACGCGGATCGCGCGGATCGTGGTCGGCAGCGACGCCGAAGCCGACGAAGCGGTGGCCGGCGAGTCGGTGACAATCACCCTTGCCGACGAAGTCGATTGCTCGCGCGGCGACGTGATCGCCGCCGCGGCCGATCCGCCCGAGGCCGCCGACCAGTTCGAAGCGACGATCGTGTGGATGGCCGACGAGGAGCTCCTGCCCGGCCGCGGTTACTGGCTCAAGCTCGGCACGCAAAGCGTGACCGCCATGATCCAGCAGCCCAAGTACGAAATCAACGTCAATACGCTCGAGCATCTTGCCGCGCCGACGCTGGGCCTGAACGCGATCGGCGTTGCCGAGATCGCGACCGACCGCGAAATCGTGTTCGAGCCCTATGCGGTCGAGGGCTCGAGCGCGAACAAGGCGCTTGGCGGGTTCATCCTGATCGACAAGTCGACCAACGCGACGGTCGCCTGCGGGATGCTTCACTTCGCCCTGCGCCGAGCGCTCAACGTCCACCGCCAGCACCTCGACGTCGGCCGCGAAACCCATGCCGCGCTCAAGGGCCAGAAGCCGGCGGTGCTGTGGTTCACCGGCCTGTCGGGCGCGGGCAAATCGACCATCGCCAATCTGGTCGAGAAGAAGCTTGCCGCGCGCGGCCGCCACACCTTCCTGCTCGACGGCGACAACATCCGCCACGGGCTGAACCGCGACCTCGGCTTCACCGAGGCCGACCGGATCGAGAATATCCGCCGAGTCGGCGAAATTGCGCGGCTGATGGCCGATGCCGGGCTGATCGTGCTGACCGCCTTCATCTCGCCGTTCCGCGCCGAGCGCCACATGGTCCGGCGGATGATCCCGGAAGGCGAGTTCTTCGAGATATTCGTCGATACGCCGCTGGCCGAGGCCGAGAAGCGCGATGTCAAGGGTCTCTACGCCAAGGCGCGCGCCGGCGAGCTCAAGAACTTCACCGGAATCGACAGCCCTTACGAGCCGCCAGAAGACGCCGAGTTGCGGATCGATACGACAGAGCTCAGCGCCGATGAAGCGGCCGACGCAATCGTCGAGAAGCTGCTCACGCGGCGCTGAGTCGCGCCGGCGGTCGGGAAGCTAGCGCGCGATCGGATTTGAAAATCGCCCGCGACCCGCGGATAATGCAAATCGCTGGAGACGGCGGGCAGTTACGGGTATGCAATAAGCTCGCAACGGGGGTTACGGCACGATGAAAAAGCTTCTGATCGCATCGGCGGCAATCGCCGCCAGCATGTTGCCAGGCTGGGGTACCGCTTATGCTCAAGACAACGGGGACCTGCGGGTTCGGGTAGGGCTCGGCGGCCAGGGGCGGCCCCAATTCATCGGCGCTGACGATTACGAGCTTGCGCCTTTATTCGACATCGACATCGCGCGCGGGACGAATGAGTTCGCGTTCGAAGCGCCCGACTATAGCTTCGGGATCCCGGTCGTCTCGACTGGCGGCTTCTCCTTCGGGCCGGCGGCCAACCTCGCCAGCAGCCGCAAGGATTCCGACGTCGGGGCACCGGTCGGCAAGGTCAAAACCACGATCGAAGCGGGCGGATTTGCGAATGTTCAGGTGAGCAAGTCGATCCACCTCCACGCCGAGCTGCTGAAGGGCCTTGGCGGGCATGACGGACTCGTCGGTCAAATCGGCGCCGACCAGGTGTGGCGCGATGGCGACCGGTATGTCTTCTCGATCGGCCCACGGGTCCTGTTCTCCGACTCGCGCTATCAGCGCGCCTATTTCGGGGTCGATCCGGTTGCCGCCCTCGCCACCGGCCTGCCGACCTATCGCCCGAGCGGCGGCGTGCACGGCGCCGCGCTTGCGAGCGCGCTGTCCTACCAGTTCAATCCGCGCTTCGGTATGTTCGGCTACGCACGCTACGAGCGCCTGGTGGGGGATGCGGCGAAGTCGCCGATCGTTCGGGAATTCGGCTCGCGCACGCAGCTGTCGGGCGGCGCGGGGCTGAGCTACACGTTCACGATGGCCCGCTAAAGGCGCAGCTCGCGAACTACTCGGTTCAATCGCCCTCGCCGCCGTCGGGCGTGAAGTATTTGTCGTATTTGCCCTCTTCGCCCTTGTGCTCGTCGGCATCCGCCGGGCTGTCTTTCTTGCGCGTGATGTTGGGCCAATCGGCCGAGAAGCTCGAATTGAGCTCGAGCCATTTTTCCTGCCCGCTCTCGGTGTCGGGAAGAATCGCTTCGGCCGGGCATTCGGGCTCGCACACGCCGCAGTCGATGCATTCGTTGGGGTTGATGACCAGCATCACTTCGCCCTCGTAGAAGCAATCGACCGGGCAGACCTCGACGCAATCCATATATTTGCATTTGATGCAGGCGTCGGTGACGACGTAGGTCATTGGTCAGGCGCTCCCTTTGCCCTGCCTTCGCTATGGCGCACGCCTCGCGGCGTCAATTCCCCCGCCCGGCGCAAGCTCTTCGTAGCATAGCCGCGCCTCCGCGGGCGGGCCGCAGCGTCGGGGCAGCGCGACGACCTTTAGCACCCGTACCTGGTCGCGCAGCGGAAGTGCGACGATGCTTCCGACGCGCACCTCCCCGCTCGATTTTCCCACCCGTTTTCCATCGATGCGGACATAGCCGGTGTCGACCAGCGCCTGGGCCTCGGTCCGGCTCTTCACCAGCCGGATGCAATGAAGATAACGGTCGATCCTCATTTCACCGTCATTGCGAGCGCAGCGACGCAATCCAGGTTTGCGCCGCTGGATTGCTTCGTCGCTTCGCTCCTCGCAATGACGGTCATTTCTTCTTGAGCTTGGCGAGCTCGGCGAAAGCATGGGAACCGCCAGACCGGCGTTGAGGCCTGGAATCGGGCCGGGAGCTGCGCCTTCCGTGCCAGCGCCATGCATCGCCGGCGCGGGTGAATCCGATCTCGTTCATCAATTCTCCGATGGTGGCCTCGTCGAGCCCGATCGAAGTGGCGAGCGCGGCATCGACCGGGTCGTCGCCGCCGGCGGAGCGGACCTTGCGCGCATGGCTCGCCAGCCGGTCGGCAAGGTCAATCCGGAGCCAGATGCGGCCAAGCCGGCGGTAGGCGAACGAAGCGCCGCGCGGGTCCGCGTCCGCCGCCAGTGTCGCCGCGCCGGACGAAGGAAGTGCGGGCATCGGCTGCGCGGTCCTGACGCTGGTCAGCGCCGCCCTCCAAAATTGCGCAGCCGGCTTGAGCAGAGGCTGCTGGAACACGTCGAGCGGGCCGAGGCGCACCCCGAGATGGTGAAGCGCCTGGCGATCCGCCTGCTCGAGATGGGCGATCGCGCTCAGCATGGCCTTGCGCGGAAGCGTGCCGCCGGCGTCGCCGAGCATCGCCGCAAGCGCGCGCACGCCGGGCGCGACCCCAGCGTCGCTGCCCGCCGCCGCCAATTTCCTGAGCGGGCGCAGGTGGCGGTCGATCTGGACGTCGACCCAGCGTTCGAGGCGCGCCCGGAGCGCGGCCCGTGTCGGCGCCGACAGCCGGTCGAGCGGCCGCGAGGTGCGGGTCGCCGGTTCGAGCAACGAGCGGCCCGGCGCGAGCCTTGCGAGGACATGCTTGTCCCAGGTGATGGCGACGTTGCCGGCTTCGTCCGCTGCCAGCGCGAACGCCTCGTCGGGCGCATCGACCAGTGCGCCCGCGCGCCGGTCGAGTTCCTCGCCGAGGCGGCGCTCGGCGGCGGCAAGCAGCAGGCGCTTGTCGGCCAGGCGCGCGGATGGATCGACCCGAAATTCGAAGCCGGTCAAATGCCCGATCGGCTCGGGGCCGACGCTGACCTCGCCGTCGGCGGCGACCGTGACCGGAAGCGCGGCGGCGCCGCGCGCGCCGATGTCGCGCACCAGCACCGCCGTGCGCCGGTCGACGAAGCGCTGGGTCAACCGCTCGTGAAGCGCATCACTGAGCCGCGCCTCGACCTCGCGCGTGCGTTCGACCCATTTGACCGGCTCGTTCAGCCAGTCGGCGCGGTGCGCGATATAGGCCCAGCTGCGGATGCCCGCGAGGCGGTCGGCAAGCGCCTCGATGTCGCCGCTCATATTGTCGAGCCGGGTGACCTCGGCGGCGAACCATTCATGCGGGATGTGCCCGCCTTCGCCGATGTAGCTGAACAATCGCCGGACCATGCGCGCGTGGTGCATCGGTCCGACCTTGCGGAAATCGGGCAGGCCGCACACCGCCCACAGTCGCCGCGCCTGCGTTCCCCGGCGCGCCGCGATCGCCGGATCCTCGGCGATCAGCTTGAGCACGAGCAGGTCGATCGCTTCGGGCGCGGAACGAAGCACCGGATCGTCGGCCTTGAGTTCGAGACTGGAAATCAGCGCGCGCACGTCGGTGAAGTCGAGGTCCGGGTTGCGCCAGTAGACGGTCTCCAGCGGGCGGAAGCGATGGTCCTCGATGGCGTCGATCTCGCTATCGCTGAAGGATGCGCCCTCGTCGGAGCCGAGGCCGAGCGTGCCGAAGCTGCCGTCCTTCTGATGGCGGCCCGCGCGGCCTGCGATCTGCGCCATTTCAGCGATGGTCAGCCGCCGCTCGCGCCGTCCGTCGAACTTTTGGAGGCCCGCGAACGCGACATGGCTGACGTCCATGTTGAGGCCCATGCCGATGGCGTCGGTGGCGACCAGATAATCGACTTCGCCGCGCTGGAACATCGCGACCTGGGCGTTGCGCGTAGCCGGCGACAAGGCGCCCATCACCACCGCCGCGCCGCCCTTGAAGCGCCGGAGCATCTCGGCGAGCGCGTAGACCTGCTCGGCGGAGAAGGCGACGACCGCGGACCGCGGCGGCAGCCGCGACAGCTTGACGCTGTCGGCATAACGAAGCGTCGAAAAGCGCGGGCGGCTGACGATTTCGGCTTCGGGCAACAGCTCGCGGATGATCGGCCGAAGCGTGTCCGAACCGAGTATCAGCGTTTCCTCGCGGCCCCGGGCGCGGAGCATCCGGTCGGTGAACACGTGGCCGCGTTCGGGGTCGATGCCGAGCTGCGCCTCGTCGATCGCCGCGAACGCGAAATCGCGCTTGTCGTCGTCTTCGTTACCGGGTGCCCCTTTGTCTGCGCTCAGGACAGGCATGCTTTCCGCAGTGCACAGGAAATAGCGGGCGCGGGGCGGAACGATGCGTTCCTCGCCGGTCAGCAGCGCCACCTGGTTCGCGCCCTTGATCGCGACGACACGGTCGTAGACCTCGCGCGCGAGAAGGCGCAGCGGGAATCCGATCACGCCCGAGCTGTGACCGCACATCCGCTCGATCGCGAGGTGGGTCTTGCCCGTGTTGGTCGGCCCGAGGATCGCCCGGACCGGAGCGTCTGAACGCGGCGCCATGATCTTGAGTCTGGCAGCGCTCGGGGCCGGGGCCAAGTTCCATTCGTCGAATTTAAGCCGGTTTTAACCTCGATTCGACAAAACGGCAGCGTGTTGATGCAATCGAGCCACGCGCGAACGCTGCGGCGGTCGCTTGCGCCTGCCCGGCCCCATTCGGGTTGGAAGGTCGCTGGCGCGCTCGCGGTGCTGTGCAGCACCGTTACCTGGGCATCTCTGCCGCGCTCGGCCAGCCTGCCGCTCGACCAGCAGCATCAATGGCAGGCGCTTGGCCTGGCGCCGCTGTCGAACGGCGCTGCAACGGGCATGGCGATGGCGCCGACACCCGCGGCCGAGGCCATCGAATTCGCCCCCACGCGCGCCTTCGTCAGGGTGGCCGAGCCGGTCAAGCCGATGGCGGCCGCGCCGACGGGCCCGCTGCGAATCCGAGGGCGAGTCGGCGACGGGCTCTATTGGTCGCTTCGCGCGGCCGGCGCCTCGCCCGATGCCGCCGCGCAATATCTCGCCGCGCTTGCAACCGAGATCGACGTCGGCGCGGTCGGCCCGAGCGACGGCTTCGACCTCGTCCTCGATAGCGGCCGTCGACTGCTTTACGCGGGCCTCGACCGAGCGGCTGATTCCGACCTTCAGCTGGTCAAATGGTCGGCGAACGGCCGGGCCGAATGGGTCGATGCCGCCAATGCCACGCGCCCGGCCCCGGTCGAAAGCGGCATGATGATGCCGGTGGCGGGCCATATCACTTCCTATTTCGGCAATCGCTATCACCCGATCCTGCATTTCACGCGCTTTCACGCCGGACTCGACATCGGCGCCGGCTGGGGCAGCCCGATCGTCGCCGCCGGCGACGGCCGGATCGTCGCTGCAGGCTGGGCCGGAGGCTATGGCCGCGAGGTCAAGATCGCGCATGGCGGCGGACTGGTCAGCCTTTATGGCCACATGAGCCAGATCGTCGCCGAGCCCGGCAGCTATGTCCGCCAGGGCCAGGTGATCGGCTATGTCGGATCGAGCGGCCTGTCGACCGGCCCGCACGTCCATTTCGAGGTGCGGCTGGGGGGAACCCCGGTCAACCCGCTCGGCGTTCGCTTCACCGGCGCGGCGGTGGCCGATCCGAACCTCGCCAGCGCGGTCAAGGCCAGGTTGCGGGTGCTGCTTGGAGTCGGGGTCAAGCAAGGCTAGAGTCGCTGGCGCCTGAAGCCCCTGAATCCGCCGCAGCCTTACAATTGTACGGCGGACGGGCTATGTAACCGCCGCTACTAGTCGCAAATTGACGGTCTTTGGCGCTTTGCGGCTCCTTATTCCTTCTTGTCGCACTCCTAGCACGGAAGGGGCGTCATCTTCGGCGCCCACCACAGAAGGAAGAAAGAAATGCCAGTCGGCACCGTGAAATTTTTTAATGAAAACAAGGGCTATGGCTTTATCCAGCCGGATGAAGGCGGCACCGACGCTTTCGTGCACATTACTGCTGTCGAGCGCGCGGGTATGCGTACCCTGCGCGAGAATCAGCGCGTGTCCTACGACCTCGAGGAAGACCGTCGCGGCAAGACCGCAGCGGTGAACCTGCAGGCCGCCGAGGACGCTCAGGGCCAGCCGGCAGGCGATCAGGACGCGGGCGAGCAGGCCGAGTAGGCAGGCCGCAAGCCGCCAGATGGCCAGCACGACACACCTCCAGTTCTACCTCACCCGCGCCGAACAGGCGCGAACCGAGGCCGAAGCGGCGACTCTCGAGCATGTGCGCGAGCGTTGCCGTCGTTCCGAAGCCGCGTGGACGGCATTGGCCGATCGCGCAGCGCGTTCGGAGCAGTTGCGAGTCGCGCAGGAGCAACTGAAGGCGGCGCAAGTCCAGGATTAAGGGGGGCGGCGGCGCACGTGTCGCCGCCTCTTTTCTTATCTGCCGTGGCCGCGCCAGCGCTTGATGGTGCGGTTGATGATACCAGCCTCGTCGCCGCTCTCGCGCCACAGGCGCGCAAAGCTCGGGTCCGACGACGCCGGGCGCTTTTCGGGCTCCAGATCGTCGAACCGCACGCGAATCGGAATCGCAACGCCTTCACCGCACACGATGCATTCACGATTGCGAAGCGCCGGAATGGCGTCGAGGAAGCCGCGCGCGCCCTCGGGCATGGCGGCCCGCACGCAGGCCTGATCGCGCTCGTTGTTCAATCGCATCGCGATGATCGTTCCGCACTGCGACAGCACCCCTTCGGCAAGGTCCGACGGCCGCTGCGTGATGAGGCCAAGACTGACGCCGTATTTGCGGCCTTCCTTGGCGATCCGCTCGAGGATCTTGCGAACCGCCTGACCGTCGGCATTTTCGTCCTTGGGGACGTAGCGGTGCGCTTCTTCACACACCAGCAGCAGGGGTCGCTGCGCCTCGGTCCGCGACCAGATCGCATAATCGAACACCATCCGAGCAAGCACCGAGACGACGACCGACGTGATCTCGGACGGAACTCCGGACACATCGACGATCGAGATCGGCCGCCCCTGGCTCGGTAGACGAAACAGCTTGGCGAGCAGGCCGGGCATCGAATCCGATACCAGCATGCCCGAGAACATGAAGGTGTAGCGCGGGTCGACGCGGAGCTCATCGAGCTTGGTCTTGAGGCGCTGGAACGGGAGCGTGTCGCCGGCCCGGTCGAGCTTGCCCATTTCGTTGACGATGATCGCGTTGAGATCGGTCAGCAGGTAAGGGATCGGGCTGTCGACCGTGACCTTCCCGAGCGTGCTCAGGTCCTTGCCTTTGGTCCGCGCGCCAAGCAGGCACTTGGCGAGGATGTCGCCATCGCGCTGACGCTCGGACCCTTGGGTCGTCAGGAGCACTTCGCAATGCTCCTCGAAATTCATCAGCCAGTACGGCAGCTGGAGGTTGTCGACATTGAACAATTCGCCGCAACCCTTGAACGCGGCGGAATATTCGCCGTGCGGATCGATCATCACGATATGGCCCTCGGGCGAGAGCTGCGAGATGCGATGGAGGATCAACGCGACCGAGGTCGACTTGCCGGTACCGGTCGATCCGAGCACCGCGAAATGCTTCGACAGCATCGGATCGACGTACAGCGCGCCGCGAATGTCGTCGGTCGGATAAACGGTGCCGACTTCGATATGCGCCTTGTCTTCGGCAGCGAACACCGAGCGCAAATCCTCGGTCGTAACCGCGTGGACTTCGCAGCCCGGAATCGGGAAGCGGGTGACGCCGCGGCGGAACTGGCTCAGCCGGCCATTGGCGTCGCGATCCCCTTCGCCGAGGAAATCGACGTTGGCGATGACCATGCCGTTCTCGGCGGCACGCAGCGTGCGAACGTTGGCGATCAGCCAACTCTTGCCGACCGCCATCT
>Ga0193706_1001001_pt1 | contig 13650 bp, 12 predicted proteins | sample U3c1metaG_FD_160130 | JGI IMG/M metagenome (GOLD analysis project Ga0193706, IMG submission 160130) | Soil microbial communities from a riparian zone of the East river system, Colorado, United States - U3c1 | ecosystem: Environmental > Terrestrial > Soil > Riparian zone | place: USA: East River... | reverse complement strand
GCGCGTTCTCGTAGTGCTCGAGATCCACGACCGCCTGATCGCCGGCATCGACGACCGGGGGAGCGTCGAGCGGGCGCGGCGTGACCGAGTCGAAAGGATTGCGCTCCATGATCCAGCGCGCCGAGGTCGCATGATCGTCGGCCGCCGAGGACACCGGTGCGGGCGTGTGGGTTCGCTCGCGAGGGGGTCCCGCCAACCCCTTGTCGTCGGGGGCGAGGGCAGATCCCGCCAGTTGCGTTACGCCCGCAGCTTGGAAGTAGGCCGCCACCGCGATGAGCGCGAGGATCACGCCAGCGAAGTAGCGTCGTAGCGCGGTGTCGAAGCCCATGGGTCCGATTCTCATTAGCGAGCGGCGTGCCAGTCTTCAACCTCGAATTCACACGCAAATCTCCACTGGTGGCGCCCGCTGCGATCGACATTCTGGCGCCAGAGTGCGTGCCCGCTGCACCGGCGCGACAAATTGACAATCGGACCTCTCCGCCCGCGGCCGCTACTCCGGTTCGTCGGTTTCGCCGAGCTTGCGGTAGATGGTGCGCGTCGAGATACCGAGCAGTTGCGCGGCGAGGGATTTGTCCCCCTTGGTGTGGCGCAGCGTTTCGCGGATGAGGCGAGACTCCACTTCCTCGAGCGGCGTCCCAATGGCGATGTTGAGCGCGCTCGGCGCCGGGGCCGACGCCTGCACGACAGCCTCGGGCAGATCGTCGACGGTAAGGGTATCGCCGCGGCAGAGCACCACCGCGCGCTCGATGACGTTCTCGAGCTCGCGGACGTTCCCGGGCCAGTGGTACTCGCCGAGCAGCTCGTTCACGGAACGCGCGACCGACAGCCGGGGCCGGTGGTTCTTGTGGCAGTAGATGCCCAAGAAATGGTCGACGAGCAGCGGAATGTCTTCGCGACGCGCCCGCAGCGGAGGGGCGGTCATGGCAATCACGTTGAGGCGATAGAACAGATCCTCGCGGAACCGACCCGCCGCCACCTGGGCCCGCAGATCGCGGTTGGTGGCCGCAACGATGCGCACGTCCGACTTGACCGTGTCGCCCCCCACCGGCTCGTACTCCCCTTCTTGCAAGACGCGCAGCAGCTTCACCTGTACCGACGGTGACAGCTCCCCGATCTCGTCGAGAAAGAGCGTGCCTCCCGCGGCTTTGGCGAACCGCCCCTCGCGCCGGCCCACCGCGCCCGTAAAAGCGCCGCGCTCGTGTCCGAAGAGCTCGGCTTCGATGATGGTCTCCGGGATGGCCGAGCAGTTGACGGCAATGAACGGTCCGCGCGCGCGCGCGCTCCGCTCGTGCACGTAGCGCGCGAGGAGCTCTTTGCCGGTCCCGCTTTCGCCGAGCACGAGCAGCGTCGCCGTCGACGGGGCGGCTTGCGTCGCTACATCGAGGACGCGGCGCAGGGCGGGGCTCGTCCCCACGATCTCGCGCCGCGTGAGAAGCCTGATTTCGTGGCGCAGCGTGCGGTTCTCTTCGACGAGCGACTGCCGCTCTGCCGCCTTGCGCACGCTCTTGACGATCGCCATGCGCTTCAGCGGCTTCTCCACGAAATCGTACGCGCCCTCGCGCATCGCCTGCACCGCGGTCTCGACGGTTCCGTAGGCGGTCATGAGCACGACCTCGGTGTCCGGTGACACCTGCTTCAGCGCGCGCAAGAGCTCGACGCCACTCGTACCCGGCATCATCAGATCCGTCAGTACGACGTGGACGCGGTGCGTGCGGACCAGCTCGAGCGCGGGCTTCGCGCCGTCGGCGGTGAGCACGCGAATACCTTCGCGTTGAAAGATCTTCTGGAGCGAAGCGACGTTGGGCGGCTCATCGTCGACGATGAGCAGCGTCGTTGCGTTCGGCGCAATCGCTACCGGAGGCGCCCCAAGATCCGCTGCAGACGATTCGTCAAGCACCGATTCACCTTGTCACTTGCCCGGCAAGCCGTCAATTCGTTGTGACAATATGTCAGCCACCATGTAAGTCGCTGTTCCGATTCGGTCGTCTCAGGGAGGCACGCGACCTACGTCTTCGTTGCGCGAGAACAGCGAACGCGACGAACACGCCGGCTGGCCATACGCTGGCGCGGGCCGCGGCCGAGCGCAGACCAAGCGAGCAAAAGCTGGCGCCGCCCGCGCTGCCGCCCGCGCTGCGGTACGCCTCATCAAAACCGTTCACCGGCTGCGGCGTGGCGCATCGCACGGAGGAAAGCACGCCGACGTTCTCGACGAGATCGAACGCAGCGACGCCGACTGCATAGCGTTCGAAGTTGTTGAGACCCGTGACGAGGCCGCTCGTCGCAGTGAGGCCGGCAGTGTTGCCGCAGGAGTACTGGGCGATTTGACCTGGCGTCAGCGTCTTGCCTTCCACGAGCTCGGAACCGCAGCTGCTCGTCCCCCCGGTCGGCCCGCCGGTGCCCGGCGTGCAACCGGCATCGGTCGCCGAAGCGCCAGCGTCGTCGCTGCCACCGCCGCCCGCATCATCGCTCGCATCGCCGGCAGCGTTGTCGGTGGTACCCGTGCCCGTGCCAGCGTCGGGGCAGGTCGTTGGCGCGCTGGTCTCGGGACGGGGCGAATCGGCGTCGTACACCGTGAAGCCTCCTCCCGCCATTCCGAGATTCTCGCAGAAGAGCCTGTAACCGAGCACATCGGGGTCGGTGTTCGAAAGCCAGTTCAGCTTGAGCAACCCGCCCCCGGCGCCCACGTTGTCGACGGCGGGGGCAGCGGGGCCGAGCAGATCGACCGTCGTCGGCCAAGTCGCGGACTGACCGACCCTGGTCGCGCCCGAGAGAAACATGAAGTAGAGCGTTATCGGTTGTCCTGTGCCAGTCGTGGATTCGCACGACGCGTCTGTCCCCACGTCCATCCCCTCCGTTGTGTTCGTCGGTCGAGCGGCGATGTCTTGTACGCGAATCCTGACGGTCGGCGTGGTCGAGGGCGGAGTGAAGTGGAAGACACGCCAGCAAGTTGCGCTGGCCGTGGAGCGGGCCACATCGTCTTCGCAGCTGGTCGAGGACTGTGTCGCCCACACCTCGAGCTGGGTGCCCGCAAAGCTTCCGACGATGAGCGGAAAATCGATCCAGTCGTCGGCCAGGCAGTCCGCGCGACTGATTTTGAATCGGTTGGCCGGATCGGATCGAAGAGGCTCGTGTCGCGCGATACCGACCGTACTGAGTGAAAGTGTCTGAGCCTCAGCGGAGCGTGCGGTCGCTGTGACCAGCACGGTGATGACGACACCAGCCAAGGAAGCGGGCAAACGCCACGCGAACCGAAAGGGACCCATGCGCCGTTGATTAGCATAGCGTGTGCCAGAAGAGGCGAACACCGCTGACGGCGCGCGCCGAACGCGCAGAGCCCGCGAAATGACGTGTATCTTGGCGGGCGATGGTCGGCGTTCTCGCCTGGGCACGCCACAAGCGTCGAGGCGGCGACGTCAGACGTAATGACAGGATGGCATGATACAACGCGACGACGGCGCGGAGTGTCAACGCATCCACCGGGCGAGGGGTGCGGCAAAAATGTCGACCGGTGCGACCGAGCCAATCGCGATCACCGGCTCGCGCGCCAATCGATCACCGCACCCATTTCGAAATGGCGCGAAAGTCGTCCGTGCCCGCGCGACCGACCCAATCGAAGACAATCGTCTCGATGCTGGTGGCGATCGCACCGGCCTTTTCGCAGAGGGCGAGACCCACCGCACGATCTTCGTCGCGACGCGACGCGACGCCGTCGACGGGCACCAACACTTCGAAACCTTTGGCGCGAAGATCGCGCACGGTCTGGTAAACGCACACGTGCGTCTCCATTCCCACCACCACCACCGTTCGGGGGGCGAGTTGCTCGAGCCTGCGCTGGAATTCCGGCACTTCGACCGCCGAAAAAGCCGTCTTTTCGAAAGGTGGCACCCCGAGCTCATCGAGCCGTTCGAGCACCGGCGCGATCGTCCTTTTGAGTCCCTTCGGGTATTGCTCGGTCGCGAGCACTGGAGCGCCGAGGAGCTTGGCCGTGGCGAGCAAGAGGGGCACGCCGCGCGTCAGGTCGGCCATGCGCGCCGGCGCCATCGCCGCAGCGAGGCCCTCCTGGATATCGATAACCGCGACGAGCGTCTGGGAAGGAACGAGTCGTTGCATGTTGGTCTCCTCTCGAATGTCAACCTCGTTCGAGGTCCGCTGGACCAAGGACGAGCCGATCGACGCGGCTACCGCTCGCCACGGCCTCGACGATCTCGGGAACGTCTTCGACGGTGACGCGCCCATAAAAAAAATGGTCCGGTTCGACCAGAATGGATACGCCGGTGGCGCACTGATCGAGACAACTGGCCGTGCATGCACGCGCTTCGACCTTGGCGAGGTTGCGCTGGAAGAGCTGCAATTTCAGCGCGTCGTAGACGGCGGCCGAACCTTTGGCGGCGCACGAGCCTTTGGGATTGTCGTCGGGCCGACGGTTGTTGCAGACGAAGAGGTAGCAGCGGCGCTGGGGCATCTCGCGACGTTGTCGCGCCGTGAGCCGCCTGGGTCAAGCGCGCGACGTATACCCTGCGCGAGGCGCGGGGTGTACACCGCGCCCACGCGAAACCCCTTGAGATCTGCCGTCACAACGGGAAAACTTCCGCCAACCCGAAACGGAGAATCGAAAATCATGATGCTACGCGGACGTCGTTCCTTGGCACCTTTCCCTCTTTTGCTCGTGGTGGGCGTCGTTGCTTGCGGTGGCTCAGAACCGGCCCCGGTCGCCCCGCCGCCACCTCCGCCTCCCACGGCGGAGACACCGCCGGCGCCCCCGCCGCCCACGCCCGAACCTGCCCCTCCGGAAAAACCGTCGCTCCCCGATGTCGCGTTTGGCGCCGCAACACCGTCGGACGCGCCGAAAAAGGCCCCCAAGGTGACCATCAAGTCCCCGACGTCCGAGCAGGCACTCGCCGCGGACAAGGCCAAGGACTTCGAAGTGAAGCTCGACGTCAAAGAGTGGGCGACGGAGACCGGCGGGCCTCACGTCCATCTCATCCTCGACAACAAGCCTTACAAGCCGATCTACGACCCCAAGACGTCCGTCAAGCTGTCCGAGCTCCTCGGCGGCGACGCGATCGCGGAAGGGGAACACCTGCTCGTCGCGTTTCCGAGCCGCATGAACCACGAATCGGTGAAGGCGCAGGGCGCCCTCGCGATGGTGCATTTCTGGGTCGGCAAGAAAGGCAAATCGGAGTGGAAGGCGAAAGACGCAATGCTCATCTACAGTCGACCGAAGGGCGCGTACAACGCGTCGAAGGCCGACCATGTGCTCGTCGACTGGTACCTCGCCAATGCCGAGCTCGGCGAGGGCAAGTTCAGCATCAAGGCGAACGTGACCGGGCCCGGCCTCGAAGGGGATGGCCGCTCGCTGAAGATCACCGAATGGAAACCGTACGCGCTCGATAACCTGCGTAACGGTGACTACAAGATCGCGCTCGAGCTCGACGACAAGGACGGCAAAGCGGTCCCTGGCGCGTGGAACGCGACGACACGCACGATCACCATCAACCGCGACGCGCCCGAGGATCCGCCGATGATGCCCCCCGCCGCTGCGGCGACGGACAAAGACAAGAAGCCGAAGGACGACAAAGCGTCGAAGGACAAGCCGAACCCGGACAAGCCCAAAGACGACAAGCCGAAGGACGACAAGAAGCCGAAAGCCGACGACAAGAAGTAACGCACCAAAGAAAACGCCCGCGCGATGCAAATCGCGCGGGCGCACGGTCAGCGCCTGTTTCGGATGAAGACTTCGAAGCTAAGAACACAGCAAGACGCGTCCGCGCGAAGAATTTCGCACGGACGCAAGGTCTTACCGCGTCATCGGTTGAACGATGGGCGACGCGACGGCGACGGGAAGCGGCTTCGCCGCCTCCCGCCTCGTCGTTGATGAATCAGCCGCCGTCGTTGTTGGTGTCGCTAGCGGTGTCGGCCGCAGTGTCAGTGGTCGCGTCGGTCGTCGTGTCCGTCCGAATGTCACTTGCGTCGCCGCCGTCAGTGCCACCTTCGGTGCTGCCGTCGGTGGTGCCACCTTCGGTGCTGCCGTCGGGGCCAGCATCGGTGCCGCCGCCAGTGCCTGCAGCGCCGCCCGTACCGGCCGTGCCACCCGTACCCGCCGTGCCGCCTTTACCACCGGCACCAGCCGTGCCGCCCGTACCGCCCGTGCCGCCTTTACCACCGGCACCAGCCGTGCCGCCCGTACCACCTTTGCCAGCAGCACCGCTCGCGCCGCCAGTGGTGCCGCCCGAGCCGCCAGTCGATCCGCCTGTGCCGGCCGCGCCGCCCTTGCCCGCGGCCCCGCCGCCGGAGCCGCCGGTGCCGCCCTTACCTCCGGTTGCGCCGCCGCTGCCCGAAGAACCCGCGGTTCCTCCGGTCGTATCGTCATCACCGCCGCAGGCGCTGGCCAAAGCGAGCGGCACTACAAGAAGAGCTACTGGAATCAAATGAAGCTTACGCATTTGTCATCTCCTTCCCCATTTTCTCGAATAGGGTGGGGCCTCCCTAAAATCCGTTGACGCTGGTCAACCGCGGCGCCGCTTCTACCACACGCCCTGGGAGGCGGCGAAAGATAAATGTTCACTCCCGCCCCCTCCGCCGGTGGCCCAAGGCGAGAAGGCGCGCGAATTGTGGGTATTTCTCATACCTTCAGGCGTGCCGAGGGGCGTCTAGGCCATCGGTCGGGGGTGGTTTTCGTTTCCTGCACGGATTGCGGACGTGCCGACATTGGAGTCGACCCTATCAGCGCCTGAGCTGCGACCCAGGAGGACGCCTGGAGCACCGTTCGGACGGCGGCGGAAGCGTGCTAGTTTCCCGGCCGAGAGGCGGTTCGCATGCTCACCCAGTTTCTCGCTGGAGTGCTTTTCGCCTGGGTCCTCTCGTACATCGGTATCGGGCTGTCTTTTTGCATCACGTACTTGGTCCACCGGCGAGAGCCCGAGCATCTCGTTTTCGGTCTGAACTCCCTCGCCATGGCCATCCACGCGGTCGGGCTGATGCTCGCCTACGCGCACGGCGGAGAGGCAGACACCCGTTTCGCGGTGGTCATGACGATGTTCGGAACCATTCTCGGTTCGGCCCTCGTCGTGCATTTCGCCCTGCTCTTCGCGAAAGTTCAGGCGCCGATGCGCTGGATGCGGTTCGTCTACGCGACGGCCGCTGCCTTCGCGCTCGCCAACGCGTGGGGTCTGCTCATCGACCTGAAAAGTCCGGAGCCGGTCGCCATGCGGCTGGGAAGCATCGTCGTCGAGCATCTCGACCTCGTGGCCACGCCTCTCGGCAGCGGCGCCTGCGCTGCCGTCGCTCTCGCGAGCACGGCATCGCTTGGAATCCTGCTGCACGCCACCCTCGGAGGGCGCCGCGACGGCATCATTCCGCTGCTCGGTGCGGCTTGCATGAGTGGAACGACGATTCACGACGCCTTGCTCGCACTCGGGATCGGGGGCGGTACCTGGCTCAGTCCCTTCGGCAACGCTGCCTTCGTGTTTGGCGTGGCGAGCGCTTTTCTCGTGCGATCATCAGTGCTCAGCAAGGAGCTCACCGACCAATCGCTGGAGCTGAAACGACGTTCGGGGGAACTGCGTCAGTCCTACGAGGAGCTGCGGGAAGCGCAGCGCGAGCTCACGCGCAAAGAGCAGCTCGCCGCGGTCGGCGAGCTCGCGGCCGTCATCGCCCACGAGGTGCGTAACCCGCTCGCCATCATCTCCAACGCGGTCGCCGGCCTGCGCCGGCGCGAGACGGCGGCCCAGGACCGCGAAACGCTGCTCACCATTCTGAAAGAGGAGTCCTCGCGCCTCAACCGCTTGGTCGGCGATCTGCTCCGCTACGCAAGGCCGGTGAACGTTCAGCGTCAGCTCGTCTCCGTTCGCGACATCATCGAGCGAACGCTCACCTCGACGGGTCTGCGCGACAAAATGCCCGTCGAGATTCACGAAGACGGGGAGATTCATTCCATCTGGGGCGATCCGGGCCTTCTGCGGCAAGTGTTCGACAACCTCATCGAGAATGCGGTGCAGGCCATGGGAGGCACGGGCGACTCCTCGGTCGGAAGCTACCCCCGCGTGCGAACCCTCTCGATTTCGATGCGCTCCGGGCATCGCGAGGCGCTGGAAGGGATCCACATCGACGTGCAGGACACGGGAGAAGGAATGGATCCGCACGTGCGCGTACGCGCCAAAGATCCTTTCTTCACGACCCGACCGAGCGGCACGGGTCTGGGGCTCGCCATCGTGGACCGCATCGTGGAGGCGCACGACGGTGAGATCTCGATCACGAGCCGCACTGGCGCGGGCACGACGGTGAGCGTCTTTTTGCCCATCGGCGCTCCCCTTCCCCCATCATCGGGGGCGCTGCTCGTCGCGCGCGACGACCGCGAGCTCGCGCGCCGGGCGGTGCCGGAGCGGCGTTAGCGCGCGGCGCGTGCGGCGCGTGCGGCGCTACATGGCAGGCCATGCACGCATCGCGCAGCGACATCGTGGCGCTCGACAAAAGGCGCGTTTGGCACCCCTCCACCGAGATGGGCAGCTACATCGCCCAAACCAACCCCTTGGTCGTGGCCCGGGCCGCGGGGTCGCGCCTCTTCGACATCGATGGTCGCTCTTTCCTCGACGCCAACTCGTCGTGGTGGGTGTGCACGCTCGGGCACGGGCACCCGCGCCTCGTGGCCGCGCTGCGGCGGCAGGCCGAAGAGCTCTGTCATTGTTCGCTCGCCGGTATCGCGCATCCCGAGGCGGCACACCTCGCCGAGGAGCTCTGCGCCGTCGCGCCCTCCGGACTGGCGCGGGTTTTCTTCAGCGACAACGGGTCGACGTCCGTCGAAGTCGCGATCAAGCTCGCCGTTCAGTTTGCGGCGCAGAACGGCGCGCCGAAGCGGCGGCGATTCCTTGCCCTCGAGGGAGCGTTTCACGGGGAGACGGTGGGCGCCACGAGCCTCGGCGGTGTCGAGGTGTTTCGCCGACCCTTCGCAGGCATCGTCTTCGATTGCGTGCACGTCGCGCCGCCGGCGAGCGGCGAGGCTTATGCGCGCGCATTCGAAGCACTCGATAGGGCGCTTCGCACCGCCTCCGACGAAATCGCGGCGGTCGTCCTCGAGCCACGCGTGCAAGGCGCGGCCGGAATGCGCATCTACCCCGACGAATACCTGCGGCACGTGCGGCGGCGCTGTGACGAACACGGCATTTTGCTCGTCTTCGACGAAGTCTTCAGCGGATACGGGCGCACTGGACCGATGTGGGCCTGTGAAGGCGCGGGCGTGTCGCCCGATCTTCTCTGTCTCGCCAAGGGATTTTCGGGCGGCATGTTTCCCATGGCGGCCACGCTCGCCAGCGAGCGCGTTTTCCAGGGCTTCCTCGGGGACCGGAGCCGCACCTTCTTTTACGGTCATACGTATTGCGGAAATCCGCTCGGCGCGGCGGTAGCCCGCGAAGTGCTGCGCATTTACCGCGACGAGCAGATCCTCGACCGTGTGGTGCCCAAAGCGCGCGCCATCGCGCATGCCTTCACCGCGCTCGCCGAGCTTCCCAAGGTGAGCTCGGTTCGCGCGCTCGGCATGATCGGGGCCGTCGATCTCGAAGGGGACAGCGAGGATGGGTACCTCGCGCCCATCGGCTGGCGTGTGTACGAGGCCGCGCTCCGGCGCGGTGTCTATCTGAGGCCGCTCGGCAACGTGATCTACATCGCGCCGCCGCTCAACATCGAAGACGCCGATCTCGAAGAGCTGCTCGGCAAAGTGCGCGAAGCCATTGAAGAGGTCGTGACGGGGTAGCCGTCCACGGCGCGATCGGCTAGCAGGGACTTGGTCACGCGCTCGACGCGTCGCGTGGTCCTCCCATGATCGATCTGGCAGGCAGAATCTGACAGAGCTAGAGATGTGTCCTTGAGTTATCTCGTCCTCGCTCGCAAGTGGCGCCCGCAGACGTTCGACGATCTGGTCGGGCAGGAGCACGTGTCGCGCACGCTCGCCAACGCCATCGCGACCAACCGCGTCGCGCACGCCTTTCTTTTCACGGGGGTGCGCGGCGTCGGCAAGACGACGAGCGCGCGCATCATGGCCAAGGCGCTCAACTGCGAAAAAGGGCCGACGGCGACGCCGTGTCTCGTCTGTTCCCCTTGCCGGGAGATCGCGGCCGGTTCCGACGTCGACGTCCAGGAGATCGACGGCGCCAGCTACAACGGCGTCGACGAGGTGCGCCGGCTGCAAGAGAGCCTCCCCTACCGCCCCGCGCGCGATCGCTCCAAGATTTTCATCATCGACGAAGTGCACATGCTGTCGCAGAACGCGTGGAACGCGTTTCTGAAGACGCTCGAAGAACCGCCTCCCCACATCAAGTTCATTTTCGCGACGACCGAGGTCCACAAGGTCCCGGTGACGATATTGTCCCGCTGCCAGCGCTACGATTTCAAGCTGATCCCGACGCAGCTCATCGCCAAGCGGCTGCGTTACGTGCTCGGCGAAGAGAAGATCGAAGCCGACGATGCGGCGGTCGCGCTCATCGCCCGCGAAGCGGCGGGCAGCTTGCGCGACGGGATGAGCCTCCTCGATCAAGCCATCGCCTGGGGCGGCAACCAGCTCGTCGGCAGCGAGGTGTCGCGCGTGCTCGGCGTGGCTGCCCGCAGCGTCATCCACCAGATCGCCAAGGGGCTCATCACCGGCGACGCGGCCAGCTGTCTCGGCATCATCGCCGATCTCTCCGATCAAGGGTACGACGTGACGCAAGTCGCGCGCGGGATTCTCGCCGAGCTGCGCGATCTGGTCGTCGCCAAGGTGTGTCGCGAGCCCGATCGTCTCCTCGATCTCGCCGACGAAGAAAGCACCGAGGTGAAAGCTCTCGCCGCGTCGGCCGATGCCGACGATCTGCTGCGGCTCCACCACGGCTTTTCGACCGCTTTCGACGAGGTTGCCAAATCGGCCGACGTGCGCGCCGCCCTCGAGATGTTGCTCGTTCGGCTTGCGCGGCGCCCCCCGCTCGTACCCATCGATGATTTGGTGACGCGGCTCGTCGAGCTCGAGCAGCGGCTTTCGTCGGGCAGCCCTCCACCTGCCGGCCCTTCGCGATCGACCGGAGGAGGAGCGGGCCCCTCACCGTCGCGCCCGCCGAACCGCGGACCGTCGGCGGGCGGCCCATCGCCGGGCGCGGGGGGAGCTTCGACGGGCGCGGCCGGACCATCGCCGGCGCGCACGCCGCCCGCGCAGACCACGCGCGCCATGGGGGGATCGCCGCTCGGATCAGCCGCGCTGACCCCGCGCGGTACGGCCGTCCACGAGACTTCGTCGCTCACTGCGCGCGTCGCCGCGACGCCCGCAGCTGCTGCGCTCTTTGCCGCCCCTCAGGCCGTACCGTCGCTGCCCGCCCCGGCAGCTTCGGGCGCCGCCGCGCGGTCCGATCCGTCGTCACGTTCGCCCAGCTCGCCGGGCCTCGACGCTTGGCGAGCCGTGCTCGCGCGTATCCGCGTGGAACGGCCTCCCCTCGCCTCGATCCTCGAGCACGCGTCGCCCATCGCCGTCAGCGCCGAGCGCGTCGTCTTGGGATACGAGCCGGGATCCTTCTTGGCCGCCCAGGCGACCGAAGCCTCTCACGTCGAGGTCTTGACGCGCCACGTTCGCGAATACTTCGGCACGGTCACGCCGGTCGCGTTCGATCTCACCGCCAGTCCCAAAGCGAACCCTTCGGTGGCGTCGATCGACGTCGAAGAGCGGCGGCGCCGTCTCGAGCAAGCGCGTCACGCCGTGGCCGAACACCCCCTCGTCAAGGCAGCCATCGACATCCTCGGCGCCGAGCTGAAAGACGTGCGCCTCACGGAATAGCGGCGACGCGAATCCGCCTTGCCTTCGCGGGACGGGCGCGGCAATAGAGGACCATGCAGTTTCGCGGCGGGATGAGTGAGCTGATGCGCCAAGCCGCGCGCATGCAGCGCAAAATCGATCAGGTCAAAGACGAGCTGAAGAGCCGCGAGCTCACGGCCGGCGCCGCGGGCGACAAGGTGAAGGCCACCGCGTCCTGCGAAGGGAAAATCACCCGCATCGAGGTCGACTCCGCTTTTCTCGCCTCCGAAGGGCTCGAGATGACGTGCGATGCCATCACCGCCGCCGTCAATGCCGCCCTCACGCAGGCCGACAAGCTGGTGGAAGAGGAAGTGGCCAAGGTAACGGGAGGGGTCAAGCTTCCCAATTTGTCGGGTTGAGGGCGGCGCCGTGGCCCTTCCCGAACGTCTCTCGCGTCTCGTATCGCTGCTTTCGCGCCTGCCGGGCGTGGGAGAAAAGACGGCCCAGCGTTTCGTCCTGTACATGCTGGCGCAGGACAACGAGCTGCCGCGGCGACTCGCCGAAGAGCTCGTCTCGATCGGCGAGCACCTGAAGCCGTGCGAGCGCTGCGGGCACATCGCGGAAGTGACGAGCCCAGGCGAGCCGATTCTCTGTGCCATCTGCCGCGATCAGAAGCGCGACCCGCGCATCCTCTGCGTGGTCGCGCGCATCCAAGACCTTCTCGCCATCGAACGAAGCGGCGCCATGCGCGGCCGCTATTTCATCCTGGGAAGGCTCATCTCTCCGCTCGAAGGGGTGGGGCCCGAAGATCTGCCGCTCGAGACCTTGCGGCGCCGGCTCGCGGAGGAGCCCATCGCCGAAATCGTCGTGGCGACGCCTCCCTCGGTCGACGGCGAGGCGACGGCGCTTTTCTTGGCGCGCGAGCTCGCCGGCGCGCACGTTCGCGTGTCACGAATCGCGAGCGGCGTGCCACACGGCGGCGACCTCGAATTCGCCGATCAAATCACGCTGGGGCGCGCCATCGAAGGTCGTAAAGAGCTCTGAAAGGACGGTTTCCCGTGCGAAAGCAAATCATCCAAACCTCCGAGGCCCCGAAGGCCATCGGGCCCTATTCGCAGGCAGTACGGGTCGGCGAGCTGGTATTTTTGAGCGGTCAAATTCCGCTCGACCCTGCCACCGGCAACGTCGTCGAAGGCGATATCGTGGTGCAGACGCGGCGGGTCATGGAGAACCTCGGCGCCGTTTTGAGCGCCGCGGGAGCGAGCTTCGCCGAGGTCGTCAAGACGACGATCTTCCTCGCCGACCTCGGGCACTTCTCGAAGATGAACGAAGTCTACGGTACCTACTTCGCGAGCGAGCCCCCCGCGCGAGCCACGGTGCAAGTGGGCGCGTTGCCGCGCGGCGTGCTCATCGAGATCGATATGATCGCGCACCTGGCGGCCGGCGCTTAGGCGCTCACCCTGGATGGCGAAGAACTGACCGAGTCGTGCTAGGAACCTGAACGAAATGACACCCACCCATGCCGATGCTGGTACGGCTACGTCGTTCGACGCCGCCGCTTTGCAAATGGACGCCGAAGGCGCGGTCGCAGCCGTGATCGCCGCCGGCGCGCGCGGAGCGGCGCTGGTCGACGCATGGGTGCAGGCGAAGAACGCCGCAGCCGTGGCGGCGCTGGCCGAGGACGACAAAGCTCCGGCTCCGGCGCGAAAAGCCGCGCGCCGCGGGCTCAACGTGCTGAAAGCGCGCGGCATCGCAGTGCCCGAGCGGGCGCGCATCACGCGACTCGCCGGCGATCCGCTGGAAGGGTACGACGCATGGTTCGTGCCCCCTGACGGGACGGGCACCCACATGGTGATTCTCGCCGCCCGCCGAAAGAGCGGGAGACACTACGTCGTGCACACCACGAT
>Ga0193706_1001000_pt1 | contig 13659 bp, 14 predicted proteins | sample U3c1metaG_FD_160130 | JGI IMG/M metagenome (GOLD analysis project Ga0193706, IMG submission 160130) | Soil microbial communities from a riparian zone of the East river system, Colorado, United States - U3c1 | ecosystem: Environmental > Terrestrial > Soil > Riparian zone | place: USA: East River... | reverse complement strand
CATGGGATCGCCGACAATTTTATAACGGTTCGTAATATCGAAAGCGTTCGGCGTTGCCGCCTGGGCCCCGGGATGGAGGCGCGACAATGCCTCGGGCCGCAGAAACTCGATAAAGAAGACCTGAGCCTCGCATATTCCAGCATAGCTGGACGCCTTGGGAGCCGTCGCGAAGAGCAAGAACCAAGACGTAGCCTCACTTGGCGCCTTGGGCGGTACCGGCCGCTGCATCGCCACTATCTTTGCGCCTGACGCCCCAAACATTCTGTCTGCCAACTCTCGCACACTGAGCGTCTGGGCTTCCGCCTCGGTTGGGAACCTTAACTGTGGTGGCTGGGCGGCGGATGGGACGATTGCCACCAGATACAGTGCCGCAGTGAACGGCAGACACCTCGAACATCTGAGCCGGGCAAGAGATTGCATCATACTTCGTTTCTCGCGTGCGATCCGGTCTTCGTAGGCCGCAGGGCCTTAAAAATGCCTCTCCGGAAAGCATACCGCCAAAACCAAGAACGCCAAGCCTGTCGGCCGCGTCCTGCGGGAGTCGTCACACCTGCCAGAACGGCCCGGTGAACCCGTGCCCTTCGAACAAGGTCTGCACCTCACCCACGCTCCGCTTGCGCCAAGGCTCATCGAGACAGCCGCCATACCAGTCCGACGCCAAGCGCCAGAGCGCGTCCAGCGTCATGACTTCACCGCGGGGGATCGCGTGGCGCTCGCACCAGGGGCCGACATCGGCTTCCGACGCGAAGGGCTGGAACGAGGCGCAAGCGTGGATGACGTTGGCCCACCAGAGCCGCACCGGCGTCGATAGATGGAAGACGCCTTCGGTATCGATCAGGGCTCCGGCCTCGACACGGAAGACGCGCGTCTCGCTCTCGCCGCCGAACCGGGTCGTGATCCGCGCGTCGCCGCGAAGCGCCGCCGCGATCCCGAGCGCGCAATAGAGGCAGTTGGCCCAATAGCCGCGCTCGGCTGTCTCGACCCAGCAGGAGCCGGGGGACAGAGCGAAGGGATGGACCGCCCAGGGCTCGCATCCGTGCGGGTGGAGCAACAAGGCATGGGCCTCGTGGAGGCGCCGCAAGGACGAGCTTGTCTCATCCTCGCTCAGCCCCGCCGCTTCGGCCAGCTCGGTCAATCCGGGCGCATGGCCGCGCTCGGCGATCATTCGCGTCAGAAGCCCGCGCAGATCCTGATCGGCGAGGCTCAGCTCAGCCATGCGGCACGAGGATGGTGTCGACCGCGTCGGGCAGCAAGTCCGGATAATCGAGCGTATAATGAAGCCCTCGGCTTTCCTGCCGGGTGAGGGCGCAGCGCACGATCAGCCCGGCCACCTCGACCAGGTTGCGAAGCTCGATCAGATCGGCGGTCACCCGGAAATGGCCGTAATAATCCTCGACCTCGCGGCGCAGCAAATTGACCCGGTTGAGCGCGCGCTCGAGCCGCTTGGTGGTCCGGACGATTCCGACATAGTCCCACATGAACCGGCGGATCTCCTGCCAATTGTGGTGGACCACCACCTCCTCGTCCGAATCGGTCACCCGGCTCTCGTCCCACGGGCGGATCGCGGGCGGCGGCGGGAGATCGGCCCAGCCGGCATTGATATGCTCGGCCGCGGCGACCCCGAAGACCAGGCATTCGAGCACCGAGTTGGAGGCAAGCCGGTTGGCGCCGTGAAGGCCGGACTGGGTGACCTCACCCGCCGCGTAGAGGCCTTCGAGGTCGGTCCGCCCGTCCAGATCGACCAGCACTCCGCCGCACGTATAATGGGCCGCCGGGACGACCGGGATCGGCTCCTTCGTGATGTCGATTCCGATATCGGGCTCGGCGAGCCGAGCCGCGATGGTCGGGAAATGGGCCCGGATGAAGTCCGGATCGCGGTGGCTGATGTCGAGATGGACGAAGTCGAGCCCGAGCCTTTTCAGCTCATGGTCGATCGCCCGGGCGACGACGTCGCGCGGCGCCAGTTCCTCGCGCGGGTCGAAGCGCTTCATGAAGCGCCGCCCGCTGGTCGGAAGCTTCAGCTTGCCGCCCTCACCCCGCATCGCCTCGGTGATCAGGAAGTTCTTGATCTGCGGATTGTAGAGGCAGGTCGGGTGGAACTGGTTGAACTCCATGTTGGAGATCCGGCAGCCCGCCCGCCACGCCATGGCGATCCCGTCGCCGGTCGAGCCCTTCGGATTGGTCGTATAGAGCCAGGCCCGGCTCGCCCCGCCGGTGGCGAGGATGGTCGCCCGCGCCGTGAACGTCTCGACCTTCCCGCTGTCGCGGTCGAGCGCGTAGACGCCCCAGACCCGTTTCCCGCCGTCGCCGCTGTCCGCGTGCCTCTGCGTCGCCAGGTCCAGTGCCGCCATGTTCGGAACGAGCGTGACGTTGGGATGGTCGGCCGCGGCTTTCTCGAGCGCCTGCTGAACCGCCCAGCCGGTAGCGTCGGCGACATGCACGATTCGCCTGTGGCTGTGGCCCCCTTCGCGGGTCAAATGCCAGCGCTTGCTCTCGCCCTGGTCGAACGGGACTCCGAGCCCGGCCAGGCGCTCGATCGCCTTGGGGGCATGCTCGACGACGAACTCGACCGTCTCGCGCCTGTTCAGCCCGGCGCCGGCGACGATCGTATCCTCGATATGGCTCTCGAACGTATCGCCCGGCTCGAGCACCGCCGCGATCCCGCCCTGAGCCCAGGCCGTCGAGCCCGAGGAGAGCCCGCTTTTGGCAAGCACCGCCACCTTCATCTCCGGCGCCAAAGTCAGCGCCGCGCTCAGCCCCGCCGCGCCGGAGCCGATGACGATGACGTCATATTCGCGGGTCATCCAAGCCCCTCACCGCAACTCTGCCCCCCCGGGATTTCCGGGAGGGGGCAGGGGGTGGGCGCGAGCCGGAGGCGAGCCTCTTCATTGAAGCGGAGCCGCCTCGCACCGGTCGAGGGCGCTCGGCGACTTGGCCCCCCCCTCAATCCCCTCCCTGAAATCAGGGAGGGGAAGCTCTGAAGATCACTCCGCCGCATTCGAAGCCCGGGTCAGGTTCAGGAACACATCCTCCAGATCCGCCTCGCGGGTCGAGACGTCGACGATTCCGAGTCCGTCCTTCTGAAGCGCCGCAAGCACGTCGCCGGCATTCACCTTGTCCTTGCGATAGGTGATCGCCAGCACTCGCGCGCCGATCAGCTCGATCTTGTCGAAGCAGGGCGCGACCGGCGCCTTTTCCATGTCGCGGTCGACGGTCACCTCGACCGCCTTCTCGAGCGCCATCCCGACCAGGGTTCGGGTCGTCTCGTTGGCGATCAGCCGGCCGTGATTGATGATCGCGATCCGGTCGCACAATTGCTCGGCTTCCTCGAGATAATGGGTGGTGAGCACGATCGTGACGCCGTCGCGGTTCAATTGGCGGACATAGGCCCAGAGCTGCTGCCGAAGCTCGATGTCGACGCCCGCGGTGGGCTCGTCGAGCACCAGGATGGGCGGCGAATGGACCATCGCCTTGGCGACCAGAAGCCGCCTCTTCATCCCGCCCGACAAGGTGCGCGAATAAGCGTCGGCCTTGTCCTCGAGCCGCACCGCCTTGAGCAGCTCCATCGTCCGCCTCTTGCCCCTCGGCACGCCGTACAGGCCGGCCTGAAGCTCGAGGGTCTCGGCCGGCGTGAAGAAGGGGTCGAAGAGTATCTCCTGGGGAACGATCCCAATCGAATATTTGGCGTTGCGCGGATGGCGGTCGATGTCGAAGCCCCAGATCGAGGCGGTCCCGCCGCTCTTGTTCACCAGCCCGGCGAGAATGTTGATCAGGGTCGATTTGCCCGCGCCGTTCGGCCCGAGCAGCCCGAATATCTCGCCTCGCGGAACGTCGATCGTGATGCCTTCCAGCGCCCTCTTGCCGCCCTGATAAGTCTTCTGGAGGTCGCGTATCGCGATTGCGGCATCGGTCATCCGCGCCGTGTAGCGGCTGGCGCGGCCCATGCGCAATCGGCGCGGATTGCTCGCCTCACCGCCGTTCGCTAAGGCCGCCTCTCATGGAGACCGACCGCTTCACCCCTGAGATCAGCTACGTGACGAGCCCGCGAGTCGCCTGCGACGGCGCGAGCGAGACCCATGCGGCCCTCGGCCATCCGCGAGTCTATATGCAGATCGACGAGAAGGGCTTTGTCGACTGCGGCTATTGCGACAAGCGCTTCGTCCTCGAGGGCGGACCGGCGGACGGCCGCTGATGGGCGGGCTGCGGCGCGGCCTGCCTGCTTTGGTTGCCTTGTTCCTCGCCTCGGCGGTCCCGGCGCCGGCTTTGGCCGCTTCGAAGGGTGAGGGTTGCGCGGTGTTGAAGGCCCTCGCCAATGCCGACGGCCGCCGGTTCGCCGATCTGCGGCTTAGCGTGGGTCCGCGCCCGGGCCTTTCCATCATTGTCGGCCGCGTCGGCTCCGATCTGCCCGAGCCCCACAGCTGCGACCTGGATTACGGCGAGTCGGACATAGACCTGAGCTGCCAGTGGCAGTTCGCGGACTATGCCGCGGCGCTCGCCTTCTTCGATCCCCTTGTCGAGAGAGCAAAGCGCTGCCTCGAAGCCGATTTGCCGCAGACCGAGAACGGGGCCCAGACCACCGCCTGGCGCACGCTTCGCCGCCACGAGTCCGATCTCCACGCCGGCGAGGGCGAGACTCATTTCGAGCTCTCCCTGGTCGAATATGCTCGCCCCGCGGACGCCTATTTGCCCGCCGAAACCGGCTGGTACGTCGTTGTTCAGACCGAGTGGAGCTTGGATTAGGGCAGTGCCTTTGCGGAGGCGCAAGGTAGCGGAGGATGTCCCTGCATGAAGGCGGCACTGATATTCATGTTCACGCTCGCCTCGGCCGCCTGCGCTGCCGGCGCGGACACGGGCCCGCCATTGCCGCCCCTTAAGGAGGGCTCGGCGACGACGAAGCTCGGCGGCCCCGCGCGCTTCGGGCATATCGTGCTGACGCCCGTCCGCATCGAGGAGGACAGCCGGTGCCCGGCCGACGTCCAGTGCGTCTGGGCGGGCAGGGTGCGCGTCGCCGTGCGCATCGAAGACAATGGCGAGGTCCTTTCCGACCAGATGGTCATGACCCTCGGCGAGCCGCGCCCGATCGCGGGCGCAGGCGGAGTCGCCATCACTGCGGTCTGCCCTTATCCGCGCCAGCCAGGACCCATTCCGAAGGAGGAATATCGGATCACCTTCACCCTCGGCGCGCATGCGTTCCCGCGCACGTCCGATACGGCCTGTCCCGCCTAGGTCGGCCGGCCCTCGCCTTTCCCGCCGGGCCGCCTATATCTCTCGCATGTCCACAGATCCCCGCCGCTTCCTCTACCGCCCCGACGGGCTCGATCCCGACGCCGCCTTGCGCCTCACCGCCGAGGCCCTCAAGGGCTGCGACGATGGCGAGCTCTATCTCCAATATACCGCCTCGGAGGCGTTCGGGTTCGACGACGGCCGGCTGAAGACCGCCGATTTCAACACCCAGGCCGGCTTCGGTCTTCGCGGCGTGGCGGGCGAGACCACCGCCTTCGCCCATGCCAACGAATTGAGCGAGGCCGCCATCCGCCGGGCCGCCGAGACGATGAAGGTGCTCGATCCTTCGGCGCGCCCGGCCTCCGCTCCGCCGCTTCGAACCAATGCCCGCCTCTATACCGATTCCGATCCGCTCAGCCTGATCCCGTTCGCCCGCAAGGTCGATCTCTGCCAGGCGATCGACGCGGCCGCCCGGGCCCGCGATCCGCGGGTCGCCCAGGTCTCGGTCTCGCTTGCCGGCTCCTGGTCGGTGATCGACATCGTCCGTCCCGACGGCTTCGTCGCCCACGACGTCCGCCCGCTCGTCCGCCTCAACGTCCAGATCGTGGTGGAAAAGAACGGCCGCCGCGAGACCGGCTATCACGGCATGGGCGGCCGCCGCCTCTATGACGATCTGTTCGATCCGGCGACCTGGAACCGCGCCATCGACATCGCCCTCGCCCAGGCGTTGGTGAACCTCGAATCGGTTGCCGCGCCCGCCGGCGAGATGCGCGTCGTGCTCGGCCCGGGCTGGCCCGGAGTCCTTCTCCACGAGGCCATCGGCCACGGCCTCGAAGGCGACTTCAACCGCAAGGGCACATCCGCTTTCTCGGGCCGGATCGGCGAGCGGGTCGCGGCGCCGGGAGTCACCGTCGTCGACGACGGCTCGATCGGCGAGCGGCGCGGATCGCTCACCATCGACGACGAGGGCACTCCGACCCGCTGCACCACCCTGATCGAGGACGGGATCCTCAAAGGCTACATCCAGGACCGCCTCAACGCCCGCCTGATGGGCGTCGAGCCGACCGGCAACGGCCGCCGCGAGAATTTCGCGCATGCGCCGATGCCGCGAATGACCAACACCTTCATGCTCGGCGGCAAGGACGATCCCGCCGAGATCCTCGCCCGCGCGGGCAACGGAATCTACGCCAAGAGCTTCGGCGGCGGTCAGGTCGACATCACCAGCGGCAAGTTCGTCTTCTCCTGCACCGAGGCCTATCGGATCGAGAACGGCAGGCTCGGCGCTCCGCTCAAAGGCGCCACCCTGATCGGTGACGGCCCGACCGTCCTCACCAGGGTGGCCGCGATCGGCAACGACATGTGCCTGGACGAGGGTGTCGGCATTTGCGGCAAGGGCGGCCAGTCGGTCCCCGCCGGCGTAGGCCAGCCGACCCTCCTGATCGAGGGGCTGACCGTAGGCGGCACCGCCGCGTGATTTCGGACGCCGGCTGGCAGGACGATCTGCTCGCCTTCTGGTTCGGGCTCGAGTCCGAGCAATGGTGGAGGGCCGATCCCCGCCTCGACAGCGACATTCGCAAACGCTTCCTCGATTTGCACGAGGCCGAGCGCAAGCATGTGCCCGAACAGCATCTCGGCTCGCCGCGTGACGCGCTCGCGGGCGTGATCCTGTTCGACCAGCTGCGCCGCAACATGTTCCGCGGCCATGCCGACCAGTTCATGACCGACCCGCTCGCCCTCGCCATCGCAAAGGGCGCGGTCGAGAAGGGCTTTGACGACCTGCTCGAGCCGAAGGAGCGCGGCTTCCTCTACATGCCCTTCCAGCACAGCGAGGATATTGCGGACCAGAACCGCTCGCTCGCTCTCTTCACCGCGCTCGGCGACGCCTACCAGCTCCGCTACGCCAAATTGCACCATGACGTCATCGGCCGGTTTGGCCGTTTCCCGCACCGCAATGCGATCCTCGGCCGAACGCCGCGCCCGGCCGAAATCCAGGCGGGCGACGTGGTGCCCTGGTAATGGCGCTCGTCGAGCTCGAGCGGCTGACCAACAGCTTCGAGGCGGGCATGGCGCGGGCGCGTCTCGCCGCCGAGGGAGTCGAATCCTTCCTGTTCGATTTCAACGTCGGGACGGAAGGTCCGGGCTTCCTCGCCATCCGCCTGATGGTCGACGACGAGGATCTCGACGAGGCGCGCCGGATCCTCGCCGCGGAAAGCGAAGGCTGAAGGTCAGCCCGCCGGCCGATTGCTCTCCCGCCATCTGGCGACATTGCCGCGCATCCGCGTGAGATCCGCCTCCATTTCGGCCATCACCTTGCGGAAGCGTGGATCGGCCGCGACGTCGGCCATGAACGGGTAGCGGTCGATCCGGACGAAATAATCGAACTCGATCGGAGTCCGCCATCCGGCCGCGAATGCGCTCTCGAAGACCGCGATCGCTTCATCCTTCCGCCCAAGCGCGGCGAGAGTCATGCCTCGGGAGACCAACTCGTCGGCGGCCTGGGAGCTCGCCTGGTTCATCCGCGCGAGCTGGGCTTCGAGCATCGCCCTGGCCTGGGCCTCGCCGCCGGTCCGCTGCAAGGCGGTGGCGGAGAGCAATATGTCCATCGCGCTGTAGCCCGCCACGTCGGGCGGAGTTTTGAGCAGGCCGGGATAATTGGCCGGGATCGCGGCACGCGCCGCGCCATATTCGCCGATCAGGGTGGTCCCGGCGACCTGGACGCTGTTCCAGATCGGATCGCCCGATTTCTTGCCCTCCTGCAATGCGAAACTCAGCAATTCCTCCTTCTTGCCGGCGAGCTGAAGCTCGGCCGCATGGGCGATCGGCCGCGCCGGCGAATCTCCCTTGATCCGGCCAAGTGCCTGGTTCGCCTCGGCGGTCATTCCCATGTTCGCATAGGCGCTGGCGAGGAGGATGGCATTGATCGGATCTTCCGCGCTCGTCTTCGGATCGTCGAGCACGCGGACCGCGTCGTCGAGCTGGCCGGTCTTGAACAGGAGGAGGTTCGAGAGGCCGGTCGCGGCGCTGGTATAATCGGGATAGAGCGACAGGATCGTCTCGAAGGCGCGCCGAGCCTCGGCATATTTTCCTTCCGCCATCAGCGACCAGGCCAGCACTTCCTGCCCGACGCGCGACAGCGGGTCGGTCGCGAGCGCCTGCCGAACCAGTGCGACCGCCTGGCTGTTCTGACCCTCGGCAAGAAGCTGGTTGGCCAGAAGGACCATCGTATCGGGGTCCTTCGGATCGAGCTGGTAGGCCTTTCTGAACGCTTCGAGCGCCTGCGCCTGGTGAGAGCCTTCGCCGGTTCGAATCGACATCACGCGCTCGTAGGCGCCCTTGGCCCGCCAGGCCTCGGCCGATCGCGGATCGGCCTTGATCGCCTGCGCGATCGCCGCCGAAGCGTCGCGCTGCGCCTGGTCAAACGGCAGAGCGAGGAAGTTCTGCGCGAGCAGGATCGTCGCCTGCGCGAATCCGGCATGGGCGCCGGCATTATTCGGGTCGCTCTCGCGAATCGCCGCGAAGCCGGTCCGGGCCGAGCGCAGATCGTCCACGTCCTGGGTCCTGAGCTGCGCCCGGGCGATCAGCACGGCGCGATAATTGTCCGGATCCCCAGCGGCCGGCTCGTCATTGGCCTCCAGCCGGGTCTTGAGATTCTGGGCGACGGCGTCGGCCACCTCGGTCTGGATCGCCAGGGTGTCGTCGACATTGCGGTCGAAGGTCTGCGACCAGAGGTGAAACCCGTCGTCGACCTTGATCAGCTGGGCGGTAACCCGGAGAGTCTCGCCGGACCGCCTGACGCTGCCTTCGACGACATGGGCGACTCCGAGCTTCCGGCCGACCTCGCGCAGATCGAGGTTGCGCCCCTTGAAATAGAAGGAGGAGGTCCGGCCGGCGACCTTGAGGTCGGGCGACTGGGCAAGGCTGTTGATCACCTCCTCGGTCAGCCCGTCGGCGAAGAAGCCGTCGCCCTTCAGCTCGGAAAAGCTTGCGAAGGGAAGCACCGCGACCGATCTGGTCGGCACGCTCGCAAAGGCCGATCCGATCCTTTGACCGTCGGCGTTTCTGAGGTTGGCGAGCTGGAAGACCGAAAAGGAAAAGACCGCGACTACGACCACGGCGATCGTCCAGTCGATCCAGCCGAACTTGCCGCGCCCGAAGCGCTGCCGCTGCGCGCCCGGCACCAGCTTGATGCCGTCGGGCGTGATCTCGAACATCCAGGCCAGAGCGATGGCGACCGGGAAGCCGGCGAGGAAGATCAGGGCCGCCGCGCGCACCAGCCAGGGCTCGAGCCCGAGCGCCGGAAAGAGCGCGTTGACGACCTGGAATACCGCCCAGCCGCCGACCGCGTACAGCCCGGCGACGCGGACTACGCTGCGCTTCTTAAGCTCGTCGAGAACGCCTCGAATCACACTGCCCCCCATGGCGCGTAACGGCCTCTTTAGAGCGCTTTCCGGTCAGGTGGAATCACCTGACTGCCCGGAATGCTCGGCAATAAGAGACAGCAGGCGCGTTTCCCTTTCGGGTTTAACCGGAAATGGCCCGACGCCGATGTCAGGCTCGGTCGAGAAAGCCTCTGATCGGAGCGAGATCGTAGCCGGCCGCCGCCGCTTTTTCGGCCAGCGACTCTCCCTTCTCGCCCAGCCGGGCCCGCGCCAGCGCCCAGAGCATCGTCGAACGCGTCCCCGAGCGGCAATATGCAAGCACCTTCCCGTCCGCCGCCTCCAGCGCATCGGCCATCGCCGCGATTTGCGCCTCCGAAATCCCCGACGAAACCGGCACGAACCGATATTCCATCCCCGCCGCCCGCGCCGCCGCCTCGATCTCGGCACCCTCCGGCTGGCCCGGTTCCTCACGGTCGGGCCGGTTGTTGACGATCATCGTCACGCCCTCGGCCGCCGCCCCGGCCACGTCCTCCGGCCAAATCTGCCCGGCGACAAAAGTGGTTTCATCGAGCGCACGCACCTCTCTAGTTCCTCCCCTGCATTTGCAGGGGAGGGGGACCGCCCGAAGGGCGGTGGAGGGGCCAACTTGGGTAAGGCCGAAGAGCCCCCTCCCCCATGCTACGCATGGTCCCCCTCCCCCGGAAATCCGGGGGAGGAATGATTCCGAACCACCTCGACGAACGCCTGTCCATATTTCTCGAGCTTGGCCGCACCGACCCCGTTTATCGCCGCCATCTCCGCAAGGCTGGACGGCCGCCGCGCCGCCATCTCCCGAAGCGTGGCGTCATGGAACACCACATAAGGCGGCAGCCCGGCCTCGGCCGCCAGCTCCCGCCGCCGCGCGCGCAAGGCATCGAACAATGGATCGTCGACCGGGTTCGCCGCGCCCCGCGATCCCCGCGCCCGGCGCTGCCGCTTGGGCGGAAGCACCAGCTCCATAACTGCTTCGCCCTTCAGGATCGCCTTGGCCGCCGGGCCGAAGGAGAGGCCGCCAAAAGCGTCGGCGCGAAGCGCATCGCGCGCGAGCAAGGCGCGCGCGACCGGTTTCATCAGCGCAAGCTCCTCCTCGTCGGCGATCCCGAACACCGAGAGGTGGTGATGGCCGAAATTGCGAACCTTCTCATTGTCGTTGCCGGCGAGCACGTCGGTCAAATGCCCGATCCCGAAACGCATCTCGGTCCGGAACGCGGCGGAGAGCAGTTTGCGCGCAGCCTGGGTGGCGTCGATCGTGACGGGCGGCGACAGGCAATTGTCGCAATTGCCGCAGCTCTCCGGCGGATCCTCGCCGAAATGGCGGAGCAAAAGGGCCCGGCGGCAACCGGCCGTCTCGACGAAGGCCGCGAGCGCGTTGAGCCGCTGCCGTTCCCCGGCCCGCCGCTCGGACGGAGTCTCGGTCTCGATCCGATGACGCGCACGCGAGAAATCCTCGGCGCCCCAGAACAGCCAGGCCTCGGCCGGATCGCCGTCGCGCCCGGCGCGGCCGGTCTCCTGGTAGAAGGCCTCGATCGACTTGGGCAGGCCGGCATGGGCGACGAAGCGGACGTCCGGCTTGTCGATGCCCATTCCGAACGCGATCGTCGCCGCCATCACCATAGATTCGCTGTCGACGAAGGCGCGCTGGTTGCCCGCCCGCACCTGCGGGTCGAGCCCGGCATGATAGGGAAGGGCCGAACGTCCCGGCCCACCCAGGCTCTCGGCGAGCTTCTCCGCTTTGTCCCTGCTCTGCACATAGACGATTCCGGGGCCCGGCTGGTCGGCGAGAAGGGTCTTGAGCTGTGACGCCACGCCGTCACGCGGACGGACGTGATAGCGAATGTTCGGCCGGTCGAAGCCCGCGAGGATCAGGCCGTCCTCTGGGATTCCGAGCTGGACCAAAATGTCCGCGCGCGTCTGCCGGTCGGCGGTCGCGGTCAGGGCCAGGCGCGGAACATCGGGGAGAGCGTCGAGAAGCGGCCGGAGCAGCCGGTAATCGGGCCGGAAGTCGTGACCCCATTCGGAGACGCAATGCGCCTCGTCGATCGCGGCCAAAGCGAGCGGGACCCCGTCGATAAGCTCACGGAACGCGCCCGTGGTCGCCCGTTCGGGGGCGACGTAGAGCAAATCGAGCTCGCCGCGCCTCAGACGCCGCATGGTCTCGCCGCGATCCTGATCGGCGGACGTCAGGGAAGCCGCCTTGAGCCCGAAGCCTTCGGCGGCGCGGATCTGGTCGTGCATCAATGCGATGAGCGGCGAGATGACGAGGGCAGTCCCCGCCCGCGCAAGCGACGGGACCTGGTAGCAGAGCGACTTGCCCGATCCGGTCGGCATCACCGCCAGGGTATGCTCGCCGGCCATGACCCGGCCGATCACGTCGGCCTGGACGCCCCGGAAATCGGCGAATCCGAACGTGTTGCGCAATATCTCGAGCGGGGTCGCCATGGCGGACCGGTAGCGCGAACCTGTCGGGTCCGGAAGCGCCCAGCGTGACTTGGCGCGGAAGTCCACGAATTCGCCTGACCCGTTCTCCGGCGAAGGCCGGGGCCCAGTACAGACCGGGAGAAGAGCGCAGGGAGCGGCCGGGCCGCCCGAAACCTAAGCCGTCCGCTGCCAATCGCCGCTTCGGATCATCGATACCAAAGCGCCGTGCGCATAGGGCTTGGTGAAGAATACGGCCTTCTCGGGATAATCGCCGCGCGGCGGCCGCACCTGTCCGGAGACGATCAGGAGCCGGACCTCCGGCCATTTCTCTGCGACGATCGTCGCCAGGTCGACTCCGTCGCGGCAGCCGGGCAGCTTTATGTCGGTGACGAGGATGGATGGGATCCGCCCGCCCTCCAAAATGGCCAGCGCCTCGTCGCAATCGCTCGCGCGGATTACTTCGAGGCCGTCGTCCTTCAGCAATTCGGCGGTGAATTCGAGGAGGGTCGGATCGTCCTCGACGACGAGCACGGACTGGCATTCGGGAGTCATGGACTCGGCCCTCTTCACTCCCAGCGCAGAGCGCTCCCGCCGCGCCGATGTTCCGCGCGGCCGGCTCGGTTCATCGCAAAAGCCAAGGCGATTTCTAGAGCATCGTGCGGAAAAGTGGGTGCCGGTTTTCCGCAAGAACGATGCGGCACCAATAACCTGGAGCGGCGAGCGTGATTCCGAAATCGCGCTTGCCGCTCCAGTCAGATGGAATCATCCGACGACTCGGAAATCGCGGCAAGCCGCCTCAGGTGACTGCGAACAGCTCGATGGTGAAGAGCAGGGTCGCGCCGCCCGGAATCGGGCCCTTGCCCTTGGCGCCGTAAGCGAGGCTCCAGGGGATGGCGAACTCGAACGTGTCGCCCACCGCCATCAGCGGAACGCCCTCCTGCCAGCCCTTGATAAGCCGCGGCAGCGGGAAGGTCGCCGGCTCGCCCCGGGCGACCGAGCTGTCGAACTCGGTGCCGTCGATGAATCGGCCGGTATAATGGATGGTCACGGTATCGGCCGGTGCCGGATGGATCGCGTCCGCGGCGCCCGCCTTCACCTTGCGCCAGCGGAGCCCGCTCGCCGTCGTCTGCCAGCCGTCGGAAGGCTTGAGGTTGAGCAAATAGAGGAGTTGCTCGTTGTGCCACGAGGCGTCGTGCTGAGGTGGAGTGGCCGGCTGCTCGGCCTGCGCGAAGGCCGGTGCCGTTCCGACGAGAGCGAGCGCGACGGCTGCGATTGTCCTTTTCATACTGACCTTTCTTCAATTCTTCTCGGCCTTACCCCCATTTCGTCATTCCGGCGAAGGCCGGAATCTCGTGGAGATTCGCCGCAGTGTAATTTCTCGCTGGGATCCCGGCCTCCGCCGGGATGACGTGGGCTATTCCGCCGCCTCCGCTTCCTCTTCCTCGCGCTCCGTCTGCTGGCGGGTCCACATATCGGCATAGAGGCCGTTCCGGCGCAGCAGCTGGGCGTGGGTGCCGCGCTCGGCGACCCGGCCCTGGTCGAGAACGACGATCTGATCGGCGTCGACGATGGTCGAAAGGCGGTGAGCGATGACGATGCA
>Ga0193706_1000999_pt1 | contig 13683 bp, 12 predicted proteins | sample U3c1metaG_FD_160130 | JGI IMG/M metagenome (GOLD analysis project Ga0193706, IMG submission 160130) | Soil microbial communities from a riparian zone of the East river system, Colorado, United States - U3c1 | ecosystem: Environmental > Terrestrial > Soil > Riparian zone | place: USA: East River... | reverse complement strand
AAATCGCGGACGCTACGAAGATCAGCAAGCGCTTCCTCGAGGCCATCGAGCGCAACGACCATCGCACGCTTCCGGCGCCGGTGTTCACCCGCGGATTCGTGCGCGAATACGCGCGCTACGTCGGCCTGAATGCCGAGGAGATGGTCAACCGCTACAACTTCGCGGCGGCATCGGACGACCGCATCGAGAAGCCGCCGCCTCTGGAGAAGTACCCGCAGACGCCGGTGAGAGACATCACGCCGAAGCCTCCGGCCAAGCGAGGCATCCCGCCGATCTACGCGCGTGTGGATCGCAACGTCGTGGCGGTGGTCCTGATCGCCGCTGCACTGGCTGGCGTCGCGTGGTGGGCAGTGCAGTATCGCCGCCGCGCCGAGCGGGAGCCTGCCGAGGCTCCCCCGATCGTGGCGGTGACTGCCGCCCCGGTTCTACCTCCGGTGCTGCCGCCGCCGGCTCCGGCCGACGACGCGGTGCTTCGTCTGGCGGTGGAGGTCATCGACAACGCCTGGGTCACGCTCGAAGCCGACGGTAAGACTGTCCTGAATGCGGAAATGACCAGGGGAGAGAAACGTTCGTTCGAGGCGAGTGAGGCATTTCGGTTCCGCACCATTGGCAATGCGGCCGGAATCCGGCTCACGCTGAACGGCGCAGCAGTGCCGGCGCTGGGTGAGGACGGAGAGGTGATCAAGAACCGCGTCCTGGATCACGAGGTCCTCACGAAGCTCCGCTCCGACGCCGCGCCTCAAACGCAATCATGACTACGACCATCCCCGGCGACCTGACTGCCTCGACGGTCATCAGCCTCATCGAGACCGGTGCCTACGGCCGTGAGATCGTGGCCACGATCGCGCGCGGCTTCCTGCCGCTGCCGCAGGAAGACCTCATCGGCGTGCTCGTGTATCTGGCATCGGGTGATGACGCGGAGATCGCCGCTTTTTCCCGCAAGACGCTGGACGACGACGTCCCGCGGCGGGCGCTCTTCGAGTACGCGTCGAACGAGAGGATCGACGCGGCACACCTCACCCGTTTCCTCGAGCTGACGTCGGACAACCTCGTTCTGGAGGCGCTGATCCGGAACCGGGGCGTCTCCGACGCGGCGATCGCGAACCTGGCCCGTCACGCCGATGCCCGGGCGCAGGAAGTGATCGTCATCAACCAGGCCCGCATCATCCGGGCGCCGGAGATCCTCGACGCGCTGCTCGAGAACCCCGCGCTCTCGCCGGACTCTCGGCGTCGTGCGCTGGAGACGAAAGAGGAGTTCTTCGACAAGAAGGCGCGCCTCGAGCAGATGGAGCAGGAAGAGGCGGCGCTGGCCGAGGAGCCGGAGATCGACGTGCCGCTGGACGCGATCGCGGACCTGCTCGAGAAGGCACAGGAGCTCGGCGATGCGCCGTCCGAAGCAACCCTGCCGACGCTCACCGAGGCCGAGCGGCAGGATCCGAAGAAAGCCTCGGCCTGGGCACAGTTGAACTTCATGAGCGTCGCCGAGAAAGTCCAGAAGGCGTTCAAAGGGGACCGCACGTGGCGCATGCTGCTGGTGCGGGAGCGGAACAAGTTGATCTGCTCGGCGGTGATGCGGAACCCGCGCATGAACGACCAGGAGGCGGAAGCCATCTCCACGATGAGGAATGTGGAGGAGGATGTGCTGCGCCTCATCGCCTCGCGGCGGGACTGGATGAGCAAGTACAGCATCATGATCAACCTGTGCCGCAATCCGCGGACTCCGGCAGGGGTTGTCCTGCCGCTGATCAATCGGTTAGCCTTACGGGATCTCAAGGGCCTCAAGGACGACAAGGGCGTTCAGTCGGTCGTCCGCGAGATCGCGCGGAAGACCTACACGCTTCGGTCCAAGAAAGATCAATGAGGGTCAACTACTACGAGATTCTGGGCATTGCCCGCTCTGCGAGCGATCAGGAGATCCGCGACCGCTTCCGGAAACTGGCGCGCGAGAATCACCCCGACCGCTACCGCGGCTCCGACAAGGCCGAGGCGGAGCGGAAGTTCCAGACTCTCACGGAAGCAGTCAACGTGTTGACCAACGTGGAGAAACGCAGGCAGCACGACTCGGAGCTCGGCACCACGCCTGCGCGGGGAACGGCCGACCTCGCCCAGGTCGGCAAGGTGTACGTGGGGAAGGGCGTCAAGGCCTACAAGGAAGGCGACTGGCGCGGGGCGTACGAGAACTTCGACATGGCTGTGAAGCACAACCCGCAGGACGCCAAGGCCTTTCACTATCTGGCCCTCGCCGCCGCACGCATCCCGGCCTACACCCGGCAGGCCGTGCAGGCCATCGAGGCCGCCGTCCAGCGCGAGCCGATGAACGCCGTCTACCTCAAGGACGCGGGCATGCTCTGCAAACGGGCCGGCCTGGTGGCCAAGGCGGAGCGCTATTTCGAAGAGACTCTCAAGTGGGACTCCTCGAATGCCGAGGCGCAGACGGCTCTCTCGGAGCTGCGTGGGACCAAGGAGGCGGGGAAGGGCGGTTTCTCGATCTTCGGGAAACGCTGATGCTCATGGACGTCAAGGCAATCGGTCTCACTCACGTCGGCCGTCAGCGACAGCACAACGAAGACGCCTTCCTGGTTCAGTCCGACGCGCGGCTGTTCCTCGTCGCCGACGGCATGGGCGGACACGCCGCGGGTGAGATCGCCTCGCGGATCGCGGTCGACTCCATCTCCGAGTTCATCCTCCACACGAAGGAAGACGACGGCACCTGGCCGCACGCCTACGACGAGCACTTCAAGCGCTCCACCAACCGGCTCATGGCCGCAGTGCGCATGGCCAATACGCGCGTGCTCGAGGCGATGCGCAAGGACGCGCGGCTCCGCGGAATGGGCACGACCGTCGTAGCCTGCCTTGCCGACGGGGCCACGGTCTCGGTCGCCCACGTCGGCGACTCGCGCGCCTACCTCATCCGCGATGGCCAGCTCTCGCGCATCACCAACGATCACTCCTGGGTCTTCGAACAGGTCCAGGCCGGGATGCTGACCGAGGCCGAGGCGGAGAAGCATCCGCTCCGCAACGTCATCACCCGCGCGCTCGGCGGCGCGCTTCAGGTCAATCCCGACGCCTCGGAGATCGAAGCGGTCCCCGGCGACGTCTTCCTGCTCTGTTCCGACGGTCTGACGGGGATGGTGCCCGAGCCCGAGATCCAGCGCATCGTGACGGCCAGCGACGGCGACCTCAATCAGGCCTGCCAGCAACTCATCGATGCCGCGAACGAGCGGGGCGGTCTGGACAACGTGACGGCTGTTCTCGTCGAGACCGTTTGACTCAACAACACTGCTCGAGGTCCGCGTCGTGCATTGCTACGCGGTGACACATTCCAGAGAGGGTCTCCTTTGCGCGTTCGAATCGACTACTGCGGCGTTTGAAACTACTTACCCAGGGCCTCCAGTCTGGCGGCCGAGATCAAGCGGACACTCGGACTCGAGAGTGACCTCGTCCGCGGAAGCGGAGGCATCTTCGTCGTCAGCCTCGGCAACGAGACATTGTTCTCGCGCCGCGAACAAGGCCGCTTTCCGACGGAAGCCGAGATCGTCGTAAAACTGCGCGAGTTGCAGGACCGCGCATCGCGCCAGGATTCCCCGTAACGTCGCGATCATGGGCGGGGCGCGCCGGCCAGCGGCCGGCGCTCCGTGCGGCCCAACGTAACGCCAGCGGCCGCTGGGCGGCCTGACCGTCGGATTTGCCTTCCCTGAACTCCTTCGGCACTAACGATTTACAATCGGCGCGTGCATCCAGAAGTCGAAGAGCTTCGCCCCAGGCTGAAAGAGGTTCTCTACGATTGCGCGGTGGAGATCCGCGCGACGAAGGCGGCTCTCTATCTCTTCGACGGCACGAGCCGCTTCGAGCTCGTCACGGAGTTCGGATTCCGCGGCGGCGTGCGCACCGTAGCAGATCAGAACGACGCGTTGATCGACCGGTGCGGCCGCGGCCGCACGCCGTTCTTCGTCAACGGAGTCGGCACCGAGCCGCGGTTCTCGGAGCTGCTCTACGCGGCTTCGACGGATCGCCTCCTCGCTGCGCCGCTCTTCTCCCGGGGAAAGCTCATCGGCATCGTCGACATGCGCGACAAGGCCGGCAAGCTGCCGTTCGAAACGGCGGACGTCAACAAAGCGCAGCAGATCGCCGATCGTCTGGTGGAGCTGCTCGCCGACAAGAATATCTTCGGTCAGCGATTCATCCAGCTCTCCAACGTGACGACGCAGCATCCCGCCGTCAGGCTCGATGAGATGGAGCTGAGCGCGCCGGCCGTCGAGCGGCGCGAGCGGACGCCGGCCCCGGTCGCGGCACCAGTCCCGGCGCCTGCGGCGGCGCCGGCCTTGTCCAATACTCCGCCGCCATCTGCCCGTGTGGCGATCCCTTCGCTCACGTCGATCGTCCTCGATGCCCGAAGCGCGGTCAGCCGGATGGCAGCGTCGAGTCCGGCCGAGGTGATCGGGGAACAGGAGCTGAGCGCCGCGCGTGATGTGCTCAAGTCCATCATGCTGATCCCCGGGTCGGTAGCGGCGACGTTCTCCGCGTACGGGCACATGGGCGGCGTGCAGGAGATCGCGGCCCGATCGACGCTCAGCGACGAGGCCAGAAACCTCATCGAGTCGAAACTGAAAGCCTGGCTGGAGCGCCGCGGCGAGTCCGCTGGTCAGACGCGGACGTCGGTGATCGCGCCGGCTGTTGCCGGGGGCCCGCCCGTGACCGCAGCGGAAGTGCAGAAGGTGTTTACAGCGCCGCTTGCGGTTGGCGCGACGCGAGGGCTGTACCTCACCGTCGTCTTCGGCGGCAATCCCGATCGGCTCGCACACGATCTGCTCGCGCTGCTGCACGGGCACCTGCAACTCGTGCTGGAACAGTCCATTCAACGCAGTGCGCTGTCCTCACTGCAGCTTCGCGTGGCGGAGAGAATGCTGCAGCCGGCCTTTCAGAAGGTGCCCGAGCTCCGACGCCACTCGGAGGCAGTGGCGAACGTGGTCACGGGTTTCGCGCGTTACCTGGTGCTCCCGCCGGCGGACGTCGAGAACGCCAGGCTGCTGGCGCTCGTACACGACGTCGGGCTTCGTCTTCTGGACTACGAGCACCTCTATCGCAAGCGCGATCTCACTCCGGAGGAGATGAGCGTCCTGCGCGAGCATCCCGTCGTTGGCGCGGCCATGGTCGAGCCGCTCCTCGGCGCCGACATCGCGCGCGCGGTGCTGTCTCATCACGAGCGCGTCGACGGCCGCGGCTATCCCGCCGGACTGCATGGCGACGAGATCCCGATGCTCTCGCGCATCCTGCAGATCTGCGACGCGTGGGTGGCGATGACGGACCCGGAGAGCTACCAGACGACGACTCCGCCCGAGCTTGCGCTGGCCACGATCTCGAACGCCGCAAGCGGACAGTTCGACGCCGGGCTCGCGACGAAGTTTGCCGAGATGATCCGCAGGATGTAGGGAACCGAGTGCTGCGTTCTGAGTTCTGAGTTCTGGGTTCTGAGCACCGCGACCGCCGGCATCCACACGACTCAGCACCGAGCACCCAGCACTCAGAACTGAGAACTGAGAACTGAGAACTCAGAACTGAGAGCTCGGTTCTTGGTTCTCAGAACCCCTGCTCGGTGTGCTCGCCGAACGTCTCCTTCATCGCGTTCACGATCTCTCCGATCGTGCTTTCGTTGCGCACGGCATCCACGATCAGGGGCATGAGGTTCGCGTCTGTTTTGCTGGCTGCGCGCAGGGCGGCGAGCGCGGCCATCCAGTTGCCGGTTCGCGCCGATCGAAATGCGCGAAGTCTCTGCACCTGATCGCGCTCCACGCTCTCGTCGATCACCATGATCGGCAGGGACGGGGATTGGTCGTCGACGAATTCGTTCACGCCCACGACGATCGCGCTCTTGTCTTCCAGAGCGCGTTGCGCGCGATAGGCGGAATCGCCGATCTCGTGCTGCATGAAGCCGGACTCGATCGCGGCGCGTGCGCCGCCCATCGCATCGATCTTCTCGATGAGCGCGCGCGCCTCGCGCTCGATGTCGAGCGTGAGCGCCTCCACTGCGTACGATCCGGCGAGTGGATCGATGATGGCGGGGATTCCGGTCTCGTGCGCGAGGATCTGCTGCGTCCGCAGGGCGATGTTCACCGACTCCTCGGTGGGAAGGGCCAGCGCCTCGTCCCTGCTGTTGGTGTGAAGCGACTGACATCCGCCCAGTACCGCCGCCATCGCCTGGTATGCGACGCGGATGACGTTGTTCTCGGGCTGCTGTGCCGTGAGCGTCGAGCCGGCGGTCTGGGCGTGGAAGCGCAGCGCCAGCGAACGGGGGTCCTTCGGCGCATGGCGCTCCTTCATCAGCGATGCCCAGAGCTTCCGCGCCGCGCGGAACTTCGCCACTTCTTCGATGAAGTCGTTGTGCGAATTGAAGAAGAACGAGATGCGCGGCGCGAAGTCGTCGACTGCCAGGCCGCGCGCCACGGCTGACTGCACGTACTGGAGGCCGTTGGCGAGAGTGAACGCCACCTCCTGAACGGCCGTCGAACCGGCTTCGCGGATGTGATAGCCGGACACCGAGATCGTGTTCCATCGCGGCACCTCGCGAGAGCAGAACTCGAAGATGTCGGTGACGATGCGCAGCGAGGGGGTGGGCGGGAAGATGTACGTGCCGCGGGCCGCGTACTCCTTGAGGATGTCGTTCTGAATCGTGCCCGACAGCGCGCGCCACGCGGTGCCTCTCCGCTCGGCCACGACCAAAAGCATCGCGAGCAGAATCGACGCCGGGGCATTGATGGTCATCGAGATCGACACCTTGTCGAGCGGGATGGAGTCCAGCAGCGTCTCCATGTCCGCGATGGAGTCGATGGCCACACCTACTCTTCCGACCTCGCCACGAGCGCGCGCGTCGTCCGAGTCCATGCCGATCTGCGTGGGCAGGTCGAACGCCACCGACAGCCCGGTCGTGCCGCGCTCGAGGAGGTACCGGTAGCGGCCATTCGACTCCGCCGCGGTCGAGAAGCCGGCGTACTGCCGCATCGTCCAGAGCTTGCCGCGGTACATCGAGGGCTGAGGTCCCCGCGTAAAGGGGAAGTGGCCCGGAGCGCCGAGATCCGAGGCTGCATCAAAGCCGCGCAGCGCCAGGTCCTCCGCAGCATAGAGTGGCGGTCGCGAATCGTTCATCGGCGCGTAGTTTAGCCACTTACCGGTCGACGGGGACCGTCTGCACCGTCGGCGTTGGACCGGGATTCGCGAGAACCCGGGGGATCGAACAGCGTCACGCGAGGGTCAGGTAACGCTGGCACGTTGTGTTGACATCCATCCGTCACACGATCCGGCAAGGCGGCCCTCCGGGCCGCCGTCTTCGTCTCTACCTGCCCGGATCCCCTCGCACTGACAGGTATAATCGCCGTCCTTTCGAAGTCATGGGCCTTTCCGGAAACCTCCAGACGATGCTCCCGGGCGATCTCCTCCAGTGGTTGAGCCTGGGGCAGAAGACCGGCACCCTCGTCATCACCAACAAGCGCGTCGAGAAGAAGGTTTTCTTCCGGCGGGGCCGCGTCATCTCTTCTGCCTCGAACGACCCGCGCGAGTACCTCGGGCAGTTCCTCATGAGTCACGGCTATCTCAGCGAGCCAGAGCTGAAGAAGGCCATGGAAGTTCAGCAGCAATCCAACATCCTGCTCGGCAAGATCCTGGTGATGATCGACGTCATCGCCGAGCCGGACCTGCAGCGGCTGATGCGGCTCAAGGCGGAGGAAGAGATCTACGACATCTTCCTCTGGGACAACGGCGACTTCTACTTCATCGACGACGAGTTGCCCCAGATGGAGATGATCCCGCTGCAGGTGGACGTCACCGGCATCATCATGGAGGGCACACGGCGCGTCGACGAGTGGGCCCGGATCCGCGAGATCATCCCAAACGCCGCGGTGATCCCCGTGCCTGAAGGAGACATCGACCCGACCGATCTCGAGGAAGTGGAACTGCCCATCGTGCGCGCGGTGGACGGGAAGCGCTCGATCGCGGACATCGTCCTGGAGAGTCGCTCGTCCGAGTTCACCGTCTCTTCCATCGTGAATACGCTCGTCCGTCAGGGCTCGGTCAAGCTCTCCGATCCGACGTCGCAGAAGATGGCCAAGGTCATCGCCGAGCTGGCACCGTCGGCCGAGCCGGTGGTGACCAAGACCGACTTCAACGAAGACGACGAGATCGTGTCGATGCTGAACGGCGCGCAGGCGGCGCTGCGCAATCGCGATTTCGAGAAGACGCAGCGCCTTCTTCGCGCGGCACAGAATCTCGATCCCAACCATCCCAAGGTCCGGTCTGCGACGAAGGGTGCCGAGACCGTGATCCTCAGCGAGTTGCGCGGTCAGGGGCTGCTGGATTCGAAAGTCCCGAAGGTGGCCAAGGCTCTCGAAGAGATCACTCAGATGAACTTCTCGCCGAACGAGGGCTTCATCCTGTCCCGCATCAACGGCACCTGGGACATCGGCTCGCTCATCAAGATCAGCCCGATCCGCGAGACGGACGCGATGCTGATCTTCTACAAGCTCTGGCGGGACGGGATCATCGCTCTGGATTGACGGAATGCCCGGGTTGCTGACCGATCTTGGCTGGTATCTGCGCGCGGCGTACATCGACCTGCGCCTCTTCGCGACCGGCAAGGCCGAGCGCGACCTGCCGCCGCTCCGGCTTCGCAAGGACGTCGGCCTCGGCGACTTCCGGTCGATCGGCGCCGCGAGCCGCCGCCTGCTCATCCGGCACGGTCTGCAACCCGACGATCGCGTGCTGGACGTCGGCTGTGGTGTTGGTCGTGTGGCCATTCCGCTGACGGGAACCCTGTCTCCGCGAGGCAGCTACGAGGGTTTCGACGTCAACCGCTCCTGGATCCGGTGGTGCCAGCGGAACATCACGCGCGCGCATCCGCGGTTCCGGTTCAAGGCGGTCTCTGTGGCCAACACGCATTACGGCCGCGGCGGCGTCGATCCTTCCCGGTTCCGGTTCCCCTATGAAGACGAGTCATTCGACTTCGTTTTCGCGATGTCGCTGTTCACACACATGAATGCGGCCGGCGTCCACCAGTATCTGCGGGAGGCTCACCGCGTGCTCCGTCCCGGAGGCACGCTCGTGGCGTCATTCTTTTTCGCCGGTGACGACGTCGCCGATGCCGCGCTCGACTTCCGCGTGGACCGGGGCGATCACCGTCTGTTGAGCGAGAGCGATCCCGACTGGGCGGTCGCATTTGCGCCGCCGCTCATCGACGAGTTCTTTTCGCCGGAACGATGGTGTGACCGCGCGCTGGAGCCCGGCCACTGGCGCAATGTCGCGAGCGACGAATTCCAGGACGTGGTCGTCGCCCACAGGATCTGAGGCAGGGATACGCCTGCGGCTTCCGCGCGCTTCTCGGGCTGGATTACTCCAGGCCCACGGCCTCGCGCACTCCCGCTTCCAGCGCGTTCATCTCGCCGTTGTCCTTCTCGTGGTCGTAGCCGAGGGCGTGCAGGACGCCGTGCAGCACGAGATAACGGATCTCGGTGGGGAGAGAGTGCTTCTCGTCCGTGGCCTGACGCCGTGCCTGATCGATGGAGATGACGATGTCGCCCAGCGGCCGTCCCGTCGCGGAAGGCTCGTTGTAGGAGTCGTCGGCGGGAAACGTCAGAACGTCGGTCGTCTTCGCCTTGCGACGGAACTTCTTGTTCAACTCGGTCATGGCGTCATCGTCCACGATCACGATCGAGACCTCGGTGATCTCTTCCTCGAGACGGTCGATCTTCTCGAGCGAGAGCAGCACCTCGCGTGTGAACGAGGCCATCTCCCGCCGGCTGAACCGGGGGACGGGCAAGCCCGACACTTCCACGTTCGTCACGCGGTCGGCGTCCCGGCCTGTGCCTCGGCCGCGGCCTTCTCGCGGTCGATCCGGTCGTACGCCGTGACGATCTTCGCCACAAGCGGATGGCGAACCACGTCGCGGTCGCTGAAGTCGAAGAACTTCAGCCCTTCCACGCCGTCGAGGATGCGCCGCACTTCGCGGAGGCCGGACTTTTTGCCGTCGGGCAGGTCGACCTGGGTGATGTCGCCGGTGACGACGGCTTTCGAGCCGAAGCCGAGGCGGGTGAGGAACATCTTCATCTGTTCGGGCGTGGTGTTCTGGGCCTCGTCGAGGATGATGAACGCGTCGTTGAGAGTGCGTCCGCGCATGAAGGCCAGCGGCGCGATCTCGATGACGCTGCGCTCCATCAGCTTCTCCACCTTCTCGAAACCGATGATGTCGTACAGGGAGTCGTACAACGGGCGGAGGTAGGGATTGATCTTCTCGGCGATGTCGCCGGGGAGGAACCCGAGCCGCTCTCCGGCTTCGACGGCGGGGCGGCAGAGAACGATCCTCTTGATGCTCTTGTCCTGGAGCGCGGCCGCAGCGGCGGCCACGGCCAGGTACGTCTTGCCGGTGCCGGCGGGTCCCACGCCGAAGACGATGTCGTTGTCGACGATCGCCTGCAGGTAGAGCTTCTGCGCCATGTTGCGCGGGGTGACCACGCGGCGGATGGACTGCTGGCCGCCGTCGTCGGTGAAGAAGTCGATCAGGCTGGCCTCCGGCTTGTCACGAACCACGCGCACGCCGGTCTGCACGTCCGATCTCTTCATCGGGTAGCCCTGCCCGATGAGCTGCTGCAGCTCGCCGATGATCCTCTGCGCCGGGGCCACGTTCTCGCCGGAGCCGGAGACGAAGATCTCGTTGCCGCGCGACGAGATCTTCACGTCGAACGCGTCTTCGATCGTGCGCAGGTTCTCGTCGTGGTTGCCGAAAAGGGTGTGGGTCTTCTGTTCGTCGAGGGTCAGCTCAATGGACGTCTTCTGGTCTGCCATGCAACCTCATGCAATGAAAAAACTGATCCAGACCTCGCCGTACTCCGCCCGGCGGGTGTGCCTCAGTCGTGTGGGATTGATCGTAAAGGGTTCCGTGTGCCGCCGATGCTCGATGGCCACCACGGCCCCCGGGACCAGGCCGAGGCCGGTGTCGATCGCTGAAAGCAGGTCGTCGTAACGCGCATACGCGTACGGCGGGTCGGCATAGACGAGGTCGAAAACCTCATCCGGCATGCGCTTAATCCCGTCGACGGCGTCAGCGGTCACCGTGCGGATGGGGAGCTCCAGCTCGCGGGCGGCGCGGTCGATGGCCGCGGTGTGTTTGCGCGCCGCGTCGAGCGCCACGGCCGCCGCGGCGCCGCGAGAGACCGCCTCGAACGAGAAGATGGCCGTGCCGGCGAAGAGTTCGAGAAAGCGCGCTCCGGCGATCCGCTCGCCGATGATGTTGAAGTATGCCTGCCGCGCCCGCTCCGACGTCGGACGGACTTCATCCTTCGGTACGGGGATGCGGCGGCCGCGCAGAGCGCCACCGCTGATGCGGATCACCGGCGGTTCGCCCCCACGAAGTAGAGGTGCAGGTCGGATTTCGTCACGAAGATCGTGGTCGGCGCATCGAGGCATTTGAGCTCGACCACTCCCGCTCCGTCCACGACGCGGACCACGCGGTAGACCTTCTGATCGTCGGCCACGAGCTCGTCCCCGGCTTTTGGCTCGTATCCGGCCACGCTCGATGTTACGGCCCGGTCCTCGGAGATCGCGCGGAGGAGGTCGCGCAACGGCTCGATCTGATCGCCCAGGCCCTTCGGCAACACCTTCGACGGATTGAACGCCCGCTCCACGAACGTCCCGTCCACGTCGTAAACGCGTAGAAGCGAGCGCCGGTCTGCCTCGGGCGCGGCGAGCGAGTCAGGGCGGATGGACCGCAGGCCTTCCGGCGAGGCGCTTCGAACGTACGACTGTAACGCGTCGTCCGGGATGAGCAGCTTCTTGCGGATGTTCGCGCCGCCGCTCATGTTCACCACCACCAGCCCTCCTTCGAACACCGAGATCCGCTGCTCGACGCTTCCCTCGGCGGTGATGAAGTCGAGGATGGGCTTGCGCAACCTGCCGTCGAGGAGCTGCGTGCCGATGGCCTGCCTGGCGCCGGCCAGGTCGGGGATGTCGTATTTCCTGTATCCGCGCGTTGTGGGGATGGGAGTCGAGATGGCACCACTCTCCGGCGCGGTCTCGACCTGCGTGATGTCGTGTTGCGCGAGCGCGGGAAGCGCTGCGCAGAACAGGACGGTCGCGGCGGAGAGGCGCATGCGTGATGATAGATCGTCAGAGTCGATCCTGAGGCAGTTTTCGCCTTTGAATGACACTTGGCTCTCAGGCCTGGGCCGCAGGCCGCCGCATTTTGAGATCTCAATGCGTAAATCGTGGCGTGTCGCCCGACGTCATACCGCTCAGGATTGACCGGAGACCCCGAGGAGGTCCCTGGCCACTCGCTTCGCGTAGGAGCGCGCGTCTTCAGGCGCGATCTCGCCGCTGAAGACGGCCTCCCGGGTCCTTTCGAGAGCCTGCGCGACATGCGGGCCGCCCGGCACCTCGAGGTCGTTGCCGCGGAGCGGAAGCTTGAACGCCTCGAACTCGCGATAGCGATCGATGTGCGGAGTCTCGGAAGGCACCTCCGACGCGATGACTGTGAGCATCTCCGGCGAGACGCTGCGGTAGATCCTGAAGCGCTCGCGGTCGCCACCGGCGGATTCGAGAGCCTCCTCGACGCGCGGAATGTCGTTCGCGATCTCGACGACCGTACGCGCGCGCTTCTGCGAGAACCCCGAGCCCTCGAAGTCGACGGGCGACGCGTCGCCGCGCAGCATCGCACCCGTATAGAGCACGTAGCGGTCGAGCGCCGAGTCCTGCGTGAGGCGCAGACGGATCGGCTCGAGACGAGACTGCACGTCCGAGCAGCTGCGCCGTTCGAACAGGACTTCCAGCGCTCCGAGCGAACAGAGGCCGGCGAGGATCGAGGGCGCTTCCTGTTCGTCCATGGCCAGGAACAGCTCGCGCCAGATGCGCTCCTTGGAGACCGTCAGCAGAGCTCCGTTCGCGATTGCGGTCCGCATCAGCTCGGCCGTGTGATCCTCGATCCTGAATTCGAGACGCGCCGCAAGACGAGCCGCGCGGAAGATGCGCGTGGGATCGTCGACGAAGCTGCCGTCGTGAAGCACGCGCACCACGCGCGCCGCGAGGTCCTGCTCTCCGTGCGCGGGGTCGTGCAGCTTCCCGCTGAGCAGGTCGAGGGCGAGCGCGTTGATCGAGAAATCGCGGCGGAGCAGGTCGTCGCGCAGCCGGCCGGCCGCGACGGACGGGAGTGCGCCCGGAGTCCGATAACGCTCCTTGCGCGTGGTGGTGATGTCGATCACCGGAAAGCCGGTGGCGGTCACCTTGTAGGTGAGGAACTGTGGAAACGAGCGCACCCGCCCATCGACGCGCTTGGCCAGCGCACGCGCCAGCGTCGACCCGCCGCTCTCGAGAGTGAGGTCGACATCCAGGGCGTGACGCCCCAGAAGGATGTCCCTCACCGGTCCTCCGACGAGGAATGGATGGCAGTCCTTCTCCGCGGCGAGCTCGCGCACGAGGTCGATGGCTCGCCGCTGCGGGTTCGGCATTTCCTGGAGCAGATTCATGGGATCAGGGTTTCATATAAATGCATGAGGATCCGGGCTCGTTGCCGAGCGCGGAACTTTGAGATTGTCTGATGTGCTGCCTGCGACCTGCTCACTGCGACCTCTCTCTTGAAGAGGATGTTCAGTATCGCATGAGTCATCTCGTTCGGATCGCGGGGTGGAACGAGCAGCCCGGTGCGGCCTTGCT
>Ga0193706_1000998_pt1 | contig 13710 bp, 7 predicted proteins | sample U3c1metaG_FD_160130 | JGI IMG/M metagenome (GOLD analysis project Ga0193706, IMG submission 160130) | Soil microbial communities from a riparian zone of the East river system, Colorado, United States - U3c1 | ecosystem: Environmental > Terrestrial > Soil > Riparian zone | place: USA: East River... | reverse complement strand
CAGGTCCTGGCCCCCGCGCCACCGAGCGGCGGGCCGCCGAGCTGCTCGAGCGTCTCGGCATGGGCGACCGGGCCGACGTGGTGGTGCGGGGCTTCTCGACCGGCGAGCGCAAGCGGATCGCCCTGGCCCGGGCCCTCCTCCACGACCCGGACCTGCTGTTCCTCGACGAGCCCACCTCCGGGCTCGACCCCAAGGCCGGCCGCAGCGTCACCGAGATGATCGCCGAGCTGGCCACGACCCAGGGGCGCACCGTGGTGCTGTGCACCCACCTCCTCGCCGAGGCCGGACGGCTGGCCGACCGGATGGCGGTGCTCGTCGACGGCCGGATGCGGGCCAGTGGCAGCCCGGCCGCCATCGCCGGCGAGCTGTGGGGCACCCGCACCACCACCGTCGACCTCGGGCAGGTGGCCCTCGCCCAGCACGTGGTCGCCGTGGCCGCCGTGGCCGGGACCTCGGCGGTGGAGGACGTCGACCGCGGGCTGCGGTTCGAGGCCACCGACCGCACCGTGGTGCCGGCCGCCGTGGCCGCGCTGGTGGGCGTGGGCGCCGAGGTGTTCGGCGTCGACACCCACGAGCCGTCGTTGGCGGACGTCTACTTCGCCGTCGAGGGCGCCGACGGCCCCTCGGTCGGCAACGGGTCCGAGGTCGGCAACGGGTCCGGCGGGCTCGCCGAGTGAGCCCGCGCACCAGGGCGGTCGACCGGCGGGTGGTGCGGGCCCTGGTGGCCCACGATCTCACCGCCGTGCGCCGCACCCCGGGGCTGGTCGTCCCCATCGCCGCCCTCCCGGTGGTGCTCCTCGTGATCATGCCGCTGGCCATCGCCGTGGCCGCCCGCGACCCCTCCCTCGAGGTCGGCACCTACGTCGACCTGGTGCCCGAGCGCCTCGCCGCGACCGTCCGCGGCTACCCCGAGGAGGAGCGGCTGATCATCCTCGTGCTGGGCTACGTCATGGCCCCACTGTTCCTGATCGTCCCGCTGATGGTGTCCGCCGTGCTGGCCGCCGACTCCTTCGCCGGCGAGCGCGACCGGGGGACCCTCGAGACGATGCTCCACACGCCGATCCGCGACCGGGAGCTCTACCTGGCCAAGCTGCTGGCCGCCTTCGTCCCTGCGCTGGCCGTGGCCTGGTTGGGCTTCGCCCTGTTCGCCGTGGTCGCCAACGTGGCGTCGTGGGGGATCATGGGCCGGGTCTTCCTGCCGACGGCCCGGTGGCTGGTGCTGGTCGGCTGGGTCGCCCCGGCGTCGGCCGCCCTCGGCCTCGGGCTCATGGTCCGGCTGTCGATCCGCGCCCGCTCCGCCCAGGAGGCCCAGCAGCTGGGCTCGGCCGTGGTGCTCCCGATCCTGGTGGTGGCCGTAGCCCAGGCCAGCTACCTGCTCCTCTACCCGGTGGCCACCAGCCTCGCCGTCGGCGCCGGGGTGTGGGCGGTGGCCATCGCCCTCAACGTCCGGGGCGCGAACCGCTTCACCCGGGACCACATGGCCACCAAGGTCTGAGGCCGGCCCGGTCAGGCCTCGGCGGTCACCTCGACCGTGTCGCACTCGCCGCCGTCGCCCGCCTCCAGCCGGGACCGCCCGCCCAGGATGCCGGTGGGGTCCGGGTCCGCCGTCACCTCGCCCCCGACCTGGCCGGGCACGGCCGAGAAGTAGGCCACCACGCCGGTGGACGGCCGGTAGAGGGCGGGGGTGTCGCGGCCGTCGCAGTCCCAGTCGCCGAGCAGGAGCTGCCCGGGGCTGCGGTCGCCGGCGACGCGGAAGTCGTAGCTGCGGGGCTCGACATCGCCCTCCTCCAGCCGGAACCGCATGACCTGGCCGTTCCAGACGACCTGGACCGGGCAGCCGTCTCCGTTGAGGTCGCCCTGGATCTCCTCGGCGCCGGCCGGCACCTCGATGGGCTCGAGGTCGGGGCAGGCCACGGCAGCGGGCGGCCCGCCCCCGGCGACCTCGACCGCACCGGGCGCCTGCTCCTCGTCGAGCCGGTCGCGGACCCAGAGACCGCCGGCCACCGCCCCGGCCAGGAGGGCCACGACCGCGGCGAGGGTGAGGATCGGGTGGCCGCGGTCGGCGGCGTCGGCCGGGCGGTCGGGGCGGGGCCCGAAGGCCCGGGTGCCCCGGCTCGGCCGCTCGTCGTCGCCGTCCTCGTCGTCGTCGAACCGGTCGTCGTCGGGGTCCGACGACCCGCCCTCGTGGGCGGGCTGCGGGGTGCCGGGCAGCACGACCTCGTCGGCCGCCACCGCCGCCCGCAGGCCCCGGGCCAGCGCCTCGGCGGTGGCGGGACGGTCGGCCGGGTCGCGGGCCAGCGCCGTCTCGACCACCCGGGCCAGCGGCGCCGGCACGTCCGGGACGTCGGCCAGCGGGAGGTGGTCGCCGGCCTCGGCGGAGGCCAGGATCGCCTGGGAGTCGGAGCCGGCGTGGGGCAGCCGGCCGGCGAGGCAGAGGTAGGCGACGACGCCCAGGCCGTACACGTCGTTGCGGGGCTCGGGGGCGCCGGTGGCCACCAGCTCGGGGTCGACGTAGCCGGTGGTGCCCTCGATGGCCCTGCGCGACGGGGCGTCGTCGAGGGCGGCCAGCCCGGGCAATCCGCCGACGAGGTGCTGGGCCACGCCGAAGTCGCCGAGCAGGGGCTCGCCGTCGGAGGTGAAGAGGATGTTGGCCGGCTTCACGTCACCGTGGAGCACACCCCGCCGGTGGGCCGAGCCCAGGGCGTCGGCGATGCGGGACAGCACGGCCACCGTCTGGCCCGCGGTCAGCCGGCCCCGCTCGACGAGGAGGTCGTGGAGCGAGCCGCCCCGGGCCAGCGACATGACGATGGCGACCCCGTCGCCGTCGTCGAGCACGTCGACCACCCGGACGATGTGGGGGTGGTCGAGCTCGGCCAGGATCGCCGCCTCCCGCCGCAGCCGGTCCGCCCCGTCGGCCCCGACGGCGGCCCGCGCCCGCTTGACCGCCACGACCTGGGCCAGCGCCCCCAGCCGGGTGGCCTGCCACACCGACCCCGTCGTCCCCCGCCCCACCAGGGCGTCCAGGCGGTAGGGGCCGACCGTCTCCACCAGGGCCCCGTACCCGACCCCCGGGAGGTCGAACCTTGTGCGAGGTTCACCGTGGCACGGTCGACCTCGCACAAGGTTCGGCTGGGTTCGAGGGTTCAGGCGGCGGGGGCGGCCTCGGCGGCGTCGGTCAGGGCGGTGAGGACGGCGGCGACGGCGGGGCGGGCCACGGCGGCCGAGCGGGTGACGGCCAGGAGCTCGCGGGTCACGGCCGGCGGGGCCAGGGGGCGGACCTCGATGCCGGCGACGCCGGCCCGGACGCCGAGCCGGGGCAGGAGGGCCACCCCGTGACCGGCGGCCACGTGCTCGAGGTGGAGGATGAGGTCGTCGGTCTGCCAGCGCACCCGGGGCTCGAACCCGGCGGCCCGGCAGGCGCTGCGGACGGCGGCGCCACAGCTGACCTCGTCGGGGGCGACGATCCAGTCGTCGCCGGCCAGGTCGGCCAGGGCCACCGGGCCCGACCGCCGGCCCAGGGCCGGGTGGCCCACGGGCAGCACCGCCAGCAGGGGCTCGACCAGGAGGGCCCGGGCGTCGAGGTCGGCCTCGAGCGGGAGGGGGGCGGCGGCGTAGCGGTCGACGACGGCGAGGTCGATCGTCCCCCGGTCGAGGTGGTCGAGGCTGCGGTGCGGCTCCTCGTCGATGACGGTGACGTCGAGGTCGGGGTGGGCGACCCGCAGCCGGGCGATCACCGGCGACACCAGGGCCGGGGCGGCGCTGGGGACGGTGGCGATGCGGAAGGGGCCACCGACCGCGCCTCGCACCCGGTCGAGCTCGGCCGAGGCCGCCGCCAGGGCGTCGAGCACCCGGTCGGCGTGCTCCACGAGGGCGTGCCCGGCGGGGGTGAGGGTCGCCCGGCGGTCCGCCCGGTCGATCAGGGCCAGGCCCGCCTCCCGCTCGAGGGCCGAGAGCTGCTGGGAGACGGCCGACGGCGTGAGGCCCAGGGCCCGAGCCGTCGCCGCGATGGTGCCGCGGCGGGCCAGCTCCCGGATCATCCGCAGCCGGTCGACGGTCAGCGGGTCCCGTGCCGGCCGCCCCCCGCCACCGCCGCCGTTGCCGGCGTTCCCGCCGTTCCCGTCGCTCACGGGGCGCCGGGCTCGTCGGCGCCGGCGGGGCGGGTCATGGCGAAGATGCCGGTGGCGTTGGCGGCGTCGAAGGCCAGGTCGAGCCCGCCCTCGGGGAGCGGGTCGCGGGAGATGACCTCGAAGAACGAGCCCGGCACCTCGCGCTCGACGACGTCGCCCTCGAGCGTGCGCAGCCCCCGCACGACGGGGGTGGCCCGGTGGGCGGTCTGGCGCACCCGACCCGACGTCGACACCTCGACGCTGTCCTTGATGGGCCGGCCCCGCTCGCGCTCGGACTCGGCCACCACGAACACGTCGTCGACCCGGTCGGTGCAGTGGTTGCAGGTGGTGCCCTCGGTGGCGATCCAGGCCATCTCGGCCGACTCGGCCCGCAGCACGTCGTGGTCCCGGTCGGTGGGCAGCGGGTGCTGGCGGCCGAAGGCGTGGCGCAGGGCGTCGACCAGGGCCACCGCGTCGCCGAGGGGCAGGGCCCGATCGGCCTCGAGCCGGGCGAGCCGGTCGCGGGTGGCGGCGTCGAGCGGGTCGGTCGAGGCCTCGAGCACCCGGGTGACGGCCTGCTGGAACGGGGGCGAGAAGGTGTCGGGGTGGAGCTCGGACACGAACCACTGCGGCACGACCTCGGGCCGGTCGACGTGGGCGTAGGCATGGCCCGTCATCCGCAGCCGGGTGAGCGGGTAGGTGGCGTGGCGCTCGTAGCCGAGGGGCCGGAGGATGCGGGTCACCTGCTCGATGCCGGGCGGGAGGGCGCCGGCCGGCCAGGCGACGGTGCGCACGGCGGCGTGGTCGAGGACGACACCCCGGCCCGCGGCCTGCTGGTCGACGGCGTAGGCCGCCGCCGACGGCACCACGGTCATCAGGTCGGCGTAGAGCACGACGTGGAGCGCATGGGCGATGTCGGCCCGCTCGACGACCTCAGGACCACGAGGTGCCTGGCACGTCGTGGTCGGACCACGAGGTGCCTGGCACGTCGTGGTCCTCTCCGGCGGGGTCAGGTCGACGGTGGCGAGGACGTCGTCGGCGGCGGCGTCGCCCAGGACCCGGCGGACGAGCGAGGCGACGACCGACGGGCTCATGCCGTGACCGCCTCCTCGGCGAAGAGGCGGCCGGTGCTCGTCGAGAGCAGGTCGGCCAGCGAGACGTCCTCCTGGCGGAGGAAGCCCTTGCCCGCCACATCCGGCCGGCGATCTCGATCGGCTGCCACGCCCGCACGTGCTCCCGCCGGGTGAGACCCTCGGGGCCGGTGCCCTCGACGGCGGCGTAGAGGTACACGACGTCGTCGTCGACCGGCGGCTTGGCGTTGACGAGGATCTCGCCGGCCAGCTCGCGCCGGTCGCGCAGGGCCAGCTCGTCGAGCAGGAAGCGGATGGCGTCGCAGTGGCCGGGGTACCGCAGCGTCTTGTAGTCGAGGTGGCGGATGCGGCCCTCGTAGGTCTCGCACAGGGTGCCGAGCCCGCCGGACGTGGCGAAGGCCTCCAGCCGGTCGCCGCCGATCACCACCGTCTCGATGTCGGCCATGGCCGGCACCTCCTGGCGGTGCCCGTCCCGGATGACCTCGCAGTCGTTGATGTACTCGTTGATGACGCCCTCGGGCGACCAGGTGAAGGCGTAGCCGAGGACCCCGGACGGGTGCTGGGGCAGGGCACCGACCCGCAGCTGCATGCGGCGCAGGTCGGTGAGGCCGTCGGCCAGCGACGAGCCGACGATGCCGATGAGCCCGGGGGCCAGCCCGCACTGCGGGGCCATGACCACGTCGGAGCCGACGGCCAGCTCGCGGATGCGGGTGGTGCTGGCGACGTCCTCGGTGAGGTCGAAGTAGTGGAGCCCGGCGGCGGCGGCCGCCTCGGCCACGCCCAGGTTGCGGTCGTAGGGCAGACACGAGACCACGGCGTCGAAGCCGTCGAGCTCGCGCCGCAGGGCGACGGGGTCGAACACGTCGAAGACGTCGACGGGGAAGCCGAGGTCGGGCCGGGGCCGCAGATCGCCACCGGCGACGTCGAACCCGGCCCCCTGGAGCAGGTGGGCCACCAGCTCACCGACCTTGCCCAGCCCCAGCACCCGGATCCGCTCGATCGTCACTCGTCCTCCTCGACATGGAGGCGTTCTGTGTGCGGAAACCCACCGGACCGGTGGTTCTCCGCACACGGAACGCCTCGACCATCAGGCTGTCTGATGGCTAGAGTGGATCGAACGTTAGCAGATCTACCGACGTGCCCCCGGAGGCCCGATGCCCGCCCTGCCCACCCCCGACGCTCTCGACCGCACGACCCGCGAGGTGCTCGACCGGCTCGGGGCCAGGGTCGTCCAGGGCGACGGCATCCAGGGCCGCACCCCGATCACCGGCACCGCCATCGGGCCCACGCTGGCCACGAGCACGCCCGCCGACGTCGATGCCGCCGTCGACCGGGCCACCGAGGCCTTCCGCACCTGGCGCACCACGCCCGCCCCCGTCCGGGGCCAGCTGGTCCGGGCGCTGGGCGAGGAGCTCCGGGCCCACAAGGACGACCTCGGCGCCCTCGTCAGCCTCGAGGCCGGCAAGATCCGGTCCGAGGGCCTGGGCGAGGTCCAGGAGATGATCGACATCTGCGATCTGGCCGTGGGCCAGTCCCGCCAGCTCTTCGGCCGGACGATCGCCAGCGAGCGCCCCGGCCACCGGATGATGGAGACCTGGCAGCCGCTCGGTCCGGTCGGCATCATCACCGCCTTCAACTTCCCGGTGGCGGTCTGGGCGTGGAACACGGCGATGGCCCTCATCGCCGGCGACCCGGTCATCTGGAAGCCGTCGGAGAAGACGCCGCTCACCGCCCTCGCCTGCCAGGCCCTGCTCGACCGGGCCGTGGCCACCGTCGACGCCCCCGCCCACCTCGGGCAGGTCGTCCTGGGCGCGGCCGACGTGGGTCGGGCGCTCGTCGACCACGAGGGCCTGCCCCTCATCTCGGCCACCGGCTCCACCCCCATGGGCCGGGCCGTGGGCGAGCGGGTCGCCGCCCGCTTCGGCCGCTCGCTGCTGGAGCTGGGCGGCAACAACGCCGCCATCGTGGCCCCGACCGCCGACCTCGACCTCGTGGCCCGGGCCGTCGTGTTCTCGGCGGCCGGCACCGCCGGCCAGCGCTGCACCTCGCTGCGACGGCTGATCGTGCACGCCGACGTCCACGACGAGGTGGTCGAGCGGGTCGGCGCCGCCTTCGCCTCGCTGCCCATCGGCGACCCGCTGGCCGACGGCACCCTCGTCGGACCGCTGATCGACGAGCCGGCGTCGGCGCGCATCGAGAAGGCCCTGGCCGCGGCCACCGGCGACGGCGGCACCGTCGTCACCGGCGGGTCACGCGTGCTGGAGGACGAGGCGGCCGACGCCTTCTACGTCCAGCCCGCCCTGGTGACGATGCCGGGCCAGACCGACATCGTCCGCACCGAGACCTTCGGGCCGGTGCTCTACGCCCTGACCTACACCGATCTCGACGAGGCCATCGCCCTGCACAACGGCGTGCCCCAGGGCCTGTCCTCGTCGATCTTCACCCGGGACGTCCGCGAGGCCGAGCGCTTCGTCGGCCCCGACGGCTCCGACTGCGGCATCGCCAACGTCAACATCGGCCCGTCCGGCGCCGAGGTGGGCGGGGCCTTCGGCGGTGAGAAGGAGACCGGTGGCGGCCGGGAGTCCGGCTCCGACGCCTGGACCGCCTACATGCGCCGCGCCACCACCACCGTCAACTACTCCGACGACCTCCCCCTCGCCCAAGGCGTCGAGTTCGGCTGATGGGCGAGGACCACGAGGTGCCTGGCACCTCGTGGTCCTCGCCATCGAACTCGGGGGCTAGCTGACCACGCGGTTGCCGCCGGAGCGCTTGGCGCGGTACATGGAGTCGTCGGCCGCGCCGAGCAGGGCGTCGACGTCGTCGAGCGAGGTGACGCCGACCATGTCGGCCCGGCCCACGCCGATCGACACACCGAGGATCACGGGCTCGTCGGCGCCGACGTCGATGGGCTCGAACACGGCCTCCCGGACCCGCTCGGCCACGTTCTGGAGCTCCTCGTCGGACACGCCGATGGAGACGACGACGAACTCGTCGCCGCCGAGACGGGCCACCACGTCGTCGGCCCGGACGACCTTGCAGAGCCGGGCCGCCACCTCGACCAGGGCGGCGTCGCCGGCGGTGTGGCCGAGCTTGTCGTTGACCCCCTTGAACCCGTCGAGGTCGCAGAAGAGGACGCCGACGCGGGGCCCCTCGGCGCCCAGGCCCACGTCGGCGCCGGAGCGGTCGGCGGTGCGGTCCATCACGACCCGGAGGGCGGACTCGAGCCCGAGGCGGTTGGCCACGCCGGTGAGCGGGTCGGTCTCGGCCAGGGTCGAGAGGCTGTCGGCGGTCGAGCGGAGATCGGCCACGTCCTGGGCCAGGGCGCCGAGGTCGGAGGTGAGGCGGGCGTGCTCGACCGCGGCGATGGCCTGGGCGGCCAGGACCCGCAGGGCGCTGACCCGGGCCGGCTCGACGCCATCGAGGTGCTCGTCGCTCTCCAGGACGAAGGCGCCGGGTGTGCCCGTGGTGCCTCCGATGGGGAGCCCGAGGAGGGCCCGGGGCGCCCGCTCCCGCAACCCCTCGTCGGCGCGCAGTCGCCGGTCGGCCGCCGGGTCGACGAGGGCCAGGACCTGGCGGGTGCGCAGGACGTAGTGCAGGGCGTGGGGGCTGAGACCGGGGTGATCGGCGGGGTCCGGCGAGGGGCGGGGCACGACCTCGACCGTGCCGTTGCGGACCTGGGCGGCCACCTCCACGACGGGGCCCGATGGCGAGTGGAGCACGAGGTAGCCCCGGGTGGCGCCGGCCTGGCGCATGAGGAGGTCGACCATGCGCTGGAGGAAGTCGCGCACCTCGAGGCCCTGGCCCAGGAGGGTGCTGGCCTCGGCCAGGGTCTCGACCGCCACCGTGCTCTGCTGGCCCTCGGGCACCCGCCCGGGGTCGGAGCCGGGCCGGTGGACGAGCGAGTCCGGCACCAGGGTGCTGACCAGGCCGGGCAGCCGGTCGGGCAGGCCGGCGGCGACGGCGTCGGCCCCCCACGCCTGCCAGGCGTCGAGGGCGATCGTGGCGTAGTGGCGGGCCAGGCGCTCGCGGCCTCGGCGCTGGTGGTGGCGGGCGGCCCGCTCGGCGGCGAGGCCGAGATCGCCCAGGGCACGGTGCTCGGTGGCCAGCCGCACGGCCTCCTCGTAGTGGTCCATGGCCTCGGCCGCCGACCCGCCGGGGCCGTCGGCGGCGACGGCGTCGACCAGGGCCAGGCGGTGGGCGTGGTTGGCCGGGGCGTGCTCGGCCAGCGCCCGCAGCCGGGCCCGGGCCGGGACCAGCGCGGCCCGGCGACGGGCCCGCTCGGTCGTGCCGCGCGCCGCGGCCAGGGCGTCGGCGGCGACGAGGGCGGCCTGGAACCGGTGCACGCCGACGACGGCCTCGCCGGGGGCGGAGCGCAGCAGCGGGGCGGCGGCGGCCACGGCCTCGGCCGCATCGGCGCCGCGGTCGTGGCTGAGGGCGACCATCGCCCGCACGGTGTGGACGATGACGGCCAGCTCGCCCCGGCGGCGCTTGGCGCCGAGCCAGGTCGACGCCGAGAACGTGGGGCCGTCGAGCACGCCGGCGCCGAGCCCGGTGCGGAGGTCGGCCACGGCCTGGGCCACCACGTCGACCCGCTGCTGGAAGGCCCGCTCCCCCATCTCGCCCATCTCCAGGCTCATGGTGGCGGCGTCGGTCTCGACGCCCTGGAGCGGGCGGGCGGCCAGCAGGGCGTGGAGCACGGCGAAGGTGCCGCCCGTCAGCCCGTAGCCCCGCGCCCCCGAGGTGACGGTGGCGCGGTAGCGCTGGAGCAGCGGGTCGACGGTGGCGTCGAGGGGCTCGCCCCAGTGGCGGACGAAGGCGTCGACGGCGAAGCCGACCATGGTGGCGTGGGTGGCCCGGCCCCGCTCCGACAGCTCGGCTGCGACCTGGCCGTAGCGCAGGCCGCGGGGCGTGCCGCCGGGCATCGACACGGCCAGCATCCCGTAGGCGGCGAGGAAGTAGCCCGAGGCGTCGGTGACCCCGTGGCGGGCGGTCAGCCGCGTGCCCCGGAGGACGAGGAGGATGTGGGTGATGGGCTGGTCGACGTAGGCCAGGTGGACGCAGCCGAGCATGGCGTCGAGGGTGGCGATGTGGCGCTCGTCGGCCAGGGCCGGGGCGGTGAGGAAGTCCTCGGGCTGCGTGCGGCCGAGCTCGGCGTGCGTGCGGGCCGCCTCGATGGCGACGTCGCGCCACGTGGGTCGGACCGGCAGCGGCTCGCCCAGGTCGGCCAGCACGGCGCGGAGCTGGTCGAGCCCGCCGTCGTGGTCCTGGCGGGTCCACGAGCGCATGCCCAGCACCCGCATGGTGCGCACCCGCTGGGGGGCCGACGGGCGGTGGGCGTCGATGTCGGCCAGCAGCTCGTCGACCAGCTCGGGCCGCCCGACGACGAGGGCGTGCTCGGCGGCCCGCAGGTGGAGCTCGAAGGTGCGCTCGGGCTGGCGCACCCAGCCGGCGTCGCCCACGGTGGCCAGGGCGTGGCGCTGGAGGGAGAGGGCCTCCTGGAAGGCGCCGCTGCGGTGGGCCGCTCGGGCCGCGTCCTCGCACAGGGCCGCCAGCCGCTCGCCCGCCACCGGATCGCTGGCCAGCGCCGGGTCGCGCTGGAGCAGCTCGATGACGTCGATCCGGTGGGCGTCGGGCAGGTCGGGGCGGCCGTCGGGCCCCTCGTCGGCGGTGGCCAGGACGGCCCGGGCCACGCGCTGCTCGAGGTCGCCCCGGGCGGCGGGGTCGAGCACGGCGAGGACGGCGTGGCGCACCCCCTCGTCGAGACAGGCGAGCTCGCCCCGTTCGGACGGCTCGGCGAGGACGTGGGCCACGACGGCCCGGTCGACGAGGGCGGCGGCCTCGCCCGCCTCGATCCCCAGCACGTGGGCGACGACGGGGAACCGGGCGGCGCGTCCGGCCACGGCCACGATGACGGCGGCGGTGACGGCGTCGGGCGCCAGGTCGCGGACCCGGGCCGCCGCCACCTCGGCCAGGGTGAGCGGGGCATCGACCCGGAGGGCCTGGTCGGACCAGCGCCAGCGGGCGGCGTCGACATCGACCCACAGGTCGCCGGTCTCGACCAGCGCCCAGAGGTCGGCGAGGGCGACGCGCGGCAGCCCGCTCGACCGCTGCCAGACGGCCTCGGCCAGGTCGGCCACGGCGTCGGCGGGCATGCCCGTGCCGAGGGCCACCAGATCGGCCACGGAGCCCACGTCCAGCGGGGTCACGAGGACCTCTTCGACGGCCGCGCCACGCTCGGAGACCCGCTCCAGCAGCGTCTCCAGCTCGACCGAGCCGCCGCTGGTGACCACCACGACCAGGAAGGGCCCGGCGTCGGGGTGGCCGCCGATCGACTCGATGGCGCCGAGGAAGGTGGCGTCGCCCAGGTCGCCGTCGTCGAAGACGCCCACCGCCGGCGGGAGGTGGCGGGCCACGGCGGAGATCGAGGCCCGCGTCGCCCGGGTGACCCGGCCGAGCGCCTCGGACGGGCCGATGTGGGGTGGCTCGGGCTGGGGCCCGACCAGCATCCCGAGCCCGGGCAGGACCTGGACGGCGACGGGCAGGTCGTCGCCCAGCGACCGGCGGAGCTGGCCCTCGACGGCCCGGACAACCGGCTCGGGGGCGGTGAGCAGCTGCTCGACGAGCTGGCCCATGACCGTGCTGCCGGCCTTGAAGGGCACAGTGGCGCCGGGGTCGGAGAGGGTGGCGATCCCGCAGAGGACGCCCTTGGCCCGCAGGTCGTCGCTGACCGCCCGCACCAGGGCGGTGCGACCCGAGCCCGGTGCGCCCCGGACCACGACGATGCGGCCCTGGCCCTCGGCGGCGACGGTGTCGGCGGCGGCGACGATGCGGGCCCGGAGGTCGTCCCGACCGACCACCTCGCGGGGGTCCTCCCAGCGGAGGGCGATGCCGTCGATCGCCGGCTCCGGCGCCGGGCCGTCGCCCTCGACGAGGTGCTGGCGCTGCCGGCGGAGGTCGCCGACGAGTCCCAGCACCGAGCGGTGACGGCGCCGGGGGTCGGCGTGGGTGCTGCGGTCGAGCACGGCGGTGAGGCCCGGGGGCACCTCGCCCAGCTCGGCCAGGACGGCCCGCAGGGTCGCGCTCAGGCCGAACAGGTCGATGGCGGTGTCGGCCGGGACCGGCTCGGGGCCCCGCTGCTCGGGCGCGAGGTGGGTGCCGTGGCTGGAGCGCCGCGGGCGCACGCCGGCCTCGGAGGCGTCGTAGAGGTCGACCAGCACGGCCCCGTCGGGCCCGATGATCACGTGGTCGGCGTCGACCGCCCGGTGGACGACGCCCTTGGCGTGGAGGGCGGCCAGGGCGGAGCCCACGGCGATGGCGACGTCGAGAGCCCCGACGACGTCCAGCCCGCCGGCCGCCATGACCTCGGCCCAGGTCGGACCGGGCGGGTCGTCGAGGATCAGGGCGACCCGCACCGACGTGTCGACGAGGTCCCGGGCGGTGACGAGGTGCGGGTGCCGCACCGCGGCGGTCAGGTCGTGCTCGCGCCGCAGCCGCTCGCGGGACGCGTCGGTGGGCAGGTCGGATGCGTGGGTCTTGACCAGGACCGAGGAGCCGTCGGCTGCCCGGGCGCGCAGCACGAGGGTGTCCCCCCGCCGCTGGACGGGGCGGAGGTCCTCCAGGCCGGGGAGGGCCCCGAGGCTCACCCGGTGGTCACCCGGCGGTCGCGGCGGGCCACGGCGATGGTGCTGGTGTCGATGGTGGTGCTCCCCTCCTGCTGCGCCCGGTGTGGTCGGGCGAAGTCGTAGCCCACGATCTGGTCGAGCGCCGGAAGGCCCGTCAGAGCGTGTGCCGCCAGCAAGCCTGACATGACGGCGCCCTCGAAGGAACCAATGTCCATCCCGGTCGAGATCCAGTCGCTCGCCAGGGCGAGGTTCGAGGCCCCGCTGTTCCACGCCTCGGGCCGCAGCGCGCCCGATCCGGGGGGCGACGGGACGTAGCGCTCGTTGGGGTCGGCGTTGGCCCGCCAGTACTGGAAGTCGACGCGCTCGGAGCCCTCGGCCTCGACGCCCTCGGTGACGTGGAGCAGGTCCGGGTCGAAGGCGCCGCCCACGAACGGGTCGGTGGCCGAGGCCGGGAACACCGAGGCGGCCGTCCGCAGCCACTGGGTGAAGGTGGCCTTGGCGTCGTCGGCCAGGAGATCGGGGGTCTCGTGCTCGTCGGGCGCCGGCCACGGACCCCGGTGGGGCATCGGGCCGCAGACGTAGTAGAGGCCCTCGGGCGTGTCGTCGGCCGGCCAGTTCTCGGCCGCGATGACGTCGGACATGTCGGCCATGCCGAGAGGCTGGACGGCGGCGGTGCCGCAGGTGCGGTCGGTGCCGGGGAGCTGGGGCAGCCCGAGCTCTTGGCTCGTGACGTTCGTCCAGATCTGGCCGGCCATGGTGGCGATGCCGGGCATGGCCTCGACGGCCGGGGCCCATCGGGCGTTGGCCACGAGGGTCGGGGCCAGCTCGTTCACGCTGGGCAGCGGCAGGGCGCTGATCACGTAGTCGTAGTCCTCGTCGGCCCGGAGCGTC
>Ga0193706_1000997_pt1 | contig 13730 bp, 16 predicted proteins | sample U3c1metaG_FD_160130 | JGI IMG/M metagenome (GOLD analysis project Ga0193706, IMG submission 160130) | Soil microbial communities from a riparian zone of the East river system, Colorado, United States - U3c1 | ecosystem: Environmental > Terrestrial > Soil > Riparian zone | place: USA: East River... | reverse complement strand
AGCCGGACTCGGAATCGTGGAAGCCGAACTTCTCCTTGTAGTCGGAGTTGATCCCGGCAAGTTCTCTTTTCTCTGCGACTACCTCGGGCGTTGCCATGATCAGACCTCCAGGGTGATGGTGTCGTCCTCGATGGCTATCGGGAACGTTTGCACCGGCGTGAAAGCTGGGAGCGTCTTCGGCCGGCCGGTGCTGAGGTCGAAGAGGGAGCCGTGGCGGGGGCACTCGACGGTGCAGGCGGCCGGGTCGAACTCGCCCTCGGCGAGCGGCCCGTTGTCGTGGGAGCAGCGATCCTCGATCGCGTACAGGGCACCCTCGCAGTTGAAGACGCCGATCTTGCGCCCGTCGTGCTCGACCAGCCGCATCTGCCCGGGCGGAAGCTCGGCAGCAGGGCAGACGGCGATAGTGGTTCCAGCGGTTTCGGTCAAGAGGATGGGTTGCTCCCCAGCGTCGATAGTGCGGATCGAGACTTAATCCTACTTCTACGGTCGGATTTTAGCGGCCGGGGTCGGCGGGCTTCCTTTACGAGATCGCGATGAGTTGGCGCGGCTCACGTGGTCTTATGTTTTGCAGGCCACTTTCGAGCGAAAGGACACGAGATGAGCGAGAGGACCAACTACACCCCCGGCACTCCCTGCTGGGTCGAATTGAGCGGCACCCCGGACATCGAGGCCAGCGCCGGCTTCTATCGCGAGCTGCTCGGCTGGGAGACGCCGGAGCTGCCGAATTCGGCAGAACTCGGCGGCTATCGGCGGGCGAAAAAAACGGCAAGGACGTCGCCGGCGTTTCGCCGCGCATGCAGGCCGGCCAGCCGACGGTCTGGGCCACCTACGTTTCGGTCGAGGACGCCGAGGCGACGCTGGCGAAGGTCGTGGGGGCCGGCGGCGAGCCCGTGACGCAGCCGCTGGACGTGGTCGGTCTCGGCACGATGGCCGTGTTCACCGATCCGACCGGCGCCGTCTGCGGGATCTGGCAGCCGGGCACCTTTCCCGGGGCGGAGCTCGTCAACGAGTACGGCTCGTTCGGCTGGAACGAGCTGGGCACCCGCGACATCGCGGCCGCCAGGGAGTTCTACGGCAAGGTCTTCGGCTGGGACTACGACGAGCAAGAGTCGGAGCGGGCCGGGACCTACACGGTCTGGAAAGTCGGCGACGCGATGGTCGGCGGCATGCTCGACATCGGCGGCATGCTGCCCGACGAGGTGCCGCCGCACTGGCTCGTCTACTTCACCGTCGAGAACACCGACGCCGCGGTGGAGAAGGTCAAGGCCGGTGGCGGCGACGTTCGCATGGAGCCGATCGAGATCCCGATCGGGCGCTTCGCCGTGGTCGCCGATCAGTTCGGCGCCGTGTTCGCCCTGATGCAGCCGAGCGCGGAGACGCTGGCGGCGATGCCGTAGCGGCAGAGGCTTACCCGAGGTCGGCGACCGCTTCGTTGGGGTCGCCGACCTCGCCCTCGTCCTCCCATTCGGCCGGCTTGCCGAGGCTGGCGCTCTTGACGATCTTTAGGCCCAGCATCGCGCACTTCATCCGCGTCGCCGAGATCTCGATCCCCAGTAGCTCGAGCACGTACTCCTTCGGCAGTCGCAGCAGCTCCTGGCGCGATTTGCCGACCAGCTCGTCGGTCAGCAGCGAGGTCGCCGCGGTCGAGATCGCGCAGCCCTTGCCCTCGAAGGCGACCTCGGCGACGCGGTCGTCCCCGTCGAGGCGGATCGTCACCTTCTGCTCGTCGCCGCAGAACGGGTTGGTGTCCTCGAACTCGAGGTCGGCATCGTCGAGGTGGCCGAAGTTGTGCGGCCGCTTGTAGTGCTCGAGGATCTGGTCGCGGTAGAGCTCGTCCATCAGAGTCCAAACACCTTACGCGCGTCTTCCAGCCCGTCGGCCAGGCGGTCGATCTCCTCCGGCGTGGTGTAGACGCCGAAGCTGGCTCGCGCCGTCGCGGCGACGCCGAGCCGGTCCATGAGGATCTGGGCGCAGTGGTGGCCGGCGCGGACGGCGACGCCGTGGCGGTCGAGGATCTCGGAGACGTCGTGGGCGTGGATGCCGTCGATCTCGAAGGAGACGGGGCCGACCCGCTCCGGGCCGGGCGGCGGGCCGAAGACGCGCAGCCCTGGCACCGTCGCCAGCTGCCCCAAGGCGTAATGGGCGATCGCCCGCTCGTGTTCCAGCACCGCCTCCATGCCAAGCGCGTCGAGCCAGCGCAGCGCCGAGGCCATCCCGATCGCCTGCGCGATCGCCGGCGTGCCCGCCTCGAAGCGGGCGGGGACGTCGGCGAAGCTGGTGCCGTCGCGGCCGACCTTGCGGATCATCGAGCCGCCGCCGAGGAAGGGCGGCATCTCCCGCAGCAGCTCCAGGCGGCCCCAGAGGGCGCCGATGCCGGTCGGCCCGTAGAGCTTGTGCCCGGTCAGCGCGTAGAAGTCGACGCCCAGCTCGGCGACGTCGACGGGCAGCTTCGGCGCCGCCTGGGCACCGTCGGCGAGCACCAGCGCGCCGGCCGCGTGGGCCAGGCGGGCGATCTCGGCAATCGGGTTCTCGGTCCCGAGCACGTTGGAGACGTGGGCCACCGCGACCAGCTTTGGGCCGCGCTCCAGCAGCGCCGTGAAGGCGTCCATGTCGAGCAGCCCCTCGTCGTCGATCTCCGCCCAGTCGATCTCCGCCCCGACCCGCTCCGCCAGCTGCTGCCAGGGAACGATGTTGGAGTGGTGCTCCATCTCGGTCAGGACGATGCGGTCGCCGGCGCCGAGGTTGGCGTCTCCCCACGCCCGCGCGACCAGGTTGATCGCCTCGGTCGCGTTGCGGACGAAGAGGACCTCGCGGCGGTCGCCGGCGCCGATGTGGTCGGCCACCGTCGCTCGCGCCCCCTCGTAGGCTTCGGTCGCCTCGGCCGAGAGGGTGTGGGAGCCGCGGTGGACGTTGGAGTGGTGGCGGCGCTCGTAGCGGTCGACCGACTGGATCGAGGCCAGCACCCGCTGGGAGCTGGCGCCGCTGTCGAGGTAGGCGACCGGCTGCCCGTGCACCTCGCGCTCCAGGGCCGGGAAGGCGGCGCGGACCTTCTCGATCGGGAACGCCGAGGGCGGGGAGGAGCTCTTCGCGATCGCCGGCTCCATGGTCTCGAGGCTAGGCGCTGGCGCCCGCCTCGACCTCCTCGCGGATCCAGCCATAGCCCTTCTCCTCCAGCACGCCGACCAGCTCCGGGCCGCCTTCTTTGACGATCCGGCCCTCGAACATGACGTGGACGAAGTCCGGCTTGACCATGTGCAGGATGCGCTGGTAGTGGGTGATGATGAGGACGCCCATCTCGGGGCCGGCGAACTGGTTGACGCCCTCGGCGACGACCCGCAGGGCGTCGATGTCGAGGCCCGAGTCGGTCTCGTCGAGGACCGCGATCTCCGGCTTCAGCAGCGCCAGCTGCAGCAGCTCCATCCGCTTCTTCTCACCGCCGGAGAAACCGTCGTTGAGGTAGCGGCTGGAGAAGTCTTTGGGGATGTTCGCCAGCGCCATTGCCTCCTGGGCGGTCCGGGCGAAGTCTTTGATCTTGATCTGTTCTTCGCCGCGCGCCTCGCGCTGGGCGTTGATGATCATCCGCAGGTACTTGCTGACCGAGACGCCGGGGATCGCGACGGGGTATTGGAAGGCCATGAAGAGGCCCGCCTGCGAGCGCACGTCGGGGTCGGCCTCGGTGATGTCCTCGCCCTTGAAGACGATCGAGCCCTCGGTGATCTCCAGCGCCGGGTGGCCCATGATCGCGTTGGCGAGCGTCGACTTGCCGGACCCGTTTGGGCCCATCAGCGCGTGAACTTTGCCCTTCTCGACGTCGAGGTCGAGGCCGCGGAGGATCTCCTTGTCCTCGGCCTTCACGTGCAGGTTGCGTATCTCCAGCTCAGCCAATTTCACTCCGTTTCTGGGGGTTCAAGTAGGGGGAATCAGGCGGCGCGGACGATGGCGGCCTCGCTGCGGCCACCGGGCCGGGAGAACTCGACCAGCTCGGCCAGCGTGGTGCCGGCAAGCGCCTTGGTGACGCCGCCCTGCACGCGCGTCCACAGCAGCTTCGTCGAGCAGGCGCGGTCGCCGTCGTCTTCGTGCGAACAGAGCACTTTGCCCTCGGGGGTCTCGTGAAAGCACTCCATCGGGGCGATCTGCCCTTCCAGCGCCTCGACTACCGCGTCCATCGTGATCTCCTCGGCCGGCTTGGCCAGGCGGTAGCCGCCGTGGGCGCCCCGGGTCGAGGTGACGAGGTCCGCCTTGCGCAGCTTCGCGACCAGGTGCTCGAGGTAGGAGAGCGGCAGCCGCTCCGCTTCGGCGACTGTGTTGAGCGAGATCGGCGCCGAGCCGGGCTGGCGGCCCAGCTCGACCATCAAGCGCACTCCGTACTCGGCTTTGGTCGAGAACAACATCTGCCTAAATCCTACTGAAGCAGTCGGTTATGCCTCCGCGCCCTCGGTTTCGGCCTTGCCGATTTCGACGTGGGCGCGGCTGTCGCTGCCCTTGATCAGCACCAGGGTGAGGACGAAGCCAAGGGCCGCGATCACGGCGCCGCCGAGGAAGGCGGCCTGGAAGCCCTCGGTGAGCGCATCGGGCAGCCCCGACCCGCCCGCGAGGACGTCGGAGGTGCGCGAGGTCGCCACCGAGGACAGCACCGCCAGCCCGAGTGCGCCCCCGATCTGCTGGGAGGTGTTGATCAGTCCGCTGGCCAGGCCGGACTCCTCTTCCGGGACCCCGGAGACGGCGGCGATCGTCGTCGTCACGAAGGCGAAGCCGAGCCCGGCGGCAGCCAGCAGCGAGGGCCCGAGGATGTCGGTGGCGAAGCCGCCGCCGACCGAGACCCGGCTGAACCAGGTCAGCCCGGCGACGATGAAGAGCAGGCCGATGGCGAGCACCGGCTTATAGCCGAGCTTCGTGACCAGCTGGGAGGCGATCGCGGCGGAGAAGATGATCGTCAGCGCCAGCGGCAGGTAGGAGAGGCCGGCATGGATGGCGCTGTAGCCGAGCACCTGCTGCATATATAGGGAGATGAAGAAGAACATCGAGAACAGCGAGGCGCCGACAAGCAGCCCGACCACGTTGGCCCCGGTCAGGGTGCGGATGCGGAAGATCGAGAACGGCACCAGCGGCTTGCGCGCCCGCAGCTCGATCGCGACGAAGGCGGCGAGCAGGGCCGCCGAGGCCGCCAGCAGCCCGATCGTCTTGCTCGACCCCCAGCCGGCGTCGTTCGCGTCGACCACCGCGTAGACCAGGATCGAGAGGGCGGCGGTGACGGTGACCGCACCGGCGACGTCGAAGGCACGCGCCTCGCCGCTCGCACGGCTTTCGGCGATCAGCCGCGGGGTCAGTGCCAGGGCGACGAGGCTGACCGGCACGTTCACCCAGAGCACCCACTCCCAGCCGAGGCCGTCGGTGAGGACGCCGCCGAGCAGGACGCCGGCGGCGCCGCCGGAGCCGGCGACCGCGCCCCAGACCCCGAGCGCTTTGTTGCGCTCGGCGCCGTCCTTGAAGATCGTCGTGACGATCGAGAGCGCGGCCGGGGAGATGATCGCGGCGCCGAGGCCCTGAGCGGCGCGGGCGGCGATCAGCTGCCCCTCGCTGGCGGCGAAGCCGGCCGCCAGCGAGGCGACCGCGACCAGCGCCAGCCCGGCCATGAAGACCCGCCGCCGCCCCAGCAGGTCGGCGGTGCGGCCGCCGAGCAGGAGGAAGCCGCCGAAGGTCAGTACGTAGGCGTTGACGACCCAGGGCAAGTTCTCCTGGGAGAAGTCGAGGGCGTCGCCGATCGAGGGCAGGGCGACGTTGACGATCGAGGCATCGAGGACGACGACGAACTGCGCTGCGCTGAGCAGGACCAGGGCCAGCCAGCGCTTCTCCTGGAAGTCGTTCTCGCCACTCATGGCTTAGCTGGAGAGTCAATCAAACCGGCACCCTCGGCTCGGCTCATGCGCGGGTTCCCGAATACGCCCCTAGGGCTCGATCAGGCCGCGGCGGATCGCGTAGCGGACCAGCTCGACGCGGTCGCGCATCCCCAGCTTGCGCATCGCGTTGGCGCGATGGTTCTCGACGGTCTTCTCGGAGAGGTGCAGTAGCTCGGCGATCTGCTTCGTCGTGTGCGCCTCGGCGACCAGCTTGACGATCTCCTCCTCGCGCGGGGTCAGCTCCTCCTCGCCGCTGGAGCCGCGCTCGAGCACGTCCTTGATCAGCGTCCGCTGCGCCGCCGGGGTGAGGAAGGGCTCGCCGCGCTCGACCGCCCGGATCGCCGCCAGCAGGTCGGTGTCGGCCTGGGCCTTGAGCACGTAGCCGGAGGCCCCCGCCTTCAGCGCCTCGAACAGGTAGCGCTCGTCGTCGTGCATGGAGAGGATCAGGACCGAGACCTCCGGTGCCTGGCGCTTGATCTCCCGGGTCGCCTGCAAGCCCGTCAATTTCGGCATTTTCACGTCGAGGATCGCCAGGTCGGGCCGCTCGCGCACCGCCATCTCGCGGGCCTCGGCACCGTCGGCCGCCTCTGCCACCACCTCGATATCGGGCTGTCGCTCCAGCAGCAGCCGCAGCCCGGAGCGGACGATCCCATGGTCGTCCGCGATCAGCACTCTCATCGGGACGATTCTCCCGGGACCGTCAGCCGCACCGTGGTGCCGCGGCCGGGGCGCGACTCGATCGTCAGCTCGCCGCCGATCAGCAGCGCCCGCTCGCGCATGCCGGCGATCCCGAGGCCGCCCTCGGACTCGTCGAAGGCGAAGCCGCGGCCATCGTCGGCGACCGCCAGCTCGACGCCACCGCTCTCCAGCCGGCGTAGGCGCACCGCGACGCTGCCGGCGCCGCTGTGGCGGGCAGCGTTGGAGAGCGCCTCCTGGGCGACCCGGTAGACGACCAGCTGGGCGTCGTCGCCGAGATCGGAGAAGTCGCCTTCGGCGTCGAACTCGGCCGCGATCTCCCCGTGCCCGAGCTGCTCCACCTGGCCCGCCGTAGCCGCCACCAGGCCGAGGTCGTCGAGCGCGGTCGGCCGCAGCTGGCGGGCGAGGGAAAGCAGCTCTCGCATCGCCTGATTGGCGAGCGCCTTGGTCTCCGACAGCGCCGCCTCCAGCTCCGGCGGGGCCGCCTCGCGGGCGGCCTCGAGCCGCAGCAGCAGCCCGGTCAGCGACTGATTCACCTCGTCGTGGAGGTCGCGGGCCACCCGGGTTCGCTCCTGCTCCTGCGCCTGCAGCGCTGCCGACCCGGCCCGTCGCCGCTCGGCTTCGAGCCGGCGCATCATCCGCAGGAAGGAAAGCTCGATGCGCTCCACCTCCTCGGTCTCCCCGACGCCGTCGATTGAGGCCGGCAGCAGTGGCCCGGGACGGCTGAGGTCGACTTTCTCCATCTCCTCGATCAACCGCTCCAGCGGCCCGAAGCGACGCCTGAGGCGAAGCAGGCTGGTCGCGAGCGCCGCCACCGCCACCGCTAGAACGACGATCAGCGCCAAGGTCATCGACCAAGCCTAGAAGCACGTAGGGGATGCCTTGGCCCGAATAGGGGCTACCACCTATGGTCAGCAGTCCCCGGCGCCGCAATACTTGCCTGGCAAAACGAACTTAGGAGCAGTGACTCGATGAAGACCACCAAGCAGTCCACTTTCGGCGCCACCCTGCGCACGACGATCCTGCTGGCTTCCCTGTCGGGGCTGCTGGTCGTAATCGGCGCTCTGATCGGTGGGCCCAGCACCGCCGGCCTCTTCCTCGGGATCGCTCTGTTGATCAACCTCGGCTCCTACTTCTTCAGCGACAAACTGGCGCTGAAAATGAGCCGCGCGCAGCCGATCGAGGAGTCCGAGGCGCCGCGGCTCTACCAGATAGTCCGCGAACTGACGACCCGCGCGGACCTGCCGATGCCACGCCTCTACATGATCCCCCAGGATCAGCCAAACGCCTTCGCGACCGGTCGCAACCCCAAGCACTCGGCCGTCGCGGTCACCCGCGGCATCACCAAACTTCTCTCCGAGGACGAGCTGCGCGGCGTGCTCGCGCACGAGCTCGCGCACGTCCGCAACCGCGACATCCTGATCCAGTCGGTCGCCTCGGCGATCGGCGCCGCGATCACCTACCTCGCCTACATGTTCATGTGGTTTGGCAACGACGACAACTCGCCACTCAGCCTGGTCGCCTCGCTGGCGATGGTCCTGCTGGCGCCGATCGCGGCCAGCATCATCCAGCTCTCGATCTCGCGCCAGCGCGAGTACGCGGCCGACGCCGGCGGCGCCGAAATCTGTGGCAACCCGGAGTCCCTGGCCAGCGCGTTGCTGCGCCTGGAGCAGGGAGCACAGGCGATACCGATGAAAGTCAACCAGGCGGCCGAGCCCCTCTACATCGTCAAGCCCTTCTCGGGCAAGGGCATCGCCGGTCTCTTCTCGACCCACCCTCCGATCGAGGAGCGGGTCAAGCGGCTGCGTCAGATGCGCCCCAGCTTCAGCTAGCCGCACTCGGGTGGGTCGCTATACTTTTTGAAGTAAAGCTGATCCGGATTTAGGAGATTTGGCAATTGGCAACCCCTGCTGGCATCCAGACGATCGAGGAGATCGAACCGTTCGAGGCGGCCGAGGAGATCGAGGCCGGCAACGTCGTCTTGGTCGACACTCGCGAGCCGCACGAGTACCAGGAGGCCCACCTGGAGAACGGCAAGCTGGTTCCGCCGGGGCTGCTCGGCGACGAGATCGCAGAGGCCGCCCCGGACAAATCGGCGCGGACGATCCTCTACTGCCGCTCCGGCAATCGTTCGGCGATCGCCGCGGCGCAGCTGCAGGCGCTCGGCTACGACAACGTCGCCTCGATGGCCGGTGGAATCCTCGCCTGGCAGGAGCAGGGGCTGCCGGTCGTAGCCGCCAGCGGCATGACCGCGGAGCAGCGTGACCGCTACTCGCGCCACACCCTGTTGCCCGAGGTCGGGGTCGACGGCCAGCTGAAGCTGCTCAACGCCAAGGTCCTGTTGCTGGGGGCCGGTGGGCTCGGCGCGCCGACGGCGCTCTACCTCGCCGCCGCCGGGATCGGCACCTTGGGCCTGGTCGACGACGACGTCGTCGACGCCTCCAATCTGCAGCGCCAGGTGATCCACAACACCGAACGGATTGGGATGGCGAAGACCGAGTCGGCCAAGGTCTTCATCGAGGCCCTCAACCCCGATGTCAATGTCGTCGAGCATCGGATGCGCCTCAATGCCGAGAACATCCTCGACGTGATCGGGGACTACGACATCGTCGTCGACGGCGCCGACAACTTCCCGACCCGCTACCTGCTCAACGACGCCTCGGTGCGCCTGCGCAAGCCGGTCGTCTCCGCCTCGATCCTCAGCTTCGACGGTCAGATCTCGACCTTCGTCCCTTACGAGGGCCCCTGCTACCGGTGCTTGTACCCGACTCCGCCGCCGGCCGAGCTTGCCCCGAGCTGCTCCGCCAACGGCGTCCTCGGTGTGATGGCCGGGACGATGGGAACCCTGCAGGCGAACGAGGTGATCAAGCTCGTCCTCGGCGTCGGCGACCCGCTCGTCGGCCGTCTGCTCCTCTACGAGGCGCTGGGGACCCGCTTCACCGAGCTCAAAGTCCGCCGTGACCCCGAGTGCCCGATCTGTGGCGAGAACGCAGCCGAGATCCCCGAGTCGGAGATGGGTCAGTTCCCCGATTACGACCTCTTCTGCGCTGGCTAATCGCGGACGCTTCAACTGTCGCCCTGCAATAGGATCGCGATATGGCGACCGTGAGGATCCCACCCGTGCTGCGGCCGAAGACCGGCGGGCAACCCGAAGTCGAGGCCGCGGGTGAGACCGTCGGCGAGGTGCTGCGTGCGCTCACCACCGAGCACCCCGACACCAAGGCGCAGCTTTTCGGCGAGGACGGCGACCTCAACCGCTACGTCAACGTCTACCTCAACGACGAGGACGTGCGGGTGCTCAACGGGCTCGACACCGCGGTAAAAGACGGCGACACGGTCGTCATCCTGCCGGCCATGGCCGGCGGCAGCCACTAGCGCTCGAGCACCAGGCCGAGGAAGCGCTTGGTGCGCTCCTCCCGTGGGTTGTCGAGGACGTCGGCGGGCTTTCCCTGCTCGACGATCACCCCGTCGTCCATGAAGACGACCTGATCGCCGACCTCGCGGGCGAAGCCCAGCTCGTGGGTGACGACGATCATCGTCATCCCTTCGTTGGCCAGCTCCCGCATCGCGTCGAGCACCTCCTTCACCAGCTCCGGGTCCAGCGCGCTGGTGACCTCGTCGAAGAGCATCACGTGTGGGTCCATGGCCAGCGCCCGGGCGATCGCCACCCGCTGCTGCTGGCCGCCGGAGAGGCGATCCGGGTACTCGTCGAGCTTGTCCGCCAACCCGACCCTTTCCAGCAGCGCCGTTCCTTTGGCGCGCGCCTCCTTAGGCGGCCGCTTGAGCACCCTTTCCGGCGCCAGGCTGACGTTCTCGAGCGCCGTCTTCTGGGGGAAGAGATTGAACTGCTGGAAGACGATCCCCACCCGCTGACGGACGAAGTCGAGCTCCCAGCCGGCCTCTCCGGCCGCCGAGCCCGGCCCCTTGCAGATGTCGTGGCCTTCGACGAAGATCTCGCCCTGCTCGGGAGGCTCGAGCAGGTTGACGCAGCGCAGCAAGGTGCTCTTGCCGGAGCCGCTGGGGCCGAGCACGCAGACGACTTCGCCGCGTTTGACCTCGAGGTTGATGCCGCGCAGCACCTCGAGCTTGCCGAAGCGCTTGTGGATGTTCTCCAGCCGCAGCATCGCGCCGCCGGAGAGGGCGGTGCTCTCCATCAGAGCGCCTCCACCCGTGGCGCCCCGCGGGTAAAGCGGCTCTGTTCGCGGGAGATCAGCTTGTCGACGAGGCGGGCGAGCGGCAGGGTGACGATCAGGAACATGATTGCGCCAAGGGTCAGAGCCGAGCTGTTGAACGCCTCGCCCTGGATGTCTCTGCCTACGTGGGCGACCTCGTTGAGCGCGATCACGCCGACCAGGGTCGTGTCCTTCATCAGCGCGATGAAGTCGTTGAGCAGCGGGGCGAACACTTTGCGCACCGCCTGCGGCACGATCACGTTGCGCATCGCCTGGCCGTGGCTCATCCCGAGCGAGCGCGCGGCCTCCATCTGCCCGCCGGGGACCGCTTCGATTCCGGCGCGATAGACCTCGGCCATGTAGGCGCCGTAGGTGATCGTCAGCGCCATCACCCCGTACCAGAAGGTGTCGGGTTTGCCGAGCCAGTGCGGGATGGTGATCGCGTCCGGCAGGGGCAGAAAGGCGAGGCTGCCGGAGATCAGCAGGATGATCATCAGCAGCGGGATGCCGCGAAAGACGTCGATGTAGGCGACCGTTAAGAAGCGCACCGGGAGGAATGGCTTCCCCGGCACTTGACGGAGCAGCGAAAGGATCAGGCCCCACAGCAGGGCCAGCGTGCCGGCTATGAGCGAGAGTTCGAGCGTGAGCACGAACCCGTCGAGGACCTGATCGAAATGTTTCGACATTTCGGAGAGGTCGAAGTACTGACTGATGATCTCGTTCATCCCGTCCTCCTGGTTTGGGTCCCCCGGCTACACCGCCTCAAATGAAAGGAGCGCCATCCCTGGCGCCCCTTTCCAGCCGTGCTGCCGGTTTCTACCGACGAGCTTGGCTCAGGTCGCTTCGTGGGTCGCGGTGAAGACTTCCTGTGGTGGGGCCTTGCCGAACCATTTTTTGTAGATCGCCGTGTATTCCCCCGCGTCGAGGACTTCTTTCAGCCCCTCGTTGAGTTCGTCTAACAGTTCTTCGTCGCCTTGTTTGACCACGAATCCATACTGTTCTTCGGTTTCGATTCCACCCGATATTTCGATGCTGCTGTCCTGTTCGACGGCTTTTTCGGCGACCGGCCGGTCGATCACGACGGCGTCGATCGTGCCTGCCTTGAGGGCCGGGATCGTGTCGGGGCCCTGGGGGTAGGTCCGGAGTTCTTTGGTGTCGATTTCTTCGTCGACGTATTCCTCGCCGGTCGTGCCCTGCTGCACGCCGACGGTTTTCCCGTCGAGGTCTTCGGCGGAGTCGATGCCGGTGGTGCCTTGCGCGACCACGATCGACTGCGCTGACGGCAGGTAGTAGGGGTTGGTGAAGTCGACCGATTCCTCGCGTTCTTTGGTGATCGTCGTCGCCGACGCGACCGCTTCGAACTTGCCTTGGGCCAGGTCGCGGAAAATCGTGTCGAACGAGGTGTCCTGGAATTCGACTTCGCGACCGATCTTGTCGGCAATGGCTTCCATCAATTCGATGTCGAAGCCCTTGAACTCGTTTTTGCTTTTGCCGAATTCCTCGAACGGCGGATAGGGGACGTCGGAGCCGACCGTGAGCTTGTCGCCGCTCCCGCTGGTGCTGTCGTCGCTGTCGCCGCAGCCGGCCGCGAATGCGGCGATGGCGAACACCGCGAGGGCTGCAAGAAAAGTGGACAGCCGGGACTTGCTCTTCAAGGTTGCCTCCGATCGGGAATTGCCGGAATCAAGCGAAAGTAACCCCTTTCATCTACCCGGCGCAAGGGGTTCCCATGCGCCAATGCTCCCTGGCTATACTTTTTGAAGTAACGGGAGACGACGATGCTTCGCGACGAGCTACTCAACCGACCTTGCGGGGGCCGCTTCGGCAATATCGTCGAGTCGATCGGCAATACGCCGCTGGTCGAGCTGCCGCGCCTTTCGCCCAAGCCCGAGGTCCGCATCTACGCCAAGCTCGAGGGCCACAACCCGACCGGCTCGGTCAAGGATCGCGTCGCCAAGTCGATGATCGAGGCGGCTGAGGCCGAGGGCGCGATCGAACCCGGCCAGACGATCCTCGAGCCGACCTCCGGCAACACCGGCATCGCCCTGGCGATGATCTGCCGGCGCAAGGGCTACCCGCTGAAGGTGGTGATGCCCGACAACGTCACCGAGGAGCGCACCCAGCTGCTCTCGATGTACGGGGCGGAGATCGTCTACTCGGAGGGCGCCAAGGGCTCCAACGGCGCTGTCGAGGTGGCCCTGGAGCTGGCCCAGGACCCGAGCTTCTACATGCCCTACCAGTACGGCAACGAGGCCAACCCGCTGGCCCACTACAACGGCACCGCGGTGGAGATCCTCGACGAGCTCGACGAGGTGGCCGCCTTCGTCGGCGGCCTCGGCACCGGTGGCACCCTGATGGGCAACGGCCGGCGCCTCAAGGAGGCCAATCCCGAGACCCTGATCGTCGCTGCCGAGCCGATGCAGGGGGAGGAGGTCCAGGGCCTGCGCTCCCTCGACGACGGCTTCATCCCGCCGATCATCGACCTCTCGATCCTCGACCGCAAGATCATGGTCTCCAACCGCGACGCGATCGTCTGGACCAAGCGCCTGCTCGACGAGGAGGGCGTATTCGCCGGCGTCTCTTCCGGCGCCATCGCCGCCATCGCCGTCCGCATCGCCGGTGAGCTGGAGGGCGGCAACGTCGTCTTCCTGATCCCCGACGACGGCTGGAAGTACCTCTCCTCCGGTGTCTACACGAAGCCGATCGAGGAGATCGAAAACCTGGACTCCACCGTCTGGTGGTAGGTCCCAGCCTCGCCCCGTGGATGCGCATCTCCCGCAGCCTTGTCGACGAGATGGTCGCCCACGCGCACGAGGACTTGCCCAACGAGTGCTGCGGGATGGTCGGCGGCCGCGACGGCGAGGCGACCGAGGTGATCCGGGTCGCCAACGCGGCGGCGACCCCGCTGCGATACGAGATGGACCCGCAGGGGCAGTACAACGCCCTCAAGTCGATCGAAGACGGC
>Ga0193706_1000996_pt1 | contig 13747 bp, 12 predicted proteins | sample U3c1metaG_FD_160130 | JGI IMG/M metagenome (GOLD analysis project Ga0193706, IMG submission 160130) | Soil microbial communities from a riparian zone of the East river system, Colorado, United States - U3c1 | ecosystem: Environmental > Terrestrial > Soil > Riparian zone | place: USA: East River... | reverse complement strand
TGTCGACCACCGTCGAGGGCAGGCCCGGCAGAGTGCCCGCGTCGAGCGCCAGGTCAGAGCCCTCGACGATCGCCGCCGGCACCTCGTCGAGGCTGGCCGGGGCGAACTTGCCGCTGACGTTGGCCGAGGTCTGGAAGACGGGGCACATGGCGCCGGCCAGCGGGCCGGAGATGAGGCGGATGCCGAGCCGCTCGAGGTCGGCGCGACAGGCCAGCGGGTAGCGGTGGCCGCGGTTGGCGACGATCAGCGTCACCGGGCCGGGCAGCAGGGCGCTGACCGCGGCGGCGGTACGGGGGCGCAGTTCGGCGACCAGCTCCCGCATCGCCAGCGGCGAGAAGTACATGACCGCCGAGGGTTTGCCGTCGTCGCGGCCCTTGAGCTGGTGGATGCGCCTGATCGCGTCCGCGTCGAGGGGATCGCAGGCGAGTCCGTAGAGGCCGTCGGAGGGGAAGACGGCGATGCCGCCGGCGGCGATGCACCTCTCGAAGGCGGCCCGCGCGATCGCGGCTGCCCCGGCTTCGACTTTGACGATCTCGGTGTCGGCGTTCATCGTTCCCCGATCACGACCCGCTCGATGCCGGCCAGGTCACGGCGGCTGCGGGTACGGGCGAAGCCGGCCTCGCGCAGCAGCGCCGCGACGGCATCCGCCTGGCCCTCCCCCACCTCCAGGGCAAGCGCGGCAGAGGTTTGTGTCCCTATACGACCCAAAGGACTGCCGCGCTCGTCGAGCAGGGCGCGGTAGGCATCGAGGCCGTCGGGGCCGGCGAGCAGCGCCTCGCGCGGCTCCCACTCAGTCACCTCCGGCTGCAGCGAACCCCAGTCGCGCTGGGCGACATAAGGCAGGTTGGCGAGCACGAGGTCGAACTCCTCTCCCTCGGGAACGGAGCCGGGGAGGAAGCGGACGCGGTCGGCGAGGCCGAGTCGCTCGGCGTTGGCTGCGGCCGCCTCCAGCGCCCTGGCGGAGGTGTCGGTCGCGGTCACCGCACAGCCGGGCAGCTCCGCGGCGACGGCAAGGGCGATCGCCCCGGAGCCGGTGCCGACGTCGAGCAGCGTCGCCGGCGCCCGCTCGAGCGCGATCTCGACCAGCAGCTCGGTCTCCGGCCGCGGGATCAGCACCCGCCGGTCGACGGCGATATCCAGATGGCGAAAGCCCTTGCGCCCGACGATGTAGGCGACCGGCTCGCGGCGCAGCCGCCGCCGCACCATCTCGCCGAACAGCCGCGCCGCCGCCGGCGCCACCTCGGCCTCGGGGCTCGCCACCAGCATCGCGCGGTCCCTTCCGGTGGCCTCGGCCAGCATCACTTCGGCGTCGAGGCGGGGATCTTCCACCCCGACCGCACGCAGACCATCAGTGGCGGCACTCAAAGCATCTTTCACGCTGCTGGCGGGCACATCAGCCTACGGCGGCAGCCTGCAGCCGTTGGCGCTTCTCCTCGGCCGCCAAAGCGTCGGTGAACTCGCCGAGGTCGCCGCCGAGCACCCCTTCGAGGTTGTGCGAGGTCAGCTTGATCCGGTGGTCGGTGACCCGGCCCTGGGGGAAGTTGTAGGTGCGGACCTTCTCGGAGCGCTGGCCGCTGCCGACCTGGGCCTTGCGCTCGGAGGCGATCTTCGCCTGCTGTTCGGCCAGCTCGCGCTCGTACAGCCGCGCCCGCAGCACCCGCATCGCCCGGTCCTTGTTCTGGAGCTGGGACTTCTCGTCCTGCATCGAGACGACGATCCCGGTCGGTTTGTGGGTGATCCGCACCGCCGAGTCAGTCGTGTTGACCGACTGCCCGCCCGGCCCGGAGGAGCGGTAGACGTCGATCTGGAGGTCGTTCTGGTCGACCTCGACCTCGACCTCCTCGGCCTCCGGCAGCACCGCGATCGTCGCCGTCGAGGTGTGGATGCGGCCCTGGGACTCCGTCTCCGGCACCCGCTGCACGCGGTGGGTGCCGCCCTCGAACTTGAACACCGAGTAGGCGCCGTCGCCCTTGACCGCGAAGGTGACGTCCTTGAAGCCGCCCATCTCGGAGACCGACTGCGAGAGCACCTCGGTCGAGAAGCCGCGCTCCTCGGCGTAGCGGGTCAGCATCTTGTAGAGGTCGCCCGCGAACAGCGCCGCCTCGTCCCCGCCGGTGCCGCCGCGAATCTCGACGATCACGTTCTTGTCGTCGTTGGGGTCACGCTCGACCATCGCCAGCCGGATCCCCTCTTCCAGCTCTTCGAGCCGCGCCGGCGTCTCCTCGACGACCTTGCGCATTTCCTCGTCCTCGCCCTCCTCCAGCAGCTCCCGCGCGCCTTCCAGGTCGTCCTTCAGCGTCGCCCACTCGACCGCCAGCTGACGGGCGGGCTGCAGGTCCCGGTACTCGCGCCCGACTTCGGCGTAGCGCTCGCGATCGGCGATCACGGCGGGGTCCGACATCTGCCCCTCGAGGTCGGCGAACCGCGCCTGAATCTGCTCAACCAGCTGCTCGATCACCCAAACAACCCTAGACGGCGAAAACCAAGCAGGTCGGGGGATGCAGGGAGGCCGGCAAGGGGAGCGCACTCCAGTGCGTGACCCGCAGTCGGGCGACCGAAGACCCCGAGATGCGCCGGTTTGCAGCCGTCTAGGCGACGATCTCGATGTGTCCCTGCTTGGCGGCCTCCTCGGGGTTCTCCCGAGCGAGGACCGCGTTCAAGGAGGCGATCGCCACTGCCAGCTGCTCTTCGTCGGGCTCGCGCGTGGTCAGGTTCTGCAGCATCAGTCCCGGCCACATCACCCCCCGCACCCAGCGTTTGCGGCGGTTCTTGCCGGCCCACTTGATCACCTCGTAGGAGAGGCCGGCGATCAGCGGGATGCCGAGGATCCGCGACGCCACCAGCCAGTACCAGGCCGGCAGGCCGATCGGGGCGAAGACGAAGATCGCGAGAACCATCACGATCAGCAGGAAGCTGGTTCCGCAGCGGGGGTGCAGTCGCGAGTAGAGCTTGGCCCGCGAGGGGACCAGCTCGTCTTCGGCCTCGTAACAGGAGATCGTCTTGTGCTCGGCGCCGTGGTACTCGAAGACGCGCCGCAGGTCGGGCATTTTGCTGATCGCGAGGATGTAGCCGATGAAGATCCCGGTGCGCAGGATCCCCTCGATCAGCCAGAAGAGCAAGGGCGAGCCGAGCTGGTCCTTGATCAGGCTGGTCAGGCCCACCGGCACGACGAAGAAGAGGCCGACCGAGAGCAGCAGCGAGAAGACGATCGTCAGGCCCCAGATCCAGCCGCCGATCTCCTCTTTCTCCCCCTCTTCGTCCTCCTCCATCTGCGCGTTGGCGGAGATCGCCAGGGCTTTGAAGCCGATCTTCATCGACTCGCCGAGGGCGACGACGCCGCGAATGATCGGCAGGCGCCAGATCCGGTGCCGCTGAGCCCAGGGAACGAGCGGCTCGGACTCGATTTCGATCTGCCCCTCGGGCGTGCGCACCGCGACCGCCCAGACCGAGACGCCGCGCATCATCACGCCCTCCAGCACCGCCTGGCCGCCGACCGGTGCATCGCGTTTGGCGACCAGAGCGCCATCGGGCATGCGCAGCGGGTCCCCTCCGTTCTTCGAGGAGGAGGCAGGGGATGCCTGTGCCGAGCCCACCGGCGGGCTCACGGGTTACTTCCCGGCCCGGTGCTTGGCGGCGCGGCGCTGGAAGCGCTCGACGCGGCCACCGGTGTCAACCAGCTTCTGCTTGCCGGTGTAGAACGGGTGGCACTCGGAGCAGAGCTCGACATGCAGGTCGTCCTTGGTCGACCGCGTGTAGAACTGGTTGCCGCACGAGCAATGCACGTTGGCAAGCGTGTACTCGGGGTGAATTCCTGCCTTCATGTCGATCATTCTAGAGCAGTCGGCTCGCGGTGTAGGAGTCGGCCCCCGCTGCCGATACATCCATGTGCACGACGACGTCCCGATCGGGGAGCCCCGCGGCACCCGCGCGCTGCGCACCGCCACTGGCTTCGTGCTGTTCGGCGGCGCCCTTCTCGTCACCCTCTACGACTGGCTCGGCCTGGGCGGCGCCGGCCTCGATTCGGCCGTCAATGGACCTCTGTACGACGCCGTCGTGGTCAGCGCCGGCCTCGCCCTGCTGGTCAAAGCGCGCGGCGCCGGGACCGAGCGGTGGGCCTGGCTGGCCCTTGCGGCGGCCGTCCTCTGCTGGGGCGCCTCGGAGATCTACTGGACCGCGATCCTCGTCGACGACCCCTCGCCCCCCTACCCCTCGCCGGCGGACGTCGGCTACCTGGCCTTCTACCCGCTGGCGGCAGCCGGCGTGCTGCTGCTGGTCCGCGCCCGAGCTCGGGAGCTGGACTGGCGCCTCTGGATGGACGGGCTGATCGCCGCGCTCGGCACCGCGGCCCTGGGGGCGGCGCTCGTCTTCGAGTTCGTCGCCGATCGGACCAGCGGCAGCGCGGTTCAGGTCGCGACCACCCTCGCCTATCCGATCGGCGACATCCTCGTGCTCGCGCTCGTGGTCGGCGTCATCGCCCTGACCCGCTGGCGGCCGGGACGAACCTGGTCGCTGCTGCTGGTCGGCCTCGCGGCGCTGGTCGTCGCCGACGTCGCCTACACCCTGCAGACCGACGCCAGCCTGCCCGGTGGGAACTGGATCGAACCGATCTACCTGTTCGCCGCCGTCTGCATCGGCGCCGAGGCCTGGCAGACCCGGGCCGACACGATCCAGCCGATGGCCCGCTTCGACGGCTGGCGGGAGCTGATGGTCCCGGCCCTCTTCGCCAGCGTGATGATCGCCCTCTTCGCGATGCAGTACTTCAGCCGGGCCAGCCTCCTGACGACGGTGCTCTGGGCGGCGACGATGATCGCCGTGGTCGCCCGCCTCGGCCTCAGCGTGCGGGAGAACAAGCGCCTGCTGGAGCAGGTGCGAACGGATCACCTGACCGGACTCGGGAACCAGGGGCGCATGCAGGTCGACCTGGCGGCGCGATGCCTGCACGCCGCGGAGGAGCCGCTGACGCTGCTGCTGTTCGATCTCAACGGCTTCAAGCGCTTCAACGACACCTTCGGACACCCCGCCGGCGACTCGATGCTGGAGCGGTTGGGAGGTCAGCTGCGCGAGGCGGTCGGAGACGACGGCGCCGCCTATCGGATCGGCGGCGACGAGTTCGCGGTCCTGACCGCCGGCGAGGATGGTCGCAACGGTGCGATGGCCAAACGCGCGACCGCGGCGCTGGCGGCGAGCGGGCAGGGCTTCGAGATCGACGCCGCCTGGGGCGCCGTGACGATCCCCGGCGAAGCCGACGCCCCGACCCAGGCCATGCAGCTGGCCGACGTGCGGATGTACGCGCAGAAGGAGTCGCGGCGCCCCGCCCACGACGACGCGCTCGCGATCGAGGGCGGCGAGATCTCGGTGCAGCTACCGGCTGCCCGCGACGGCGAAGCTCTCGAGCACGGTCAGTAGGACGGTCGTCACTTCGGCCCGGCTGGTCGGGTCGTCGGAGCGGGCGACCAGCATCGCCGCCTCGTCGAGCGCCCCCAGCAGCAGGTGCGCCATCGGCTTCACGGGCAGGGGACGGACCTCGCCCGCCTCGATCGCCGCCGCCAGGCTCGCTTCGATCAGGCCGAGGCCGTTGGCGGCACCGATCTCGCGCCAGCGGTCCCAGCCGAGCACCGCGGGCGCGTCGTGCAGGGCGATCTGCCGCAGTTCGGGCTCTGTGCACTCCTCGAGGAAGGCCTCGACCCCGGCCACCATCGCCTCGAGGGGAGAGTGCAGGTCGGAGCCGAGGACGATCCGGGCGACGCGCTCGGTCGACTCCGCCTCCAGCTGCTCGTAGGCGGCGTCGAGCAGCCCCGGCTTGCCGCCGAAGTGGTGATAGAGGGCGCCGCGGGTGACGCCGGCCGCGCGCACGATCTCCTCGGTGCCCACCTCCTCGTAGCCGCGCTCGGTGAAGAGGCGGCGAGCGGCGGCGATCAGGGCCCCCCGGGTCGCCTCGGCTCGCTCCGCCTGAGTACGACGCCCAAAACCGGCCCTCGCCGGTTTTGGTTTTTTATCCGGATTGAGATTTACATTCATACTGCACGTATGTATAATATCATCAACAACGACTGATACCGACAGCGACCCACACCAAGCGGTGTGCGCCATGTGCCGAGCGTCAGCGCGGCACTGACCAGGAGGCCCATGATGACCGCCGCAAGTCAGCGCAAAGAGATCGACCTGCCCGCCGGCAGGATCCGCTACCGCGAGGCGGGCGCCGGCAAACCGGTGATCTTCGTCCACGGCTACCTCGTCGACGGCCGTCTCTGGGACGGCGTCGTCGACCGCCTTTCCGACCGCTACCGCTGCATCGCCCCGGACTGGCCGATCGGCGCCCAGCAGATCGCGATGAAGCCCGACGCGGACCTCTCCCCTCCCGGCGTCGCCGCGACGATCGCCGCCCTGCTCGAGGCGCTCGACCTCGAGGACGTGACGATCGTCGGCAACGACTCCGGTGGGGCCATGTCGCAGGTCCTGGTCACCCGCCACCCCGAGCGCGTCAGCCGGCTCGTGCTGACCAACTGCGACACCCATGAGAACTTCCCGCCCGGCATGTTCAAGGCGATGGTCCCACTCGCCAAGCTGCCCGGGGGGATGACGGCGCTGGCGCTCCCTTTCCGGGTCGGCGCGATCGCGCGGGCCGCCTTCAAGCCCTTCGCCCGCACGCCGATCCCCGCCCAGCTGATCTCTTCCTGGATGGAGCCGGCGATGCGCGATCGCGGCGTCCGCCACGACCTCCAGAAGGTGACCGTCGGCATGAACAAGCGCTACACGCTGGAGGCAGCCGCAAAGCTGCGTGGCTCGCAACTGCCGATCCTGCTCACCTGGGCTCCGGGCGACAAGTTCTTCCCGATCTCCTACGCGGAACGGCTCGCCTCCGAAGCCGGCAACGCCCGCATCGTCGAGATTCCCGACTCCAGCACGTTCGTCTCCCTGGACCAGCCGCAGCGCCTGGCTGACGAGATCGCCGGGTTCGTCGCGGCGGCCTAAAGCGAACAGACGTTCCCAGATTTCCGCAAAGTGCAGATTTTTCGTCCGACCGGGGGGTGAATCTTCCCCAACCCCTCTACAGGACGGAGAGCTAGTGGCCAAGCAGATCTTTGACCAGGCTCGACCCAGAAGCACCATGGCGCAGCAACTCGACGAAGCCTTTGCCGGCTGCGACCAGTGGACCCTCGCGCCGCCGTCTCAGCGGCGCAGCAGCATCGACTTCAGCCCCCGCGCCTCGAGCTCCTCGAGGATGATCGGCAGGGCGGCGGCGGTGCGGACCCAGGAGCCCGGCGCGCTGTAGTAGTCGGCGTCGTGCAGAAGCAGGATGTCGCCGTCCCGGACGGTCGCGGTTGCCTTGCGCGCGATCGAGGCGGGCGTGGCACGACGCGTCCAGTCCCGCCCCCACTGCGACCACAGCACCGGCCGCCAGCCGCGGCTGCGCACCGCGCGTAGGCCGACGGCGCTGAAGATCCCGTAGGGAGGCCGGTAGTCGGCGACCGCCTGGCCGCTCGCCTCCTCGATCGCCGCCTTGGCCCGATCGGCGTCCTCGAGCAGCTGACGGGCGCCGAGCCGCAGCTGGTTGCGGTGACGGTGGCAGTGCAGCTCGACCCGGTGGCCGGCGGCGACGATCTCGGCCACCAGAGAGGACCGTTGGACGACCTGCTCGCCGGCCAGGAAGAAGGTCGCCGCGGCGCCCGCCTCGCGCAGCGTCTCCAGGACCGCCGGCGTGCCCTGCGGGTGCGGCCCGTCGTCGAAGGTGATCGCGACACCCGGCTCACCCTCCTGGCGCAGCACGACCGGGAGCATGTTGCCGATTGCCGGCAGCACCGGCGCCAGCGCCGGGCCCGCGTAGGCGACGGCGGTCGCGGCGACGCCCGCCCCCGCCACCGCTCCGATCAAGGGGTGGAGTTGGCCGCCGCGCGGTGGGCGACCGGAGAGACCGGCACGACCTGCTGGGCCTTGGAGACGACCGGGGTGTCGTTGTCCTTGCCGATGTGGATGCGGCTGGTGACCGGCTTGGCGACCTTCAGCGGGCTCTCACGCTGGACCAGCGCGAGCACCAGCACGACCGCGACGGCGGCCATCGCGACGGCAGCGACGACCCGCTCGGTGCGCAGGCGCCAGACCGGCTGCGGTCGCACCCGCGGCCGCACCGAGAGGGCGCGGGAGGCGATCGAGGGCAGCGAGGCAAAGGAGGAATCGGGCGACTGGCGCTCCCGGGTGACGTGGCGCAGGACCGACTCCAGCTCGTGGTCGTTGCGGGCGACCTCGGCCAGGCCGAAACGCTCGAAGGCGGCGTTGTTGGCACGCAGGTGACCGGCCGAGAAGCCGTAGGAAACGACTGGGCAGCCGCGGATATGGGCCTCGAGCACGGTCAGGCCGGCCGTCGCGTGGATCATCGCGTCGGCCGCCGCCATCCAGTCGCTCATCTGCTCGGTGAAGCCGAGGACGCGCACCTGCTCGTTGTCGGCGAAGGTCCGCTCCAGCTTCTCGCGGGCGACCTCGTTGCGGCCGGTGATGCAGACGACCAAGGTGTCGTCGCCGGCGAGGGCCGAACGGATCGCGCCCTCGAGGTCGCCGACGCCCCAACCGCCGCCGGAGACGAGCACGATCCGGGCGTGGGTCGGCACGTCGAGCGCCTGGCGGGCGTCGCGACGGGTACGCGGCATCAGGAAGTCGCTCGAGATCGGCGGGCGCACCCACTCGACGGTGCCGGGACCGACCAGCTTTTCGATCTCCTCGATCGACTCCGGATGGGTGACGTAGTGCAGGTCGACCCCCGGGTGGACCCAGTAGCGCAGCCCCGCCAGGTCGGTGATCGCCGACTGCACGGGGATCTCCAGGCGGCGGTTCTCGCGCAGCATCCCCAGCACCGCGGTGACGCCGGGATAGGTCGAGATGACGGCGTCCGGATCGTGCTCGGCGATCAGCCTCATCAGGCCGCGGCCGCCGATCAGGTAGCCGATGTGGTGGAAGAGCCAGCGAGTCGGCGCGAACTTGGTGATCAGCCAGTACTGGATGTCGAACAGCCACGGCATCCAGCGGAAGGTGACTTTGGAGCCGTTGCGGAGCACGGCGGCGCAGATCTTCCCCATCGCGTCGAGGCCGTTGGCGATCTCCACTTCGGCGCCGGGAACCTCCTCTTCGAGGTCGGCTTTGATGATCCGCGCCGGCAGGTCGTGACCCTCGCCGATGTCGGCGGTCAGCACCAGGACCCGCGGCGGGCGCTGCTCGGCACGGGCGGCGCCGGAGAGCAGCGCGCCGGCGGCGTGTTCGTTGCCGTTCAGCGAGGGCTGTTTGCCGGGGATCGGGTCGGGTGGGCGGGTCGTGCCGCGGACCCACTCGACGTACCTCTTGACCCCCTCGCGGAAGCTGGTGTCGGCTTTCCAGCCGAGCTCCTCGAGCGCCCGCTCGTTGGAGATCGCCTTGCCGGGGAAGTCGCCCGGGCGCGGCGGCGTGTGGACGATCTCGCAGTTGTCGGTGTTTTCCTGGACCCGCTCGGCGATTTCGAGGATCGTCACGACCTCGTCGCCGGAGAGGTTGTAGGTGCGGCCGGCGGCCTCCGGAGCAAGCGCGGCGACGATGCCGTCGGCGAGGTCCTCGACGTAGATGAAGCTGCGGGTCGTGCTGCCGTCGCCGGCGATCGTCAGCGCCTTGCCTTCGAAGGCGAGGTCGGTGAACTTGGCGACGACGCCGGCGGCGCGGGCGCGCGGACCGTAGGGGATGCCGAAGCGCAGGATGGTGCTGTCGAGGTCGTAGAGCTCGGAGTAGCCGGCGCAGTAGGTCTCGCCGGCGAGCTTGGTCGCGGTGTAGATGTGGCGCGGCGCCGGGATCGGCGTTTCCTCGCTGACGTCCTGCTCGACGCAGTCGCTGTAGACCCAGGTGGTCGAGCCGTAGACGACGCGGCCGACCTTGGCGCCGGCGGCCGCCTCCAGCACGTTGAGCGTGCCGCGGGTGTTGACCTCCTCAGCCAGGACCGGGTCGGCGAGGACGTGGCCGACGTCGGCGACGGCGGCGAGATGGATGACGGCGTCGCAGTCGCGCATCGCCAGGTCGAGGTTGGCCGGGTCGGTGATCGAGCCGGTGAAGGTCTCGACCTCGAGCGGCGAGTGGTACGGCGAGGCGCTGAGGTCGAAGATGCGCGGGGTGATGCCGCGGTCGAGCAGGCGATCGACCACGTGGGAGCCGATGAAGCCCCCGCCGCCGGTTACCAGGACCCTCATGCTGCCTCCTCATTGAGTAGGGCCGCCGCGCGGCTCTCGGGGCGGTAATAGAGCGGCACGCACCAATGGTTCTCGGCCACCCAGTCGGTGTTCGGCAGCTCGTCGGAGCGACCCATGATGCGGTGGCAGGGCTGGTCGTAGACGCGCCCGGTGGACTTCTCGATCTCCGCGAAGACGATGTACTTGTAGAAGCCGGAGGTCATCCCATCGGGCAGCTCCAGCCGGGCCGGGTGGACCGGGTCGAGGTGCTCGCGGGCGTACTCGTTCTTCCAGGCGACGATCTCCTCCATCCGCTCCGCCTGGACCAGCGCCAGGGCGGCGGTGAACTCGCTCATCCGGAAGTTGAGGCCGTCGACCTCGTGCTCGAACTTGCCGTAGTTGCGGAACTTGGCGGCGAAGTCGATCAGCTCCTGGTCGGAGGAGACGAGCACGCCGCCCTCGCCGGTGGAGACGGTCTTGGTCGCGTAGAGCGAGTAGACGCCGGCGTCGCCGAAGCCGCCCGGCTTGTCGCCGTTCCAGTCGGCGCCGTGGGCGTGGGCGCAGTCCTCGAGCAGGAAGATCCCTTCGGCGGCACAGTATTCGGCGATCCGCTCGGCGTCGAAGGCGATGTGGCCGCCGACGTGGACGAGGATCGCGGCGCGCGGCTTGTGCCGCTCGGCCTTGACCTCGAAGTCCTCGAAGGACATGCAGAGATCGCTGCGGTTGCAGTCGACGAACTCGATCTCGGCACCGGCGCCGATCGCCGCCAGCGGCGTCGCCATGAAGGTGTTGGAGGGGCAGAGCACGGTCTCGCCCTTGACGCCGGCGAACTCCAGCGCCGCCAGGGCTCCGCCGGCCCAGCTGGAGAGCCCCAGGCTCGGCAGCCCGTTCCACTCCGACCAGCGCTGCTCGAAGGCGGCCAGCTTGGCGCCCTCGGACCATTGCTCGGAATCGAGAACCTCGGTCCAGAGGTCGAACAGCCGGGCGCGGTCACGATGGTCGAACCCGATTGCGAACTTGGTCGCATCGGGCCGGGTTGTCTCTGCGGACCCTACGATGACTCCTTGGTGAGAGTGGCTTGGCGGCGGCTCGGCGGGGGGTTGACTGGTTATTCGCCGAAGGCGGGCGCAAGGCTACCAGCGAAACCGGATCAAATACCCGCACCGTGCCGCGATCAATCACCTGCGTGGGCGGATTCGAGCACGGCACCGACCACCTTCGAGCCGGCCAAAAGCGTGGTGCCGGCGAGGGCCACGGCCATGAAGGCGACCAGAACAGCGCCATCAAGCGGGGTCGTCGACCACTTCTCTTCGAAAATCAGCGGCGCCAATATCACTGGCACCAGCACCTGGACCGCGAACATCCCCGGGGCGACATGGGTCGCGGGGCGATGCTGCAGGGCGCTCATCTCACTCAGCAGCGCCAGCCCCTCCGAGGCCAGCGCGGTAACCAGCCAACCCACCGCGACCAGCAGCGTCCCCGCCGCCAGCTCGTCGGTCAGCAGCTTGCTGGCGATCGCCGTCCAGGCGTAACCGAAGCCGGCGCTGAGGACGACCAGGAAGCCGGCCCCGGCAGCCCGTCCGCGCAAGAGGTAGGGCGCCGCGATCGGGATCGCGACCAGGCCGAGCGCGATCGCGATCGCCACCGTGCCAGCGTGGTCGGTGGTCCGGTCGGGCGCTGCCCAGGCAACCCCCGCAACCCCTGCCACGATCGCCGCCACTGCCAAGAACTCCCGCCTGCCAGGAGCCTCTCCCAGCCTGGTCGCGCCGAGCCAGAGCAGCACGATCAACCCACTGACCAAACAAGGCTGCACCACGGTCAACGGCGCCAGCAACAACGCCACGATCTCCAACGGCCAGCCCAGCAATCCGAGCACCGTTGCCCCCAGCCATTTCCGATTCCGCAGCAGCTTCCCGATCAGCGAAATCCGCAACGAGTGCTCATGCGAAACGTCCCGAGCCTCCAACGCCTGCAAGGCGATGGAGGTGTTGTAGAGGATCGAGGCCCCTACGGCAGCGACTATGCCCAGCGCCAGCACGGCGCGACCCTATAGGGGCCGCCGGGCTGCTCAGCGGCGCCGTCTACCCGACTCTCCGTAGTGCATGACGACTCGCGTGATGCCGTCCGCAGCAAATGCGGCTGGCACAATCGCGCCCAAAGCAATACCCAGTTGCCCGGCACCGAGGGCGCCTAGACCGAGAATGCAGAGCGCCGTCAGAAGCAGGGTTGCCACGAGGACGAGAGCTAGTGCCTTGGTTTCGGTCACAAGGCCATGTTATCCGGCTAGTGCAGACAAAACAACTACAAAGACGCTGGCGATGAATCCGGTCAGACCGCCAACCACGGTCGCCTGCCGAACCTCCCCATCGGAAGCTCCTCTGAGCACCGGAGCCGCATGTGCCAGGAACCCCACGACCGCAATCGTCCCGGCAAAGACGCCCACCGCGGTCCCAAAGTCGGCGGCGATTGAAGCGCTCGGGAGCATCCCCCGAGCCTAGGACGAGGCGGCGCACAGCTGGCGCGGTGATCGCGCCAGCTGTGGAACTTCTCTCCTACGTCTCTTGGTACAGCGGCCCGTCGCCGCCCTCAGGAAGAGTGAGCCGTCCACCCTTCGCCGTAATCGCTCCGCACTGAACGCAATTGGAGGCGGTGACGTGGACGTCTACCTCGGCGGCGCCGCTCTCCAGCTGGTCGTCGGGGATCTCGTAGACCTGGGCCGGGCACATCGAGACCCAGGTCTGGGCGATCTCTTTGGGCACCCGAGTCTGGATGCGGACGTGGTTGGGGGCGTCGTCACGGGTCGCGTTGCCAGAGAGGAAGACCGAGTCGAGCTTGTTGAAGGTCAGCTCGTTGTCGGCCTTGACGTACATGTCACCGGCCTTGCCGATGTCCATCGCGTGCTCGGCGTCGTCCTCCTGGCTCCAGTGACCGCCGGGGAAGTTGCCTTTGGTCATCGTCATCGCCGAGGCGATCGCGCCGCCGAGGAAGAAGCCTTTGGAGAAGGGCTGGCGCATGTTGCGCGACTCGTAGATCTCCTTCTCGATCAGCGAGTTGTGGACCTTCTCGTCGTAGGCCTCGAAGTTGACCGAGTCGATGTCCTTCTTGAGCGTCTCGACGATCGTCTCCGCCGCGTACATGCCGGCGTGCATCGCGTAGTGGACGCCCTTCAGGGTCGGCACGTTGACCATGCTGGCGGCGTCGCCGGCAATCATCATGCCCGGCACCGCGAGCCGCTTCGGCATCGAGAAGTAGCCGCCGGAGGGGATCGTCTTGGCGCCCCAGGCGACCCGCTTGCCGCCGTCGAGCATCTTCTTGATGAAGGGGTGGGTCTTGAGCAGCTGCAGCGCGTCGTGGCAGCTGAAGGTCGCGTCGGTGTAGTCGAGGCCGACGACGAGGCCGATGCAGATCTTGTCCTCGCCCATCGGGTAGATGAAGCTGCCGCCGAACTCGTTGTGGCGGGCCGCCTTGCGCAGCGGCCAGCCCATCGTGTGGATGACCCGGTCGAGCGGCTCCTTGACCTCCCAGACCTCTTTGACCCCGAGCTCCCAGCGCATCGGGTCGGCGCCGTGCAG
>Ga0193706_1000995_pt1 | contig 13753 bp, 12 predicted proteins | sample U3c1metaG_FD_160130 | JGI IMG/M metagenome (GOLD analysis project Ga0193706, IMG submission 160130) | Soil microbial communities from a riparian zone of the East river system, Colorado, United States - U3c1 | ecosystem: Environmental > Terrestrial > Soil > Riparian zone | place: USA: East River... | reverse complement strand
GTAGAGCGGGGACGGTGGACTCGCCGAAGTAGTTGGTTCCCCAGCAAACGACCCGGCCATCGGAGCGCAGCGCGCCGATGAAAGTTCCACCGGCGCTCACGGCCACGTAGGTCACCCCGAGCGGGGGCGTGGGCGGCGTCAGCGAGGGACTGAAGATGGTCGAGCCCCAGACGCCCAAGCTGCCGTCGCTGCGCAGCGCGACCGTGAAGCCGTAGCCCGCGGAGATCGCGGTGTATTGGACGCCCGGCGGAAGCGCTGCCGGTGTGCAGCCGCCGTAGTTGTTGTTGCCCCAGGCCGCTCCCTGACCTTGGAGGTCGATCGCGGGCGTGTGGAAGACTCCGGCGCCGATTGCGCTGAACTGCATGTCGTGCCAGCGCGTGTCGAAGGCGGTCTGACCTCGCCCCACGAAGGCGGATTGCGCGGTGGCAGTTCCGCAGAGCCCTGTGCCAAGAGCCATGCACGCCATTGCCGGGAGCAGCGCCGCGCGCAGGCCGCGCAAAATCGATTGCTGGTTCATCGTCCATCTCCTTCGAGGATCGTTGCCGCTGCCACTCGTGCCCGAGCGACGCCCGGGACGCGCCGGCCGTCAGTTCCACATTAACCAGACGTCGGCGAAGTGGGGAAGCGGGCGGAAAAAATCGTGCTTCAAGGCAGGGTTTCGCTACGCAGGTCTGGGTAGCGAAGCTCGAAGCCCCTCGATCTTGCTGGGAATCGCGCGCGTGATTTCGGCGGAGCTTCTGTTTCTGTCTCAGCGCACGAACCGATCGCCCAGGCCGAAGACCAGCGCGACTCCCGTGACGACGAGGGCCACCCCGAGCAGGCGCACCGCATTCAACGGGATGCGATGACCGGTCAGGCCGTAGCGGTCGAGCACGAGGGCCGTGCCGATCTGGCTCGCCACCGCGAGGACGGTGGTCGTGGTCGCGCCCAGGCGCGGAAAGGCCACGGCGGCGGCGCTGATGATCACCAGACCGCTTAGGCCGCCGGAGTAGTACAGCCACGGCGCGCCCAGGCGCTCGGGACTCGGGGTTGCGCTCATGCGCGAGAAGAAGAGCCAGGTCAGCGAACCCGCGAAGACCAGGCCGGAGTTGATCGAGAGTGTCAGCGGCAAGCCGATGCGGCCGGAGAGCAGGCCGTTTGCCGTGCCTTGCAGGCAGACCGCGATCCCCAGGAGCACCGGCAGGGCATAGAGGTACAGCATCAGCGAGCTCCTTCGATCAGTTCGTGGATCAGGGTGTGCATCACGCGCTGCAGCGTTCGACGGCGATAGGCCGCGCTCGATCGCACGTCGTCGATGGCGCGTGCATCGGCGAGGGCGCTGGCGCGGGTCGCGCGCTCGACCGTCGCTGCGTCGGGTCGCTGGCCTTCGAGCTCGCGCTCGAGCGTCGCGAGCCTGAGGCTCTTGTCCGCGATCGAGCCTGCGCCGGCGCGCACGCCGCGCAGCGTTCCGTGATCGATGCGCAGGACGATCGCGACGACGAGCTTCGAGATCGATTGCGCGGCGCGCGTGCCGACCTTGCGGAAGCCGCGGCGTTCGCCGGGCGTGCGCGCGGGGACGAAAACGGATTCGATCAATTCGTCGGACGCACGAGCCGTGGCGCGATAGCCGGTCCAGAATTCGTCGATCGAAAGCTCGCGCGCACCGCGCAGCGAGACCAGGCGCACACGAGCGTCGAGGGCGAAGAGGACGGGCCCGAGGTCCGAGGCGGGCGAGGCGGTGCCGAGATTGCCGCCGAGCGTCGCTCGATTCTTGATCTGCTCGGCGCCGACCTGGTCGGCCGCGAGGACGAGCAGATCGGCTCGCTCGCGAGCCAGCGCGGAGTCGAGCAGATCGCGACAGGTCGAAAGGGCACCGATGCGCAGGCCGCCCTGCTCGTCTCGCAGGTAGCGCAATTCCTTCACGCGCCACAGATCGATCACGGCGTCGGGTCGCGTGCGGCCGCTCTCGATCTCGACCATCAGATCCGTGCCGCCGGCGAGCAGGCGCGAGTCTGGCGTCACGTCTTGGAGCGCACGCAGGGCTTCTTCGAGCGTGCGCGGGCCGATCACCGTGGGATTCATCGCTTCACCGCCGCGAGCGCCGAAGCGAGGATCTTGGCGTAGCCCGTGCAGCGGCAGAGATTTCCCGCGAGAGCCTTCCTGGCGCTTTCGAGATCAGGAGTCGCGCGGTTGCGCTCGCATGCTTCGAGCCATGCGCGCGTCATCACGATCATCCCGGGCGTGCAGATGCCGCATTGCGCGCCGCCGTGATCGAGGAAGGCTTGCTGGATGTCCTCGAGACCCTTGCTCTCGATCGTCGTGATCTCCGAGCCTTCGACTTGGCAGGCCGGCACGATGCACGAATTGAGCGCCACGCCGTCGACGAGCACGGTGCAAGCGCCGCACTCGCCCTCGCCGCAGCCCTCCTTGCTGCCGGTCAGGCCGAGGTCGATGCGCAAGACGTCGAGCAGACGCCGCAGCGGTGGCACGCGCAGCTTGCGCGCGACGCCGTTGACGTTGCAGGAGAGATCGATCTCGCCGCTCAGAAGAACACCTCCTCGGGATGCTGCGCGAGCCACAGTTCCATCAATCTCTCCGGCGTCGCGGGCAGGTGGTCGACGTGGATGCCCAGCGCGTCCTCGATCGCCGAGGCAACCGCCGGTGCGCCGCCGTCCATCGGCAACTCTCCAACGCCCTTGGCGCCGTAGGGACCGTGCTCGAAGGGAACTTCGATCAACGCGACCTCGAACTCCGGAGTGTCGAGCGAAGTCGGGATGATGCAGGTCGCCATGCGGTCCTGCAGGAAGCGGCCGTCCTGGCTCGTGACGACTTCCAGGTGCGCGAAGCCGATCGCTTGCAGCGAGCCGCCTTCGATCTGGCCTTCGACCATCTGCGGCTGTATCGCCTTGCCGACGTCGACGGCGGTGACCATGCGCGTGACGCGGACTTCGAAGCTGTCGAGCGAGACTTCGACCTCGGCGACGTCGGCGGCCCAGCCGTACGCGGGATAAGCGTCGCCGCGATACGTCGCGTCGTCCCAGTGCAGATCCGGCGGCGAGGCGTAGGTGATTTCGACGCGCGGGTCGCCGTCTCGAGCGACGAAAGCTCGCGCTCGCTCGCGGAAGGGCGCAGTCCCTGGTCCGACGCGCGCCGCGAGCTCTCCGCAAGCCTTGGCCAGGCAACTCCCGACGATCATGCAGGTCCGCGACGCGACGGTAGGGCCGGAATTGGGCACTGCGCTGGTGTCGCAGTCGCCGATCAGCACGTCCTCGGGGCTTGCACCGAGCGCGCGCGCCGCGATCGCGCGGAACATGGTCAAGGTGCCCTGGCCGAACTCGGTCGACGCGCTTTGCACGATCGCGCGGCCTTCGCGGTCCAGCTCGACGGCGACGCGCGCTTGCAACATCTGCTCGCCGGAGCCCGTGAAACCCGCTCCGTGGAAGAAAAAGGAGAAGCCCACGCCGCGTCGGATCCGGCCTGTCTTCGGCGCTCGCCACGGATAGACGTCGAAGCTCGTGCGTCCCAGGATTTCGCGCATCACTTCTTCCGAGCCGACGCTCTGACGAAGCACCTGGCTCGTCGCGGTCGAATCACCCACGCGCAGCATGTTGCGCTGGCGCAGCAGCGCTGGATTCATCCCGAAAGAAACTGCGATCCGATCCATTTGCCGCTCGACCGCGAAGCACACCTGCGGCGCTCCGAAGCCGCGGAAAGCGCCGTAGGGCACGTGATTCGTCGCCACGACGCGGCCGCGGATGCGCACGTTGTCGCAGCGATAGGCTCCCGCGGCGTGGATGCAGGCGCGCGAGAGTACGACGGGCGAGAGGGTCGTGTACGCGCCGCCGTCGAGCAGCACGTCAATGTCCATCGCGAGCAGAGTTCCGTCGCGACCGACGAGGGTCCGATGCCGCACGCGCGAGGGATGGCGCTTCGGCGTGACCGCGAGATCCTCGTGGCGGTCGTAGATCATGCGCACCGGATGTCCTGATTTACGCGCGAGCAATGCCGCGTGACAAGCGAGCACCGAGGGATAATCCTCCTTGCCGCCGAAGCCACCTCCAGTCGCAGCTTGGATCACGCGGGCGCGGCCCGGATCGATGCCGAAAACGCGTGCCAAAGATTTCTGCACGTAATAGGGGCACTGCATCGAGCCGTGCACGAGCGTCGTGCCTTGGCTGTCGGGCGGGAAGGCGATGAAGCCCTGCGGCTCGATGTACATCTGCTCCTGCGTGTCGGTGCGATACTCGCCTTCGATCACGTGGGTCGACGACCCATCAGCACTCGCGAAGGCAGCGTCGACGTCGCCCTTGATGATCTCGAGCTGCTTGAAGACTCGCTCGCTCGCTTCCATGTCGAGCTGCGGCTCGCTCGCTTCGATGCGCGGCTTGATCGAGGCAAGCGCAGAGCGCAAGAGCTCGGCATCGGGCGCGGCGACGAGCAGCAGCGGCTCGCCCCAGTGCTCGATGTCGCGCGCGCACAGGAGCGGCTGATCATCGACGATCATCGCGACCAGGTTCCGGCCGGGGATGTCGTCCGGCTCCGCGATCGTGACGCGGCTGAAATCGAAGCGCGGATCGAAATCGAACCCGAGCAGCTCGCCGCGCGCGACGTCGGAGCGCACGGTCCCGCCGAACCACGCGCCTTCGACCTTCAAGTCGCTCGCGAAAAGCGCGCGCCCCGTGACCTTGTCCGGTCCCTCAGGTCTCTGCAGCGTGACGGCGCGCTCCATGCTCGACAGTTTTCGCCTCCGCGGCCTTCGCGCAAGTGCGAGGTGCGAATCGCGTGCGCATGAACCTGGCGGCCTCCCCGGTTTCGTCTTTCGCCCCACTACCCGCGGGGTGGGATCTCGACCTGAATCCAGGGTCCGACCGTCCTTGCTATCCTGCGATCGATTCAGGTCCGTCCCCCAGCTCGCAAGGAAAGGATCCATGCGCCGTCTTCCGCTGATTGTGACTCTGTGCGTCCTGGCCTCGGCCTGCAGCGCGTGCGCGCCCAAGGAGAAGGTGTCAGAACCCACCCGCGCGGTTGCACCCGTGCGGCTCGAGGACCGGTTTCCCGTGGAATTCATGACCTGTCACTACGGCGTGTACATCTTCGGCGAGAAGGCTGGCTTCGCGCACAGCTGCGTGCGACGCGACCCAGAGACCAACGAGATCCACGAAGAATTCCGGATGGAGATGGACATCGTGACCGAGAGCGTGATCTCGCGATCGATCCAGGAACTGCGCTCCATCTACGCGGCCGAACCGCCCCATGCTCTGCTTTTCTCGGAACAGATCGAACGCGAGGGCGACGCCGAGGAGCGCAAGGTGTTCAACGCACGAGGTCCGATCGGCCGTTTGGGAGTGTTCGCCGGCGGCGAATCGAACATCGTCGAAGGCTCGAGCACGGCGGTCGACTTCGAAAGCACGCTCGAAGGGAAGTACAGGGTACTCGAAGGAGTTCCGGGTACACGCATCGAGTTGCCTAGCTTCGATCTCGACCGCCGGAGCGATCAACTGGAAACGACGGAGCTCGTTGGAGTCGAGATGATCGAGTGGGAGGACACCGACCGCGAGCTCCTGCACCTGCGCCAGACGACCAGCGGTGACGATGGTGTCCTCGACATGTTCCTCGATGAGCAGGGGACCTTGGTGATGCTGCGCGTGGGAGACATCCTCGAGGCACGGCTACAGAAAGCCGAGGACGCGCGCGACGACATCGCTCCGGTCGATGCGTACTCGAAAGCGAATCTCCCGATCGAAGGATTCGAAGGCGATCCCAAGCGCTTGCGGCAGCTGGAAATCGAATGGACCGGAGCTACCGAGCTGCTTCCTGAGCGCGCCGGCCAGTCCTCACGCTGGAAGGAAGAGGCTCGCGTGCAGATCGTCACGACGACGCGCAAGTCGCGGCCTTCCGAGGCGATGCGCGCCCTCCCGATTCCGGAGAGTGTGCGCAGCGAGCTGCAACCCGACTCGCTGTGCAACTCCGATCACCCGCTCATCCGCGAGACCGCGCTGAAGATCATCGGCGATGTCAGTGATCCGTGGCGTCGCGTCGAGCTCGTCGACGACTGGATGCAGGACAACGTCGAGGGCAGTTTTGCCGCGAACCGTTCGACCGCTCTCGCGGTCCTCGACGCGCGCAAAGGCGACTGCACCGAGTTCACCGTGCTCGCTTCAGGACTGATGCGCGCAGCAGGGATTCCGACTCGGCGCGTGGGCGGCGTCGCACTGGTCGCCGACGATTCGGGTCTCTTGTACGGGCATGCCTGGATCGAGGTGTGGGTGGGCGAGTGGATTGCCGTCGATCCGACCTTCGGCGAGGCGCCCGCCGATTGTGGGCACATCTGCTTCGGCGGCGAGAACGACTTCCAGTTTGCCGGGGGGACCCGCGGCATGCGGGCGCGCGTCCAATCCAAGCGCTGAGAGTCTAGACACGTCGAACCGCCGCGAGGATCGAGCGCGTCGCCCAGCTCTTGTTCAGCGTGTAGAAGTGCAAGCCCGGCGCGCCGCCTTCGAGCAGGCCGCGGCATTGCATGATCGCGTGCTCGATCCCTAAGGCCATGACCGCTGCCGGCTCGTCCTGGAAACGGTGCAAGCGCTCGAGCAGCTGCTCCGGAATCTTCGCGCCGCACATCTTCGTGAAGCGCTCGACCTGCGCCACGTTCGTGATCGGCATGATCCCCGGCACGATCGGCACGCGGATTCCTCGATCGCGCGCGCGGTCGACGAACGCGAAATAATCCCGATTGTCGAGGAACAGCTGCGTGATCAGGAAGTCGACGCCCTGCTTCACCTTGTGCACGGTCCAATCGAGATCGCGCGCCGTGTCGCCGGATTCGACGTGGCCTTCGGGGTAGCAGGCGCCGCCGATCTCGACGTCGAATTGCGAATCGAGGAAACCCGCGAGGTCCGAGGCGTGGGCGAAGCCGCCGGGCGGAGGCGCGAAAGAGCCGCTGCCCTTCGGCGGATCGCCGCGCAGCGCGAGCACGTTCTGGATGCCCGCCTTGGTCAAGCGCTGGACTTCCGCATCGAGCTCGCCCTCGGTCGTTCCCACGCAAGTCAAGTGAGCCATGGTCGTCAGGCCCAGCTCGCGCTGGATGCGCACCACGACTTCGTGGGTGCGCTCGCGCGTCGAGCCGCCGGCGCCGCAGGTCACCGAGACGAAATCGGGAGCGAGCACGTCGCGCAGGTCGGCGACCGTGGTCATCAGGTTCTGCGCGCCGTCGTCGGTCTTCGGTGGGAAGAACTCGAAGCTGAAGACCGGCTTGCCCCGTCCGTGCTTGGCGCCGATTCTCATGGGGAGCTCATCGGGCGCGCGCCGTGGATGCTTGAGAATCGGCGGGCGGCTCGCGCAGCTCTTCGAGCTTCGCGCGCCATTCCGCGGGGATCGGGCGGCTCTTCAGGGCGACGAGGTCGGTGCAGACGGTGGTCATGCGCGCGTCGAGCGCGATCTCGCCATTGTGCTCGAACACGAAGTGCAGGCCGAGCGAGGAAGTTCCGAGGTGGAAGCAGGTGACGCGCGCGATCGGCCGATCGCCGAAGCGCAGCGGCGCTTTGAAATCGACCTCGGAGTGCACCAGGGGGAAGCCGATCTTCTGCACCATGATCAGCTGGTCGTAGCGCACGCCGACGTGCTGCTCCCAGAGTTCTTCGGTCACCGCGTGCAGGTACTCGAAAATGCGCGGGTAGTAGGCGATGCCCGCGGGGTCGACATGGCCGAAGCGCACGCGGATCTGTGTCGAGAAGATCTTCACGCGAAAAGGTCCGGCCAGGTCTCGCGCGCCGATTCGACGACGATGCGAGCGAGTCGCTCGAGCAGATCGCGGCCTTCTTCGGCGCTCGCGGACGCTGGATCGCCGCAGTAGGCCTCGCTCGCGCCGGCGGCCTTGAAGCTGGTGACGCCCGTGTTCATTTTCGCGAGCAGGTCGATTGCGACGGGAGCTAGCTGCGCTCGCGAAGCGCGCACGTGGTCCGGATCGGCGTGGAGCACCAGGCTCGACTCGTAGCGCCCCGCGTGGCAATCGCCGCTCAGGAATTCTTCGCCCAAAGTGGCCGCCCAGCGCCGGCGCGTGTTGTCGGCGAGGATCGCCTGGGCTTTCAGCGCCGTGCGCTTCGCATGGTCGAGGACCACGCCGCGCAACACGGTGACATGCGCGGGCTCGAGGTGACCGTTGACCAGCACGATCTGGCGCACGCCCTCCTGCTCCAGGGCTTCGATCACGTCCTCGACCAGGGCCCACAGCGTGCCCGGACGGATCGTGAGCCGGCCCGCGAAGCCCTCGGTGTAATTCGTGACGCCGTAGGCGATCGGCGGAAGCACCAGGGCGCGGACCCCGAGCTCGCCCAGCAATTGCGCCGCGCGCGTCGCCTGGGACGCGGCGATCGTGACGTCGGTGTCGAGCGGGAGGTGCGGGCCGTGCGGCTCGGTGCAGCCGATCGGCAGGAGTGCGACGACCCGGTCGGAGACCAGCTCGCGCGCCTCGATCCAAGTGCATTTGGCCCATTCGGTCATCACCGCGGAGCTTAGCAACTCGCTATGCGTAGCGCTGGAGGAAGTCGTAGAGCGCTTTTACGAACACCGCGGTCGTGATCACGGCGATCAGGAGTTTCAGCCAGCGCGAAATCTTGCGCCGCGTGCGCAGCCAGTCGATCGCGAGAAATCCTAGGCCGAGGGCGACCCCGACCAGCCAGCCGTGGGTGAATTCGTTGCGCGTCGCGCCGGGATGCCAGCGCAGCAGGAGTGCCAGGGATCCGAGCGCGATCCAGAGCAGGACCGCCGAGAGCAGGAGGGAGCTCGCGCGGTGCTTGAGCATCCCGAGCACGCCGAGCAAAGGGAAGACGAGCAGGGTGACGAACCCAAAGATCGCAGGCCAGATCGCTTCCACGCGCGCCCAGGGTAAGGCTCGGGAAGTCGCTGTCCATGGCGCGGCCCACGACCGACGCCGCGACGATCAGGACGTTCCCGCGAGAACGGCTCGCTCGTGCTCGAGCAGCCAGCGCTTGCGGTCGAGGCCGGCGGCGTAGCCGGTCAACTTGCCCGAAGTGCCGATGACGCGGTGGCAGGGGACGAGGATCGCGATCGGGTTCATCGAGTTGGCGTGACCGACGGCGCGGGAGGAATTCGGCCGGCCGATCGCGCGCGCGAGCTGGCCATAGCTCCAGGTCTCTCCGAAGGGCACCGAGGCGAGGGCTCGCCAGACTTCGATCTGGAAAGCAGTTCCCGCGTGCACGATCGGGACGTCGAAGGCTTTGCGTTTGCCTGCGAACCACTGCTCGAGCTGCAAGCTCAGGGTCTCCAGGTGGACATTGCTCCCGGCGACCGCAATGCAATCGAGGCGGTCGGCGACGCGTTGCAAGCTCACCTGGGCTCGCTGGCCCGAAGATCCTTCCGCACCGGCCAGGTCGAATTCGACCAGGCAAACGCCCTCGCGGTTCGCGGCGACGGTCAGCGGGCCGAGCGGCGAGGCCAGCCGAGTCACCTCGATCGTCGCGCGGCTCCGAGCCTGTGCGGGAGTTGCATCGAGCACCGCGCGGAAGGCGGCGCGCAGACCGCTTTCGGACTCGAAGCCCGCGCGCGCGCCGGCCTCGGAGAGCGAGCGGCCCGCGCCGACCTGCACTTGCGCCCGCGCCACGCGCCACTCGCGCGAATAGGCATGAAAAGTCCGGCCGAATTGCGCCAGGAAGACGCGTCGAACCTGCACGGGCTCGAAGCCCAACGCAGCCAGGTTCGCATCCGACAAGCGCCGGGCAGGGGACTGCTCGAGCGTTCTCATCACGGTCTGGCACAAGGCGAGCGCTGGCTCGAGCGCATCCTCCGGCCGGCAGCGCTTGCAGGCTCGCAACCCCGCGCGCTGGGCCTCCGCTGCGGTCCTGAAGAACGTGACATGCTCGCGCAGCGCGCGCCGCGCCGGGCACGAGGGGCGGCAGTAGACGCCGGTGGTGCTGACGCCGAAGAAAAACAGTCCGTCCGCGGCGCGATCGCGCGCTTCGACGGCCTTCCAGCGGTCGCTGTCGCTCAGGATGGGGGCCGCAAGTGAGGCTTGGATCATGCAGGGAGCATCGACCAGCCCGCGCGATCCGTCCAGCGCTGTTTGGACTTCGAATCCCGATCCCGAGTATGGGCTTCGGCCCGGTCCGCCCGCGTAGAATCCCGCCCGAATGAGAATCGTCAGCATCGGCGGCGGACCGGCGGGCCTGTATTTCGCGCTGCTGCGCAAACGCCGCCATCCCGAGGACCAGATCACGGTCTTCGAGCGCAACAAGCCGGACGACACCTTCGGCTGGGGCGTGGTCTTCTCCGACGAGACGCTGGGGAACTTCGAGACCGCGGATCCCGAGAGCTACGCCTGGATCAAGGACAGCTTCGTCTACTGGGGCAGGATCGAGACGCACTACCACGGCGTCGCAGTGCCCTCGACTGGCCACGGATTCTGCGGCCTGCCGCGGAAGAAACTGCTCGAGATCTTCCACCGCCGCTGCCGCGACCTCGGCGTCGAGCTGGTTTTCGAGAAGGAGATCACCGACGTCGCGGCCTTCCGCGATGCCGACTTGATCCTCGCCGCGGACGGCCTGAACAGCGTGGTGCGCCAGCGCTTCGAGCCGCAGTTCGCGCCGAGGCTCGAGTGGGGTCGCTGCCATTTCACCTGGCTCGGGACCACGCTTCCGCTCGAAGCCTTCACGTTCATCTTCCTCGAGAACGAGCACGGCCTGTTCCAAGTCCACGCCTATCCGTTCCAGCGCGGCGGCTCGCCGATGTCGACCTGGATCGTCGAGTGCCACGCCGACACGTTCCTGCGCGCCGGACTCGATCGCGCGAGCGAGGACCAGACGGTCGCCTACTGCGAGCGCCTGTTCGAGCCCTTCCTGAAGGGCCATCGCCTCTACTCGAATCGCTCGCTGTGGCGGCGCTTTCCCACCGTCACCTGCGAGCGCTGGCACCACGAGAACATCGTGCTGCTCGGCGACGCGGCGCACACCGCGCATTTCTCGATCGGCTCGGGCACCAAGTTGGCGATGGAGGACGCGATCGCCCTCGCGGAAGCCTTCGAAGGCAAGCCGACTGCCGCCGTTCCCGCGGTGCTCGCCGACTACGAAGCGGCGCGCCGCCTCGACGTGCTCAAGGTCCAGCGCGCGGCTCAGGTCAGCCTGGAGTGGTTCGAGAATTCGCGCCGCTACATGCACCAGCATCCGCTGCAGTTCACGTTCAACTTGATGACGCGCTCCAAGCGCATCACCTACGACAACCTGGCGAAGCGCGACCCCGAGCTGGTGCGAAAGGTGGGCGACTGGTTCGCGGACAAGACGAATACGCCGGCCCTCGCCGACGGCCGGATGCCGCCGCCGATGTTCGCGAAGTTCCGCCTGCGCGGGATGGAACTGCAGAACCGCGTCGTGGTCTCGCCGATGTGCCAGTACTCCGCGGTCGACGGCACGCCGACCGATTGGCATTTCGTGCACCTCGCCAGCCGCGCGATGGGGGGCGCGGGCCTCTTGTTCGTCGAAGCGACGGGCGTGACGGCGCAGGGGCGGATCACCTTGGGCTGCACGGGCATGTACGTCGACAACCATGTCGCGGCCTGGAAGCGCATCGTCGATTTCGTCCACGCCAACACCCGTGCGAAAATCGGCATGCAGCTCGCGCACGCGGGTCGCAAGGCTTCGTGCCATCTGCCCTGGGAAGGCGATTCTCCGCTGCGCGACGAACGCGCGTGGACGGCGCTCGGGCCCTGCGACGCTCCGTTCAAGAGCGACGGGCCGCCGCCGCGCGCAATGGATCGCGCTGACATGGACGGCGTGCGCGACGCTTTCGGCGCTGCCGCGCGCCTGGCCGAGGAGGCGGGCTTCGACATGATCGAGCTGCACATGGCCCACGGGTACCTGCTGTCGAGCTTCCTCTCGCCGCTTTCGAACCTGCGCCGCGACGAGTACGGCGGCTCGCTGGAGAATCGGCTGCGGTTCCCGCTCGAGGTCTTCGACCACGTGCGCCGCGTCTGGCCTCAGCACAAGCCGATCAGCGTGCGCATCTCCGCGTCCGATTGGCTCGACGAAAGCGGCGGCCAGACCATCGCCGACTCGGTCGCGATCGCGCGGGCCCTGGCCGAGCACGGCGCCGACCTGATCGACGTCTCGTCGGCCGGGAACTCGCCGCTCTCCAAGCCGCGCTACGGCCGCATGTACCAGCTGCCCTTCGCCGAGCAGATCCGCGCCGAGGTCGGGATCCCGGTCATGGCCGTCGGAGGCATCCAGGGCGCCGACCACGTCAACACGATCCTCGCCGCCGGCCGCGCCGACCTGTGCGCCCTGGCTCGAGCCCATCTGGCCGATCCCTACCTGACCTTGCGCGCAGCCATCCAGTACGGCTATACGGACCAGACGGTTCCCTCGCCCTACCTGCTCGTCAGCCCGCGGCCGGGAGTGCAGGAACCCTGAGCCACACAGCTTCCATGAGCGTTGAAGACCCCATGGACAGCGAAACGGACGCCGGGCGGGCGCAAGCGGGCGCGGCCAACGGGACTTCCGAGTCCGACGCTCAGATGTGGAGCAAGGCCGCCGCGGGTGACGAGGCGGCCCGCGCGCGCCTGGCGGCCGTGGCGATCAGCGCGAGCCGCAGCGAGCTCGGCCGCCGCGGGGTCCAGGGCCCGGAGATGGCCGACCTGATCCAGGAGGCCCAGCGCACGACCTTCGCGTTCCTGTCGCGCAACTCGGTCCCTCCCAAAGATTTGTGGACTTTCCTGAAATACAGGGCCTGGGGGGTCCTCTCCGACTACCGCAAGAAGATGCGCACCGCCCAACTCGACTACCGCGACGACCTCGAGCCCCTGCTGAACAAGCGGCCGACGGAGTCCTCGGTGGGCGAAGGCCTGCGCACCGGCGAGATCGGCGCGGCACTCGCCGATTGCCGCCGCCGTCTGCCGCCCGAGCTCGCACGCGTGCTCGCCATGCGCTACGACTCCGGCCTGGCCAGCGATGCGATCCAGCAACGCCTGGGCGTGCACCGCAACACGATCCACGTGCGCGTTTTTCGCGCGCTCGAGCGCATGCGCGAATGCATGGGCGCCAAGGGCTTCGGACCGGAGGATCTGCAATGAACCAGCGAGACCCCGTCCCGCGCGAACTGTCGAGCGAGGACGTCGCGGCAGCGATGAGTTGGATCGACGGCGAGCTCGAGCCCGAGGCCGCGATGGCCTTCGAGCTGCGGATGTCCCAGGACAGCGAGCTGGCGCAGCGCGTGGAAGCCCTGGTCGGAATCGACGCCCTGCTGCGGTGTCAGGCGAAGTCGGCGAGCACTGGGGCAGGCTCGCGGCACTGGGGAGTATGGATGTCGCTGGCCGCCGCCGCCGGCCTGCTGATTTGCGCCCTCGCGTGGTCGATGCTGCGCAAGCCCGCGACGCTGATGGAAGTCGCGCTGGCGCCGAGCTTTGCCATGGCCGAGGACTGGACCCAGGGGAAGCCGGCCCTGGAAGGCGCGAGCGCGCCGGGAATCGGCGTCTCGCGCGGCCCCAATCAGAAACAATTGAGCGCCAGGGATTTCCTGAGCGCGAGCAACGCGGCGGAGGAATTCATCGCAACCGCCGCCCTCGAGGAGAAGCGCCGCGAGCTCGACGCCGGCTGGTTCGTGGTGCCGATCGACCTGCGCGAGCCCGCGGTCGTGCTGGTGCTCAGCTTCAGCGACGCCGCCGGTGCCTCGCGAATCTTCCCCAGCGATCCGGTGGTCGTCCGCGGTCACCTGGCCAAGGGTCGATCGCTCTTGCCCAGCCCGCGCGCCGTCGAAGGCATCGCGCCGGACACCC
>Ga0193706_1000994_pt1 | contig 13758 bp, 14 predicted proteins | sample U3c1metaG_FD_160130 | JGI IMG/M metagenome (GOLD analysis project Ga0193706, IMG submission 160130) | Soil microbial communities from a riparian zone of the East river system, Colorado, United States - U3c1 | ecosystem: Environmental > Terrestrial > Soil > Riparian zone | place: USA: East River... | reverse complement strand
GCGCGCAGTCCGGCAACGTGCTCGACTTGGCCGAGCGGACCGTCCGGGATCTGGCCGACGAGGCCCGTAGGCTGCTCCCCGGCGGCGACTGAGGAGCGACCTCCGCGGCGCCCCGCGGTCCGGTGCATTTGATCCACGCGCTCCGGGCGTGCGTAGAGATCGATGACTGCGATGTCAGCCGACCGCTCCCCAGATCCCCTTTCGCCCCGGGACCTCGCCGACGAGGATCTCATGCAGCTCGTGCAGCGCGCCGAGGCGCCCGCGTTCGAGGTGATCTACGACCGCCATGCCGGCGCGGCCTTCTCGCTCGCCTACCGCATGTGCGGCGCCCGCCAACTGGCGGAGGACATCGTCCAGGAGGCGTTCCTGTCGATCTGGCGCAGCGGGGGACGCTATGACCGCCGTCGCGGCAGCGTCCGCACGTGGGTCCTCGGGATCACGCACCACCGCGCGATCGACGCGCTGCGGCGCGGCGTCGTGCAGGACCGCCACCGCGCGAGCGACGAGGGGATAGAGGAGCGCTTCGAGGCCGAGGACCGCACCGACCGCGAGGTCGCGCGGCGCGAGGAGGCGCTCGAGGTGCGTGGCGCGCTCGACGGCCTGCCGGCCGAGCAGCGCCGCGCGATCGAGCTGGCCTACTACGGGGGCTTCACGCAGAGCGAGATCGCGGAGATGCTCGGCGTGCCGATCGGCACGGTCAAGGGCCGGATGCGGCTCGGCATGGAGAAGATGCGCGACCGGCTGGAGCCGCCCGCGGAGGTGCTGCCATGAGCGAGCACTGCCAGCACGCCGACAACGTCGCCGCCTACCTGCTGGGCGCCCTCGCCGACGCCGATCGCACGGCGTTCGAGGCGCACGTCGCCGGCTGCGCGCACTGCCGTCAGGACGTCGCCGACCTGCGGATCGTGACCGACGCGCTGCCGCTCGGCGTCACCCCCTTGGCTCCGCCGCCGCACCTGCGCGAGCGGGTCATGGACACCGTGCGTGCCGAGGCGGACCTGCTGCACGCGACTGGTCCCGCCGCGGACCGTCCGCGCCCGCCGCGCCGCCGCTTCGGGCAGTGGTTCGGGCGGCCGTTCGCGATCGCCGGCGCCGCCGCGGCCCTGGTCGTCGGCGTGGCGGTCGGCTTCGGCCTCGGCAACGCGACCGAGGACGAGCCGGCGACGCGCACCGTCGTGCAGGTGCGCACGGTGCAGGCGGAGGTCGACCCGAGAGCGGCACCGCAGGGCGCCGCGTTCATCGTCATGCGCAACGGCGTCGCGACGCTGCGCGTCAGAGGCCTGCCGCAACCGCCGAGAGGCTTCGTCTACGAGGTCTGGCTGCTGCGCCGCGGGGCGGCCGCCCCGTCGCCGACGGACGCGCTGTTCGGCGTGAGCCGCGCGGACGGCAGCGGGCGCGTCGCGCTCCCGAGCGTGCGCGGCGTCGAGGCGGTGCTCGTGACGGCCGAGCCGGCTGGTGGCAGCCCGGCGCCGACCACGCAGCCGTTCATCAACGCGGCGCTCTGACACCCGCCCCGACGCGGTGCGCGCGAGCGAGCGCCGGCGCGTCACGCACGCTGATCTGGCCTGAAGGCTCGGCTGATACGGTCCGCGCCCGATGCCGACCTGCTACCGCCATCCATCCCGCGAGACCGGCGTTGCGTGCTCCAACTGCGGGCGGCCGATCTGCCCGGATTGCATGACGCCGACGCCGGTCGGCATGCGCTGCCCCGAGTGCTCGCGCGACCGCACGCGCGTGCACCGCATGCGCTCGACGCCGAGCGCGCCGGTCGCCACGCAGGCAATCATCGCCGTCAACGTCGTCGTCTACCTCGCCCAGTTGGCGACCGGCAGCGGCTTCGGCGACGTCAGCGGGCGCGTCTACGAGAACGGCGTGCTGTTCGGGCCATGGGTTGGCCAGTTGCACGAGTACTGGCGCATCGTCACGGCCGGCTTCCTGCACGCCAGCTTCTTCCATGTCGCCTTCAACATGGTCTTCATCTGGTTCATCGGCCGCTCGCTGGAGCCGGCGGTCGGCACGGCCCGCTTCGTCGTCGCCTACTTCGCGTCGCTCGTGTGCGGCTCGTTCGGCGTGCTGCTGATCGAGCCCGACTCGTTCGCCGTCGGCGCCTCGGGGGCAGCCTTCGGCCTGCTCGGCACGCTGCTCGTGGAGGCCCGCGCGCGCGGGATCGACCTGTGGGCGACGGGGCTTCTGCAGCTCGCGCTGCTCAACTTCGCGATCACGTTCCTGATCCCGAACATCGCGATCGGCGCGCACCTGCTGGGCTTCGCCGGCGGCCTGCTCGTCGGCCTGATCTACCAGGAGGCGGACCGGCGCCGCCTGCCGCGCAGCGCGTCGCTGCTGGCGGCCGCTGTGCTCGGGATCGTCGCCTTCGTCGCGTCGATCGGCATCGCCGGGGGCTGACCGGCCCTAGGAGGGTTTGGCGAAACCCCCACGGCGGCTGGCGGCGCCGGACGCTTCGCGGATGCTGCGTCCTCGGTCGGCGCAATAGCGCTGCTATTGCTGCCTCCCTGCGTCCTTGCCCCGCTTGGTCCGGCATCCGCCAGCGGCTCGCGCGGGTTTCGCCAAACCCTCCCAGACGCGAAACGGCGGCGTGCTCTCGCACGCCGCCGTCGCGATCAGCTCGCGTGTGGAGCGAGCGCTATCTGCAGGAGATCTCCGTCACGTCTCTCGACACCGAGCCGTCGTCGAACGTCCACGAGGCCTCCGCCGGCACTCGTCTGCTCGCGGGGCATCTGATCGCCTCGATGTAGCCGCGTGTGACGCCTCTGACTCTGCGCGTGGCGCCGATGGTGGCGTCGACTCTGCGCACGACGATCGGTCCGTCGAGGATCGTCTGGAGCTGGGCGGGGATGTTGAACGTGACGCTGTAGCCGTATCTGCCGCTGATCTTCTTGATCGGGGCGGTGAACGTGGCGTTGATGAGCGCCGGGTTGATGATGCTGACGTTGAGCGTGAGGCTTCTGCCGCCCGGTCCGTTGAAGAACGTCAGTCTGCCGCTTGAGGTGACGCCGATGTCGACGGCGGTGCCGGTGGCGATGCCTCTGCCGACCAGCGAGCCCTCAGGGCACACTCTCAAGCGCCCACGTGCTCTGTTGAGCGCGGCCGCCGTGCATGACGGGAACAGCCGGCCGTTGGGGACGGCGACGCCGCCCGGCAGCAGCACGGCGACTCTCGTCAGGCGCAGCGAGCTGTCCTCCGGATGGGTCAGCTTCTGGTTGGTGGTGAGTCTGATGGGCGTCCCGAAGCCGTTGGCCGGTCTTCTCGGGAGTCTGTTCGGGAAGACGCGGAAGTCAAGCTCCGCGCCGACTACGGCGCCGGCCGCCGGAGCGGTGACGGCGACCACGAGGGTGGCGGCGACTACGGTCGCCGCGATACGTCCTGTGCGGATGGCTTTCATTGGTCAATCGTAAACGCGCTTGTACCGGCACGTCCAATGAGAACGGGAGGCGTCCGGAACGAGCGACGGCGGCGCGCCCTCGCACGCCGCCGTCGGCTGTCCGGAAAACGGGTGTCCTGCCGCCTATCTGCAGCTGACCGTCGCGTCCGCCGTCGAGGTCGACCCGTCGTCGAAGCCGAACTGCCCGCGAGCGGGGCCTCTTCTGCTTCTCGGGCATCTCATCGCCTCGATGAAGCCGCGTCTGACGCCTCTGACGGAGCGCGTGGCGCCGACGGTCGCGGTGATTCTGCGCACGACGATCGGCCCGTCGAGGATCGTCTGCAGCTGCGCCGGGATCGTGAACGTGACGCGATAGCCGTATCTGCCGCTGATCTTCCTGATCGGCGCCGTGAAGGTGGCGTTGATCAGGGCCGGGTTGATGATGCTGACGTTCAAGGTCAGGCTTCTGCCGCCCGGTCCGTTGAAGAACGTCAGTCTCCCGGTCGAGGTGACGCCGATGTCGACGGCGGTGCCGGTGGCGATGCCTCTGCCGACCAGCGAGCCTCTCGGGCAGACGCTCAGGCGCCCGCGCGCGTTGTTCAGCGTGCTCGCCTTGCAGGACGGGAACAGCTTCCCGTTCGTGACGCCGAAGCCGCCACCCGGCAGCAGGAGCGTGACTCTCTGCAGCCGGATGCTGCTGTCGGCCGGATGGGTGAACGTGATCGTGTTCTTCAGCTTCACCGAGGTCCCGACGCCTCTTCTGGCGTTGGGGATTCTGTTCGGCGAGACGCTGACCGTCAGTCTGGCGGGGACGATCGCGCCAGCCGTGGGAGCGGCTGCGGCGACCAGCAGGGTGGCGGCGATCGCGGCACTCGCGATGCGGCCTGGGCGGATGGATCTCATGCAGCCAATGTAGACGTGCGCGTACCTCGCCAAAAGGGCGATTTCGCGCCGTGTCAGAGGTCGACCGTCAGGGCCTGTCCCGCCGCAACTACGGGCACCGCGTCGGGATGCAGCAGGTGGGCGAGCAGCTCCAGCCCGTCGATCAGTCGCGGGCCGGGGCGGGAGAAGTAGGCGGCCGCGTCGACGGCGACGATCTCGCCGGCGCCGAGGCCCGCGAGCCGCTCGCGGAACGTCAGCGCCTCGGCGTGCGCGCGCTCCGCGTCGTAGCCGCACGGCATCGCGACGACGACGTCCGGCTCTGCCGCTCGCACCTCCTCCCACGAGTGGCGCTCGGAGTGCTCGCCGGGCAGGCCGAGCACGTCGATCCCGCCCGCGAGCTCGATCAGCTGCGGCGTCCAGTGGCCGGCGACGTAGAGCGGATCGAGCCACTCGAGCGCGGCGACGCGCGGCGGCCTCCGCTCGCGTACGGCGAGCCGCACCCGGTCGATCCGCGCGGCCGCGTCTTGCACGAGCGCGACGCCGGCGTCTCTGCGCTTGGTCGCCTCGGCGAGCGTCCGCACGTCGCCGAGCACCTCTCCGAGCGTGCGCGGGTCGAGCGAGATCACGTGCGGCTGCGACGTCAGCTGCTCGGCGATCGCGCGCACGTCCTCGAACGAGACGGCGCACACCGCACACAGCGCCTGCGTCACGATCAGGTCCGGCCGCAGCTCGTGCAGCAGCTCCGTGTCGAGCTCGTAGATCGACTCGCCCTGATCGGTGCGGGCGCGCACCGCTGCGTCGATCTGACCCGCCGTGAGATCGCTCGGCAGCGCGTCGCGCGTGACGTGCGGCAGCTCGAGCGCGGCGGCGGGGTGATCGCACTCGTGCGTGACGGCGATAACCTCGTCCCCGAGCCCCAGCGCGAACAGCGTCTCGGTCGCTGACGGGACGAGGCTCACGATCCGCATCGCGGGCTCCACACGTCGATCACGGGAGAGACGATATGCCACTGCTGAGCGACGACGAGCTGCGCGCCGGCCTGGAGGGCGGCGACTGGCGCCGCGAGGGCGACGCGATCGTGCGCGACTGGCGCCTCGCCGACTTCGCCGCGGCGATCACGTTCGTCGAGCGCGTGGCGCAGGTCGCCGAGGACGCGAACCACCATCCCGACATCCTCGTCCACGGCTGGAACAAGGTGCGGCTGACGCTCTCGACGCACTCCGAGGGCGGCGTCACGGCCGCCGACCTGGCGCTGGCCGAGCGGCTCGACACCCTCGGCTGACGCCGGGGCCGGCTGCTACGGTTCCGCCCACCAGTCGATGCCCGACGCCGACGACCTGTCCCGAAGTAGCGGCCTACACGCCGCTGCGGTTTCATGACCGCGCTGCTGCTCGTCGGCCTGCTCGCGCTCGTCGCGATCAACGGCTTCTTCGTGGCGGCCGAGTTCGCGCTCGTGCGCGCGCGCCGCTCGCGCATCGAGGAGATGGCCGAGCAGGGAGAGGCGGGCGCGCGCACCGCCCTCGTCGAGCTCGACGAGATCACCGAGTACCTGTCGGCCTGTCAGCTCGGCATCACGCTCGCCTCGATCGGCATCGGCTTCCTCGGCGAGCCCGCCATCGCGGAGCTGATCGAGCCGGCCTTCGGCGGCCTCTCCCACGGCCTCGCCGCCGCCATCAGCATCGCGATCGCCTATCTGATCGTGACCGCGGTCCACATCACCGTCGGCGAGCAGGTGCCGAAGGTATGGGCGATCCAGCGCGCCGACACGGCGGTCGGGCGGATCGCGCGGCCGTTGCACGTCTTCGCGCGCGTCTTCCATCCCTTCGTGGTGCTGCTGAACCGCGCCTCCAACGGGATCCTGCGCCTGCTGAGAGTCGACACCAACGTCGGCGACGAGGCGGGCGGGACGCCGGAGGAGCTGAAGCTGCTGATCGCCGAGTCCTACACCGGCGGCAAGCTCGACGCGGGGGAGGCCGGGATGCTCAGCGGCGTCTTCCACCTGCACGAGCAGGAGGCGCGCCAGGTGATGACGCCGATCCCGGCCGTCGTCACATGCGACGTGTCGGAGACGGTCGAAGTGGCGCTGCGGCGCTGCGTGGACTCCGGCCACACGCGCCTCGTGGTGACCGAGGACGAGAACACCGACCGCATCAAGGGGCTCGTGCACGCGAACTCGCTCGCTCGGCAGCTGATGGAGGAGGGCTCGGACGCGTCGATCGTCGGGCTCGTGCGCGACGCCCCGATCGTGCCCGAGACGAAGCCGCTCGACGACCTGCTCGCCGACCTGCAGCGGCAGCGCAGCTCGCTCGCGGTCGTGGTCGACGAGTACGGCCGCACGGCCGGCGTCGTGACCGTCGAGGACATCGTCGAGGAGGTCGTCGGCGAGATCGACGACGAGACCGACCCGGCGGCCGGCGAGGTGCGCCGCCTGCCGAACGGCGACTGGTTCGTGCGTGGGCACGTGGCCGTGACCGACCTCGAGGACTACGGGCTGTCGCTGCCGGTCGACACCGACGCCTACAACTCGGTCGGCGGCTTCGTCTTCGCGGAGCTCGGGCGGCTCCCGAAGCGCGGCGACACGATCGCCGCCAACGGCTTCTCGATCCGTGTCGAATCGGTGCGCGAGAACCGCATCGAGGCGGTGCGGATCTCCGAGCGGCGGGCAGGGTGACGTCGCCCGCAGGTCGCCGCTTGCGGTGACCAGAGGGCGAAAGTCGTGTCGCAGGTCGCCGCTTGCGGTGACCGGAGGGCGAGACCACTCTCCCCAAACCTCACCATCCCTCACGAGAACGCGTCAAAGCGCACAACGCGCTACCTTGCGCGGAACGATCGCTGGCTCCGCGCCGGCGGTTGGAGGAGGAGAGAGGCAGTCAGGTGGACTGGTGGGTCCGCCCTCGCAACGGAGCCGGCCCGCTCTCGCGGGCCGGCTCTGTGCTTCTGGGAGGAGGTGCTGCTGTGAGGTACGTCGCGATAGAAGTATGCGCACGCGCCATGAAGCGACGTTAAGCAGCCCCTGAGAGTCCTCTCATCGACCGGGCCGTGGCGGTCGGCCGGCGCCCGCTAGTACGTGTGCAGCCCGCGGCCCGTCTTCTTGCCGAGGTGCCCCTCGGCCACGAGATCGACGACGGTCTTCGGCACCGTCGACCCGATCGCCTCGCCGATCGCCTTCGAGACGTCGAGCCCGACGTAGTCCAGCAGCGCGAGCGGTCCCATCGGATGACCAGCGCCGAGACGCATGCAGTCGTCGATCGCGGATGGCGCGAGTCCCGTCTGCTCCATCAGCTCGACGGCGCTGAAGAGGTACGGGAACAGCAGGCGGTTGACGACGAAGCCTGCGATGTCCGGCACCTCGACGGCCGTCTTGCCGAGCGTCGCGCACAGCGCGCGGGCGCGCTCGCGCACGTCCTCGACGGCCTCGGGCGCATACGCCAGCTCGACGAGCGCCATCTTCGGCACCGGGTTGAACACGTGCAGGCCGACGAAGCGGTCAGGTCGGCCGGACGCCGCCGCGAGCTCCGTCACGGACAGCGACGAGGTCGTCGTGGCGAGCACGGCGCTCGCACCCGAGACGCGCCCCAACTCAGCGAGAACGGGGTCCTTCACGGCGCGTTCCTCGGCGAGCGCCTCGACGAGGAACGTCGCGCTCGCGAGCTCGCCGAGCTCCGAGACGACGGTCACGCGCTCGGCGATCGGCTCCTCGCTGAGCTTCGAGCACCACTTGGCGACGGCGCCGCGTGCGCGCTCCGCCGAGCTGTCCGAGCGCGCCCAAAGCAACACGTCGCCGTGCTGAGCGGCCGTCGCGGCCAAGCCGCACGCGATCGCCCCCGAACCTGCGATCCCCAGCCGTTCCTCCACCTTGAAAGCTCCTTGGTCGAACGTTGGCAGGCGCGAACAGTACGGGACCTCGATGACCGCGTGCGCTGCCTGGCAGACGCGGATGCGACCCGGTGGAACGGCGCGGTCGACGCGCGCGACACGGCCGTCGCGGTCGAGCCACACGAGGTCGAGCGCGAAGCGCATCCCGAACGTGTGGACCGAGCGAGTGCGCGTCAACAGCAGGCCCGCGTCTGGTGGTGGGGTGCGCAAGCCCGCGAGCCCAAGCAAGCGGGCGAGCGGGTCGTGCGCGCAGCGCACGTCGAGCGTGTCGAGCGGCCTCGGCAGGGCGATCCGGGCGGGCGGGAGGCGGCGCAGGCGGGCGGGCAGCGGCACGCCGTCCAGAGCCCGCCTGCGCCGCGGATTCGCCCCCGCCGGCGCGTGGGGGAAGGTCAGGCCGTCAGTCGTCCCAGCGGAAGCCGGTGGCTGACGGTCTCGGGATGAGCGGGCTGGCGGGCAGCCCGTCCGGTGGGTCCGTGAGGTTGTAGCCGCCGGGGGCGAGGTCGTTAGGCGTGGCGGGATGGAAGAGCGCCGCGAGGTACTGCGCCTGCCCGCGGCCGGGGCCGAGCTCGAACTGGCCGCCGCCGTAGGCGCCGATGCCGTGCTCGGCGCAGTAGTCGTAGCCGGCGCAGAGGCCTGCCAGGCCACCGAAGCGGGACGGCTTCACGTTCACCATCCTGGGGGCGAACGGCAGCGCCTCGATATCCGCGATCGAGTGGATCGGGGCGTCCCAGGTGATGCGGTCGCGGTGGGGTCGCAGCGCCTCGTCGATGCCCGGCGCATCGAGGTCGGGGTCCTCGAGCCACGCGTCCGGGAACCCCTCGGCGACGCGCGCGTAGAACACCGGGTTGGCCGGATTGTCGACGGGCGTGCCCTTGTAGTGGCCCTTGTAGTCGAGCGAGTCGATCGCGCCCGTCGTCGCCAGGGCGGCGATCAGCCCGTCGTCCCAGGCGGGCGTCGGGTCGAGCTTGAAGCGCAGCGTCGGGTAGCGCGCGAGCAGCGCCTCGATCTCGTGCGCGGTCGGCGGGCCAACGTCCTCCGCCAGGCGCCGCGAGTTGACGAACGCGACCGGCTGGGGTGGGCGTCCGACGACCTCATGCAGGGGCTTGCCCGCCTGGCGCAGCGCGAGGTCGAGCGCGGCCGAGTGGAAGGCCCAGCGGCGATAGAGGCGCGAGACCTCGCCGCGCACCGGCTCGACGGGGAAGAGGTCGAGGGCGTCGACCCGCTCGCAGAAGGCGCCGAGCGTCGTCTCGCCGCCGTCCGCGAGGTCGAGGTACGACCCTGCCTCTTGCAGCGCGTCGTGGTCCTCGCCGTCGTAGACGACGTCCTCGCCAACGCCCTCCTCACCGCCGCCCTGCAGCTGGATCACGGTCGTCTGGCGGCGGAAGCCACTCGACACGTCGCGCGCCAGGCCTTCGAGCGCATAGCTCTCGACGATCAGCGGCAGGTCCGCGAGCAGATCGTAGGTGCCCATCGTCGATGAGACTAGCGGTCGTGGCGGGTGCGTTCGTTCGGCGTTTGTCTGGCGTTTGCCCGCCGTTTGTCTGGAGCTTGTCCGGATCGATGAGTGTGCAGCACACCCTCAAGCCGCCGGCGGCTCGCCCGCCGGGCCGCCGCGCTCGAGCCGCGCGACCAGCTCCTCCAGCCGCAGCTCCTCGAGCCCCTTGCCGACCGCCTCCAGCTCGCCCGCGCACCACTCGACGAGCCGGCGGCCCTCGGCGACCAGCTCGAGCGTCTCGCGCAGGCCGGCCTCCCCCGAGTCGAGGCGGCGCACGATCTCCTCGATGCGCGCGCTGGCGGCCTCGTAGCTGGGCGGCTCGGGCTGCGGGTGCTGCTCGTCGCTCGTCACGGCGCGGAATCCTCGACGCTGGCCCGGACACGACCGTCGTGGAAGCGCAGGGCGACCTGGCCCGCCGAGCGCGCATGCCCCGCGGAGGTCACCAGCTCGCCGTCGGCGTCCTCGACGAGCGCGTATCCCCGAGCGAGCGTGCGCTCGGGGTCGTGCGCGGCCAGCGCGAGCGAGAGTCGTTCGAGGTCGCCGCGGCGGCGCGCGTGGTCGACGCCGCTCGCGGCTGCCTTGCGACGGAGCATGAGCAGCCGCACGCCGGTCTGCTCGCCCTCGCGCCGCATGCCGCGGCGTGCGCTCGCGCGCAGCTCGCGCAGCAGTTGGTGCAGGTGGCGGCGATGCCGCGCGACGTGCTCGGCCGGCGCTCGCGCCAGCGCGGCGAGCGCGCGCGCCCGTTCGAGCACCGCGCGGCGGCCGTGCGCGTCGAGCCGGCGCGCCTCGCGCAGCAGCGTCGCGCGGGCGTCGCCGAGGTCGAGCTGGACCGCGGCCTCGGCGGCGTGCGTGGGGGTCGAGCAGCAGACGGCGGCGACGTCGTCGATCAACGTGCGGTCGGTGTGGTGGCCGACCGACGCGATCACCGGCACGCGCAGCAGCGCGACCGTGCGGCAGAGTCCCTCGTCGCAGAACGCGAAGAGGTCGGCGAGGGAGCCGCCGCCGCGCGCGACGACGATCGTCTCGACCTCCCGCATCGCTGCCAGGTCGCGCAGCGCCTGCGCGATCGCGGGCGCAGCGTGACGGTCCTGCACCGGCGCGAAGGCCCACACGATCCGCCCGGCCCAGCCGCGTCGCCGCAGCCCCGCGAGCAGGTCGTCGCGCGCCTTGCCGCCCTCGCCCGTGACGACCCCGATCGTGCGTGGCAGCAACGGCCGCGGGAGGCGCTTCTGCGGCTCCAGCAGGCCCTCCTGCGCGAACCGGCGACGCAGCCGTTCGACCTGCGCCAGCAGGTCCCCCTCGCCGGCCACGCGCAGAGCGAGCGCGCGGAAGGAGAAGGCGGGCGAGGAGGTCGCGCTGCCCGGGTAGTAGTCGCAGCCGCCGGCGACGACCACCTGTGCGCCGTCCGTCGGGTCGATCCCGAGCTGGTCGAAGTCGCTGCGCCACATCGCGCACGGCAGCGCGCCGCGCGCGTCGCGCAGCTCGAAGTAGACCGAGGCTCTGCTCATGCGCAGGTTCCACAGCTCGCCGAACACCTGCACGCGCGCGAACGCGCGCAGCTGCTCGCGCAGCCGCTCGGCGTAGGCGCCGACCGGGAACGGCCCCGGCAGGGCGCTGCCCGGAATGCCGGCGGGCGTCTCGCGGGCTGCGTCGGGCTCGCTCATCGCCGCCGAGCGTAGCTCAGGCGGCCGCCGCCGGGAGGCCCCCTAGGCGGCGTCGTCGGCGACGCTGGCGAGCGTCGCCATGTCGGCCCGCGCAGGCTCGCCGCGGACCTCGCCGTCGTACGCGAGCAGGTCGAGGCGCGCGATCTCGCGCTCGCCCTCGACGCGGGCCGGATGGTCGGCCGGCAGCGGCGCGATCAGCCGGCGGATGCGCTCGCGCAACTGCAGCGCGAAGTGCGGCGTGGAGGCGCCCATCAGCTGGCGCACGTCCTCGACCGTCACGTCGTGCTCGGGGCGCAGGCGATCGGGGTGCTCGGCTTGGCTCATCGGGTCAGTTCACTTCCGTCTCGATCGGAGCGATCTCGAGGAGGGCGTCGATGCGCGACTGGACGGGAAGCGAGATCGCGGCTTCGTCGCCCATCAGCCAGCCGTGATTGTAGACCGCGCGCGCGGGGTCTCGCGTGTAGCCCGGCTGGATGTCGAGCAGGTACTCGCCGACCGCCAGCGGCAGCGTGGCCGCATCCTCGATCAGCAGCAGCGGGCCGTACGTGCCGCTCGCCGAGAGGGGCGCCGCCGCCGCGGCGTCGAGCGTGCGGCTCGCGTTCGCGAACACGAGCCCGTGCCCGGGGTCGTCGACGCCCCAGCTGAAGCGTCCGTCCCGCAGCCGCGCGAAGGCGATCGCCGAGTCGACCGGGTTCGCCGCCGCGATCCGCGTCACGGGACCGATCGCTCTCAGCGCCTGCTCGACGCTCGCCTCGACGGCGCCGAGCGGGGCGAGCAGGTAGATGCGCGGTTTGCGGTGCGCCTGCAGCGCGGCGAACGTCGGCCCGGGGATCGTGTCGCGCCGCACGAACAGGAGTGGGTTGCCGGTCTTGGCCGCCCAGCCGGCGGCTGGCATCGCGTACGCCGGCTGGTCGACCGAGGCCACCACGACGGCGCGGCTCGCCTGGCCGACCGCGGCGCTCTGGAGGCGGTCGATCGCGGCCGCGAGCGCGATCGGGTCGTCGCCCGACAGGGTCGTGGACCGATACCCGGCGGGTGCCGGGGCGTCCCCGACGCGCACGACCTGCGCCCCGCCGAGCTCCGAGGCGCCGCTGGGCGCGAGCGCCGCGAGCGCCTCCTCGGTCGCCCGCGGCAGCTCGCCGCCGTCCGACAGCAACAGCGGCGCGCGCAGCGGCGGGCTCATCAGCACGGCCGCCGCGAGCCCTCCCTGCCAGAGCGACTGGTCGGCCAACACGACCGCGCGGGGACGCGTCCCCGGGGCGCCGCCGGGATAGACCGCGCGCGCGACGGCCGCCGCGTCGGCGATCGGGTCGGCCCCGCCGACGCGTGTCGTGTTCTTCGTCGCGAACGCCGGGAAGCCGAGCTGCTGCGGTGCGTCCGGCTGGTCGCCGGCCTGCCCGATGCGGGGGCTCTCGAGCGTCCGCGGCTCCGAGCCGCAGGCCGTGGCGAGGGTCGCCAGCCCGGCCAGCAGGCACGCGAGGGCGAGGCGGGGGCGCATTCGCGGCACGATAGCCACCGAGGTCCCGGCCCGAGCCTACGCCGCCGGGTCAGCGCAGCGTGACGACGCCGCGCACGGTCGTGCGGTCGTCGTCGTGCTGCGTGCCGATCGCGAGCGAGTCGTACGCGCGCAGGTAGGGCAGCACGGGAGCGAGGTCGGCGACCTGCAGTTGGTCGAGCGATCTGAGCAGGTCGACGAGCGGCGGGGCCAGCAGCACGAACGACGGCGTGAAGCCCTCGCCCAAGCTGTCGATCGCTGCTCTGCCCGTGGGGCTGTCCTCGAAGCGCTGCTGCGGGTCGAGCAGGTCCTGGGCCGAGGACGCCGGGTAGCCGGCGGCGATGGCCGCGCCCCGGGCCAGCACGACGATCGCCTGCGGGGCCTGGGGGATCGCGAGCTGGAAGCCGCGCGCGCCGCCCACCGTCAGCGGGCGCATCGACCCGACGCCGCTCGTGCCGACGATCGACTCGATCAGGTTCACGAGTCTGCGTGCCCCCGCCTCGCTGGTCGTGCGGAGCAGTGCTCCGGCGCCGACCGCGAGCGGGGACGACCCGCGCACGAACACGCCCAGCCCGCCGATCACGCCGAGCAGGTCTCTGTCGAGCTCGAGCCCGGTGCCCTGGCGCAGTTGCGCGGCCGCCTCGCCGAGCACGCCGGCGCTGTCGAGCGCCTGCCGGATCGCCGGGCCGAGCGGTGGCGTCGCGAGCGCGAGCCACGCGTCGCCGGGCAGGTCGCCGACTGTCACCGCGCTGTCGTCGGCGTCGAGCGCGTCGCCGACGAGCTGTGAGTCCGCGATCGCCTCGAACGCGATCTCGTCGGCGCTCGCGGTCAGGCTCGCGACGACCGGGTCGGCCTCGGCGAAGCGCGAGGAGCGCAGCGCTCTCCTGAGCTGCGGCTCGACCTCGTCGAGGGCGCCGAGCTGTCTGGAGAGCGGCTCCGGGTCGACGAACAGGAAGGCCAGCGCGTC
>Ga0193706_1000993_pt1 | contig 13759 bp, 13 predicted proteins | sample U3c1metaG_FD_160130 | JGI IMG/M metagenome (GOLD analysis project Ga0193706, IMG submission 160130) | Soil microbial communities from a riparian zone of the East river system, Colorado, United States - U3c1 | ecosystem: Environmental > Terrestrial > Soil > Riparian zone | place: USA: East River... | reverse complement strand
CGCCCGGCTCACCGACCGCGGCCGGACCGAGCGCGCCGTCCTCGACCGGCGCAGCGACGAGCTGGCCCGGTCGCTCGTCGAGCCGCTCACCCCGTCGCAGCGGGGGCGGCTGGTGGCGGCCATGGCCGAGGTCGAGCGGCTGGTGACCGCGGCCCTGGTGGCGGTCGAGGCCGTCGACCCCGAGGACCCCGACGCCCAGCGCTGCCTCCAGCGCTACGCCGCCGAGCTGGCGAGCCGGTTCGAGAGCGGCTTCGACGTGGCCCGCAGCCGACCCGTCGACCCCGCCGGCATGCGGCCCCCGGTGGGCGCCTTCCTGCTGGCGCGGGTCCACGGCGACGCCGTCGGCTGCGTCGCCCTCCGCCTCCAGCCCGGCCCCGAGGCCGAGGTCAAGCGGATGTGGGTCGACCCGGCGGCCCGCGGCATGGGCGTCGCCCGGCGGCTCCTCGAGGCCACCGAGGCCGCCGCCCGCGCCGCCGGCGCCCCGGCCCTGCGCCTCGACACCAACCGCACGCTCGTCGAGGCCATCGCCCTCTACCGGTCGGCCGGCTTCGTGGAGGTCGACGCCTTCAACGACGAGCCCTACGCCCACCACTGGTTCGAGAAGCCGCTGACGCCGGTCTGGACGGCCGGCAAGGTTGTGGCAGACTAAGCGACAGAACATCGCTCGATCCGCGGCCCGACGAGGAGTGCCATGCCCAGCACCGACGATCTGTTCCCGGACGGCCTGCGCGACGTGCGCTACGGCGAGGTCCTGCTGCTCTCGGAGGACGACGGCGGCTACACCGCCGAGGTCTGGAACACGCTCGGCCTCAACGACTGCCCGCAGGAGGCGTGGGACGCCCTCGACGCCGGGGCCATCGCCGCCGAGCGGGGCGCCCTGGTGGCGCTGCTCAACGGCCCCCGACGCTGGACGCTCGACACCATCGTGCCGGTGGCGACGGACGCGGGGGAGCGAAGCCTCACCCGCTTCGGCGACCTCGACATGTTCCTGGCCGCCACCGTCGAGCTGGGCGACACCCTCCCCGACCAGGCGTCCTACGTCGAGCGCCGGGTCGCCCGGGAGACCATCTTCCGCTTCAAGGCAGGAGCCACCATCCACCAGCTCACCTCCCGCGACCGCCAGCGCTACGTGATGCAGGCCTACTCGCACGCCGTCGACCCGACCCAGGACCTGGCCTCGCTGAGCGACCTCGAATCGCGGCTGCTGCTGCCCGAGGGCTGGTCGTTCACCACCTGCGTGCTCGACCGGACCCTCGACCTGCTGAGCACCGACGGCGTGGCCACGGTGGTCCAGGACGAGCTCCAGAACACCTACCAGCGCATCGACGCCGTGAGCATCGCGGCCATGAGCGGTGGTGCCTGATGGACGTCGTCCGCACCCCCGACTCGGCCTTCGCCGATCTCCCCGACTTCCCGTTCGCCCCCCACTACGTCGAGGTCGACGACGGAGACGGAGGCACGCTGCGGGTCCACCACCTCGACGAGGGGCCGGCCGACGCCGCGCCGGTCCTGCTGATGCACGGCGAGCCGTCGTGGTCGTTCCTCTACCGCCACGTGATCCCGCCGCTGGTCGCCGCCGGGCACCGGGTCATCGCCCCCGACCTGGTGGGCTTTGGCCGCAGCGACAAGCCGCTGGCCACGGACGACTACACCTACGCCCGCCACGTCGAGTGGATGCGCCAGGCCCTCTTCGACCGGCTCGACCTGCGCGCCATCACCTTCTTCGGGCAGGACTGGGGCGGCCTGGTCGGGCTGCGGCTGGTTGCGGCGGAGCCGGACCGGTACGCCCGGGTGGCGATCGGCAACACCGGCCTGCCCACGGGCGAGGGCACGCCGAGCGATGCGTTCCTTGGTTGGCAACGGTTCTCACAGGAGGTCGAGTCCTTTCCGGTGGGGTTCATCATCAACGGCGGCACCACCACCGACCTGGCTCCAGAGGTGATCGCCGCCTACGACGCCCCGTTCCCCGACGAGGCGTCCAAGGCCGGGGCACGTGTGTTCCCATTGCTCGTCCCCACGAACCCCGAGGATCCGGCCGCGCCCGACAACCGGGCCGCATGGGAGGTGCTGGAGCGCTTCGAGAAGCCCTTCCTGCTGGCCTTCAGCGACGCCGATCCCATCACCGGCGGTGGCGACCGGGTCTTCGCCGAGAAGGTACCCGGCGCCGCCGGCCGGGCCCACGTCACCATCGAGGGCGGCGGCCACTTCCTCCAGGAGGACCGCGGCGCCGAGCTGGGCCGGGTCCTGGTCGACTTCATCGCCTCGTCGTAGGGCGCTCGGCGCTCTGACCAGGTGTTTCCGGGGCCTCGGGCCTCACTGTCACACCCCTGGCGGATGATCCGGTCATGGCCCTCATCGCCGCCAACCGGCTCACCGTCACCATCCCCACCGCCCCTGACGACCCGCCGTCGGAGGCCACCGCCCGTGAGCGCATCACCCGCTGGCTCGAGACCGAGTACGGCTACCGCCCCCCGGTCGAGAGCTTCGAGGGCCACGGCTGGTCGGCCCGCTGGGAGGTCGGCGGCCGGCTCTCGCCCGGGTGGCGCTACGACGCCGTGATCCCGCGCCACCTGGGCCCGTCGCGCGACGACGTGGCCAAGGCCCGCCACCCGGCCGGCGCCGGCGGGTCGGGCTCCCGCCGCCCGGCCCCTCCGACGGCTGGGGCGACGCGGCCCCGCCGCCCGCCCACGCCGCGCCCCCGCAAGACCTCGCCCGACCTCGAGAAGGCCCTCACCAAGATCGAGTCCCTCTTCCCCGCCGACCTCGGCCGCCGCTGACCCCCACCCCTCCGACCTCTCCGTCCCCATGCCCCCGCCCGCGACCGCCTCCACCGAGAAGATCTTCTGGGGCCGGGTCGTCGCGACCGGGGTCCCGGGTAGCGTCGCCGGCCGTGGCCATCGACTGGCGTTCCCGGGTCCTGGACGAGGTGGTGGGCCAGCGCGCCGCCATGGTGACGGCCCTGGCCGAGATGATCCGGGTGCCCAGCCAGACCGGCACCACGGCCGAGCACGAGGCGCAGGCGCTGATGGCGACGGCCCTGGCGGCCGACGGGCTCGAGGTCGACCACTGGGAGCTCTCGCTGGACGAGCTGCGGGCCGATCCCGAGTTCCCCGGCACCGAGGCGCCCCGCGACGAGGGGTGGGGCGTGGTCGGCCGGCTGCCTGGATCCGGCTCCGGAGGTGGCTCGGCGTCTGGCTCGGGCGGTGGGCGCACGCTGCTGCTCGACGGGCACATCGACGTGGTGCCCCCGGGCGACCCCACGGCCTGGACCCATCCCGACGCCTACAGCGGCGAGCTCACCGCCACCGAGGCCCGGGGTCGGGGCGCCTGCGACATGAAGGGCGGTCTCCTGGCGGCCCGCTGGGCGGTGCGGGCCCTGGCCGCCAGCGGGGTGCCCCTGGCCGGCGACGTCCTGGTGGCCAGCGTCGAGGGCGAGGAGGACGGTGGCCTGGGCACCTTCGACCTCATCCGCCGCGGCTGGACGGCCGACGTCTGCGTGGTCCCCGAGCCCACCGGGCTCGACCTGGTGCCGGCCTGCGCCGGGGCCCTCACCTTCCGGCTCCGGATCCGGGGTCGCTCGGCCCACGCCTCGCGCCGGGTCGAGGGCGTGAGCGTGATCGAGAAGCTGCTGCCCGTCGTGGCCGCCCTCACCGAGCTGGAGGCCCGCCGCAACGTCGATGCCGACCCGCTCCTCGACCGCTGGGGCATCGCCTACCCGCTGTCGCTGGGCATCGTCCGGGCCGGCGACTGGCCCTCGTCGGTGCCCGACCGGCTCGAGGCCGAGGGCCGCCTGGGCGTGGCCCTCGACGAGGACCCGGCCGCGGCCCGGGCCGAGCTGGAGGCGGCGGTGGCCGAGGCCTCCGCCGCCGACCCGTGGCTGCGGGCCCACCCCGTCGAGGTCGAGTGGTGGGGCGGCCAGTTCGCCTCCGGCCGCCTGCCGGCCGACAGCGACCTGGGCGAGCGGGTGGCGGACCACCACCACACCGTCACCGGCCGGCCTGTCGAGGTGTGGGGAGCGCCGTTCGGCAGCGATCTCCGCCTGCTCAACGGGCTGGGTGGCATCCCCACCGTCCACTACGGCCCGGGCGACGTGAACCTGGCCCACAGCCCCGACGAGGCCGTGCCCCTGGCCGAGGTCGAGGTCACCGCCCAGGTCCTGGCCCTCCTGGCCCTCGAGGTGTGCGGGCCGCGCTGATCAGGGCCCGCCGCGACAGACTCCGGTCATGTCCTCGGTCGCCCTGGAGGTGGTGGGCTGGATCGGCTCGGCCATCCTCATCACCTCCCTCCTCCAGTCGCGCCTGCTCCGGCTGCGTCAGCTGAACCTGGTGGCCAGCCTGCTGCTGGTCACCTACAACCTGATCCTCGGGGTCTGGCCCATGGTGGCCATGAACGTGGCGATCGTGTCCATCAACGTCTGGCACCTGGCTCGGCTCCTGCGCACCCGGCACGACCCGGCCAGCTACGACGTGGTCGAGGTCGTGCCCGACGACGGCTACCTGGCCCACGTGCTGGCGCGGCGGCAGGCCGACATCGCCCGCTTCAACCCCGACTTCACCTGGGACGGCACCCGGCCCGGGGCGCTGGCCTTCCTGGTGCTGCGCGACGACGAGACGGTGGGCGTGGTCCTGGCCCACGACGCCGGCGACGGCGTGGCCGAGATCGCCCTGGACTACGTGGCGCCCCGGTTCCGGGACTTCACCCCGGGCGAGTTCGTCTACCGCCGTAGCGAGATCTTCACCGACCGCGGCTTCCGCTCGGTCGTGGCCCCCCGGGCCATGCGCCAGGCCGAGGCCTACCTGAGCGGCGTGGGCTTCCAGCGCCGCGGCGACGACCGCATCCTCGACCTCGTCACCCCCACCTGACGCCCAGCCGCGACGTGGTCCCGGCTCGGGCGACTGGGGTCAGGCCTCCAGGGTGAGGGTGGCCTCGACCCGGCCGGCGCGGGGGTGCCAGACCGAGACGGTGACCTCGGTGCCGGGGTCGGCCTCGACCACCCAGGTGGCGAGGGCCCGGTCGGGCGTGCCGTCGTGGCCGTCGGTGAAGCGGAGCGCGGCCCGACCGTCGAGCTGGCCGAGCTTCTGGCGCGCCGGCCCGCCCACGACGGTGACCCCCGTCCCGGCCACCTCGGCCAGGGCGGGCCGGACCATGTCGGCCTTGCGGGCCCGGGCGGTGACGTCGGTCGGCAGCCAGCCGGTGTTGGCCACCCCGGCCTCGACCCGCCAGGTCCGCTCGCCCAGCGGCACGCCGCGCACCCGGCGGAGCTCCAGGCCGGGGGCGGCCAGGGCCTGGGCCACGGCGAAGACGGCGTGCGGGGCCACCTCGGCCTTGAGCCGGGCGAGGGGCGGGTTGGTCCAGACCCCCAGATCGGGCCAGCCACCGAGCTCGACCTCGCCCAGGTCGGGGTGGGCGAACGGGTACCAGTCGACGTGGCCACCGGGGGCGTTCGCGTCGCACCAGCGCAGGACGGCGAGGGCCTCGTCGTCGGTCGGCCCGAGGTACCAGATCTTGGTGTCGGCGTGGTGGCCGGTGGCGGCGTGGACGACGTCCCAGAACTCGGTGGTCCAGCCGAACACGCCGAGGTGCTCGTAGACCCAGTCGTCGGCGGCACCGCTCATGGTGTCCTTGCGGTCCCACGTGAAGTCCTCGTACACCGAGTGGACGGGGTAGCCGGTCAGCTCGGTCCCGCGACGTCCGAGCTCGGTGTAGGCCCACACGTCGTCGGGCGGCAGCTCGGAGTCGGCCGTGGTCGACGACGGCCGCAGCAGCACGCCGCCACTGGTGTGGAAGGCGTTGTAGCCGCAGATGTTGGGGCGGGCGGCGATGGCCCGGACGAGGGCCAGGATCTCGGGCTCGGACAGCGGGTGGTCGCCGCTGCCAGTGACCTTGGTGCCCCAGCCGGCCGGGAAGTTGCGGTTGAGGTCGAGGCCCTCGGGCGGCCGGGGCGTGGGCACCGTGAACCCGTCGTGGTCCACCACCCGGCACTCGGCCAGCAGCCGGTACCGGGGCCCGTCGCCCAGCCCGCCGTCGAAGGGCACCGGGATCAGCAGGCGGGCATCCTCCGGGTGCGGCATCCAGGCGCCGTCGGGGTCGGAGATCCGCATCTGGAGGATGCGGCCGTCGCCGTCGACGTCCTCCACGTGGGCGCCGGGCCACTCGTGGGCGTCGGACCACGGCCACGGGCGCGTGCTCGACCGGCGGTGCCGGGGCGTGTCGGCCAGCACCCACTCGGCCCCGTCGGGGTTGACCCGGGGCACGACGTAGAAGGTGCGGGTCCGCAGGGCGGCCACCACGGCATCGTCGCCCGCCGCGTGCCCGTCGACCAGGTGCTGGAGGACGTGGCAGGCGGCGACCGTGCCCGTCAGCTCGACGGCGTGGATGCTGGCGTCGATCCAGTGGGCCGGCTTGGTGTCGTGGGCCCCGGCGGCGGCGTCGGTGGCGGTGACGAGCCAGAGGTCGCGGCCCTCGTGGCTGGTGCCGTAGGACTCGATGGCCAGCAGGTCGGGGTGGGCGGCGACGAGGTCCCGCAGCCAGGTCGTCAGCTCGTCGTACCGGAGGAAGCGGTCGAAGTCGTAGGCCACGGCCCGACCCTAGGACCGTTTGGAGGCTGCTTCCTCGAAGCGGCGGCGGCTGAACGCGTACTCACCGCGGAGCTCGGGGTGGTCCTCGGGTCGGCCGACGGTGTCATCGCGGGTCCGGACGCGGATCACCTTGGCCGGGACGCCGCCGACCACCGAGTAGTCGGCGATCTCGCCCCTCACCACCGAGCCGGCGGCGACGATGACGTGGCGACCGATCTGGGTGCCGGGGAGGATCACGGCACCGTGGCCGATCCACGAACCGGGGCCGATCCGCACCGGCTGGTGGGGCCCGAGCTGCTGGCCGATCGGGATGTCGAGATCGTTGAAGCCGTGGTTGGCGTCGGTGATGAAGACGTCCTGGCCGAACCAGACGTCGTCGCCGATCTCGATCGACTCGTGGGCCACGATCCCGCCGCGCAGGCCGATCACGCAGCGGTCGCCGATGACCAGGGCGCGGGGCGGCACGGTCGTCTGGTCGGGCGAGTAGCCCGTGGCGAGGGTCGACCAGCACCCGATCAGCGTCTCCTCGCCGATGTGCATCTGGCCCTCGCCGTAGAGGGTGGCGGTGGGGAACCCGACGATGCTCCCGTCGCCGAAGGACCCGAACCGTTCCGCGGCGATGGTGCCGGGAGCGATGCTGCCCGCCTGGCGGAGCCGGCGCCAGCCCTGCTGCACGGCCTCGTTGATCACGCGGCGGCGGAGCACCTGGAAGCGTGATTCGCCCACGGCCGGCAGCGTAGGACGACGCTCGGCGCCTCTCGCGATCGGGCGCGACCCGGTCAGACGGCCTCGGCCACGGGCACCAGCTCGGCCGGGCGGCGTGACTCCCGCACGGCGTCGGCCCCGAGGATGACGAGCGCGATCCAGACCAGCACGAAGCCGGCGAGCCGCTCGGGCGGCATGTCCTCGTCGAGCACGACCACCCCGCAGAGCAGCTGGATCGTCGGGGTGAGGTACTGGAGCAGGCCGAGCAGCGTCAGCGGGATCCGCCGGGCGGCGGTGCCGAAGAGCACGAGCGGCACGGCGGTGACGACGCCCAGCGCCACCAGGAGCAGATCGCGCCCGCCCGATCCGTGCAGGAACGAGGCATCACCCCGCACCTGGAGGACCACCAGCCCGACGACGGCGAAGGGCAGCAGCACGGCCGTCTCGACCGCCAGCGACGTGGTGGCCGGTACCGGGACCGCCTTCTTCAGGTAGCCGTAGCCGGCGAAGGAGCAGGCCAGGATCAGCGCGATCCAGGGGACCCGGCCGTAGGCGGCGGTGAGCACGGCGACGGCGGCGAGGGCGAAGCCGAGGGCAACGATCTGGAGCCGGGCCAGATGCTCGCGCAGCACCACGACACCGAGCGCCACCGTGATCAGCGGGTTGATGTAGTAGCCGAGGGCGGCCTCGATGACGTGCTCCTCGCTGACCGCCCACACGTAGACCAGCCAGTTCACGCTGATGAGGGCGGCGGCCGCGGCCAGCCGGACGCGCACCGCCGAGCGGGTGCGGAGCACGGTCCACCAGCCGGTCTTGCCCCGCAGCCCGAGGAGCCCGGCCACGACCACGAACGACCACACCACCCGGTGCATCAGCACCTCGGCCGGAAGGACCTCTTGGATCTGGTGGAAGACCAGGGGCATGCCGCCCCACAGCGCGTAGGCGGCGATCCCGGCCAGGACCCCGGTCCGCTGCTCGGCCGCCGACGAGAGGTCGTCGTCGGGGGCGGTGCTCACATCGTGACGCTACCGACGCGGCGCCAGGACCGCGAGCCGTCAGGTGGATGTCAGTCCGGCGGGGCGGCGGCCAGGGGGCCGACGGTGCCGGAGGCCTGGCGGCGGGCCAGCTCCTCGTGCACCAGCTGGGTCAGCTCCGACATCGGATCGAGGAACTCGATCCCGTACTGGCTGAAGCCCTCCTGCCGGCTGGGCAGGATGCGGCGCACGATGACCGGTCCGGACCGGCCCCGGATGGAGACGTGGGTCCAGTCGCCGACGGAGATGTCGGTGCTGGTCCGGGCCATGATCCGGGCCCCGCTGACCGACAGGTCGAGCAGCCCGGCCCGTTCGGGTCCCTCTTCCCGGCCCTCGTCGGCGGGCCCGACGACGGGGCCGTCGTCGAGACGCCAGCGCACGGCGACCGGGCCGAGGACGTGGCGGGCCCCCAGTCGGCGGTCCTTCTCGCGATCCATGCGACCCCATCGGCCGGGGTGCGGCGGCGTTGAGGCATCCTGAGGGCGTGGAGCACGAGACCCCGACCGGCCTGGTGATCGACGAGCTGTGGCGCTACCCGGTGAAATCGATGGGTGGCGAGCGGCTGGCCGAGGTCGCCGTCGACGCCCTGGGCATGGAGGGCGACCGCCGCTGGGGCCTCGTCGACGCCGAGACCGGGCGGGTCCTCACCGGCCGTCGCGCCCCGGCCCTGCTGCTGGCGCGGGCGCAGCACCTCGGCCCCGGCGCGGTCGCCATCACCCTCCCGGACGGCACGGCGACGACCTCCGACGACGACCTCTCGGACTGGCTCGGCCGCCGGGTGGCGCTCGTGCCGTCCGACTCGGCCTCGCCCCAGTTCGAGGTGCCGAACCCCGACGAGGAGGACTGGCGGGTCTACGACGCAGCCGACGCCGTCTGGCACGACTCGCCCCGGGCCCGTCTCTCGCTGGTGTCGCGCACCACCGTCGGCGACTGGGACCCACGCCGCTTCCGCAGCAACGTCCTTCTCGCCGGCGCGGGCGAGGACGACCTCGTCGGCGCCACCCTCGGCCTGGGCACCGCCACGCTCGAGATCACCAAGCCCATCAGCCGGTGCGTGATGGTGACCCGGCCCCTGCCCGGTCTCGACGCCGACCGGTCCGTGCTGAAGGCCATCCTCCGCGAGCACGCCGGCACCCTCGCCGTCGGGGCCCTCGTCACGGCCCCCGGCACCCTCACCCAGGGCGCCCCGCTCCGCCTCCTCGCCGCCCCCGACGTCTGAAGCGCGGCCCCGGCCCGTCGGTACGGTGGCGGGCGGAGCCCTCGAGGAGGGGGCGCTGCTCGAGGGGCTCGGCGTCGACCCCGACGACGACCGGGCGTGGGACGCCGCCGAAGGCCTGCTCGACGACCCGCGGATCGTGCCGCTGACGGGCGGGCGGGTCGCCCACGGGCGCACGCTCACCGACGGGCTGGTCGCGTGGCACCGGGTCACCGCCGACGAGGCGCGCACCCGCACCATCGAGCTCGACCACGACGCCCTGCTCCTGGCCGTGGCGCTCGCCGACCCCCTGACCGCCACCGTCGGCGTCGACCTGGTCGAGCTGCGGATCCCCACCGACGAGACCGGCGCCCTCGACCCCGAGCGGGGCCCGCTGCTCGACCTGCCCGAGGGCTGGTCGCCCGACCTCGCCGCCGGGGACCTCGTCGGGTACGCCGAGCACGACGACCACCTGGCGCTGGTCGCCGGTCCGGCCGCCGCCGACCTGCCCACCACACCGGATCCCGGGGTCGTCGCCGGGCTGCGCGACGTCCTGGACGTCGTCGGCGCCGCCCACCGCCAGCCCCTCCTGCTGGCCGCTGGTCCCGATGCGGACGAGCCGCCGGCGGGGGCATGGGTGCTCCACCTGGACGAGGTCGGGCCGGTGCTGCTGGCCGACCATGCCGCGACGGTCCGGGCCCTCGACCGGCCCCTGCCCGAGGTGGTCGTCGCGGCCGGGCTCCGCATCGAGGACGGCACCGTGCTGGGCCCCGATGTCGACGACCGCGACCTGGCGACCTACCTGGTCGGCCGGGCCGCGCTCCTCGACGTCGTCCCCGCCGAGGACATCGCCCCGGGGCTGGCCGAGGCGGCGGGCATCGCCTGGATCTGCCTCTCCGGGGCCGACGGCGCCGAGGTGCTGGACGCCGACGCGGCGTCGTTCCTCGACGACTCGCTCATCGCCGAGGCCCTGGCCCGGCGGGTCCAGGACCTGGAGGACGACGAGGTCGCCGCCACCCTCGCGCGGGCCCGGGCGGTCGCCGGCCGCGATCCCGTCGCCCCCGGCCCGGGCCTGGTGCTGGCCGAGGCGCTGATGCGCGCCGGCGAGCCCGCCGAGGCCCGTGACCTCCTCGCCCGGCTGGTCGTCGGGCCCCCGGCACCGGAGGCGCGCGACTGGGCCGCCGTCCACGAGGCCCACGGCCAGATGTGCGCCTACGCCGGCGACGTGGCCGGCGCCCAGGCCGCCTTCCGCCGGATCGGCGACGACGAGGCCGCCGAGGCCCTCCAGCGCTGGCGGCCCACGCCCCCCGCCGGCGTCGGCCGCAACGACCGCTGCCCGTGCGGGTCGGGCCGCAAGGCCAAGCAGTGCTGCCTCCTCCACCCGCCGGTCCCCGCCCTCGCCGCCCGCGTGCCGTTCGTCTGGTGGAAGCTGGAGCGGGCGTGCGTCCACCTCCGCGGGCAGGACGTCCCCCGCACCGGGCCGGCCGACTCTCTGGTGGCGACGCTGGCCGTCGACGCCCACCTGGTCGAGGATGGCGCCCTGGCCTCGGTGGCGACCCAGATCGGGCCGTTGCTGCCGGCCGACGAGCGGGAGCTGGCCGCCTGCTGGTCCGACGCCGTCCGGGGGCTGCACCAGGTCGACGAGGTGGACGACGACGGCCTGGTGCTCCGTGACCTCCTCACCGACACCGTCACCGTGGTGGCCCCCGGCCGCGACGACGCCCCGGCCGTGGTCGGCGATCTCTGGCTGGCGGTCGTCGTGCCCGGGCCGGGCGATCGGGCCCACGTCGTCGGGCCCGTCGTCCGCCCACCCCTTGCGGCCCGGGCCTTCCTGCTCGAGGCGCTCGGCGCCGACCACGACGGCCAGGACCTGGTCGACCTGGTCAGCGCCCTCCTGGACTGAGACGGCCGAGCCGCGGGCCGCTCCCGCTCAGGCGGTGCGGACGAGGGCGAGGCGGCGGTCGAGGAGGGGGCGGACGGCGAGGTCCTCGAGGTCGTCCCAGTCCTCGGCGTCGGCCACGGCCAGGGCGGCCCGCATCCGGGCGGCGGCGTCGGCCAGCGGGACATCGGTGACGACCAGCTCGGGGTCGGCGGCGGCGTCGGCCGCGATGGCGTCGACCGGCGGTCCGAGGAAGAGGTCGCGCCCGAGGCCGTCGAGCTCGTCGTCGACGAGGAGGCCGATGGCGTGGCCGCCGCCGGGGGTGTCGAAGCCGACGACGTAGCTGGCCTGGGCCTCGTCGGGGTGGCCGATGGTGACGGCCCGGACGGGGACCTCGCGGCCGAGGCCGAGGTCGGCGTCGAGGTCGTCGGGGCCCGACGCCAGCCAGTCGGCCCGGGCCCGACGGAGGGGGGCAGCGTCCTTGAAGCCCAGGACGAGGGCGAGGGCGGCCAGCGCCGCCGGGGCCAGCTCGTCGGTGGACGCCACCAGGGTCCGGCCCAGGTCGACGTAGAACTCCCGGGGCATGGCCTCGTCGTCGAACGAGGTGGCGGCCAGCTCGTGGGCCCAGTGCTCGAGGGCCACGCCCGGGGCCGGGTGGCCGGGCGGGAGGGCGCCCCGAGCCGTCTCCAGCAGGGTGGCGACCATCTGGTCGAGCGTGGGGTCGAGCAGGCCCGACACCTCGGGCCGGTGACGCCGGCTGGTCGACGGGGTGGCCCGGCCGCTGCGGGCCGGCCGCGTCGGACCGCCCGGCCCCCTCCGATGCCGGTCGCCCTTGCCGCTCCCGCTCCCGCTGCTGCGCTCGCTCACCGGGCCGAGGGTAGACCCCCGTCGACCGAGATCGCCCTTGCGCCCCGAACTCCTGTTCGGTACGGTCCCCCTCGTCGCCCCACCCCGTACCCGGCTCTCCGCCGGTCGAACGGAGCAGGCGGCCATCGCCCCGTCGTGGTGGCGCGCCCCCGGGCGCGGTGGACGACGAGCCTGCACCGATCTCGCCTGCGTGACGCTCCGACGAGCGCGGACCGAGCCGTGGGCCAGCGCCGTCCCGCCCCTCCGGGGTCGGGGCGCCGCGGGCGCGCCCGGGGCCGTGGTGACCAGATCTGGACCGGTCCGTTTGGGCCGTCTCACCCTGGACAGTGCGGCGGCCGCCTCGGCCCGAAACGGCTCGGGGGTGGTGGTCACCGTGACGCTCTGGCGAGCGGAGGCTGCGTGAAGTGGTCAGCGGCGCCCCTGCACCGGGCGCCGCTGCCGCGTCCCGGTGGGAACCCCGAGCGTCAGTGGCCGAGGATGGTGTGGAGGGCGATGGCCTCGCCGCCCCCGTGGACATCGATGTCGGCGCCGGTGACGTAGGCGGCCAGGGGTGAGGCCAGGAACACCACGGCGTCGCCCACCTCGGTCGGGGCCGCGGCGCGCCCCATGGGCACCGTCGCCTCGGCCGCCGCCGCCCCCTCGGGGCCGCCGTAGTAGTCATCGAACAGCTCGGTGCGGACCATCCCGGGCGACACGGCGTTGACCCGCACCTCGGGCGCCCACTCCATGGCCAGGGTGCGGGTGAGGTTGAGCAGCCCGGCCTTGGCCGCGCCGTACGCCGCCGTGCCGGGGGAGGGCCGCAGCCCCGACAGCGACGTGATGTTGACGATCGACCCCCCGGTCGCCGCCAGGGTGGGGTGGGCCGCGGTCGACAGGTGGAGGGCCGCCAGCAGGTTGAGCTCGATGATGCGGGTGCTGAACCGGGGCGACGCCTCGGCGGCGGCCACCGAGGGCGACCCACCGGCGTTGTTGACCAGGAGGTCGAGCCGGCCGTGGGCGTCGAGCACCGAGGCCACCAGGGCCGGTGCGACCTCGGGGGCGCGGACGTCGCCGGCGTGGAAGCTCACGCCGGCGGGCAGGTCGGCCGGCTCGTTGCGGGCGACGACGGCGACGGTGGCCCCGGCGGCCAGCAGGCGGTCGGTGATGCCCCGGCCCACCCCCTGGGCACCGCCGGTCACGAGGGCGACCTGGCCGGCGAGGTCGATGGTGAGGGCCACGGCGGGCTCCAGGGGTAGCGGTCGGGAGGGTGACGTTCGCCCCGAGGGCGACCGGTCACTACGGTGCCGCCAGGATCTGACGACCCATCAGAAAGTAGCCGGATGCCCACCACCCACACGGTCGACGACCACGGCATCGCCGAGGTCGTCATGGACAACCCGCCGGTCAACGCCCTGACCGTGGCCGGTTGGTTCGACCTGGCCGACCGTCTCATCGCCCTCGGGCGCAACCCCGAGGTGCGGGTCGTGGTCCTCCGGGCCGAGGGCCGCGGCTTCAACGCCGG
>Ga0193706_1000992_pt1 | contig 13765 bp, 11 predicted proteins | sample U3c1metaG_FD_160130 | JGI IMG/M metagenome (GOLD analysis project Ga0193706, IMG submission 160130) | Soil microbial communities from a riparian zone of the East river system, Colorado, United States - U3c1 | ecosystem: Environmental > Terrestrial > Soil > Riparian zone | place: USA: East River... | reverse complement strand
AACGGGTGGGGCTCGGGAAGCGCCTCGAACACGACCCGGCACAGCTGTCCGGCGGGGAGCGCCAGCGCGTCGCGATCGCCCGGGCGCTCGTGAACGAGCCGTCGCTGATCCTCGCCGACGAGCCGACCGGCAACCTCGACAGCCGGCGCGGCGAGGAGATCCTCGAGCTGCTCGCCGGCATCTGCCGCGAGGGACGGGCGGGCGCGCTGCTCGTGACGCACGACGCGCAGGCGGCCGAGATCGCGGATCGCGTGCTCGTGCTGCGTGACGGGCGGATCGAGGCGCGCGGCGACGCCCGCGCCGACGCCTCGCCCGATGTGCCGCCCGACACCTCCGTCGGCGCGACGGCGCGAAGCGCCGCGCGGAGCGCCACGCCGTGAGGCCGGGGGCGCTGCTCTACCTCTACGGTCGGCGCCTCCGCACGCACCCGATCCAGGAGCTGCTCGCCGCGACCGGCATCGCGATCGGTGTCGCGCTGGTGTTCGCCGTGATCGTCGCGAACGCGAGCATCGGCGGCTCGGTCGCACAGCTCGTCGACGGGATCGGCGGCGCGGCGCAACTGCAGGTGGCCGCACGCAGCACGCAGGGGATCGATGGCGGGCTGGTCGCCGACGTGCGGCGCCTGCCCGGCGTCGCGCACGCGACGCCGGTGCTCGAGCAGCGCGCGCAGCTGTCCGCGCGCGGCGGCAACGCGAGCATCGTGCTCGTGGGCGTCGACCCGAGCCTCGCCCGCCTCGGCGGCGCGTTGACGCGCGACATCGACCCGACGCTCGGCGTGATGTTCCGGCGGGGGCTGCTGCTGCCGAGCGCCGTCGCCAGGCGGCTCAGCCCCGACGCCGCTCAGCTCATCGGCAGCGGGGTGCGGAGGCGCGCGGTCACGATGCGCCTGCGCGGCCACGCGCAGCGCGTGCGCGTCGTCGCGGTGCTCGGACCCGAGCTGATCGGCCCGCTCGCGCAGTCCTCCGTCGCCGTCGCGCACCTGCCGGAGGTGCAGGCGCTCGCACACCTCCCGGGACGCGTCAGCCGGATCCTCGTCGAGTCCGCGCCACAGCACGAGGAGTTGGTCCGGCGCGCGCTGACGACGCTCGTGGACGGCCGCGCGGCGGTCACCTCGATGGACGCCGAGTCGCGCGTGCTTGCGCAGGCCGCCGGCCCGAACGACCAGTCGACCGGGCTGTTCGCCGCGATCAGCGCGATCGTGGGCCTGCTGCTCGCGTTCAACGCGATGCTGCTGACGGTCCCCGAGCGCCGCCGCAGCGTCGCCGACCTGCGCCTGCAAGGCTTCACGCCGCGGCAGGTGCTCGCCGTGCTCGGCTTCCAGGCCGTGGTGCTCGGGGCCGTCGCGTCCGCGGCCGGAGTGCTGATCGGAGAGCTGCTCGCGCGCACGCTGTTCGGGGCCGTACCGACGTATCTCTCGTTCGCGTTCCCGACCGGCTCGCAGCGCGTCGTGACGCCGGGCATGGTCGCGCTCGCCTTCGGCGGCGGCATCGTCGCGACGCTGCTCGCCGCCGCCCAGCCGCTGGCCGACCTGCTGCCGCGCCGGCCGCTCGACGCGGTCTACCGCGACAGCGGCGAGCCGGGCCAGGCGCTGAGCGCGCGCACGCGCTGGATCGCGCTCGCCGCAGCCTTGCTGCTGTTCGCCGTGACGACGGTCCTGCTGGTGCTGGTCCCGTCCACGACGGTCGTCGGGATCGGGGCGCTCGCGCTCGCGACGCTGCTGTCGATGCCGGCCCTGCTCGCGCTCGTGGTGCGCGCTTGCAGCCGCGTGTCGCGCCACCTCCAACTGTCGATGCTGAGCGTCGCGACGATGGCGCTGCGCTCGACGACGGTGCGCTCGATCGCGCTCGCGGCGAGCGGCGCCGTCGCCGTCTTCGGCAGCGTCGCGATCGAGGGCGCGCACCGCGACCTCGTGCGCGGGCTCGACCGCAACTTCGCCGAGTTCCTCTCGACCGCAGACCTGTGGGTCACGACCGGCGGGGATGACCTGACGACCGAGAGCTTCCAGCTTCGGGGCGCGATCGCGCGCGTGCGTGCGGATCCTGCGGTCGCCGACGTGCGGCCCTACTACGGCGGACTGCTCGACGTCGGCGAGCGGCGCGCGTGGGTGATCGCCCACACGGCGCACAACCCCACGCCGATCCCCCCCAGCCAGCTCGTCGAGGGCGACGTGGCCGAGGCGACGCGACGCCTGCGCAGCGGCGACGGCGGTTGGGTCGCCGTCTCCGAGGCGATCGCCCGCGAGCGCGGCGCGCAGGCGGGCGGGACGATCTCGCTCCCGACCCCCACCGGCCCGCACGAGTTCCGGCTTGCGGCGACGCTCACGAACCTCGGCTGGGGCCCGGGCGCGATCGTGCTCGGCGCGGCCGACTATCGGCGCGCCTGGGCGACGCGCGACCCGACGGCGCTCGAGGTCGACCTCGCACCCGGAGCCGACCCCGCGACCGCCCGCGCCGCGCTGCAGCGCGCGCTCGCTCCTCGCTGGGCGCTCGAGGTGCAGACGACCGCCCAGCGCCTCGAGCAGTACCGCGGCCTCGCGCGCGAAGGGCTCGACCGGCTGAGCATCATCTCGCGGCTGCTGCTCGTCGCCGCCGCGCTCGCCCTCGCGGCCGCGACCGGCGCCGCGATCTGGCAGCGGCGCAGCGCGATCGCCGCCTACCGCCTGCACGGCTTCCTGCCGGGCCAGTTGCGGCGCGCGCTGCTGATCGAGGCCGGCGTCGTGCTCGGGACCGGTTGTCTCGCGGGCGCCGCCGCCGGCGTCTACGGCCATCTGCTGCTGGGCCGCTGGCTGCGCCTGACGACCGGCTTCCCCGCTCCCTTCTCGCCGGCGGGCTGGCAGACGCTCGAGAGCTTCGGGCTCGTGGCAACTGCCTCGGTCCTGCTCGTGCTCGTGCCAAGCTATCTCGCGACACGGGTCCCCGCGCGCGTCGCTCTGCAGGAATAGGTCGCAGCAGCAACGGCGGGCGCCAGCCCGCACGTGATGGAGATGACAGCTTCCGAGCTCCCGCCTGCACGGCAGGGCCGGCGCTACGCGTTCAGCCTGCCCGCAACCTTGTGGCGCTACTGGGCCACGGTCTATCCGCGCGCCCGGAGCGAGCTGCGGCAGTGGCGGCGGCGAGCGCTCGCGATCCCCGACCCGGCGCTGCGCGGCTTCGCCTGCGCGACCTTGCACGACGAGGACGGCAACGCCGAGGGCGCCGCGCTGCTCGCGCTCGCCGCGCCGCCGGCGCACCGCGGGCGCGTCGTGCGGCTGCTCGTCGCGGTCCAGGTGATGTACGACTACCTCGACACGCTGACCGAGCAGCCGGTAGCCGACCCGCTCGCCACGAGCCGCCGCCTGCACCGGGCACTCACCGACATCCTCGGCGAGGCGCCGGCGCCTGCCGACTGGTACGCGGACTACCCGTACCACGCGGACGGCGGCTACCTCGCGACGCTCGTCGACACGTCGCGCACGCTGCTCGCGACGCTCCCCGCGCGCGCAATCGTCGCGCCGGGCGTGCGGCGCGCGCTGGAGCGCGCCGGCGAAAGCCAGAGCCGAAACCACGCGGCGATGCTCGGCGCGACCGAGCTCGCGCCGCTGGCGGCATGGGCGGGCGCGCAGGGCTCGCCGGCGTGGGCACTGCGATGGTGGGAGCTGGCGGCCGCCGCCGGCTCGTCGCTGGCCGCGCACGCGCTGCTCGCGGCCGGCGCCGACCCGGCGCTCACGCCGTCCGAAGCCGACCGCATCGAGGCCGCCTACTGGCCGTGGGTCTGCAGCCTCAACACGCTGCTCGAGAGCGTCGCGGATCGCGGCGCCGACGCCGTCAGCGGCAACCACAGCTACGCCGCCCGCTACCCCTCTTCGGCGGTCGCCGCCGAACGGCTCGGCCTGATCGCGTCGCAGGCCGCCGCGGCCGCGCGCACGTTGCCAAACCCCTCGCACCACGCGGCCGTGCTCGCGGCGATGACGTGCTTCTACCTGTCCGCGCCGCGCGCGACCGCCGACCGCGACCTGCGCAGCATCCTGGAGCCGGTGGGCGCCGACGCACGATTGCTCGGCGCGGCGGTGCGCGTCCATCGGCGACTCGCCTGATCGCGGGGAACTACGGTCGGCGCATCCGGGCGAGCGGCGGATGCGGATGGCGCATCGGCGTGCATACCGTGCCGTCATGTCCACGTTCGAGCCACCCGCGGGCGAACCGCCGGCGATGCCGCCGCCCCCGCCCCCACCGTCCGACCAGTACCCGGTCCAGTTCGCGGTCGACTACCCCGACCGCGCCCTCAACCGCCTCACGACGTTCTTCCGCATCTTCACGGTGATCCCGATCGCGATCGTGCTCGGCACGGTCGGCGGGGCGACCTTCCAGGGCGGTCGGGCCACCGACGAGGCGACCTACGTCGCCGCCGGCGGGCTGCTGTTCGCGGGGCCGCTGCTGATGATCCTGTTCCGCCAGAAGTACCCGCTCTGGTGGCAGGACTGGAACCGCGAGCTGCTGCGCTTCGCGAACCGCGTCGGCGTCTACCTCACGCTGCTCGACGACAGATACCCCTCGACCGACGAGCAGCAGTCGGTTCGGCTCGAGCTGCCGCGGCCGGACGCGAAGACCGACCTCAACCGCTGGCTTCCGCTCGTCAAGTGGCTGCTCGCGATCCCCCACTACATCGTGCTGTTCTTCCTGTCGATCGGGGCGTTCGTCGTCGTGATCGTCGCGTGGTTCGCGATCCTCTTCACGGGACGCTATCCGCGCGGGATGTTCGACTACGTCGTCGGCGTCGGGCGCTGGCACAACCGCGTGACCGGCTACGCCTTCATCCTCGTGACCGACGAGTACCCGCCGTTCCGGCTGGCGCCCTGATCGCCCACAGGGCGACGAGCGGCAGCGCGACGACGGCCGCGAGCGAGAGCAGCTCGGCGGCCGCGTCGCCGGCGCCGAAGCCGTCCAGATGCGTCGCGTGGAAGCCGAGGTGGAGGATCGAGAAGACGATCCACGCGACGCAGGCGGCGCGCACCAGCTCGCGCTGCAGCGTCCACGCCGCCCATCCGATCACGACCGCGAAGGCGAGGTAGAAGGCGCCCACGTCGGTGACGAGATGCTGGTTGTAGGGCGGCAGGCGGTCGACCCAATGGCCGACGAACGGGAAGTCGTCGTAGAAGGTGCGCGGGGCGAGCCACGCCAGCAGCCCGATCGCGGCGTTGCTCGCGGCCAGCAGCGCGAGCGCGGCGCGCGCGATCGACGGCGACCTCACGACGTGTCCTCGAAGCGCGAGACGGTGATCCCGACGCGCTTGGCGAAGGGGCTGTCGAACACGCCGCTCGCATTGAAGCGGCGCTGCACGGCGAGCCAGTCCTCGTAGCGCTCGTACATCGAGGCGAGCAGCTCGTGACTGCCCGTGAGCGTGTTGACCTGACCCCAGTGCGGGCGGCCGCCGAGCGCGTAGAGCGCCTCCTCGTGCGCCGCCAGCAGCTCCATCCCGCCCTCCGTGTGGGTCAGCTGGATCAGCTCGATCATCATCGTGTCGCGTCCGTGCATCATCGACATGAACGCGGGCGATCTGCGCACGAAGCGCAGGCTGAAGGCCGAGCTGTGGAACGCCTCGCCGAGCTCGCGCCGCTGCGCCGCGACCTCGAACACGCGCTCGACGGCGCGCACGTGAGCGTCGCCCTCGAGCGGCACGGCGATCTCCGACGAGTACGCCGTGAGCAGGTTCGCGTTGCCGATGTTGAGCACCTTGTAGCTGACGTTCTCGTAGCTGCGGCGAGCGATCGCCTGCATCTGCGTGTCGATCATGCGCGGCGCGATCCGCGGCCAGAGGCCGAGCACGAGGTTGAGGATCCGCGGCGTCAGCGGGAAGGCGGAGGCCAGCTCGACGAGCGGGTTGCGCATGCGGATCGCGCCGTGCCGCCCGCACGGGACGGGGTCGCGCGTCGTCACAAGGCACAGCCGCCGGCCGTCGCGCTCGTACGGGTTGACGAGCACCTCGTAGTGGCGATGGCGGTCGAGCACGACGCGCTCGAGCAGGTCGGCCCGTACCTCGTCCCACGTTCTCAGCGTGCGCACCTCGCGCAGGCAGTAGAGCGGCTCGACCGCGAGGATCGCGCCGACCACGATCCCCAGGCAGCCCATCCCGACGAGCACGGCGTGGAACGCGTCGTCGTCCTGCACGAGCACGCGCTCGGGGAAGCGCGTGGCGAACGTGGCGGGGTCGGTCGGACCCTCGCGCGGCTCGACGCGGTGGACGATCCCGCCGGCGGCCACGAGGTCGAGCGCGCGCACCTGGTCGGCGATCGGGCCGAAGCGGATGCCGGAGCCGTGCGTCGAGGTGGAGAGCACGCCCGCCAGCGTCTGCGCGTCGTAGCCGCCCATGTTCGACAACGCGAGCCCCCGCCGGTGCAGGACGCGGTTGAGCTCGCGCAGGCGGATCCCGGCCTCCGTCCACACGAGGCGCTTGCCGTCGGCGTCGGGGTCCGCCCCCTCGTGCAGCATCGGCGGCGGACCCTCCGGGCACTCGTCGAGCCCGCGTGTCTCGACGAGGAAGCCGGTCGTCAGCGCGACGTCCGACCACGAGTGCCCCGAGCCGACCGCGCGCACGGTCGTTCCCGCCGCCTCCGCCTCGCGCACGAGCTCGACGACCTCGCGCAGGCTCGCCGGCCGCACGATCCGCAGCGGGTCAACGCCCTGGTTGCCGGTGTGGTTGCGCCAGCGCGTGCGGCGACGGACGCGGGCGCGCAGAGCCATCCCGCGACGCTACCAGTGAGACCGGTTTGCAGTAAAGGTCCGACCTACGCTGCGGCGACAGCGACGCGGGCGGCGTGCGGCGGGCGCCGCTCGGCCCAGCGCTCGACGCGCTCGAGCTGGGCGGCGAGGCGCAGCAGCATCCCCTCGCTGTTGGCGGGGCCGAGCAGCTGCGCGCCGACTGGCAGCCCGTCGGCAGTGATGCCAGCGGGGACGTTGACGCCCGGCCAGCCGAGCACGTTCCACGGCCACGTGTACGGACAGGCGGCGACCATCAGCTTGTCGGTCGGCCACGCGTCGAGCCCGTCGATCGCGCCGATCGGCGTCGGCGGCTGCGCGGTCGTCGGCATCAGCACGACGTCGTAGCGGTGGAAGATCCGCCCCACGTGCGCGCGCACGGGACGCTCGATCGCGTGCGCGAGCCGTCGCAGCGGGCTCAGCATGCGGCCGAGCCTCATCGTGCCGCGCGTGCGCGGGTCGAGCTGCGCGTGATCCGTCACGTGCAGCTCGACCCACTCGCGTACCCCGCCCGTCGAACGTGGCATGAAGCTGAGGCCGACGAGGCCGTAGCTCGGGTCGGCGTCCTCGACGTGGTGGCCGAGCCCCTCCAACTCGCGCGCGATCCGCTCGACCGGCTCGCGCACGGCAGGGTCGAGCGTCGCCGGCGCGATCGAGAACGGGATCCGCGTCGAGAGCGCGATCCGCAGCCGGCCCGGCTCGCGCTGCGCGAACTGCGCGAACGGCTCGGCCGGCGCCGGCGGCTGGTGAGGGTCCTCCGGGCGGTTGCCGGCGAGCGCGTCGAGCAGCAGCGCCGCGTCGTCGACCGTGCGCGCGAGCGGGCCGATGCAGGCGAGCCCGTTGAAGGCGCTGAGGAACGGCCACGTGGAGACGCGACCGCGCTGCGGCTTGACGCCGACGAGGTGGGTCCAGGCGGCGGGGATGCGCACTGAGCCGGCGCCGTCCGAGCCGGCCGCGGCGGGCACGAGCCCGGCGGCCACCGCGGACGCCGAGCCGCCGGAGGAGCCGCCGGGGCTGTGGTCGAGCGACCACGGGTTGCGCGTGGCGCCGAACGCCGGCCCCTCGGTGAACGGCCACTGCCCGACCTCGGGCGTGTTCGTCTTGCCGACGATCACGGCGCCGGCGGCCTTGAGGCGTCGCGCGACCTCGCCGTCGCCGGCGCGCGGATGGAACGTGCCGGGGCAGCCGAAGTTGGTCGACTCGCCGGCGAGGTCCATGTCGTCCTTGATCGCGACCGGGACGCCGAGCAGCGGGAGGCGCTCGCCGGCGGCGTGCAGCCGGTCCGCTTCGTCGGCCTCGGCGCGCGCCGCGTCGTCGCGCACGCAGCGGAAGGCGTTGAGCTGCGGCTGGGCGTCGTCGATGCGCGCGAGCGCGGCGTCGACGAGCTCGCGCGAGGAGGCCTGGCCCGACGCGACGAGCGCGGCCTGCGCGCGCAGGCCGGCGAAGGCGAGGTCGTCGGGCGGCGACTGCGTCGTGTCGGTCGTGTCCATGGCGGCGGGCTCCGGGTCAGATTAGGTCGTTCGAACGAACGATACGCGATCCAGGACTATGCTTCGCCACATCTCCGTCTCGCTGACACCGACCGTCCCGACGACCGACACGCGCGCGCGGATCCTCCACGCGACGCTGCGCGTGATCGCTGCCGGCGGGATCGCGGCCGTCAGCAACCGCCGCGTGGCGGCCGAGGCCGGCGTCGCGCTCGGCTCGCTCACCTACCACTTCCCCAGCCAGACAGCGCTGCTGCGCGACAGCCTGCTGCTGTACGCCGAGGAGGAGGTCGCGCGACTGGGCGCGCTCGCTGCCGGGATCCGCGCCGGCGCGAGCGCCGACGGCCGGGGAGGCGGCACGCCGAGCCCGGAGCAGGCGGCCGCCGCCGCCGAGCAGATCGTCGCGCAGGGCTCCGGCCGCCCCGAGGAGATCGCCGAGCTGGAGCTGCACCTGCACGCCTCACGCGACCCGGAGCTGCACAGCGCCTCGCAGCGTTGCTTCGGCGCCTACGAGGACTTCGCCGCCGCCGCGCTCGAGACGCTCGGCGTCCCCGAGCCCGAACGCCACGCCCGCGCCGTCGTCGCGCTCATCTGCGGCCTCGGCGTGCGCCGCCTCGGCACCGGCGAGCACAGCGCCGAGGGCACCGCCGACGCGCTGCTGACGGTCCTGCGCGGCGCACGCGCCAAATAACGGCGAACCGGCGCCACCGCGCCCGCGAATGATGAAGACTCCTCCCGCAATGGGAGGGCCAGCCGCCCGATGAGAAGCAGGGCCGGCCTGTACGCCGGTTCCGGCGCCGCGGCGATCGCCACCGCGACGCTGCTCTCGCAGGAGCTCCTGCCGTCCTTCGGGCTGCGCGTCTGGGTCACCGTGGGACTGACCGCCGCGGCAGGCCTGATCGTGATCCTGATCGGCGCGTGGCGGGCGCAGGCGAACGACCGCGCGGCCGAGCGCGAGCTCGACGCGCTGCTCGACGCCGCCCACGCCTGCTGGCCACCCCGCGCCGCCGGCGCGCTGAGCCCCTACGACCTCGGCGCCCACCCGACCGGCGATCACCCGCCGCAGGCGGAACCGGCCGGCGGTCCGCCCGACGTGCTGCCGACCTACGTCCCGCGCACCGTCGACGAGGCGCTCGCCGACGCGCTCGCCAAAGCCGACGTGGTCGTCGTCTACGGCCCCTCCCGGGCCGGGAAGACGCGCAGCGCGTACGAGGCGCTGCTGGCCGCCCGTCCGACCGCGAAGCTGCTCGTCCCGGAGGACGCGGACGGCCTGCGGACGACGCTCGCCCACGTCGCGGACCTGCCGCGCATCGTCGGCGAGCCGCTCGTGCTGTGGCTCGACGGCGTCGAGCGCTTCCTCGCCGGGCTGGACCTCGACGTGCTCGACCGGCTCGCCGCCGACGGGACGCGCGTGCAACTGATCGCGACGATCGGCGAGGACGAGCTCGAGGCGCTGCTCCACGAGCCCGAGGATGGCGACCTGCATCCCGACGGCCGCCGAGCGCGCCGCCTGCTCGCGCGCGCCCGCGCCGTCCGCGTGCCCACGCCCGACGCGGAGGAGGAGAGCGCGGCGGCCGCCGCCGCGCAGACCGGCACGCTGCGGGCGCGCCTGCCGGACGGATGGTGGCCGACGCCGCGGCCGGTCCTCGATACGCCGAAGCGCGACTGGATGCCCTCGCTGCCGGTGGGGCTGTTCCTCAGCCTCCTCGTCGGCTGCCTCGCCGCGACGGCCGTCTACGCGCTTGACCAGGGACTGGAGGAGCCGCCCGACATCGCGCAGCAGGTCGCCGACCTCGAGAGCGCGGGCCCGGCGTGCGAGGACGCCAGCGCCTCCCCCACCGACGTGGAGAAGATCGACGACGACACCGTCGTCGCGCTCGCCGTGCATCGCGGGATCTGCGGACGGCCGGACGAGCTGCGGCTGTACCGCAGATCCTCGGACCGCCTGCTGCGCCTGACGACACTGCGCCTCCCGGCGGACGGACCTCGTCGCACGCTCGCGTGCGTCGGCGACAGCAGAGCCGACCCATGCGCGGTCGGCGTCGAGGGCGCCGGGCGCATCCTCGTGGGGACGTTCGACGATCCGCGCACGCGCCAGGCGCACCCGTTCGCCGTGCACCCCGTCGAGGACCGGCTGAACCTCGCTTCGCTCTCGCCACGACCACCGGACGTGAGCGGGGGCCTCGACCCCGAGACGCTCGACAAGAACCGCAGCGCGACCCCGCTCCGGCTCGACGGCGGCGAGCATGACGACGGCGCATGCCAGCCGAGCGACCGCTGCGTCATGAGCCACGGCGCGCAGGCATGGGCGGTCTTCTCCAAGAGGACGGAGCGGCCGGCGGTGCTCGTCGCCGGTCACCTCGCGAACGGATCGGTGCCCGAGGCGCCGCGCGTCCTGCACCTGCGCGCCTGGCGGGTCGTGAGCGACGGTGAGGTGCCGGCGGTCCACGAGCGCTGCTGGATCTTCAAGAGAGGGATCCGCGTGCGACTCGTCGCGAAGGTGTCGTCGGGCGCCGAGGCCAGCGCCGACCTTGCGAGCAGGTGGCAGGCGCTGCTGAAGCGCCCCGGGAGCAGCGTCGTCTGCTGAGCGACGCGTCAGTTGTCGACGGTGAACCCGCGCAGGCAGTCCGAGTGGAGCTCGTCCGCGATCCGGGCGCGCGTGCGCCGGTTCTCGAAGTTCTGGTGGTCGCCGGCGTCGACACCGAGCGGGTTGTCGCCCGCGAGCAGGCCGCGCGCGACGATGCCGTCCAGCAGGATCTGGTTGGCGACCGCGCGGCGGTAGGCGCGCGCGCGTTCGCGGTCCGACTGGGCCCGCGGAGCGCGTACGTCAGAGAGCCTGGCGCGCAGCGCGCGCAGCCACTGCTGCTCGCGCAGCAGTCGCTGCGCCCGCGCGCGGGAGTCGTCCTCTGCGGCGCTGCCGCCAGCCGGCACGGACACGCGCTGGCACGCCTCGTCCATCTCGGCCTCGAAGATCTCCGCCTCGAAGCGCCGGCGCTCGCGCGCTATGCGGCGCGGCGCGGCGAACGCTCCCGCCCCTCCTCCGGCGGTCGCGGGCGGCGCGGCGACAGGAGGCGGCACCGCCCTGCTCGTGCCGCTCGCCGCCTGGTCCGCGTCCCCGCATCCCGACGGGGCGACCGCTACCGCGGCCAGCGCGCCCGCCGCGAGCAGCCGTGTCGCGACATCCCGATGACGCCGAATGCGCATGCGAGACGCACGCTAGACAAGCGGTCACGCCCGGTGACGCAGTCGATGGTGCCTGCGCGCCCGAACCCGCCAACCGACTAGCGTGCGCGTGATGCGCGCCATCCAGATCGCGGAGCTGACGGGGCCGGACGGCGCGCTGCGCTGGGTCGACCTGCCCGAGCCGGAGCCGACGCACCCGCTCTCGCCCCCCGGCGAGGAGGCGGTCGTGGTCGACGTGCACGTCGCGGGCGTGTCGTTCCCAGAGCTGCTGCAGACGCGCGGGCTCTACCAGTTCAGACCGCCGCTGCCGTTCGTGCCGGGCAGCGAGGTCGGCGGCGTGGTCCGCAGCGCGCCCGCCGGCTCCGACTTGCAGCCCGGCGACCGCGTCGCTGCCTTCACCGCGCTCGGCGCGTTCGCGGAGGTCGCGGTGGCGCCGGACTTCTTCACCTTCAAGCTGCCCGACGCGCTCGACTTCGCGCAGGGCGCGTCGCTGGTCCTCAACTACCACACGGCGTACTTCTCGCTGAGAACGCGGGGACGACTGGCCGAAGGCGAGACGGTGCTCGTGCACGGCGCCGCCGGCGGCGTCGGCACCGCTGCGCTGCAGGTCGCCAATGGCCTCGGCGCACGCACGGTCGCGGTCGTCTCCAGCGAGGCGAAGGAGCGGGTCGCGCGGGAGGCGGGCGCCAACGAGGTCGTCCGCTCGGACGGGCCGTGGAAGGACGAGGTGAAAACGCTCGGCGGCGTCGACCTCGTGCTCGACCCGGTCGGCGGCGACCGCTTCACCGACTCCCTGCGCTCGCTGCGCGAGGGCGGGCGCGTCGTCGTCGTCGGCTTCACCGGTGGGTCGATCCCGGAGGTCAGAGTCAACCGGCTGCTGCTCGGCAACACCGAGGTCATCGGCGCCGGCTGGGGCGCGTACGCGATGCCGAAGCCCGCCTTCAACCGCGAGGTCGGTGCCGCGATCGAGCGCCTGATGGAGCGCGGCTACGTGAAGCCGCTCGTGGGGGCGCGCTTCGCGTTCGAAGATGCCGCGCGCGCGCTGGGATGCATCGACTCGCGCCAGGCGACGGGCAAGGTCGTTCTGGACGTGCGCGAGGGGTAGTGCCGCATGGACCTCACCGACAGCCCACAGGAGTCCGCCTTCCGCGACGAGCTGCGGGCGTGGCTGGCGGCCAACCCGGCGGGCGAGGCGCCGCAGGGCGACGAGGACGCGCACTACGGATGGCGGCGCGAGTGGCAGCGCCGCCTCGCCGAGGGCGGCTGGGCAGCAGTCCATTGGCCCGTCGAGCACGGCGGTCGCGGCGCGACGATCACGCAGTCGGCGATCTTCTACGAGGAGCTCGCGAGCGCCGGCGCGCCGTTGCCCGCGAACGTGCTCGGGCTGCTGCTCGCCGGTCCGACGATCATGACGTGGGGAACGCCCGAGCAGCAGGAGCGCCACCTCGTGCCGATCCTCACGGCGGAGGAGGTGTGGTGCCAGGGCTTCTCCGAGCCCGACGCCGGCTCCGACCTCGCTGCGGTGAAGACGCGCGCGGTGCGCGACGGCGACGACTGGGTCATCACCGGCCAGAAGGTTTGGACGTCGATGGCGCAGTACGCGAAGTGGTGCATGCTCGTCGCGCGCACCGACCCGGACGCGCCGAAGAAGCACCAGGGCCTCACGTACTTCCTGAAGGACATGGAGCAGGACGGCGTCGAGATCGTGCCCTTGAAGCAGATCACCGGCGAGTCGGAGTTCAACGAGCTGTTCCTCGACGGCGCCCGCGTGCCGGACGCGAACGTGCTCGGCGGCGTCGGCAACGGCTGGAAGGTCGCGCTCACGACGCTGATGAACGAGCGCTCGGGGCTCGCCTTCTTCCTGCAGGTGCGGCTGCGCCAGCTCCTTGACGAGCTGATCGCGGAGGCGGACGCGCGGGGGCTGCTGGACGATCCGGTCGTGGCGGACAAGCTCGGCGAGCTGAGCCTGCGCGCCGAGGTGCTGCGCTTGACTGCCTACCGCGGCCTGACCGCGATCGAGACGTACGGGCAGCCCGGGCCGGAGGGCTCGCTGACGAAGTGGATGTGGTCGGACACGAACCAGCAGCTCACGCAGCTCGCCGCCGACCTGCTCGGCCCGGACGCGCTGCGGGCCGGCTCGCCGTGGGCGTTCGAGCTGCTGCGGGCGCGCGGCAACTCGATCGAGGGCGGCACGACCGAGGTGCTGAAGAACATCGTCGCCGAGCGTGTGCTCGGCCTGCCGCGGCTGCGCTAGTGGTTCCGCTCGGGATGTCCGGCATGGAGAGGATGACCGGCGGCGACGCCAGACAAGGACGCAGACCCGAAGCAATACCGGCGGTATTGCGAGGGTCGAGGACGCCGTAT
>Ga0193706_1000991_pt1 | contig 13777 bp, 14 predicted proteins | sample U3c1metaG_FD_160130 | JGI IMG/M metagenome (GOLD analysis project Ga0193706, IMG submission 160130) | Soil microbial communities from a riparian zone of the East river system, Colorado, United States - U3c1 | ecosystem: Environmental > Terrestrial > Soil > Riparian zone | place: USA: East River... | reverse complement strand
ATCATCGCGGCTGCCGAGGCCGAGGGAGTCGAGCCGTCCGTGATCACCGAGCGATACGAGGCTCATTATCTCGAGGACATGCGCGCGCTCGGGGTTCGCGATCCCGACATCGCGCCCCATGCGACGCGCGAGATCGCGCCGATGGTCGCGATGATCGAGCGGCTGGTCGAACTCGGCCATGCCTATGCGGCCGAGGGTCATGTTCTGTTCTCGGTGCCGAGCGATTCCGGCTACGGCGTGCTCAGCAAGCGCGATCGGGACGCAATGATTGCCGGGGCCCGCGTGGAGGTCGCGCCGTACAAGCGCGATCCCGCGGATTTCGTGCTGTGGAAGCCGAGCGTGGACGGGGTGATCGGCTGGGAATCGCCGTGGGGCAGGGGCCGCCCGGGCTGGCACATCGAATGTTCGGCGATGATCGCGGCGCATTTCGGCGAGACCATCGACATCCACGGCGGCGGGCTCGACCTCGTTTTTCCGCACCACGAGAATGAAATCGCGCAGAGCCGCTGCGCCCACGCCGGCGCGCCGCTCGCGCGCTACTGGGTCCACAACGGCTTCGTCGACATGGGCGCGGAAAAGATGTCGAAGTCGCTCGGCAACATCGTCACGCCGAACGAGCTACTGGCCGAGGGGCACAAGGGCGAGACGCTGCGGCTCGCGCTTCTGTCGGCGCATTACCGAAAGCCGCTTCCATGGACCGACGAGTTGATTGAGCGATCTCGGTTGGCCCTTCAGAAATGGTATGGCGTCCCTTTAGCGGTCTTCGAAACTCTCGATGAGGAATTGGCCGCCCTTGCACTAGCCGAGCTTACACCTTCTGCTGAGATGATTGAGGCGCTGAGCGACGATTTGAACACTGCAGAAGCCGTTGCTTGGCTGCATCGATCAGCAAATGAGATTCATGAGTTGCAAGCAGGTGGTCACCAAGACCAAGCCATACAGCGAACGCTTCAATTCCACGCGGATGGGAGGATGCTCGGCCTCGAGCTTCGTTCCGACAAGTCCGACCTATTCCTCAAAATGCATGAAGTTTTGACAGAGGAGGAGAGGCGTCGAATCGAAGAGTGCATCGCCAAGCGGACCGAGGCCAAGAAGAACCGCGATTTCGCCACCGCCGACCACATCCGTCAGGAGCTGAAGGCTGAAGGGGTAGTCCTTGAAGACGGCGCCGGCGGGACCACTTGGCGCCGGGAATGAACGCGCCGCTCTACACGACCGAAATCCTGCGGCTCGCGGCGTCGCTCGGCGAGCCCAAGCCGCTCGAGCGGGAGGACGGGCGCGCCGACATGCGCTCGCCGACCTGCGGGAGCCGGATCGATCTCACCGTCCAGCTCGACGGCGACCGGCGGGTCGAGCGCTTGTCGATGACCGTTCATGCCTGTGCGTTCGGGCAGGCGGCGGCGGCGCTGGTCGACCGGAACGGCATCGGCCGAAGCCACGACGAGGTTGCGGCCGCGCTGATCGTGCTCAGCCGCTGGCTGGCCGAGGAGCAGGAGGAAGCGGGCGACTGGGCGGGGATCGCCACGCTTGCCCCGGCGCGCAAGCGCAAGTCGCGCCACGGCGCGATCCTGCTGCCATTCCGGGCGTTGCTCGCGGCGATCGAGTCGGCGCGGTGACCACGCCCGCCGAAACCGCGCAGGCGACCACCGCGATCCTCGAAAGCGGCGCGGTGATGCTCGGCGCGGCCCTGGTATTCGTCACGCTGTTCCGCAAGCTCGGGCTCGGCGCCACGCTCGGCTACATCGTCGCGGGAGCCCTGATAGGGCCCGAGCTGCTCGGCCTGATCCGGGATCCCGAACAGCTCACCAGCGTCACCGAGCTCGGCATCGCATTGCTGCTGTTCATCGTCGGGCTCGAGCTTCGGCCGGGCCGCCTGTGGCGCTTGCGCAAGGACATTTTCGGGCTTGGGCTGGCGCAGGTGGTGGCATGCGGGCTCGCGCTCAGCCTGCTGCTTTACCTCGCGCTTGGCCTGTCGCCCGAAGCGGCATTGGCGATCGGCTTGCCGCTCGGACTGTCGTCGACCGCGCAGGTGCTTCCGATGCTGCGGTCCGAAAACGACCTCAACACGCCGCAGGGCGAGCGCGCTTTTTCGATCCTGCTGTTCCAGGATTTGGCGATCGTCCCGATGATCACGATCATCGCCGCAATGGCCCGAGTCGCGCCCGATCCCAGCGCGCCGACCGGGTGGAAGCTCGCGCTGTACACGGTCGGCGCGGTGGTCGCGCTGGTGATCGTCGGGCGAGTCCTGCTCAATCCCCTGTTCCGCCTGGTCGGCCGGCTCGGCGAGCGCGAATTGTTCATCGTCGCCGGGCTGTTCACGGTGATCGGTGCCGCCGCGGTGATGCACGCGCTCCATCTGTCGGTGCCGCTCGGCGCGTTCGTCGCCGGCGTGATGCTCGCCGAATCGCCCTATCGGCACGAGCTGGAGAGCGACGTCGAGCCGTTCCGCTCGATTCTGCTCGGGCTGTTCTTCCTGTCGGTCGGGATGATGCTCAACCTCCATTTGGTTGCCGCTCGGCCGCTGTTCGTGTTCGGCCTCGCGTTCGCGGTGATCGCGACCAAGACCTTGCTCATCACCTTGCTCAGCCGCGCATTCAGCTGCTCGTGGACTCGAAGCTTTCGCCTCGGCCTGCTGCTGAGCCAGGCGGGCGAGTTCGGATTCGTGCTGTTCGCCCAGGCGACCGCGGCTCGGCTCGTCCTGCCCGATGCGGCGTCGCTGTTCGGGGCGGTGGTCACTTTGTCGATGGCCGCGACGCCGTTCCTGATGCGGCTGACCGACTGGCTCGAACGCCGCGAGGAGCGCGGCGGCGAGCGCCTCGACGGCCCCGAGCGCTCGCCCGAGACCAGCGCGATCGTGGTCGGCTATGGCCGCTTCGGCCAGACCGTCGCGCAAATGCTGATGGCCAAAAAGATCGGGGTCACGATCATCGACAAAAAGCCGGCGCAGATCGAATTGTCGGAAGAGTTCGGGACCAAGGTCTATTATGGCGACGGGGTGCGGCTCGATCTTCTGCGCACGGCCGGAGCGGAGACCGCGAGGGTGATCGCCTTTTGCAACGACAATGAAGGGCGCGAGCTGTCGCGCGACGCGATCAAGGCGGTGCTCGGCGCTTTTCCCCAGGCTTCGGTGATGGTCCGCGCGTTCGACCGGCTTCACCTGATGGAATTGAGTGGCCTCGACCTGGTCCTTGCCGAGCGCGAACTGTTCGAAAGCGCGGTGGTTATGGGCAAGGCCGCGCTTCGTGCCAGCGGCATCGCCGGCGGCGAGGTCGAGCGGGTCGAACGCGAATATCGGCTGCGCGACTGCCAGCGGCTCGAACGGCAATCGGAGAGCGGCGACATCAAGGCGGGGTGGGAAAGCGCCTTCGCCGAGGATCGGGCGCTGCCCGACGAGGGAGCCGAAGTGCCGGGCTAATTCTTGCCGGTCAGGTGGATTTCGAGCGCTTGGACGATTGCTTCGACAACCTCCTTGTGCGCGCCGGTTCCGCTTTTCACGTGAATATGCGCTTCCCCATAACTGTCCCGCCGCTCGCTCGCGAGCCGCTCCAGAGTCTGCTTTCGGTCGCCATTGCGCAATTGGGCTCGCGTATCGCGCCGGCCGGTACGCTCGGTCAGAATATCGATCGGAGCATCCAGCCACACGGTAATCGCGCGCTGGTTGAGGAGCTCGCGCGTCCGCGCGTCGATATACGCGCCGCCGCCGGTTGCGATTACGCGGGTATCGCCCTCGACCAGGCGAGCGACCAGCCGGCGCTCGCCGTCGCGGAAATCGTCCTCGCCGAAGCGCTCGAATACTTCGGCCGCGCTTAAACCCGAAGCGTCCTCGATCGCGGTGTCGCTGTCGACGAAAGGCACGCCCAGGCGCCTGGCCAGGCGGCGCCCGACCGTCGATTTTCCAACCCCCATCAACCCGACCAGCACCACCGGGCGGTCGAGACGCTTGCCTACATCGGTCACATTAGAGGCTATACAGCGGCTTCACCGCTCGGCAAAAGCCGCTTCGACCCTTCACTCTTGCGGAACAATCATGTCGCGACTGACAGTCCTGATCATCATCCTCGTGCTGCTTGCCGGCGCGCTCTTCTATTTCTCGACCGTTCCCAGGGAACAGCCGACCCACAGCGTCGAAGTCGCCGTCCCGCAGGGGACGGCCGAAGCGGGTAATGCCCATTAAGCCCCTGCTGCTGATTGCTTCGGCCGCTGCGGCGCTCGCGCTTCCGGCGCTTGCGCAGCAGGCCGCTCAGCCGGTGCCGGCGCCAACGCCGACGCCGGCCAACCAATATCCCAATAGCTCGATCGGGCCGACCGTGACTCAGCCGTCGCCGGTTGCCGCGAGTCCGGTTACCGACACCACCACGGGGCCCGCGGATGAATCCGCGGTCGAGGAGGTTGCCCAGCTCGACCTTGCGCCGCCGCCGCCGCCGATCGAATATCCCGGCTGGGCACGGCGCGACCCGTGGGTCGTGGGCAGCCTCGACCCTGTCGTTCATGGTCTCGGGGCCGACCCGTGGGGCGCGGCCAGCGGCGCTTTCCTGTCGACCCTGATGCGGCGGATGGACGCGCCGATCGCCTCGCGCTGGGCGCATATCGCGCTGAGGGATGCGTTGCTCGCCAGGGCGCATGCGCCGCGCGACGTGAACCCGGTCGACTGGGTCGCCGAGCGCGCCTGGCTGCTCCTTCGCATGGGTGAGGCCGATGCCGCCCGGATCCTCGTCCAGTCGGTCGATGTCGACAAATATACGCCGCGCATGTTCACGGTCGCGGTCCAGGTCGCTCTGGCGACCGCCGACCCGTCCGCGCTCTGTCCGCTCGTCCAGCCTGGCCGGGCCACCTCGGACGAGCCGATCTGGCCGCTTGCCGACGCCATGTGCGCGGCGCTTGCCGGTGACGCCGCACGGGCCAGTCAGCTGATCGACCAGGCCCGGGCGCGGAGCGGCGCCGGCGGAGTCGATCTTCTGCTCGCCGAGAAGGTGGTCGGCGCGGGGCTCGACACCCGCCGCGCGGTCGACATCGACTGGACCGGCGTCAACGAGCTGACCAGCTGGCGCTTCGGAATCGCCACCGCCACCGGCATGGAGATACCCCAGAGGCTGATCGGCTCCGCTCCGGCCAATGTCCGCGCCTGGCAGGCGCGCGCGCCGATGGTTCCGGTCGAGCAGCGCACCGCCGCCGCCCACGCCGCCGCCTCGCTCGGCATCTTCTCGAACGCCTCGCTGGTCGAGATGTACAGCCTGATCGCCGACTCGACCGATCCCAACGACATCGAGGGGAGCATGGGCGGCCGGCTTCGCCGCGCCTACGCCGCCCGAACCGTCGCCGATCGCCTCGAGGCGATGCGCGGGATCTGGGACGAGGGCAAAACGCCCGAGGAGCGCCACGCCCGCCACATCCTCACCGCCGCGGCGGCAAGCTTCGTCCCGCCATCGAAGGAGCAGCAGGAAAGCGCCGCCGACCTCATCGCCTCGATGCTGACCGGGGGGCTCGACCGCCAGGCCGCGCGCTGGTCGAGCGTGGTCGATGCCATGGGCGGCGACGGCGATGCCGCCTGGGCCATGCTTGCCCTTTCAGGCGCGAATCCGTCGGTCGACATGAGCTCGGGCCGGGTCGAGAGCTTCGCGTCGCGCGACGGGGGCCATCGCGGACAGATGCTCGTCGCCGGACTTGCCGGGCTCGGCCGCTACGCCGATCCGGCCTCGCTCGGAGTCGATCCGACCCCGCGCAGCCGCTGGGCCCGGACGATCGCTGCCGCCGCCCGCAACAACCAGCCCGGCACCGTCGTCCTCCTCGCCGGCATCGGCATGCAGACTCCCGACTGGCGCGGCGTTCCCCCCGCCCACCTCTACCAGATCGTCCGCGCGCTCCGGCAGGTCGGCCTTGAATATGAAGCGCGGATGATCGCCGCCGAGGCGCTGAGCCGGCTGTGAGTGCAGGCGAGGCCAAGGGCCACGATCGTCGCCTGACCGCGGCCTTCCTGGAGATGATGGCGGCCGAGGCCGGCGCCGCCCGCAACACGTTGCTGGCCTATGAGCGCGACCTGCGCGGAGCGTCCGAGCTTCTCGGCGGCCGCCTTGCCGCCGCCTCGCGGGATGAGCTGAAGAGCCTGTCCGAGGCCTGGCTGCCGCTCAAGCGCGCCACCGTCGCCCGAAAGGCGGCGGCCCTCCGCCGCTTCTTCGCCTTTCTCGCCGACGAGAAGATGCGCGAGGACGACCCCTCGGCCGCCCTTCCGCGCCCGGTCCGCGAACGTCCGCTTCCCAAGATCCTCGACCATCAGGCCGTCGATGCCCTCTTCGCCGAGCTCGAGAAGAGGCGGTCGGAGGCCGGCGACGCCGCTGCAGCCCTGCGCCTGACGGCTCTCGTCGAGCTGCTCTACGGCTCGGGTCTTCGCGCCACGGAGCTGGTCTCGCTTCCGCGCCACGCCGTCCGCGCCGACCAGCCCTTCCTCATCCTTCGCGGCAAGGGCGGCCGCGAGCGGCTGGTCCCCATCTCCGACTGGGCCCAAGCCGCGGTCGCCGCCTGGGCCGAGCTGGTGGCTCGCGACTCGCTCTGGCTCTTTCCCTCGGGCAAGAGCCATTTGAGCCGGGTCCGACTCTATCAATTGCTCAAGCAGCTCGCCGTCGATGCCGGAATCCCGCCCGATCGGGTCAGCCCGCACGTCCTCCGCCACGCCTTCGCCACCCACCTGCTCGAAGGCGGCGCCGACCTCCGGGCGCTCCAGCTTCTGCTCGGCCATGCCGACATAGCCACCACCCAGATCTACACCCATGTCGACAGCCGCCGTCTCGTCGAGCTGGTCAACAGCCGCCATCCGCTGGCGGATCCCGGGAGCCGGGCCCGCGTTGACGCCCGCCGCAACCGGCCTTAACTCCCGCCGCACCGATGGCCACCTTCCTCGACTTCGAAAAATCGATCGCCGAGCTCGACGCCCGGATCGAGGAATTGCGCGAGACGGCGCAGGCCGGCGACATCAATATCGACGCGGAGATCGAGAAGCTCGAGGCTCGGTCCGACCGAATGCTTCGAGAGACCTACTCGAAGCTGACGCCCTGGCAGAAGACCCTGGTCGCCCGCCATCCGGACCGGCCGCATTTCAAGGACTATATCGCGGGGCTGATCGAGGATTTCGTGCCGCTCGCCGGCGACCGCGCCTTCGGCGAGGACGAGGCGATCGTCGGCGGCCTCGGGCGGCTTCAGGGCCGCCGGATCGTCCTTATCGGCCACGAGAAAGGCGACGATACCGCGAGCCGGCTCAAGCATAATTTCGGGATGGCCCGGCCCGAGGGCTATCGGAAGGCCATCCGCCTGATGCAGCTCGCCGACCGCTTCGGCCTTCCGGTCGTCACCCTGGTCGACACGCCGGGCGCATTCCCGGGCGTACAGGCCGAGGAGAGGGGACAGGCCGAGGCCATCGCCCGCTCGACCGAGCAATGCCTCGCGCTCAGGGTGCCGCTGATCGCCGCGATCGTCGGTGAGGGCGGTTCGGGCGGCGCGATCGCGGTCGCCGCCGCCAACAAGGTGCTGATGCTCGAGCACAGCGTCTATGCGGTCATCTCGCCCGAGGGCTGCGCCTCGATCCTGTGGCGCACCGCCGACAAGGCCGCCGACGCCGCCGAGGCGATGCGCGTGACCGCGGCCGACCTTCAGCAGCTCGGGGTCATCGAGCGGATCGTACCGGAGCCGGTCGGCGGTGCCCATCGCGATCCGGGTGAGGCAATCGCCTCCCTGGGGGCCGCGATCGGGGAGGAGCTGAACTCGTTCGACTCCATGTCCGGCGACGAGATCAGGGCGCAACGCCGCTCCAAATATCTGACCATCGGCTAGACGCGCGCTTCTGCAAGGAACCTGGGGCCCGCTCTCGTGTTCATTTCGCGGACGTCATGTCCGGGTGAACAGGAGTACAGACCCATGACCTCGAAAACGCTTCTGGCGTTCTCGGCCTCGCTCGTCGTGGCCGCGGGCGCGACCCCCGCCTCCGCGCAGCAGGCCCGCTCCATTTCCCAGAGCAGCTTGGCCCAGGCGGCCAAGCAGCACCCGCAGATCGTCGAGGAGTTCGGCGGCGAGATAGAAGGCCCGCGGGCGGAGTACTTCCGGTCGATCGGGCGGAAGGTCGCGGCCCAGTCCAACATCAGCGGCGGCGGCAACGCCTTCCACATCACCACCCTCAACTCGCCGGTGATGAACGCCTTCGCGGTGCCCGGCGGTTATCTCTACGTCACCCGGCAGCTGGTCGTTCTGGCGAACGATGAGGCGGAGCTGGCGTCGGTCCTCGGCCACGAGGCCGGCCACATCGCAGCGCGTCACAGCTCGGAGCGGCAGCGCACCGGAATCCTCAGCCAGCTCGGCGCGATCCTGGTGGGCGTGGTGACGGGATCGGACATATTGAGCCAGCTCGCCGGGCAGGTCAGCCAGGGCATCTTCCTCAAATATTCGCGAAGCCAGGAATTCGAAGCCGATGATCTCGGAGTCCGCTACATCGCGGCGGCGGGCTACGATCCGCTCGCTTCGCCGAGCTTCCTCAATTCTCTGGGCGCGGCGACCTCGCTCGAGTCGCGTGCCTCCGGCCGCGACGACGAGCGCTCGACACCGAGCTGGACCCGTACCCATCCGCTCAGCGCCGACCGGGTGAAAAGGGCGACGACCAAGGCTCAGGCGACCGGCAAAGCGGGGACGGGCGCCCGCAACCGCGATGCCTATCTCGCCCACATCGACGGTCTCATCATCGGCGACGATCCGAAGCAGGGCGTGGTCGAGGGACGGGTCTTCCGCCATCCCGACCTTCGAATCCAGTTCACCGTGCCCGACGGCTACGGAATGCAGAACGGCGTGCGCACGGTCAGCATCGCCGGCCAGCAGGGCCAGGCCCAGTTCGCGGGCGGCCGGCTCAACGGCAATCTCGAGACCTATATCGGCCAGGCCTTCCAGTCGCTCGTCGGCCAGCAGGCGCAGATCCACTACACCGAGCCGCGCCCGACCACCGTCAACGGCATCCCCGCGGCCTACTCGGCGGCCCGGGTCGCGACCCAGCAGCAGCAGGTCGATCTCACCATCGTCGCCTATCAGTGGGATTCCGACACGGCCTATCATTTCGCGATCATCACGCCGGCCGGGCGCGGCTTTGGGCCGTTCAGCTCCATGATCCAGTCGCTTCGCCGGATGAGCGCGGCCGAGGCGGCGGCGATCCGGCCTCGAATAATCGACGTGGTGACGGTGAGGGCCGGCGACACGATCGGCAGCCTGTCGGGTCGGATGGCCTATAACGATCTGAAGCAGGAGCGCTTCCTGGTCCTCAACGGACTCACCTCGACCAGCCGGCTGAGCCCGGGCCAGAAGGTGAAGATCGTCGTCTACGGCGCGCGCTGAGGATCCGCACGCCCCTCCACCGCGCTTCGCGCGGTCCCCCTCCCCGTGCCGGGGCGCAATAGAGAAGGGGCGGCGGAACCAGGTTCCGCCGCCCCCTGCTTATCGGTGGTTGACCGATTAGCCCTTCATCGCCGTCGAGACGTTGGTGAAGGTCGTGTTCAGCTGCCGGCCCAGGCCCTGCATGGCGGTGATGGCGGCAACGGCGATGAGAGCGGCGATCAGGCCATATTCGATGGCGGTGGCGCCTTTCTCATTGCGCATCAGTTTGCGAAGAATCTTCATATTCCGGTCTCCTGTTCCAAAGCTTTGGAAGTCCACACTTCCGTACCTGCCCCCTTTGGTAAGTCCGGGTAGGCCAAGGTTGGTTTATCGGTCGAAGGTTTCCAAATCGTTAGCGTCCGAACCATAAATCTTTACGAGCTGCTGCCCGATACGTTCGCGGCGATATCGTTCCACATGCGGATGGTCGTGCCCGCGAACTGCGAGAGACCTGCCATCATGGCGAGAACGATTAGGGCGATGATGAGCCCGTACTCGACCGCGGTCGCGGCTTTCTGGTCCCGGAGCAGCTTTGTAAATCTGGCCATCGACCCTATCCCCATCGCGGGCAGTTCGCCCATTTGCGGTGCTGAAATAATCCGATGTCGTTAACGAACTCCTAGCAAGGGCCGCGAAGCTGGAAAAAAATCCGACAATGATCGTGGTCGCCGCGGCGCTCGTCGACGGGGAGGGGCGGGTGCTGCTTCAGCAGCGCCTGCCCGGACGCGCGATGGCTGGCCTCTGGGAGTTTCCCGGCGGCAAGGTGGAGCCAAACGAGCGGCCGGAGGCGGCACTGATCCGGGAGCTCGGAGAGGAGCTCGGAATCGCCACCGACGAGGCCTGCCTCGCCCCCGCCGCCTTCGCCAGCGCCGACAATCAGGGCCGCCACATGCTCCTGCTCCTCTACATCTGCAGGAAATGGCACGGGACCCCGGAGCACCTAGACGCCGCCGCGCTCACCTGGGTCCGACCCGCGCAGATGTTCGCGCTGGACATGCCGCCGGCCGACAAGCCTTTGATCGGCCTTCTCGACGCCCTGATCTAGGGCCTGGGAGAGGGCGCCCAGCCCGACAGATAGACGATCTCGAACCGCTCGGAGGTCTTGCCGTCCGGGTCGGCATGGGCGGCGAAGTCGGACTGGGCCGCGGCAAGGGCGGTCCGGCCGAGCGGCCTTCGCGACCGGCCCGCGAGCAGGTTGGTGCCCCCCATCGCGCGCAGGTCCGCGACCAGGGCCGCGAGGGCGGAGAAGCGGACGTCGAAGCCGTGGCCGTCGGCGACCGGCAGTGCAAAGCCCGCGCGGCCGAGGAGGTCGCCGGCGGCCCGGACGTCGATCTGCGGGTGGATGCGCGGCGCCGCTCCGCCTTGCGCGGCATCGGCGGCCAGCATCGCGCTCCGCAAGCGCGGAAGCGACCCCGCGCCGGCGAAGGCGCAGAGGAACAGGCCGTCGGGGGCGAGGGCGCGGCGGATCAGGATGAGCGCGCCCGGCAGATCGTTGACGCCGTCCAGTACACCGGCCGAGACGATCAGGTCGAACGCACCGTCGGCGAAGGGGAGGCGGTCCTCGTCGCACTGAACGCCGCCCGCCGCATGCGCGAAGGCGAAGCCGGGATCGGCCGCAATGACCTCGAGACCGCGTTCCCGAAGCCGCCCGGCGAGATATCCGGAGGCGCAACCGAGATCCAGAGCGCGGTGGAAACGCCTCTTCACAAGATCCAGCCGCTCGATGAGCTCGTCGGCGACGAGGCGGTGAAGATAATCCCCCGCGCCGAAATCGCGCGCCGCTCGATCCCGCCTGAGGCGGCGCAGGTTCCGGTCGAAGGGAAGGTCCTGGCTCATCGCGGTGGCGATAGGGCCTGAGGTGGCGCACGCAAAGCCGGTGCATCGGACCGGATGTCGCTATAGGTCAGGCCCTGGAGGACAGGCCGCGAACGCATGACGATGCTCGACCGCTTTTTCAGGACCCTGATCCGCTCCGGTCCGCTGACTGTGATCGGGCCCGACGGAACGCAACGATCTTATGGCGAACAGGACGGGCAGGTGCGGCCGGTCACGATCAGGATTCACGATCGCCGCACCGCCCGCGCCATCTTGCGCAACCCGGCTTTGGGCTTCGGCGAGGGCTGGATGGATGGGCGGCTGACAGTCGAGGATGGCGGCATACGCGAGCTGCTCGACCTGATCGGCTTCAACATTCGCTGGGAGAGGGAGAATCCGGTCCGCGCGGCCCTGTGGCGGCCGCGGCGGATCGGGGCGGCGCTGAGCGTCTGGAACTGGCGCCGCCGCTCCCGGCGCAACGTCGCCCATCATTACGATCTGTCGGACGAGCTGTTCGCACTCTTCCTGGACGAGGAGCGTCAATATAGCTGCGGATACTTCGCCGATCCCGTCGCGGGCCTGGACTCGGCGCAAGCGGCGAAGATGGCGCATATCGCCGCCAAGCTGCGCCTCGAGCCCGGCCAGCGCGTGCTCGACATCGGCTGCGGCTGGGGCGGGCTCGCTTTCTTTCTCGCGCGCGCGTGCGAGGTGGAGGTAACCGGGATCACTTTGTCGAAGCACCAGCTCGCGGCAGCACGCGCCCGGGCGGAGGCGGAAGGGGTGGCCGGGCGCGTGCGCTTCGAGCTCGCCGACTGGCGCGACGTGAAGGGGCGGTTCGACAGGATCGTATCGGTCGGCATGTTCGAGCACGTGGGCCCGCCATATTATTCCCGATTCCTCGGCCGCTGCCGGGACCTTCTGACCGAGGACGGAGTGATGCTCCTCCACACGATCGGGCGCGCCGACGGGCCCGGCGCGACCGATCCCTGGCTGGCCAAATATATCTTCCCGGGGGGATACGTGCCCGCGCTCAGCCAGATCGCGCCAGCGATCGAGCGAAGCTGGCTGTGGCTGACCGACCTGGAAGTGTGGCGGCTCCATTATGCGCGCACGCTCGAGCATTGGTACGAGCGGGTCGAGCAAGCGCGGGATGAGATCGTCGCGCTCTACGACGAGCGATTCCTGCGCATGTGGCAATTCTACCTGGCCGGCGGAATCGCCGCCTTCCGCCACGACGGCCACGTCGTCTTCCAGCTCCAGCTCGCCCGCCGCCGCGACACTCTGCCGCTCAGCCGCGATTATATGCTTCGTGAGGAGTCGGCGCCGGCGGGTCCGGCGGCAGCCGATTAAGTTGGCAACGGGAACCGGAAAACCGTCGAAAGGTAACGAAGGTAATCACCGATCCCCTGTGAAAATAAATTTCTTTCCGGGCATCGGCGTCGTCCGGCCACCGGCGCACCACAAGGATCAACGATGTCAAAGAGCCGATTACGGTGGTAAGAACATAGCATGAACATTCCTGAAAGTCAATCAGGCGCGCCCTTCAATTGCGGTGGTGGTGGGGTGATACCGAACCACGCTTGCCCGTCAGTCGTTCGGACCGCAGACTGAGCCGATGATCAAGACCGCGGCCCGTTCCGTCTTGCGCCAGGCGGTCGACTTCGCGCTCCCGCCGCGTTGCGCGGGGTGCGGATCGATCGTTCCGGACGAGCACGGCTTCTGCCTCGATTGCTGGCGCGGCCTCAATTTCCTCGGCGATCCGTGCTGCGTCCGTTGCGGATTGCCGTTCGACTATTCGGGGGAGGAGGGGGCCGAATGCGGCCGCTGCCTCGCCGAACCGCCGCCCTTCGACCGGATGCGAGCAGCGGTGGCTTATGGCGATCTGGCCAGGCGGGTGGCGCTCAAGCTCAAATATGGCGGCCGGCCGGGAGTCGCGGTGACCCTGGCGCGATTCATGGCGCGCCATGTCGGCGGCGAAGAGAAGGGCGCGTTGCTCGTCCCGGTTCCGCTCCATCGCTGGCGGATCTGGCGCAGGGGCTACAATCAGTCGGCGCTGATCGCCTCGGCCCTAGCGAAAAGGACCGGGCTCGATTCCGATCCCGACCTGATTCGGCGCGTGAAGCGGACTCCGATCCTGCGCGGTCTCGGGCGGCGCGAGCGGGCGCTCGCCGTCCGCGGCGCCTTTGCCGTGCGCGAGGAGAAGAAGGCGGCCATCGCCGGACGAACGATCGTCCTCGTCGACGACGTCTTCACCAGCGGCGCCACCGCCGGCGCCTGCGCCCGAACGCTGAAGCGGGCCGGCGCGGCGCGGGTCGAGGTGCTGTGCTGGGCGCGCGTGGTCCTGGAGGAGAGCGGCTGAGGATCAGCCTTGCCGTCGATAGTCGCCGCCCATCGTGACGTTGAGTCCGTTCAGGCATTGCGCGCCCTCTTCGACGGTCCAGCCACGGCCCTGTCGGACGAAGGTCAGCGTGCAGCCATTGCTGTCGCGCCAGATGCCGCGATCGCCGGCGACCGTCACCATGCCCATGGCGCCGCCCGTGTTCGCGTTCGTTCCGCCCGGATAGAC
>Ga0193706_1000990_pt1 | contig 13800 bp, 16 predicted proteins | sample U3c1metaG_FD_160130 | JGI IMG/M metagenome (GOLD analysis project Ga0193706, IMG submission 160130) | Soil microbial communities from a riparian zone of the East river system, Colorado, United States - U3c1 | ecosystem: Environmental > Terrestrial > Soil > Riparian zone | place: USA: East River... | reverse complement strand
GTCCCCGGCGGGCTACCGGCCGGCGCCCCAGCGCCGCTGCTCGTCTACTTCCACGGCGGCGGCTGGGTGATCGGCGACCTCGACACCCACGACGGCGTCTGCCGCTTCCTCGCCGCCGCGGCCGGGACGGCGGTGCTCTCGATCGACTACCGGCTGGCCCCCGAGCATCCCTTCCCGGCCGCCGTCGAAGACGCCTGGGCCGGCTTCTCCTGGGCCGTGGCGAACGCCGGCGCGCTGGGGATCGACCCCGCCCGGATCGCTGTCGGCGGCGACAGCGCCGGCGGCAACCTGGCGGCCGTGGTCAGCCTGCTGGCCCGTGCCGGCGGCGGCCAGATGCCGGCGATGCAGCTGCTGATCTACCCGCCCACCGACTCCGCCGGAGACCTGCCGTCGCGGCAGCTGTTCGCCGAGGGCTTCCTGCTGACCAAAGGCGACATGGACAGCTTCGAACGCTGCTACCTGCCGCCGGGCAGCGATGCCACCGACCCGCGGGTCTCGATCCTGCTGGCGCCGGACCTGCGCGGCCTACCCCCCGCCTACGTCGCCACCGCCGGCTTCGACCCCCTGCGCGACGAGGGCGAGGCCTACGCGCTGCGAATGCGCGAAGCCGGCGTCCAGGTGGCCCTGCGGCGCCACCCCGGCCTGGTTCACAGCTTCGCCAACCTGACCGCGATCAGCCGCAGCTCCCGGGGGGCGATGCTCGAGGCCGCGGGAGCACTGCGAATGGGCCTCGCGGCGTAGCGCCCCGGAGGTTTGGATATACCCCCTTGGGGTATACTGTGACCCCGCCCAAAGGAGGTCGCATGTCCGCCCACGCTCACCCCGATCACGCCCATCACCACGCGCCGATGCCGACCGAGGGGTCGGCGCTCACCGGCGTCGCCGTCAGCGCCACCCTGCACTGCCTGACCGGCTGCGCGATCGGCGAGGTCGCCGGGATGGCGATTGGGACCGCCGCCGGCTTCTCCAACCTCGGCACCGTCGTCCTCTCCATCTCCCTGGCCTTCCTCTTCGGCTACAGCCTGACCAGCCTGCCGCTGCTGCGCGCCGGGCTGGCGCTCTCGGCGGTGATCCCGATCGCGCTCGCCTCCGACACGCTCAGCATCGCGACCATGGAGATCGTCGACAACGCGATCATGGTCGCGATTCCCGGAGCGATGGAGGGGGGCATCGACTCGCTGCTCTTCTGGGGCAGCCTCTCCTTCTCGCTCGTGGTCGCGGGTGCCGTGGCGGTCCCGGTCAACCGCTGGCTGATCGCCCGCGGCAAGGGCCACGCCGCCGTCCACGAGACCGGCATCCACGGCGGCCCGCCGGTGCGGGTCGTCGCCTACGCAGCGGCCGCCGCCGGCGTCTTCGGCAGCGCCGTGCTGCTGGCCGAGCTGCTCGGCTGAGCTACTCGTACTGGAGCGACTCGAGCACGTCGAGGCGGGAGGCGCGGCGGGCCGGGACGATCGCGGCGAGCACGCCGGCCACGCCGGCGAGGATCATCAGCACGAGCAGCGAGCCGACCGGGTAGGAGAGGACGAAGCCTTCGTCCTTCAGCGGCTGCGCGATCAGCGCGGCGAAGACGAGGCCGAGGATCATCCCCAGGATCGCGCCGATCAAGGCGGTGATCACGGACTCGTAGCGGATCATCGTCCGCACCTGGCGGCGCGACATCCCGATCGCCCGCAGCATCCCCAGCTCGCGGGTTCGCTCGTGGATCGAGAGCGCCAGGGTGTTGGCGATGCCGAACAGGGAGATGACCACGGCCAGCGCCAGCAGCGCGTAGATCAGGCCAAGCAGCTGGTTGACCTGCTCTTCCTGGTTCTTCTTCAGTTCGGCCTGGTTCAGCGCCTCGGCGGTGGGGAAGTCGCGCTCCAGCAGCGTTTCCAGCCGCTGCTGGACCTCGCCGGCACTGGCCCCTGGAGTGGTCTTGACGAAGTCGGTCGTGTCCTGGGTCTGGTTGAAGGCCTGCGCCATCACCGCTGGAGTGACGACCACGGCGCCGACCAGCCCGGCCTTGGTCTTGTAGGTCCCGGCGACACGGAAGCTCGGCCGCTCGCCGGTCTGGCCCAGCAGCCGGAAGCTGTCGCCGACTTCGAGATCGTGGGAGGAAGCGAAGGAGCCCTCGACCACGGCTTCGCCGTTGCTTAGCCCATGCAGGGTCTCCGGCCCGCCCTGCTCCCATTCCAGCTCGAACACGTCGCCGGCGTCACGGGAGAGGCTGTTGACTCGCGGCTTGGCGTCGCTGCCGACCAGTTTCGCTTCCGTTGCCCGCAGGGTCGCGACCAGCTCGACGCCGGGTAGCTGCCTGGCAGCGGCGGCAGCGGCGGGTGGGATCGGCGAGAAGCCGTCGCTGTTCTGGATCACGAGGTCGCCCTGGAAGGTGTCGTCCACCGCCTCGGAGATCGAGCTCTTGACGCCGGCGGCGAAGACGGTCACGAAGGCGACCAGGGCCAGGCCGATCATCAGCGCCGCCGCGGTGATCGCCGTGCGGCCCGGGTTGCGCTGGGCGTTCTCGCGGGCGAGGCGCCCGATCAGGTGGCGCAGGCGCTCCAGTGGCCAGCCGGCCACCGCCGCCATCGGCGGCACCAGCCGCGGGCTGAAGAGGGAGACGCCGAGCACGATCGCCACCGCGCCGACGCCCATCAACAGGGCGGCGGCATCGCCGTCGGTGCCTCCGAAGAGCCCGAACAGGACCATCGCCAAGCCGCCGAGCCCGAGCAGGGTCGCGAAGGCGGCGTTGAGGGCACGGCGGTGGCGGCTCGTCGTCGGCACGTAGGCATGCAGGGCGGCGATCGGCGGCACCCGGGTCGAGCGCAGCGCCGGGATCAGCGAGGAGACGACGGTGACGCCGATGCCGATCAGCAGCGAGACGACGATCGTGCGCGTCTTCATCACCAGATCCGTCGTCGGCAGGTCGACGCCGATCAGTTCGAACAGGGCGTTGAGGAGCAGCGCGATCACATAGCCACCGGCGATGCCGGCGATCGCTCCCAGCAACCCGATCGCCAGCGCCTCGACCACGACCGTGCGCAGGATCTGCCCGCGCGAGGCGCCGAGCGTGCGCAGCATTCCGAACTCGGCGATGCGCTGGGCAACGGTGATCGAGAACGTGTTGAAGATCAGGAAGGCACCCACGAAGAGGGCGACGAAGGCGAAGACGAGCAGCATCGTCTGCAGGAAGCCGAGGTTTTCACGGATCTCTTCGGAGCCCCGCTCGGCGTTTTCTTCGCCGGTCTCCACCCGGACCGACGACGGCAGCCCCCGCTCGATTCGCCGTTTCAGCAAGGCCGGCACGACGCCCTCGTCGGCACCGACGGAGATCTGGTCGAATTCCCCCTCTTTCCCGGTGATCCGCTGCGCCACGGGCAGCGTCACCTGGGCGATGCTGGCGCCCCCGAACGAGGCTTCGCCCAGCTGGGTGAAGCCGACGAGGCGGAACTCGACGGCTCTGGTCCGGCCCGCGAGCTCGATCTCGTCGCCAAGCGCCAGGTCGGCGCTTTCGGCCGCGGCCTTGTCGAGCGAAGCCTCGGCCGGCCCGCGCGGTGGATGGCCGTCGACGTAGTTGAGCGACTCCAGCGGCGAGGGCAGGGTCGAGGAGATGAACTTAGGGGCGAATTTGGAGCCGATCGCGTCGCCTTCGGAGTCGAAGAACCCGCCCGGCGTGAAGATCGCGCCGGCAGCGATGCGCACGCCTGGGGTGCGCTGCACTTTCGGCAGCAGCGAGGCGGAGATGGTCGGCGTTTCGCCGCTTTCCTGTTTGACCAGGTTCTGGGACGTGACGACGACCGCGACGCCCTCGTTGGACTCCTTGAAGATTTCGTCGAAGGCGGCGAAGATCGTGTCGGTGAGGATGTAGGAGCCGGCCATGAAGGCGACTCCGATAACGACCGCGAAGGTGGTGGTGAGCGCGCGGACCTTGCGAGCCCAGAGGCTCTTGAGGCCGAGGCTAGTCAAGCTGCTTCATCAGCTCGATCACGTCGCCCGCGGAGCCGGGGGCGCCGTCCTGGACGAGCTTGCCGTCGCGGAGGGTGATCAAGCGGTCGGCGTGGGCGGCGGCGACAGGATCGTGGGTGACCATCACCACCGTCTGGCCGAACTCGTCGACCGAGCGGCGGAGCAGGTCGAGCACGTCCGCGCTCGCCTTCGAGTCGAGGTTGCCGGTCGGCTCGTCGGCGAAGACGACGGCCGGTTTGGAGACCAGGGCGCGGGCCACGGCGACGCGCTGCTGCTGGCCGCCGGAAAGCTCGGAGGGCCGGTGGGTGCGCCGGTCGTCGAGCCCGACCGTGCGGATCAGCTGGTCGACCCATTGCCGGTCGGGCTTGCGGCCAGCGATCGAGAGCGGCAGCACCAGGTTCTCCTCGGCGGTGAGGACAGGGAGCAGGTTGAAGAACTGGAAGACGAAGCCGAGCTTGTCGCGGCGCAGCTGGGTCAGGTCGCCATCGTCGAGCGAGGTGATCTCGACTCCATCCAGTTCGACCGTGCCGGAGGTCGGCTTGTCGAGGCCGGCGAGGATGTGCATCAGGGTCGACTTGCCGGAGCCGGAGGGACCCATGATCGCGGTGAAGCGGTCGCGCTCGAAGGCGGTGGTGACCCCCGCCAGGGCATCCACCGCCGCATCGCCCTCGCCGTAGCGGCGGGTCACGTCGGTTGCGACCACAACCTGTCCGTTAATACTCACTAATAGGGCACCGTATCGAGAACAGGCAATAGCCTGCCGCCCGTGGCCCTGGCGGACGACCTCGACGGACTTCTGATCGACCTCGACGGGGTCGTCTGGATCGGTCGCGAGCCGGTGCCGGGGTCGGTGGAGACGCTCGCGGCGCTGCTCGCCGCGGGCAAGCGAATCGTCTTCGTCACCAACAACCCGGGCAAGCCGCCCGCCGTCTACGCGGAGCGCTTGCGGGCCCTCGGGGTCGAGGTGGGCGAGGAGCAGATCGTCACTGCCGGCATGGTCGTCGCCCGTCTGGCCGGCGAGGCGGCCGGCCCCGGCGGCAGCGCCTTCGTGATCGGCGGCATGCCGCTGAAGGAGATGGTCGCCGCGACCGGGGCGACGCTGCTGGAGGGCGAGGCGGCGCGGCAGGCCGGCGTCGTCGTCGTCTCCGGCCATCGCGGCTTCGACTACGAGGAGCTGCTGACCGCGAAGCTGGCGCTCGACGGCGGCGCGGCGTTCTTCGCCACCAGCCACGACCCGACGATGCCGATGCCCGGCGGCGAGTGGCCCGGCACCGGGGCGGTCCTGGCAGCGGTCGAAACCGCCTCCGGACGCGTCGCCGAGATCGGCGGCAAGCCCGAGCGGCACCTCTTCGAGATTGCCCTCGCCGCCCTCGATCGCCGCCCCCTCGAGGCGAGCGCCCCGAAGCGGCCACCGAACCCGCGGGTGGCAATGGTCGGCGACCGCATCTCCTCCGACATCGAGGGGGGGCGGCGGGCCGGGCTGGAGACGATCCTGGTGCTGAGCGGGACCAGCGACCGCGAGGACGCGGAAGCGGCCGAACCCGCGCCCGACCACGTCATCGACGACCTCGCCGGCCTGCTGCGGTGAGCGCCGACCCCGCGGCGGCACCGATCCCTCGGCCAGGCGCCGCCTTCGCCGGCATCTTCGCGGTCACCTTCTGCGGGCTGATCGCCGTCGGCGCGGTCCTGCCGGTGCTGCCGAGATACGTCGACGGGCCACTCGGCGCCGGCAACGTCGCGGTCGGGATCGTGATCGGCTCATACGCGATAACCGGCCTGCTGCTGCGCCCCTTCGCCGGCCGTTTCGCCGACCGCCGTGGCCGCAAGCCGGCGGTCCTGGTCGGCTCGCTGCTGATGGCCGCGGGCGGCTTCCTCTACCTGTTGCCGCTCGGCGTCGGCGGGCTGATCGCGGCGCGGCTGGTCCTCGGCGCGGGCGAGGGCACCGTCTTCACCGCCGGCTCGGCCTGGATCGTCGACCTGGCGCCGCCCGAGCGGCGCGGCCGCGTGATCGGCCTCTACGGGCTCGCGGTCTGGGCGGGGCTCAGCATCGGGCCGCTGTTCGGCGAGCTGATCCAGCACAGCGCCGGCTACACGCCGGTCTGGATCTTCGCCGGGGCGATGCCGCTGGTCGGCGCCCTGATCGCGCTGCGCGTCCCGGACCCCTTCCGCCCCCACCGATGGCTCGAGCACGAGCATCACTCGCTGATCGCCCGCGAGGCGATCCTGCCCGGCGCCGCCCTTGCGCTCGGGTCGATCGGCTACGCCGCCGTCGCCACCTTCGTCGTCCTCCACCTCGACGATCGCGGCGTCGGCCACGGCGCCCTCGTCTTCGGCGCCTTCGCGACGATGGTGGTATTGACCCGGCTGATCGGCGGCGACCTGCCCGACCGGGTCGGCCCGGCACGGGTGGCGACCGCCGCCGCCCTGGTCGAGGCGGTCGGCCTGACCACGATCGCCTTCGCCCACAGCCTCCCGGTCGCGATCGCCGGGGCCCTGGCGATGGGCGCCGCCTTCTCCCTGCTCTACCCGTCGCTCTCGCTGATCGTCGTCAACCAGGTCTCCGAAGCCCGGCGGGGAGCCGCGCTCGGAACCTTCACCGCCTTCTTCGACGCCGGCGTCGGCTTGGGCGCGCCGCTGGCCGGCGCGGCGGCGGCGCTGAGCAGCTACGAGGGCTCCTTCCTGCTCGCGGCTGCGATCGCCCTCGGCTCCGCCGCCCTGATCGTCGTCGCGATCACCCCCCGCAGCCGCGTCCTCGTCGCCAGCCGCTGAGCAGCCGGCCTACGGGCCAGGCTTCTAGCGCTCGCTGATCAGCAGGGTCTGGAGGGCGCGGCCGATGCGGCCACGCTCGTCCGAGAGGACCGACTCGGCGGTGCCGACGCCGTTGGGCTGGGGCAGCGTCACGGCATCGACGCAGATCCACTCGCCCGCCGGCATCCGCTCGAGGTGGACGGTGAGATCGACGTTGATGAAGAGGTAGCGGCGATAGTCGAGGCTGGCGCTGACGCCGTTGCCGACGTCGGCGGCGACCAGCACCCGCTGCAGGGGCGAGGGCTGCTCGCCGGCCACCAGCGGCTGGCGCATGCGCAGCCAGACGGTCGCCGGCCCCGGCTCGACGAAGCTACCGGTGAGGAACCGGCACTCCATCGCCGTGTGGTACCCGATCTCCTGGCCGGTCGGGAAGAACTCGACTTCGGACCCCTGCGCGGGGCCTGGCGGCGGCTCCGGCCCGACCATGGCCACGGGCGGAATCTCCACCGGCGCGGTGCGGATCCGCCAGGCGCTGGCCCGCATCAGCGTCTGCTCGCCGTCGCCCAGCTCGGCCTCGACCAGCTGCACGCGGCGGCCGGGCCGGACGACCCGGGCGCTGACGAACAGCGGCGCGATCGGCACCGAGCGCAGGATCTCGCAGGTGACCCGGCCGAGCTGGAACTCCGCCGCGTCGGGCAGACGCTCGATCTCCCGCCCCAGCAGCGCCGCGGGCGGGCCGGCGTGCTGGGCCCCGGGATCCCACGGCCCGCGGGTCAGCTCGGTCGCCAGGTAGCGATCTCCATCCGGCTCGTAGAAGGCCTCGGGCACGCCGCGCATCCTAGGCCGGTTCGCCGCATCCGACCATTGCCCCAGCGGGCTGGGGTCAAAGTCGGATGCGCGACTCAGCGGTGGGCGTACCCTGGTGCAAAGAGGCGGAAGGAGAAAGATGGGGACGAGGGTCGAGAAATCCGAGCAGGAGTGGCGCGAGCAGCTGACGCCGGAGCAGTTCGAGGTAACCCGCAAGGGCGGCACCGAGCGCGCCTTCACCGGCCCTTACGTGGACGAGAAGAGCGAGGGCATGTACCGCTGCGTCGGCTGCGGCGCCGGGCTGTTCTCCTCCGACACGAAGTTCGACTCCGGCACCGGCTGGCCCAGCTTCACCGAGCCGGCCAACCTGGAGCACGTCGAGCTGCGACCCGACAACAGCCTCTTCATGAAGCGGACCGAGGTCGTCTGCAAAGCCTGCGACGCCCACCTCGGGCACGTCTTCGACGACGGACCGGGGCCCAACGGGCAGCGCTACTGCATCAACGGCTGCGCTCTGGAGCTGGAAAAGAAGTAGTCCGGCGCGCCTGCGGGCGGCCTACTGCTGGACGGCGCCGCCGGCGCCGAGGTAGTTGAAGCGCACCGCCAGGGCCACCGCCTCGGTGCGGGTGTCGACCTCGAGCTTGCCGATCGCGTTGCGCACGTGGGTGTGCACGGTCGCGGGGCTGAGCTGCAGCCGCTCGGCGATCTCTTTCACCCGCAGGCCCTCGGCCAGCAGCTCGAGGATCTGACGCTCGCGTGGAGAGAGCTCGAGCAGTTTCTCGACCTCGGAGGGCTTGCCGCCGGCGAAGTCGCCGCCGAGGAAGGTCCCTCCCCCGGTGACCGCTTTGACCGCCCGGGCGATGTCCTCGGCCGGGGCCGACTTCAGCACATAGCCGGAGGCGCCGGCCCGCAGCGCCAGCGCCAGCAGGTCCGGCTGGGCGTGGGCGGTGAAGATGATGACCTTGGTTCGCGGCCGGGCCTTGAGGACGTCCTTGGTCGCCTCGATCCCGTCGCGCTTGGGCAGCTCGACGTCGATGATCAGGACGTCGGGTTCGAGCTCTTTGACGACGTCGACCACGTCGCGGCCGTTCCCCGCCTCGCCGACTATTTCGACGACGCTGGAATTCGCCATCCGCGCCTTGATTGCCTCGCGGACGATCTCGTGGTCGTCGCAGAGGACGACTCGTTTGGCGTCGCGCACGCTTGAGCTCATTGCGGCGCGATTCTTTCAGGCGAGCCAAACCGATGCAAAGTTTTAGGTAGAGAGAATCCTCCCTCCCGATCCTGTCTGTTCTCGATCAGAGCGATCATCGTCCGTCCCACGGCCACTGCCGTCCCATTCAGCGTGTGCACTGCCCGAGGGGATTCGCCGCCGGCGGGCCGATACCTACAGCCCAGGCGCCGTGCCTGGTAGTCGGTCGTGTTCGAGCAGGAGGTCAGCTCGCGGTAGCGCTCCTGGCTTGGGATCCAGGCCTCGCAGTCGTACTTCTTCGCCGCCGGGTTGCCGAGGTCTCCGACGGCGACGTTGACGACCCGGTAGGGGATCTCCAGCTCGCCGAGGATGCGCTCCTCGATCGCCAGCAGCCGTTCGTGCTCGGCCGCCGACTCGGAGGGCTCGACGAACGAGAACATCTCGACCTTGTCGAACTGGTGGACGCGGAAGATGCCGCGGGTGTCGCGGCCGGCGGCGCCGGCCTCGCGGCGGAAACAGGTCGAGAAGCCGCAGTAGCGCAGCGGCAGCGAGTCGGCCTCGAGGATCTGGTCGGCGTGCAGGCTGGCGAGTGCCACCTCGGAGGTGCCGGTGAGGAAGAGCTCGTCTTTGGGGATCTCGTAGATCTGGTCGCGGTCGCCGGGCAGGAAGCCGGTTCCCTCGAGCGCCTCTTCGCGGACCAGGACCGGCGGCACGACGGGTTCGTGGCCCTCGGCCCGGACCAGCTCGATCGCGAAGCGGACCAGGGCCAGCTCCAGCATCACCAGGTCGCCCTTGAGGTAGGCGAAGCGCGAGCCGGAGAGGCGCGCGGCCGCCTCCATGTCGATCAGGCCCAGCTCGGTGCCGATCTCGAGGTGATCGCGGGGCTCGAAGTCGAACTCGGGGCGGGTGCCGACCTCCCGCAAGACAACCGCGTCCTCCTCGGTCATCCCGTCGGGGGCGTCGGGATCGGGCAGGTTCGGAAGCGAGACGACGATTCGGCCGAGATCCGCCTCGACCTTCTCCAGCTCCTCCTTCCCGGACTCGATCTGCTCCTTCAGGGCCTGCACCTTCGCCATCAGCTGCTCGGCGTCGGCGTGCCTCGCCGTCTGCTTGGCCTCGCCGATCTGCTTGGAGAGAGCCTTGCGCTGGGCCTGGGCGTTCTCGACCTCGGGCAGCAGTTCGCGGCGGCGGGCATCGAGGGCGAGTAGCTCGTCGACCTGCTCGGCGGCACCGCGACGGGCCAGCGCCGTCTTGACCCGCTCGGGTTCGGAGCGGATCAGCTTCAGGTCGAGCATGTCGCGTCCGCGTTAGGGCGTGGGGGTCTCGCCGGGGCGAGGCGAGGATTCGGCTTCGCTGCCGGCGTACTCGGCGACAAACCGGGCGACCGCGTCGGCCTCGTCGCCGACGACGATGTTCTGGGGCATGATCGCCCCGGAGAAGCCGCCGTTCTGAATCGCATAGAGAGCATCGTCGTAGGTCTCGGTTCGCTGGTCGAGGTTCGGACCCTGCGTCCGCTCGCCGCGATTGCCGCTTCCCTGGGTGCCGGCGGCGCTCATCGTGTGGCAGCCGGAGCAGTGCGTGGCGAAGAGAACGGCGCCCTCGTGGTTGGGGTCGTCCTTGGAGACCGAGATCCCTTCCTCGCCGAAACCGCAGGCCGTGAGGCCGAGCAGTACAGGGCGCACGCGGCGCGCATCATATTGTCTGGAGCCGATCCCGATCTTCTGACGATGCCCGCGCCCGACTCAGCCCGTTTCCGCGCCGCGATGGCGGCCCTGCCCACGGGGGTCACGATCGTCGCCGCCAACGGCGCCGACGGGCCCGCCGGAGCGACCGTCAACGCGGTCTGCTCGCTCTCGATCGAGCCGATGCTGATGCTCGCCTGCCTCGACCGCGGCTCCCGCACCCTGCTCGCCGTCCAGGCCGCCGACCGCTTCGGCATCAGCGTCCTCCACGCCGGCCAGGAGCAGGTCGCCCGCGCCTTCGCGACCAAGGCGCCGGTGCCGGAGAAGTGGACCGGCGTCGCCTGGAGCGAGCGCGCCGGCATACCCGCGATCGACGGCGCCCTCGCCTGGATCGCCTGCGACCTCCGTGACGTGATCGCCGCCGGCGATCACGCGATCGTCACCGGCGAGGTCCGCGCCCTGGAGACCGGCGAGGGCAACCCGCTGGTCTTCCATGGCGGCGAGTACCGGCCGCTGAGCTGACCTTGTAGCTCCGCCATACCGCAGTAATCTCAGCCCGGCATGGAGGCGACCGCCGCACCGCGGACGCAGTGGACCTTCGCCCAGAGGGGGATCGTGGTGCTGGCCGCGGCGCAGCTGCTCTGGGCGCTGGCGGGATTCGTCGCCGAACCGAACTTCTCGCTGGGGGAGGGCGCACCGACGGAGCGGGTGCTCGGGGTCGACTTCAACGGCTACCACGCGCTGGCCGGCCTGCTGCTGTTCGCGCCCGCCTTCTACTTCGCGCTGCGGCCGAAGTGGGCGCTGTACTACGCGATCTACGCGGCGGGGGCGCTGTTCGCGACCGGCGTCTGGGCGCTGTTCGACCAGCAGCCCGCCTGGGTCTTCACCTTCCCCAACAACTCCGCCGACGCGATCTTCCACCTCGCCACCGGCGCCCTCTTCGCAATCGTCGCCCTAGTCCAGATCGGCCGCGACCGCGCCGCTCGATGACTTTTGGCCCCTATAGGGGCCAAAAGCGAACGAACGCCGAGTCCCCTAGAAGAAGTGGCCGCTGGTGCCGGCGGCGCGCAGGGCGAGGAAGAGGATTACGCCGCAGCTGACGGCCATGATGCCCATCTCGCGGCGGACGATCTGCAGGGCGAGGGACTGCTGGGTGTCGGCGTCGAGGGCCTCGAAGTCGGTTTCGCCGAGCTCCCGCTGGGCGGCGCCGGTGCGGGCACCCTCGGCGAGGAAGGAGACCACCAGGGGGAGGATCCCGTAGAGGTAATGGAGTTCGTCGCCGACCTTGTGATCGGTGAACACCAGCAATCCGCCGAGCATCACCTGGAGGAAGACCGAGACCTGGGCGGCCCGCAGCAGGTACCAGAAGGGGATCGAGGGACGGTTGCGGAACCAGGCGACGCCGCCGGCGGCGAAGGCGGCCAGATTGAGCGCGATCACGCTGACGCCGACGACCAGATGGACCTCGGGCATCAGCTACCGCCGCTCGGGGCGCCAAACGGGACCGATATCCGCCCAAAGGGGTCGGGATTCGGCTTGCTGATGCGGAAAAGCACTATGTAGCAAGTTGTCACAAGGTGGGTGTATAACAGCGGCTACGGGCGTTGGCCGACGGGCGAAGGACGCCTGGCGCCGCTCGGACCACAACCCCCCACCTCCCTAGTGCTCAAGAGCTACCTCCCGATCCTCGTCTTCGCCGTCCTCGGCATCACCGTGGGCGGCCTCTTCGCGATGCTCAATCACCTGATCGGGCCGAAGAAGCCGGCCAGGGCGACTTCGGCGAGCCGCCGCCAGGGCGAGCCGTATGAGTCCGGGATCCCGGTCGAAGCGATGAAGGGCTTCAAATTCGGCGTCAGCTTCTACCTGCTGGCGATGCTCTTCATCCTCTTCGACATCGAGGTCGTCTTCCTCTACCCCGTCGGGGTGATCCTCAAGAGCGCCGACAGCGTCTTCGTCCTCGGCGAGCTGATCACCTTCGTCGTCCTGCTGCTGGTCGCCTTCGTCTACGTCTGGCGCAAGGGGGCCCTCGATTGGAGGTAGAGCGCCGCACCCTGGCTTCTAAGCAGCGCAGCGCCCGTGACATGCTTCGTGGCGATCTCGAGGGCGACGACCTCGAGCGCTACGTCGAAGAACGGGTCGTCACCACCACCTTCGAGAAGATGCAGAACTGGGCCCGGGCGAACTCGATGTTCCCGCTCACCTTCGGCCTCGCCTGCTGCGCGATCGAGGCGCCGATCTCGGTCGTCACCGCCCGCTACGACCTCGCCCGCTTCGGCGCCGAGGCCCTGCGCGCCTCGCCGCGGCAGGCGGACATGATCATCCTTTCGGGCCGGGTCTCGATCAAGATGGCGCCGGTCGTCCGCCGCCTCTACGACCAGATGCTGGAGCCGAAGTGGGCGATCTCGATGGGCGCCTGCTCTTCCTCCGGCGGCATGTTCTCCAACTACGCGGTGGTCCAGGGCGCCGACAAGTTCATGCCGATCGACCTCCACATCCCCGGCTGCCCGCCGCGGCCGGAGGCGGTCCTCTACGGCTTCACCAAGCTGCAGCGCAAGGTCATGGGCAACCCAGACCAGGGCTGGCGCCAGCGCTACAACGCCGCCGGCACCGAGGAGTGGGCGCGCGGCGGGCCCGCCAGCCGGCCCAGCCCAGAGGCGGCCGAGGCCTACGCGGAGGCCCGGGAGCTAAGCCGTGCCTGACGCCCCCGGGCTGGAGCTGATCCGGGGGGAAATCGAGCGCAACCGCCCCGGAGCCGTCCTCGCCACCTCCTTCGACCGCGCCCAGGCGGCCCTGATCGTCGACCCCGAGCAGGTGCTCGACGTGCTCTCCTGGCTGCGCGACGAGCCCGGCCAGGGCTACCGCTTCCTCAGCAGCCTCCACGTGGCGGACTACCTGCCGGCGGAGCCCCGCTTCGCGGTCCACTACGAGCTCCTCAACCGCGACCGGGTCGAGCGCATCCGTGTGAAAGCGATGCTGGCCGACCCCGCCGGCGACGCCCTGCCGGAGATCGACTCCTGCGTGGAGCTGTTCCCCACCGCCAACTTCCAGGAGCGCGAAGCCTTCGACTTCTTCGGGATCGTCTTCGACGGCCACCCGGACCTGACCCGGATCCTGCTGCCCGACGACTACGTCGGCTGGCCCCAGCGGCGCGACTTCCCGGTCGGCGGCGAGCCCGTCGCCTTCACCTACAACGAGCACCAATATGGCTGAGCTGACCGAGGACCGCACCAAAGAGGTGATGACGGTCAATATCGGGCCGCACCACCCTGCGACCCACGGCGTCCTGCGGTTGATCGTCGACCTCGAAGGCGAGGTCGTGCGCGACCTCAAGCCGGTGATCGGCTACGTCCACACCGGGATCGAAAAGTCCTGCGAGGACAAGAGCTACTGGAAGGTCATCCCCTTCGTGGAGCGGATGGACTACGTCTC
>Ga0193706_1000989_pt1 | contig 13808 bp, 10 predicted proteins | sample U3c1metaG_FD_160130 | JGI IMG/M metagenome (GOLD analysis project Ga0193706, IMG submission 160130) | Soil microbial communities from a riparian zone of the East river system, Colorado, United States - U3c1 | ecosystem: Environmental > Terrestrial > Soil > Riparian zone | place: USA: East River... | reverse complement strand
GTTCGTGCTGACCGAGAAGGACGGCTATTATTACGGCCGCGGCACGATCGACATGAAGGACGGCATCGTCGGCATCACCCAGGCGATGATCGACTTGAAGGCGGCCGGTTTCAAGCCCAAGCGCGATATCGTAGTGTTGTTCACCGGCGACGAGGAAACCAACGGCATCGCCGCCGACAAGGGCGCGACCGAATGGCGCGAGGCGCTCGGCAACCCCGAATATGGGCTCAATGCCGACGGTGGCGGCGGCGGGTTCAATCCCGACGGCTCCGCCGCCGGCTTCACCATGCAGACCGCCGAAAAGACCTTTGCCGGCTACACGCTGACGGTGCGCAACCGCGGCGGCCATTCGTCGAAGCCGCGCAAGGACAATGCGATCTACAGCCTCGCCCATGCGCTCGACCGGATCGAAACGTATCGCTTCACCCCGATGCAGAGCGAAACCACGCGGGCCTATTTTTCAGCCCGCGAGAAGAGCGAGAAGGGACCGCTCGGCGACGCCATGCGGGCATGGCTCGCCAAGCCCGACGATGGTGCCGCCGCCGACATAATCGAGGCGAGCGAGAGCGAAGTCGGGCTGACCCGCACCCGCTGCGTCCCCACCCGCTTGTTCGCGGGCCACGCCGACAATGCGCTGGCGCAGCTTGCGACCGCGATGATCAATTGCCGCATTTTCCCCGGGACCGATCCCAATGCGATCCAGGCCGAGCTCACCCGAGTCGTCGCCGATCCCGAAGTGGTGGTCAGCCGCAACGACCAATATGTTTCTTCGCTGACGTCGCCGCTTCGTCCCGACGTGACCGGCGCTTACACCCGCGCGGTGCAGACGCTTCATCCGGGGATGCCGGTGTTCCCCGAAATGTCGACCGGGGCGAGCGACGCGCGACCGTTCCGCGTCGCCGGGATTCCGGTTTACGGCACCAACGGTGGCTGGGTCATCGTGCCGGTCGATTTCCGCGCCCACGGCAAGGATGAGCGGTTGCCGGTTCAGTCGCTGTACGACAATGTCGTCCATTGGGAATTGATGTTGCGCGACCTCGCCGGGAAATAAAAAAGGGCCGCGCGGTTTCCCGCGCGGCCCAATTCCGATTTGCGCTTTCTAGCGCAAATTGTCGATGATCCGTTCGATCAGGCTGGTACGCCGGTCGACGACATAGATGCGGTTGTCGCGATAGACGTAATTATAGTTGCGATCGAGGCGATACTGGTCGCGGTAGCGGACCGGGATATTATTGTACGCCGTGTAGTCATAGCCGTTCGGCACGCGATATCCGCGCGTCCAATTGCGGCCGACCTGGCCGGGAGGCAGGCAGTTATTGTTCTTCTTGGCCAGTCCGCGCGGGCAGGCGTTGGCGCCCCAGCGCATTGAATAGCGATAGCCTTCCTGGCGGTCGTCGATGCGGTTGCGGTTCATGTCGATGAAGCGCTCACGCCAGTCGGCGATACCGTTGCGGTTGATGTCGACCGAGCGGCGCTCACGATAGTCGAGGATGCCGTTGCCGTTGAGATCGGCATAGGCCTGTTCGCGATAATCGGGGACGCCATTGCCGTTGCGGTCATAGCGGATTTGAGCGGAGGCCGGCGAGGCAATCGCGGTAAGCGCGATCGCACCGGCAGTGATGGCAAGAATACGCATTGCAAAATTCCTTCTTGTTCAAGGGAAACGGCACTGAATCCTGCCGTTCGCGTGTTATAAAAACGAACCGATACGCGGGAGAGTTCCTTTCTTGCTGCCCGATGAACAGGGTGCCTTGCCCACCGACCGACCGGCGTGCCGCCTTGTCGAATGCCGCGGAACCGCTCCTCGCAAGGCCGGTTGGGGAACAGGCAAGGAGAATGAACATGCTTGGCAAAGCCGACGCCACACCGATGGTCGCGGTCAAGGACCTCGATCGCGCGCGCAAATTCTACGAGGACACATTGGGCCTGAAAGAAGTCGACGACTTCGGTGAGGGGTTCATGCTGAAGAGCGGCGATACTCAGCTAAGCGTCTACCGTTCGGAATTCGCCGGCACCAACAAGGCGACGGCGCTTACCTTCGACGTCGACGATATCGACGATGAGGTTCGAGCGCTCAAGGACAAGGGCATCTTCTTCGAGCATTATGATCTCGAAGGGCTGACCGCCAAGGGCGACATCTATGAAGGCGAGGGGGGCTTCAAGACCGCCTGGTTCAAGGACCCCGACGGCAACATCCTCAGCCTGATGGAATCAAAGTAGCTGTTTGCCGGCGACGGCCGGCATCCAAGCGCTGCACAAGCAGCGCTATCGCGCTGCCCTGGACCCCGGCCTTCGCCGGGGACAGAGGCGGTTGCTCGCGTCTCCCTGCTTGTCTAGAGCGCCGCCAACCTCCGCGCGCTACTCGCGCGGATTTACGCTCGCACAAGGACCAGACACTGCCCATGGCTCGCAAGAAAATCGCGCTGATCGGCGCGGGGATGATCGGCGGAACGCTCGCCCATTTGGCCGCGATGCGGGAGCTTGGCGACATCGTCCTGTTCGACATCGCGGAGGGCATTCCTGAGGGGAAAGCGCTCGACATTTCGCAGGCAGGCCCGGTCGACGGCTTCGACGCCAGCCTCAAGGGCAGCTCGGACTATGCCGACATCGCCGGGGCCGATGTGTGCATCGTCACCGCAGGGATCGCGCGCAAGCCTGGGATGAGCCGCGATGATCTGCTGGCGATCAACCTGAAGGTGATGAAGGCGGTCGGCGAGGGCATCAAGACCCATGCGCCCGCCAGCTTCGTCATCTGCATCACCAACCCGCTGGACGCGATGGTGTGGGCACTGCGCGAATTCTCCGGCCTGCCGCACCAGCGCGTCGTCGGCATGGCCGGCGTGCTCGATTCGGCGCGCTTCCGCCATTTCCTCGCCGAGGAATTCCAGGTTTCGGTTGAAGACGTCACCGCCTTCGTTCTCGGCGGCCACGGCGACACGATGGTGCCGATCGTAGAATATTCGACCGTCGCCGGCATCCCCATCCCCGATTTGATCAAGATGGGCTGGTCGACGCAGGAACGGATCGACGCGATCGTCCAGCGCACCCGCGGCGGCGGCGGCGAGATCGTCGCTCTGCTCAAGACGGGCAGCGCCTATTACGCCCCCGCGACGAGCGCGATCGCGATGGCCGAGAGCTTCTTGAAGGACAAGAAACGCGTCCTCCCTGCCGCCGCCAACCTCACCGGCCAGTACGGCGTCGACAATCTCTATGTCGGGGTTCCGGTGGTGATCGGCGCGGGCGGCGTCGAAAAGATCGTCGAGGTCACCCTGGACGACAATGCCAAGGCAAATTTCCAGGTCAGCGTCGATGCGGTCAAGGAGCTGCTGGTGGCGTGCAGGGCGATCGACGGAAGCCTCGCATGAGCATCCTCGTCGACCGGAATACCAGGGTCATCACGCAAGGCATGACCGGCGAGACCGGGAGTTTCCATACGCAGCAGGCGCTCGCCTACGGGAGCCAGATGGTCGCGGGGGTCACGCCGGGGAAGGGCGGGACGACGCATCTCGGCCTGCCGGTGTTCGATACCGTCGCCGAAGCGGTCGAGGCGACCGGCGCGACCGCGTCGGTGGTCTATGTGCCGCCGCCGTTCGCCGCGGACTCCATCCTCGAGGCGATCGATGCCGGGGTGCCTTTGATCGTGACCATCACCGAGGGCGTTCCGGTGCTCGACATGGTCAAGGTCAAGCGCGCGCTGTCGGGCTCGAAGTCGCGGCTGATCGGGCCGAATTGCCCGGGAGTGCTGACTCCCGACGAATGCAAGATCGGGATCATGCCGGGGTCGATCTTCAAGAAGGGCAGCGTCGGCGTGGTCAGCCGCTCGGGCACGCTCACGTATGAGGCGGTGTTCCAGACGACCAACGAGGGCCTCGGCCAGTCGACCGCGGTCGGGATCGGCGGCGATCCGGTCAACGGCACCGATTTCATCGACATGCTCGAATTGTTCATGGCCGACGACGAGACAAAATCGATCATCATGATCGGCGAAATCGGCGGGTCGGCCGAGGAAGATGCCGCGCAGTTCATCGCCGACGAGGCCAGGCGCGGCCGCAAGAAGCCGATGGTCGGCTTCATCGCCGGTCTGACGGCTCCCCCGGGACGCCGCATGGGCCATGCCGGGGCGATCGTCGCCGGCGGCAAAGGCGGCGCCGACGACAAGATCGCGGCGATGCAGGCGGCTGGTATTACCGTCAGCCCAAGCCCATCTGAACTTGGCACGACGCTGGCGAAGCTGCTGAAGGGCTAGCAATTGTGCTCCTGCGAAGGCAGGAGCCCAGTCCGGCGCAGCCGCTGGCAACATTGGGAGCGAGCGCTTCGCGCGTCTGTACCCCTGCCTCCGCAGGGGTACATCAAGGGTCGGGATGAACGAGCTTTACGAGAACAAGGCGGGACCGAGCTGGGCGCGGCCGAATTGGCCGCTTGCCGAGCTCGACGCGGTCAATGCCGGGCTCGATCCGACCGAGTCGACGATCGAGCAGGTCAGGACGGGTGCAAGCCAGGCCGCCGCCGCGGCGGGCGCGGACCCCGACTCCATCCGCCGGTCGGCCAACGAATCGATCTGCGCGATGATGCTGATCCGCACCTATCGCGTGCGCGGGCACCTTGCCGCCAAGCTGGACCCGCTTGGGCTGGCCCACCACGAGATTCCGGCCGATCTGACGCCGGCCTATCATGGCTTCGACGACGCGGAACTCGACCATCCAATCTGGCTCGGCGGGGCGATGGGGTTCGAGCAGGCCAGCATCCGCCAGCTGATCGCCGCGCTCCAGGCCAGCTACTGCGGGCCGATCGGCTTCGAATATATGCACATCAACGACCTTGAGGAGCGCCGCTTCATCCAGGAAAGGATCGAGGGCGAGGAAGACACCGTCCAGTTCACGCCCGAGGGCAAGCGCTCGATCCTCGAAAAAGTGATCCACGGCGAGCAGTGGGAGAAATTCCTCGCCAAGAAATATGTCGGCACCAAGCGCTTCGGCCTCGACGGCGGCGAAAGCGCGATCCCGGCGCTGGAAGCGGTGATCAAATATGGCGGCCAATATGGCGTCAGCGATGTCGTCATGGGCATGTCGCACCGCGGGCGACTGAATGTGTTGACCAACGTCATGGGCAAGCCGTATCGCGCGATCTTCAACGAATTCGCCGGCGGGTCGGCCAACCCGGCCGATGTCGGCGGGTCGGGCGACGTCAAATATCATCTCGGCACCAGCTCTGACCGCGAGTTCGACGGGATCAAGGTCCATTTGTCGCTGGTCGCCAACCCGAGCCATCTTGAGGCGGTCGACCCGGTCGTGCTGGGCAAGGCGCGCGCAACGATGACGGTGCGCGGCGACAAGGAAGGCGACACTGTACTGCCGATCCTGCTTCACGGCGATGCGGCGTTCGCGGGGCAGGGGATCGTCGCCGAATGCTTCGGTTTCTCCGGACTGCCCGGCTACGGCACCGGCGGCACCCTTCATTTCGTCATCAACAATCAGGTCGGCTTCACCACCAGCCCGCAATTTGGGCGCTCGTCGCCTTACCCGTCGGATATCGCCAAGTCGGTCCAGGCGCCGATCCTCCACGTCAACGGCGACGATCCCGAAGCGGTCACTTTCTGCTGCAAGCTGGCGATCGAGTTTCGCCAGCGCTTCAACCGCGACATCGTCATCGACATGTGGTGCTATCGCCGCTTCGGCCACAATGAAGGTGACGAGCCGAGCTTCACCCAGCCGTTGATGTACGCCGAAATCCGTCAGCATAAGCCGGTGTCCGAACTTTACGGCGCGCGGCTGATCGCGGAAAAAGTGGTCGACCAGGCGTGGGTCGACGCGCGGACGCAGGAATTCACGGCCTTGCTCGAAAGCGAGTTCCAGGCGGCGACTTCCTATCTGCCCAACAAGGCCGACTGGTTCGAGGGCCGCTGGAGCGGGTTCGGCAAGCCCGACGATCCGGTCACGGGGCGGCGCAACATCGCCACAGCGATCGATGACGCGCTGCTCATCGAGGTCGGCGAAGTGCTGACTACGGTCCCCGAGGGTCTGACGATCCACAAGACGCTGGGCCGCATTCTCGATGCCAAGCGGGCGATGTTCGAAACCGGCGCGGGGTTCGACTGGGCGACCGCCGAGGCGCTGGCCTTCGGCAGCCTGATCGCCCAGGACCATGACGTCCGCCTGTCGGGCCAGGACAGCGGCCGCGGCACTTTCAGCCAACGCCACGCGATGTGGGTCGATCAGCTCAGCGGCGAGCGCTACATCCCGCTGGCGACGATCACCCCCGGCAATTTCGAAGTGCGCGACAGCCCGTTGTCCGAATTCGGCGTGCTCGGCTTCGAATATGGCTATTCGATTTCCGACCCGCGGACTTTGGTGTTGTGGGAAGCGCAGTTCGGCGATTTCGGCAACGGAGCGCAAATCATCATCGACCAGTTCATCGCTTCGGGCGAAGCCAAATGGCTTCGCGCCAGCGGGCTCGTGCTGCTGCTCCCCCACGGCTACGAAGGGCAGGGGCCGGAGCATAGTTCGGCGCGGCTCGAGCGCTATCTCCAGCTGTGCGCCGAGGATAATCTGCAGGTCGCCAATTGCACCACGCCGGCCAATTATTTCCACATATTGCGGCGGCAGTTGCTGCGCGATTTCCGCAAGCCGCTGATCCTGATGACGCCCAAGTCGCTGCTGCGACACAAATTGGCCATTTCGGCCAAGGCCGACTTCACCGGCGAAAGCCATTTCCGCCGGATCCTCGGCGACCTCAACCAACCGGCCGAGGGCGCGACCAAGCGGCTGGTGCTGTGCTCGGGCAAGCTCGGCTATGAGCTGATGGAAGCGCGCGACAAGGCTGGCGACACCGACGTCGAGATCGTGCGGGTCGAGCAGCTTTATCCCTTCCCGGCGGAGCCATTGGTCAAACGTCTGAAAGCAATGTCCAATTTGATCGAATTGGTCTGGGCGCAGGAGGAACCGCGCAACAATGGCGCGTGGACGTTCGTCGAGAATCTGCTCGAAGCCTGTCTCGCCGAATCGGGTTTCGCGACCCTGCGGCCGCGTTATGCCGGACGCGAGGCGTCGGCGTCGCCCGCGACCGGGCTGGCCAAGCGCCACGCCGCAGAACAGGCCCGATTGATCGCCGATGCGTTGGGCCATGGCCAAGCGGCCGCGACGCAGGCAAAGGCGAGCTAGAGAAGGAACAGCATGGCGACCGACGTAAAAGTCCCGGCATTGGGCGAATCGATCACCGAAGCGACTCTGGGCGCGTGGCTCAAGCAGCCGGGCGACGCGGTCGCGGTCGATGAGCCGGTGGCCAGCCTCGAAACCGACAAGGTCGCGGTCGAAGTGCCCTCGCCGATCGCAGGAGTGATGGGCGAGCAGGTCGTCAAGCAAGGTGATACCGTCGCCGTCGGCGCGGTCATCGCGCGGGTTGAAGAAGGGGGAGCCAGCGCTGCGCCTGAGCCAACCGCCGCTGCCGCCAGGGAAGAGGCTCCGGCAAGCGTCACTCCCGAAGCGGCGCCCGACGCCGCGCCGGGCCCGGTCAACCCACCCGGCGCCGGCGAAAATCCCGCGCTGAGGGGCGACCCGCATGCCCCGGTCGATGAAAAAGCGGCTGGTCCCAACGAGGCCGCGCTGACCTTGTCGCCGGCGGTGCGCCGTGCGGTGCTCGAGCATCATGTCGATCCGTCGAAAATTCATGGCACCGGCAAGGACGGTCGGCTGACCAAGGACGATGTGCTGGCGGCGGCGAAGGGCGCGGCACCTAGTGCCCCGGCGAAGGCCGGGGCCCAGGCGCCCGAAGCAACAGCCCCACCTGCACCGGAATCACAACCTGCGGCTCCTGGGCCCCGGCCTTCGCCGGGGAACGAGCGCAAGGAAGAGCGCGTGCCGATGTCGCGGCTGCGCAAGACCATCGCCACTCGCCTCAAGGAAGCGCAGAATAGCGCCGCGATCCTGACCACGTTCAACGACGTCGACATGTCGGCGGTGATCGACGCCCGGGCGAAATACAAAGACCTGTTCGAAAAGAAGCACGGCATCCGCCTGGGCTTCATGGGCTTTTTCGTGAAGGCGGTGGCGCTCGCCGCGCGCGACGTCCCGTCGGTCAATGCCAGCCTCGACGGCGACGAGATCGTCTACCACCAATATCTCGACGTCTCGGTCGCGGTGTCGGCGCCCAAGGGGCTGATGGTTCCGGTGGTGCGCAACGCCGACGCGATGAGCTTCGCCGAGATCGAGCAGGCGATCGCCGCTTATGGCAAAAAGGCCAAGGACGGCACGCTTGGACTCGACGACATGAAGGGCGGCACCTTCACCATTTCCAACGGCGGGGTGTTCGGAAGCCTGCTGTCGACCCCGATCATCAACCCGCCGCAGTCGGCGGTGCTCGGCATGCACCGCATCGAGGAGCGGCCGGTGGTCAAGGATGGCCAGATCGTCGCGCGGCCGATGATGTATCTCGCTCTGTCCTACGACCACCGCCTGGTCGACGGCCGCGAGGCAGTCACCTTCCTCGTCCGCGTCAAGGAAGCGATCGAGGACCCGACTAGGCTCTTGATCGACCTGTAATGCTTGTGCTCCGGCGCAGGCCGGAGCCCTGGACGGAGCGCAATGAAGCCCGGTTACGTCTACCTTATGGCCAACCATCGACGTGGACAGACTTATCTGGGAGTGACGAGCAATCTGCCGCAGCGTGCTTGGCAGCACCGAAACGGCGTCGTCGACGGACATTCGAAGGCGAAGGGTTGCACGCGGCTCGTCTGGTACGAATATTTCGATGATCTGCAGGAGGCTCGGGCCTGCGAATATCGAATGAAGAAGTGGAAGCGGGCCTGGAAACTGCGTCTCATCGAAGAGCGCAATCCGGAGTGGCGTGACCTGTTCGACGAGATTGCGGTGTGAGGCCAACGCTCCGGCCTGCGCCGGAGCACGGAAGGTTTGTTATGGCAGATAATTACGATTTCGATGTGCTGGTGATCGGCTCCGGCCCCGGCGGTTATGTCGCGGCGATCCGGGCGGCGCAGCTTGGCCTCAAGACCGCTTGCGCCGAGGGCCGCGAGACACTCGGCGGAACCTGCCTCAACGTCGGCTGCATCCCGTCGAAAGCGATGCTCCACGCCTCGGAATATTATGATGCGGCGGCCAATGGCGCGATGGCCAAGCTGGGCATCAAGGTCAGCCCCGAGCTCGACCTCGACACGATGCACGGCCAGCGCAAGGACGCGGTCAAGCAGCTGACGGGCGGGATCGAATTTTTGTTCAAGAAGAACAAGGTCGAATGGCTGAAGGGCTATGCCGCCTTCACCGGCGCCAACAGCGTCAAGGTCGGCGACCGCACGGTCACCGCCAAGAACATCATCGTCGCCACCGGCTCTTCGGTGACGCCACTGCCCGGCGTCGAGGTCGACCAGAAAGTGGTCGTCGATTCGACCGGCGCGCTCGAGCTTCCCAAGGTGCCCGAGCACATGGTCGTCATCGGCGGCGGCGTGATCGGGCTCGAGCTTGGGTCGGTCTGGCGGCGGCTCGGCGCCAAGGTCACCTGCGTCGAATATCTCGACCAGATCCTGCCCGGCTTCGACGGCGAGGTGCGCAAGGAATGCAACAAAATCTTCAAGAAGCAGGGGATCGAATTCAAGCTTTCGACCAAGGTCACCGGCGTCAAGGTGAGCGGCGACAAGGCAACGCTGACCGTGGAACCCGCTGCCGGCGGCGCGACTGACACGATCGAAGCAGACTGTGTGCTGGTGTCGATCGGCCGCCGGTCCAATACCGACGGTCTTGGCCTCGAAGCGATCGGCCTTAAGCCCAACGAGCGCGGACAGATCGAGACCGACCATGATTTCCGCACCAAAGTCGCCGGCGTGTGGGCGATCGGCGACGTCATCCCCGGCCCGATGCTCGCCCACAAGGCCGAGGACGAGGGCATCGCGGTCGCCGAGAATATCGCCGGCCTGACCGGAATCGTGAACCACGATGTCATTCCCAGCGTGGTTTATACCATGCCCGAGATCGCCGGCGTCGGGCTGACCGAGGAACAGGCCAAAGAGCGCGGCGAGGTCAAGGTCGGCAAGTTTCCGATGCTCGCCAACAGCCGCGCCAAGACCAATCATGAGCCCGACGGCTTCGTCAAAGTCATCGCCGATGCCAAGACCGACCGCGTGCTCGGCGTGTGGTGCATCGCTTCGGTCGCCGGGACGATGATCGCGCAGGCCGCTCAGGCAATGGAGTTCGGCGCGACCAGCGAGGACATCGCCTACACCTGCCACGCCCACCCGACCCATTCGGAGGCGTTGAAGGAAGCGGCAATGGCGGTCACCGGCAAACCAATCCACATCTAGGCATGGCCGCCAGGCTCATCCGCCGACGGCGGCAAAAGACTTTGTTATTTAGTCTTGATTGAGCGCTCAACCCAGCTATTCACGTTCACGGCGTCCCAAGCAAAACGCCGCGAGGATAGGGGGATTCAAAATGCCTGACGTGAACGTGATCGCGGTACTGCTGTGCGCGGTGAGCTCGCTGATTCTTGGCGGCCTGTGGTATTCGCCAATGCTCTTCGCCAAGCCATGGCAACGCGCAGCCGGCCTCAGCGAGGAGCAAGCGGCAAGCGGCAATATGGCGGTGATCCTCGGGACCACCTTCCTGCTCAGCCTGATCGCTGCGGCTGTTTTCGCCATGTTCCTCGGCCGGAATTTTGGGCTCGTACCGGCGATCGGCGCCGGCTTCTCCGCCGGTTTATGCTGGGTCGGTGCATCGTTCGGGATCAATTATCTGTTCGAGCGCCGTCCGCTCCGCCTGTGGTTGATCAACGGCGGATATCACACGCTGCAGTTCACCTTGTTCGGGCTGATCCTGGGCTTGATGAATTAACGCAAGATGGCCTGCATCATCCGCTGACGATCCACCCGAACAGCCGCGCGAACAGCCCGGTATCGCCGGCGACGATCCGCGCCGGCGCGATCGGCGGGCATTCGAGGCAGCGCGCCTGGATCGACGGCCCCAACAATATCGCCCGCATTTCGGCGATCGCCGCGCGGATCGCGGTTTCGGGCGCGGCCTTGAGCGTCGCGAAGGCATCGGGCGAGCTGCTTCCCTCGTCCTCCCCGGCGATCATGTCGAGGATCGAATCGCGCAGGCTTTCGGGCCGCTCGAGATAGGTCACCCGGCGTTCGTCGCCGAGTTTGGCCAGCTGAGCGGCCTTGGCGATGGCGTCGTCCATGCCGCCGAACCCGTCGACCAGGCCGAGCTGGCGGGCGGTGCCGCCGTCCCACACCCGGCCCTGGGCGATGCGGTCGACGTCGGCCGGGGTCTTGCGCCGGGAATTTGCGACGATGCCAAGGAATTTGCCGTAGATGCTCTCGACCCCGGTCTGAATCAGCTGGGCGCTTTCGGGCGACGGTCCATGGAGCAAGTCGGGCTCGCCCGACAGCGGGGTGGTCTTGATCCCGTCGGCGCCGAGCCCGAGCTTGGTCATGGCCCCCTGGAAGCTCGGCAGGATTCCGAACACGCCGATCGATCCGGTGATGGTCGACGGCTCGGCGAAGATGAAGTCGCCGGGGGTCGCTACCCAATAGCCGCCCGACGCGGCGACGCTGGCCATCGACACCACCACCGGCAATTTGCGTTCCTTGACCGCGAGCAGGGCCTGGCGGATGCGCTCCGACGCCATGACCGATCCGCCGGGGCTGTCGATGCGCACCACCAGCGCCTTCAACTTGTCGCCGCGAAGGCCTTTCTCGATCGCCTCGGCGATGCTGTCGCCGCCGGCGGTTCCGGCCGCGGCTTTGCCATCGACGATCGTCCCGGCGATGGTGACCACGCCAATCGGCCCGTCCGGACTGCTATCGACCGCATCGTTGATGAACGAATCCAGCTTGACCCTTTGGTATCCGCCCCTGGAATTGTCGTCCTTGCCGCCCAGCTCGGCCAGCCGCGCCTCGAACCGGCGCCGGTCGGCGACCTGGTCGACCAGCTTGGCGGCTAGGGCTGCCTTGGGCATGTCGCCGCCCGCCGCGGCGACGGCCGCGACCGGGTTGCGCATATAGGCGTCGATGGCCGCCTGCGGCCGCGCCCTGGCGACATCCTCGCGCCAGGTTTCGAGCAAGGCGCCGCCGAGCGACTGCGCCGCGGCCTTGGCCTCGGGCGACATGTCGTTGCGGATGTAGGGCTCGACCGCCGATTTATAGGTACCGACGCGATAGACGTTGGCGGTCACCCCCAATTTGTCGAGCAGGCCCTTGTAGTAGAGATTCTGCCGTCCCGGGCCGGCGAGCACCACCGCACCCAACGGATTGAGCCAGATTTCCGAGGCATTGGCGGCTAGCTGATAGCCGTCGTCGGAGTAACCGGTGGCGTAGGCGGCGACCGGCTTGCCCGAAGCGCGCACCCGGCGAACCGCCGCGCCGAGCTCGCCCAGCGCCGACTGGCCGCCGCCAATGAAGCCGTCGAGGTCGAGCGCGACCGCCTTGATGCGGTCGTCGTCGCGCGCGGCGTCGAGCGCCGCGACGAGGTCGCGCAGGCGATATTCGTGGAGCCGGTTTTCCTGGCCCGACAACAATTCGCCGGCGCTGGGCTTGGACGGTTGCTCGACGACCATTCCGTCGAGCTCGACCAGCAGCACGCCCTGCCCGACCGGCTTGGGCGTGGCCGACAGGCCGGCGTAGAGCAGCCCGAAGAACAGCAGCAACAGGGTCAGGACGAGGGCGTCCTTGATTCCGACCAAAAGCTTCCAAACGCCGCGAACGAACCGCATGTTGATCCTCTCTCTAAACAGCAGTGAGATAGGGGCGCCGACGACCAAACGGTAGTGGTTTTCGACGGAAAAGCGTACCCCGGCGAAGGCCGGGGTCCGGGCGCGCAGCGATCTCGAGTACGGCTCCGCCGTCCTGGACTCCGGACTTCGCCGTAGAACGGCTAGCGCCTCGCCCTCAACCTGCTAACCGGCCCTCATGAAGGACGCGGTAACCTCCAAGATCACGCCTTGGCGAGCGGAAGCCAGCGCGACCTTGGCGCTGGCCTGGCCGCTGATCCTCGCCAATCTGACGATGGCGCTGATCCAGGCGACCGACGTCTTGCTGATGGGCCGGCTGGGCGCGCGGCCGCTGGCGGCGTCGGCGCTCGGGCTCAACCTCAATTTCGCCTTCAGCCTGATCTGCCTCGGCCTCGTCACCGCTTCGTCGCCGATGATCGCCACCGCGCTTGGCCGCCGCTCCAACAATGCGCGTGAAGTGCGCCGCACCTTCCGCCAGTCGCTGTGGCTGATCTTTACCGTCACGCCGCCGGTGTGGCTGATCCTGTGGAACGCCGAGCCGATCATCGCTTCGCTCGGCCAGGACCGCGGCCTCGCCCGCGACGCCGGCATTTTTCTCCATGGCTACATGTGGTCGATGCTGCCGTTCCTATTGTTCCAGGCGATGCGCAATTTCATCTCGGCGCTCGAGCGGCCGGGCTGGGTGCTGGTCATCAGCCTAATCGGCATCGTCCTCAATGCATTGCTCGGCTGGGCGCTGATCTTCGGCCATTTCGGCTTTCCCGCGCTCGGGCTGTTCGGCGGCGGGCTGGCCAGCTCGATCGTCTGGGCACTGCTGGTGCTCGCGCTGGCGGCGGTCATCATGACCGACCGGCAGTTCCGGCGCTTCCATCTTTTCGGCCGCTGGTGGCGGCCCGACTGGCGACGCTACCGCCGGCTATGGGCGCTCGGGCTGCCGATCGGGCTGGCGATGGGCTTCGAAGGCGGCGTGTTCAGCGCCGCGGCCTATCTGATGGGGCTGATCAGCGCCGACGCGGTCGCCGCGCACGCCATCGCGCTGCAGATCGCGTCGCTGTCGTTCATGGTGCCGTGGGGCA
>Ga0193706_1000988_pt1 | contig 13815 bp, 11 predicted proteins | sample U3c1metaG_FD_160130 | JGI IMG/M metagenome (GOLD analysis project Ga0193706, IMG submission 160130) | Soil microbial communities from a riparian zone of the East river system, Colorado, United States - U3c1 | ecosystem: Environmental > Terrestrial > Soil > Riparian zone | place: USA: East River... | reverse complement strand
GATCGTTGTCCGCCGCCTTACCCACGCGGATCCGGCGATCGATCGGCACGCTCTGGCCGGACGCAACGCCGGTGAGCACGAGCAACGTGAGATCGCTCGGAGCTTGCGACGGGTTCGGACTGGAGCGGGTGGCGATGGGAGCGTCTGACTTCATGCCGTCATCGAAGCGCCTCGCGAACCGGAATCACCTCGGGGAGTTCGCCTCGGGGGTCCCGCGTCCAAAAGGGGGTAGGTTCCAGGTTAACGCGGTAGGGCCAGCGTGTCGTCTCTCGACTTTGGCGCTCCAGGGTCACGTCGACGTCCCAGGCACCGTCGGCCAGGCGCGCCTCGAAAGGGAGCCGGCGCGGAGCCGCCCCCAGCGCAAAGTGCCACCGCGTCGTCAGCGCGGCATCATCCATCGTGCCCGCCCGTGTCCAGGTGAGCTCGAGATCCGTGAGATCAGCCGCATCGGGGCCGAGATCGAGCACCACCTGCCGAGCGTGCGGCATTTTCGGCCCGACCATGGCGTAAGCGCCGAGACCCGCGGCCACGAGCAGCAAAGGTGCCCACTTGCGCCGCCGGCTGACACTCAGCACCGGCTAGCCGCGCAGATCGGGCGGCGGGGGCGGCGGCCGGTGACGCTCGAGCTCCATACGGCCGGTGAGCCGTTCCCAGGTGTGCCACGCGCCGACGAAGGCGACGTACAGCATGATCACGCCGATCGCGCAAAGATCGTAGATCATGATCTTGCCGACGATGTAGTTCGCCTCGTCGGCGTGCATGACGCGCGTCACGATCCAGGCGACGAACGACAGGAAAAGAATGGCGGTGACCCCGTAGAAGGTGGTGAAGAACCAGCGCATGGTGTCCGTCCGCGAGTCGTCTTCCGCTATTTGACTCAATGTGGGGCGCTGTCAACCGCAGTCATCGCCCCTTGGCGACGCGGATCCGTGCGACCAGGCCCGCGATGACCTCGGGCGGGAAGTCGAACTTCGGCATGCGGTTTTTTCCGTTGCGAATCGCTTCCGCGATTTGCTCGTCGGTCACCTTGGACTGCCATTCGGCAAGGGTGAGGTTCGTCGCGTGGACCATCGGGCCCTGTGGCCCGTCGCCGCGGCCAATCGGGCCGTGGCACGACGCGCATTGATTGCGCCACGTGACCTCGACGAGCGTCACTGTCGGGTTCGCGGCAGCGCTGGAGCTCGGCGCGGGCGACAGGCGCGAAGGTCGCGCTGCTTGGCCGCTGGGCTGCTCAACGCGATCGTGATCGCCAGCCTTCCACTCGCGAAGGTCGGGCGGAGCGGAATCGCACGCCCCGCCGAGGAAGGCCATGCCAAGGACAGCAGAGGGAACAATGCGGCGAAGCGAACGCACGTGCCCGAGGGCCTTACGGGACCGCGCGTCCAACGTCAACCCCCGGACGTCGACTCGGGGCCGCCAGCGACGGCCCCGAGCGGACAAGCGCTATTTTGCCTTCGGCGGAGGAGGAGGTGTTTGCCCGGGGGCCATCTGCCCCCCGGCCGTCTCGTCGCGTCCGAGGAAAGGTTTGCCGCTGATCTCGGCGAGGCGAAATTCGGTGCGCCGGTTTTGCGCCTTGCCATCCTCGGTCTTGTTGTCGGCGATGGGCTTGGTGTCGCCAAAGCCGACCGCGAGGAGGCGATCTTTGCTGACGCCGTGCGCGTCCATCCAGCTGACGACGGCCATCGCGCGATCGGTCGAGAGCTTCATGTTGTCGGCGGGCTTGCCGACGTTGTCGGTATGCCCCTCGACGCGGATGCGGCTGAAGTTCTTGTTCTGCTCCATGAAATCTTTCAGCGCGTTCAGCGTCGGCTCGCTCTCCGGCTTGATGATCGCCTTGCCGGTCTCGTAGACGATATTTCCGGGGACGCCGAGGCGATCGCCGCTCACGGTCACCGTTGATTTCGGCGGCTCGGCGGCAGGAGGCGGGGGAGTCGGTGCGGGCGTCGCAGTGGACGCTGCCGGCGTCGGCTCGGGGGCGGGTGCGGGCGCGGGCGGGGGAGGTGCCGGCGGGGGAGGTGCCGACTGAGCACCGCTTCCGAACTGAGCGCTCGCTTGGCATCCGCCGATAGCAGGCACAAAGGCTACGAGAGCCGTCAACAATAAGGGAGCCACAATCGTTCGAGCCATCTTCGTTCTCCTAGTTTTGCGTCTGGGGTGTCCGGCGTCGGGCCGTCCCACGACGGGCCCGGGCCGTCAGCGTCGCCGCCGTTCCCGCGCCCTTTGGACGAAACTGTCGAGCAGGTTCTTCAATTGCAACTTATCCCAAAGAGAGCCCGCATGGCCAAACGTTCGGCGGCCTAGCAGAACCCTGCCGATTCGGTGCGTGTCGGAGCGGTGGTGCTGGAACGCTCCTTTGTGGCAGGCTCCCCCTCTCTATGGACCGCCGAACCGAAAGTGCGGGTGCTCGGCTGGGCAATGCCATTCCCCGGCGCAAATGGCTGGGATCTGTGCTCATCGGGGGGACGCTTGCCGCTTTGGGCGGCGCCGTCGCCCTCCTGCGAACGGCTGGCTACGACGCGCCTCCGTCGGGGGCGACGCCGCTCCAGGTGTTGTCTTCCGTGCAATACACCGTCGTTCGCGCGGTAGCGCGCCGCATGGTGGCGGCGGATCGCGCGGAAGGAGTGCCCTCGCCCGATGCGGTGGGTGTTGCCGAGTTCGTCGACGGCTACCTCGTCGCGATGCGCCCTCCGCTGCGGCGGGACGTGTTTCGCCTCTTGGCTTACATCGAGCAGCTCGCGCCGCTCGCTTCTGGTTACCGACAGCGCTTCACGGAGCTCGCGCCCGATGCGCAAGACGAAGTGCTGCTCGCTCTCGAAGCGAGCCGCTTCGAGCAGCTACGCGCCGGGTTTCAAGCGATGAAGAGCCTGGTGATGATGGGGTACTACCGGGACGCGCGTACCTTTTCCATCCTCGGGTACGGCGGCCCCTTCGTGCTCGATCGCGCGGGAACGACGCCGTGATCATCCGCGGTCGCGAGCTCACCGCCGATTTCGAGGACAGCGCGGACGCGGTCGTGGTGGGGACCGGTGCCGGCGGAGGCATGGCCTTGCGCGAGCTCTCGCGCGCCGGTCTCAAAGTCATCGCCCTCGAGGAAGGGGGCTATCACGTCCCAACCGACTTCACCCAGCGCGAAGAAAAGATGATCCCGATGCTCTTTCAAGATCGGGGTGCACGCACCACCGCGGACTTCGCCATCCGAGTGCTCATGGGGCGCGGCGTGGGCGGTTCGACCATCCACAACACCAATCTCTGCAAACGCACGCCGGGCGAGATCCTCGATCAATGGGCGCGCCGCTTCGCCGTGGTCGGTTGCTCCGAACGGGATCTCGCGCCGGTTTTCGAGGAGGTCGAGCGCGATCTGTCGGTCAGCGAAATCCCGGAGCCGCAGCAAAATGCCAATAACCAGGTTCTCGCGCGCGGCGTGAAGGCGCTCGGTTTTCGCGGCGGTCCCCTCCGGCACAACCGCGTCGGATGTCGCGAGAGCGGATTCTGCGAGCTCGGATGCGCCTACGACGCCAAGCAAAACGTCACCAAGGTACTTCTTCCCGCCGCGATGGCGGCCAATGAGCAAACGGTCGTCATGAGCGACGTCCGCGCAACGCGCATCATCCACCGTCAGGGCGCGGTCGCCGGCGTGGCCGGCACGGCCATGAACGCCGCGGGAAAGCCGATTGCCAATATCACCTTGAAGGCCAAAATCGTCGTGCTGGCGGCAAGCGCCGTCGGCAGTGCGGCGCTTGCTTTGGCGAGCGATCTCCCCGACCCATATGGTCGGCTCGGTCGCGGTCTCCGGTTGCATCCAGGCGCCGCGGTCGCCGGCTTTTTCGATCAGCGAATCGACGGCGTGTACGGCATTCCCCAGAGTTACGAATGCACCGAGCTGCTCGATTTCGCCGAGCAGAGCGACCGGCGCGCGTGGATCACGACGGCCTTCGCTCACCCCATCGGGGCCGCCGCGTCGCTCCCTGGATTCGGCGCCGCGCACATGGCGCTCTTGCGCCGCTACGCGCACATGGCCGTGCTTACGGCGATGGTGCACGACGAAACCGAAGGCCACGTCACGCTCGAGGACGGCGATCCCAAGCTTCATTACGGAATCGGCGAAGGCGATCGCGACCAGCTCATCGGCGGGCTTCGAGCGTGCGCGCGCATTCTTTTTGCCGCGGGCGCGCGCGAAGTCGTTCTCGCCTCCATTCCGGCCCTTCGCTTGACCAAGCCCGCGGAGGTCGACCGGATCACGGCCGACGTGGTCGGCCCGCACAAAATCCCGCTCTTGTCGGTTCACCCCATGGGCACTTTGTGCCTCGGCGAAGACCCAAAGACGAGCGTCGTCAAGAGCACCGGCGAACATCACGCGATCCGCGGTCTCTTCGTGCTCGACGGTTCGCTCTTTCCCACCAGCATCGGCGTGCCCCCGCAAATTTCCATCTACGCCTTCTCCCGTCATCTCGCGAAGCACGCAGTCGAACGAGCGCGCGGTTAGGCCGAGCTCCCGCACGAAGGTGATCTCGGGGACGGGCGGCTGCGCGGTGGTGGTATAGATCGCGAGCGATGGCTGAGTACGTCCACCTTCACGTCCACACGCAGTACTCCTTTCTGGACGGCGCGGTCCGTATCGGTCCCCTCGTGGAGCGCACCAAAGAGCTCGGCATGCGCGCCGTGGCGATGACGGACAACGCCAACATGTTCGGCGCGCTGCAGCTCTACAAGGCGTGCAAGGAGCGCGACATCGCGCCCATCCTCGGGTGCGAGGTCAACGTCGCCCGCATGCAGGACGTGCGCGAGCGTGTTCGCACCCCGGTCGACCACCTCGTCCTCCTCGCGAAAGACGCGGAGGGCTACAAAAACCTCATTCGACTCGTCTCCAAAGGTCAGATCGAGCAAGCGAGCGAAACCGCGCCGAGCCTCGCCTGGGAAACGGTGGCTGCCCACACGGGTGGTCTCGTCGCCCTCACTGGGTGCATGGGCGGCATCGTGGCGCAGCAGGTACTCGAGCTCGGCGAAGGCGCGGGGCTCGCCATGCTCGAGCGGATGAAGAGCGCGTTCGAGCCGGGGTCCCTCTTCGTCGAGCTGCAGGATCACGACCTCGTCGAACAGCCGGTGCTCAACAAGATTTTGGTCGAGTGTGCGCGCAAGCTCGAGCTCCCCATCGTCGCCACCAACGACGTGCATTACCTCGCACGCGAAGACGCCGACGCGCAGCTCTATTTGACGTGCGCGCAGAGCGGCCGCACCTACGCCGAGGCCAAGGCCGGGCACCACAACTCCTCCGAGATGTACTTCAAGAGCAAGGAGGAAATGGCGCGCCGTTTCCGCGAGCTGCCCGAAGCGGTCGCCGCGACCATGAAAATCGCCGAGATGTGCGGCGGTCTCAAGCTCGACCTCGGGCGCCCCATGCTGCCCGACTTCAAAGTGCCGGAGGGCTTCGAGACGGCGACGTATTTCGCGCATGTCGCGCGCGAAGGGCTGCGCCACCGATTTCAGGAGTTCGGCGTTCTCGAAAAAACGTTCGACCGCGCGCTCTACGAGCGTCGCCTCGAGGTCGAGATCGACGTCATCGTCAAGATGGGGTTCTCCGGGTACTTCCTTATCGTCTGGGATTTCATTCGCCACGCCAAAAACCGCGGCGTCCCGGTGGGCCCGGGGCGAGGCTCCGGTGCGGGCTCGCTCGTGGCGTACTCGATGCGGATCACCGATCTCGATCCCATCCCCTTCGGTCTTCTCTTCGAGCGCTTCTTGAACCCCGAGCGCGTCTCGATGCCCGACTTCGACATCGATTTCTGCATGGAGCGGCGCGACGAGGTCATCGACTACGTCAGTCAAAAGTACGGGCGCGAGTCGGTCGGCCAGATCGCGACCTTCCACGAGCTGAAAGCGCGCAGCGTCATCAAGGACGTGGCGCGCGCGATGGGGATGCCCGCCAACGAGGCGCAGGCGCTGGCCAGCTTGATCCCGCCGAACCCCAAGATCCAGGGGCAGATGTACACCATCCCCGAGGCCCTCCAAGCAGAGCCCAAGCTCGCGCGCCGCGTGCAAGAAGATCCGATCGCGCGCGACCTCATCAAAGTCGCCCAGAAACTGGAAGGGCTCACGCGTCACGCCGGCAAACACGCGGCGGGCGTCGTCATCAGCAAAGGGCCTCTTTGGGATCACGTTCCCTGCTTTTTGAACGAAGGGAAGATCGTCACCCAGTACGACAAAGACGACGCCGAGGAAGCGGGTCTCGTCAAATTCGATTTTCTCGGATTGAAGACGCTGACCGTGCTCGCGATCGCGGTCCGTCTCGTCGATACGCGCCCGGACCGGCAGGGGTTGAAGCTCGATTTAGGTGCGCTGCCGCTCGACGACAAATTGACCTACCACCTCTTGCAGAGCGGCGAGACCACCGGCGTGTTCCAGCTCGAATCGACGGGCATGCAACAGCTCTTCAAAGACTACCGGCCGGAGGTGTTCGAAGACATCGTCGCGCTCGGCGCGCTCTATCGCCCCGGTCCGCTCAACGCGGGCATGGTCAAGGACTTCATCGACACCAAGCACGGCCGCAAACCGGTCGCCAGCCTCCATACGCTCGTCGACGAAGTCGTGAAACCGACGCGGGGGGTCATCGTTTACCAAGAGCAAGTCATGCTCATTGCGCAGAAGCTCGCCGGCTACACGCTCGGCGGCGCCGATCTTTTGCGCAAGGCGATGGGCAAGAAGCTCGCCGACAAAATGGCGAAGCAGCAGCAAACGTTCGTGGAAGGCGCGCGCAAGCAGGGCGTTGCCGACGCGGACGCCGAGCGTATTTTCCAACTCATTGCCCACTTTGCCGGCTACGGCTTCAACAAGAGCCACGCCGCGGCGTATGGCCTTCTCACCTACCAGACGGCCTATCTCAAGGCGCATTACCCGGTCGAGTTTCTCTGCGCGCTGCTCACCGCCGATCACGGCAAGATCGAGAAAGTGGTGCGCATCATCGCCGAGGGGCGCGCCATGGGGGCCACCATCCTGCCCCCCGACATCAACCTGTCGCAAACGGACTTCACCGTTGTCTACGCCGCGCCGGAGGGAGACTTCAAGCCTCCGCGCGGTTCCAAGGAAAAGGATCGCTTCCGGCCGCAGATTCGCTTTGGACTCGGCGCGGTGCGCGGCATTGGCGACAGCGCTCTGCAAGCCGTTTTCGAAGCGCGCGCCGCTGGGGGACCCTTTCACGATCTGTTCGACTTCTCCAGCCGCGTCGACGCGCGCCGCGTCAACAAGGCGACCCTCGAATCGCTCATCCAGTGCGGCGCTTTCGATTCGACCCTCGCTCCGCGCGGTATCAACCGCGCCCGCGCCTTCGCGTCCGTCGATCTGGCTCTCGAGCGCTCGCGCAGCGCGAGCCGCGATCGCGAGCGCGGTCAAACGACGCTCTTCTCGCTACTCGAGAACCGCGCCGGCGGCGAGGCGCCCCAGAAGCTCGACGAGTATCCGCCCAGCGATCCATGGGATCTGCGCGACACGTTGAAGCGCGAGAAGCAGGCGCTCGGCTTTTACGTCTCGGGCCATCCACTCGGCCGCTACGGCAAAGAACTGCGCCGCTTCGACGTCACGCCACTCAGCGATCTCGCCGGCCTCGCCCAATGGGCCAAAGTACGCGTAGCGGGCGTCGTCGAGAACTACCGCGATCGGACCTTCAGAAGTGGCGGCGGCCGCGTCGCGTTTTGCGAGCTAGAAGACGAGATTGGTCGCGTTGACGTCAAAATCGCAGAAAAACGCATCGAAACTTGCGCGCCGCTCCTCAATTCCGGCGAACCCGTCCTCATCGAAGGCAAGGTCACCTTTCCCATGGGGGCCGACGACGAAGGCGACGACGAGCTCGCGAAAAAGCCGACCATCTTGTTGGAGACGGTCCAGCCGCTCGCCGATGCCATCCAATCCGAAACGCGTGGCATCTCCATTCGCCTCGCGGCCGAGCGCACCCGCCCCGACCATTTGAAAGGGCTGCGCGACGTTCTCACGCGTTCGCCAGGCAACTGTCCCGTCAATGTCGTCATCGAGCTGCACGACGGCGCGCAAGCGATCCTCTCGCTCGGCACGACGCTGAAAGTGACGCCGAACGACGCGATGCTCGCGGGGCTCGAGCGGCTCTTCGGAGAGAACGTCGCCGAGTTGCGGTAGTGCGTCCTCACGCCTTCTCCCGCCTTTCCCCCTGATCATCCACCTGCTCGATGGGCGGCGGCGGCGGCGGCGGAGGTGGCGGCATGGCAGGGCCTATCGCCGACGCGATGACCATCAAAATGCGCAACGTTTGGTACACGAAACGAAAGAGAACGTGCGCGAGCGTCCGCACGACGGATCGCCGGCGGCGCGCACGTCGGCGCGATGACGACATGGCTCTCTCCTGACTGGGCGTGAAAAGCGAGCGGAGAACGAAGCTCCGTCAGGCCGCGCTCAGCGGAGGAGGGCGCAATGCAGCAGGTAGAGCGGCGCTGCGACGGCGCGGCTCGCCGTTGTCGTCGGCGGGATGAACGGCCGCTCGCGTCGCTGAGCAACCAGTGCGGCTTGTGCAGGCGCACGATGAGCACCTCGCGCATCGGCGCGTCGCCGCTCCTCAGAGGGGACGCCGGTGCCGCGCGCGCGCACAGGGGCTGCCGCAGTGGCGCCGCGCGCCACCATGACCACCGCATCGGCAGGGGCAAACGACGCACTCGCGCTCGGCGCGGGGAGCCACAGCGCGACGCAAGCAAGGAGCACGCGAAACGCGCGCGACACTCGCCACCCTTTGCGGCCCATCCGCGAATTCTAAGCAGCGTTGCGGATCACGCAACCCGGTGGAGCACCCACTCCCACCGACACACTCAGTCGCGCATCGCCGCGTCGACTAGCTCGCGCGTACGCCGCTCGACCTTTTCTTTATCCTCTTGATGTTTCAGCAGCACGCCCAGCGTATCTTGCGCGATCTCCGGGTCGAGCGAGCGCGCCCCGAGCGCGACCAGCGCACGCGCCCAATCGATCGTCTCGGAAATGGACGGCATCTTACGTAGTTCCATCCCGCGCACTTCTTGCACGAACGCGACCAGATGTTGCGCCAGCGAATCTTCGATGTCCGGCACCCGCAACGCGATGATGGCGAGCTCGCGCGCCGGCGAGGGATAGTCGAGGTGCAAGTGGAGGCAGCGACGGCGCAGCGCGTCGGTCAGGTCGCGCACACGGTTGCTCGTGAGCAGAACGAGCGGGCGGTACGCAGCGTGGATGGTGCCGACTTCGGGGATGCTCACCTGGTATTCGGAGAGCACTTCCAAGAGGAATGCTTCGAACTCGGGGTCGGAGCGGTCGACTTCGTCGATGAGGAGCACGGAAGGGATCGCGCTCTGCAACGCCGTCAGCAGCGGTCGTGCGATGAGAAAACGCTCGCTCCAAAACGTGGCGTGACTGTGGGCGACCCGATCGGCTGCCTCGGCGATGGACGTGGCACCTGACACCTCTTGCGCAATCACGTCGCGCAAGAGCTGCGTGTAAAGCATCTGCTTCGCGTAGTCCCACTCGTAGAGTGCCTTGGCCTCGTCGAGGCCTTCGTAGCACTGTAGCCGGATGAGCGGTCTGCCCAGCGCTTCTGCGGCGGCGCGGGCCAGATCCGTCTTTCCGACACCGGCGGGACCTTCGATGAGCAGGGGTCGCTCGAGACGAATCGCCAGCCACATCGAGAGCACCGTCGACGGATCTGCCATGTAGCCCGCGCGGCTGAGCCCTAGCTCGAGCTCTGGCGGATTGGCCGGCGGGCGAAAGGGTGACGCGGGAATGGGGGCCGGTACGGGCGCCGCAGTGGGAGCGCGCGACGGGGTGCGCGGCTCTGTCCTGTCGAGGTTATCGACGTATTCTTCCGCCATCGCGATGCGCGGTTCGACCGCCGCCCAGGGATCGATGGACACTTCGTAGGGTCGCGCTTCGATGGGCGGTGTGCGTGGCGCGGGCGGCGCGTGCGGCGGCGCATAGACGGATTCGGTCGCCAGCGGCGCTACGGGCATTGCGCGAGGGGAAGGGCGCGGCGGGCGCGGCGAAGATCGCACCGGTGGATTCGGTGGACTCGAGCCCGCCGCCGCCACCGGCGGTGTCGCACGCGGGGCATTCATCGGCAGCGGAGGATAAGACGGCGGCCGCTCCGCGGGCGGGTCCAGATCAGCGGGAGGAGTATCAAATGTTCGAGGCATCGGAACGGCTGCCAATCTAGCACCAAAGTCGGTGCGCCAAGACCAGCTTGGAAGTCGAAAAAGGCCCTACGACCCACACGTGGGCGGCGTGGCGCCGTCGCAGCTCGGGACGTTGCCCCGCAAGCCCGCGCGAAATGCAACGCCGCTTTCGCTGCCGAGCCGGCGGCGGGTATGATCGCCTTTCATGTCTCGAGAGGAGCTCGTGCGCATCGACGAAACGGGCGCACTGCACCCCGTCGGCAAGGTGGCGAGCCAGCGCATGCGAGCCCGAAAAGGGGCCTTTCGCCTGATGCCGGCCCCGGAGCACGTCATCTTCTTGCGCTACGTCGGCGAAGACGGCGCGCGTGACGACCACGACGGCGCCATCGTGCGCTTGGCCGGCGAGGTAACCACCCCCGGCAGCTTGTGTGACATCGTGGCTCTCGTCGCGCAGGCGGGATGGAAAGGGGAGCTCTTCGTCGTCAGCGGCGACGCCGCGCGCTCGCTTTTTTTCGAGTCGGGCAACATCGTCGGCGGACAAACCAACGTCGAAGCCGAAAGGCTCGGCGCGCTACTTTATCGGCTCGGCGTGCTCACCGAGGCAGAGGTCGAGGTGGTGCGCGCATCGCTCGCCACGGGACGCAAGTTCGGCGACCTTGCCGTCGAGCTGCGGCTCGTCACACGAGAAAAGCTCTTCGAGGTGATGGTCACCAAGACGAAGGAGATCTTCTTCGCCACGCTCCTCGTTTCCGACGGCATGTTCTACTTCCTCGATCGCTACGATCCCGCGCGCGTCGCTCTTCGACACCACGTCAGCGCCGGCAACCTCCTCATGGAGGGGGTGCAGCGCATGGACGAGAGTAAATACTTTCGCGAGCGCATCCCCTCGGGCAGCCACATTCCGATTCCCATCGCCGGGCGCTCCGATCCCGAGGAGGAGCTTCGCACGGTGTGGCAGGCATGCGATGGCAAGCGTTCGGTGACCGAGATCGGTCGCGCGACGGGCCTTGCGGAATTCGACGTGACGCGCGCGCTTTTCCGACTCGTGCAGTCGGGCTTCGTGCAAATCGGCGCTCCCAAGCCGGAAGGTCCGCAAGCCCTCGTGTCGATCTTCAATGACGCCATCGCCGCCATCTTCCAAGCGGTGGAGCGCGCCGGCACCGCTGGCGTCCTGCGCGACAACTTGGCTGCATTCGCCACCAGCATTGGCATTTACGACACGCTCTTCGCCGGGGCTGGCCCCACGTCCGACGGCCGGCTCAACGAAGCGCGCATCGTGCAGAACGTCCTGACGATGGGCGGAGCCGAAGCCGATGACCTGCTCTCCCAATGGCTTCACGAGTACATTGCGTTTGCCCTGTTCGACGCGAGCTCGCAGCTCGCAAGAGACGAAGAGCAGGCGCTCTCGTCGTATGTCTCGGACCGGATTGTCGCCCTGGCGCCGAAGTCGTAAGAGCCATCCCATGGCACGCGGCTATTGGCTCATCAAAAGCGAACCCGACGTCTACCCCTACGCGCAGCTCGTCAAGGACGGCAAAACGGTGTGGGACGGCGTGCGCAACTTTCAGGCGCGCAACAACTTGCGCGCGATGAAAGAAGGCGATCTCGTTTTTTTCTACCACTCGAATGTCGGCAAGGAGATCGTCGCCGTGGCGCGCGTCGTTCGGGAGGCCTATCCCGACCCCAAAGCCAAAGGGGAAGATTGGTCGGCCGTCGACATCGCCCCCGCGTTCGCGCTCGCCAAACCGGTCACCCTCGAGACCGTGAAGAAGGATGCGAAGCTCGAAGGCTTCCAGCTCATCACGCATTCGCGGCTCTCGGTGGTTCCCGTTTCGGAACCGCACTTCGCGCGGATTCTGGCGCTAGGCGAGACGAAAAAGCCATGAATCAGGGCTCATGTGGTATAGGAATCCGTCTTGGCGTCTTTGGCCAGCGGTATCCGTCAGGGCTGGCGGCGTTGAAAAACGCGACGCTTCATCGGATGGATTGAAGAAAACGTACGGCCGTCGAGTCCTACCGAAACTCCGAGAAAAGGGTCTTTGCCATGCTTCGACGAATTGCCGCGAGTCTCGCCCTCTCCCTCCTCGCCGTCGCGACGACCGCTTCCGCCGAGGAAAAGAAGACAGAATCCATCAAGATCGGCACCTTGGCGCCCGCCGAGAGCCCGTGGGGCCAAGTCTTCAAGACCTGGCAGCGCGCCGTGCGCGAGCGCACCAAGCTTCCTGACGGGCAAAAGACGGCAGAAGGCAAAGACTACGCCCTCGATCTCAGCTTCTTTTGGAATGGCCAGCAAGGTGACGAGGCGGCCATGGTCACCAAAATGAAGAGCGGCCAGCTCGACGGGGCGGCCATCACCGCCGTCGGACTGGGGCAGATTCATCCCCAGATCCTCGTCCTACAGCTCCCGGGACTTTTCACGACCTGGGAGAAGCTCGACAAGGCTCGCGAGGCGCTGCGCTCCGATTTTGAGAAGGCAATGGAAGCCGCTGGTTTCTCGCTACCCGGATGGGGCGACGTGGGTCTCGCCCGCCGGCTCTCGAAGGGCTTTGCGGTTGCGGCGCCGGGCGATCTCAAGGGCAAAAAGCCGTACGTCTGGCGTGAAGACTCGATTACGCCGGCCATGCTCCAGGTCATCGGCGGCGTGACGCCCGTTCCGCTCGGCGTGCCCGAGGTCCTACCGAACTTGAATACCGGCGCCATCGACGTCGTGGTCGCGCCGGCACTCGCCGCCGAGCAGCTGCAGTGGGCCTCGCGCCTCGACACCATCAATACGCAGGTGGTTGCAGCGACAATTGGTGCCATCGTCTTCTCTCGCAGCAGGCTCGACCAGCTCCCCGCCGATCTGCGCACCTTGATGCAGGACACCGGCAAAGTTGCGGGCGCCGCGTTGACCACGCGCATTCGCAACGAAGACGCGGCTGCATTTGCGCGCCTCAAAGGCAAAATGACCGTGTCGAACTCGACCGACGCTCAGCTCGCGGAGTGGAACGAAGTGTTCAAAAAGACGCGCGCACGCCTTGCACAGGGCACCTTCCCGAAGGACCTGGTCGCCAAGGCCGAATCACTCGCTCGCTGAGTAGTGAGGTAGTAGTCTTTACCCTCGCCGGATGGACCAACCGAACGATCCCGTCGCGGAGCGAGCCAGACAGCGCGTCGGGATGACGCTGAAAGAGAAGTGGCGGCTCGATGATCTCGTCGGCGTGGGCGGGATGGCGGCGGTGTACTCCGCCACGCACCGCAATGGGATGCGTGTCGCCGTCAAGATGCTGCACGCTGAGTTGTCGGTCGACGGCGAGGTAAGGTCGCGATTTTTGCGGGAAGGTTACCTTGCCAACAAGGTCGACCACCCAGGTGCGGTCGCCGTGCTCGACGACGAGGTGGCGGACGACGGGGCAGTGTTCCTCGTGATGGAGCTGCTCGAGGGCGAGACGCTGGCGCACCGCTTCGAGCGCAAGGCGAGGACGCTGCTCATCGAAGAAATTCTTCTCATTGCCGACAAGGTGCTCGACATCCTCGCTGCCGCGCACGACAAACATATCGTTCACCGCGATATCAAACCCGACAACATTTTTCTCACCCACGCCGGCAGCGTGAAGGTGCTCGATTTCGGCATTGCGCGTTTGCGCGAGATGTCGCCGCACCTTTCCCCCCCGAAGACGAGCTCGAC
>Ga0193706_1000987_pt1 | contig 13842 bp, 6 predicted proteins | sample U3c1metaG_FD_160130 | JGI IMG/M metagenome (GOLD analysis project Ga0193706, IMG submission 160130) | Soil microbial communities from a riparian zone of the East river system, Colorado, United States - U3c1 | ecosystem: Environmental > Terrestrial > Soil > Riparian zone | place: USA: East River... | reverse complement strand
CGCGCACGACTGCTCGCTTCCGCCGAGATGCGGCTGGACGCGGAAATCGCCTGGCTTCGGCCGCTTGACGATCGCATGGCTGAACTGTCCGCCGAAAAACATCAGAGAATACTCGCCCGTCCCGGTAATCGCCGCCATCCACGGCTGGATCAGCATCGGCTTGCCGGCAGCGGTTTGGGGCATGGCTTCGCCCGGACCGATCTTGAACGTGCCGTCGGCGGCGGCCGACACCGGCGGCTTGATCACCAGCGTGTCGGTGCCGAACGCAGCGCGCGCATCGTCCAGATCTTGCGCGGTCAGCGCCGAAGTCGGGCGAGTGGCGACCGTCGGCACGCCGTTTGTGGCCAGCTCCGTCAAATAGTTCTTGTCGCTATTCCAGCGCAGCAGCGCGACCGGATTGACCACCGCCAGCCGCTCGCTCTCGAACCTGTCGAGCAACGCGTGCCATTCGCCTAACCGCAAATGATAACCCCACACCAGCAAAGGCAGAATCAGGTCGAACCCGCTTAGGTCGCCGCACTCGGTCCATGGCCGGGCCTCGACCTCCAGCCCGGCTGCAACCAGCGCCGCGGCTTCGCGGTCGAATGCCCAATCCCACGCTTCGTGAAAGTTGGGCTCGGGGACCAGGAATGCGACTCTCAACGGGCGAGCAGGATTCTTGCCTGGCTGGCAATTTGCGCCAGCATCGGCGCGCTGACCGCCGGGGCAATTCGAGCGCGGCCGATCAGCTGGCGGAATTGCGCGGTGCGTGCGGCATTGCGCTCGACCCAGCGCTCGACGCTGGCCTCGGGATCCTCGTTACGGCCGCGCGCGAGGAATTCGATCCGCAATTGCTCGAAGTCGCGCGCCAGGCCGGCGCTCAGCAACCGCTCCCACTGGTCGGCGGGAACGAACCGCCTCACCTGGCTCTGCGCCCAGTCGAGCCCAAGCGCCTCACCCAGTCGAATGTAAGCACGGGTCAAGGCGATCTCGTCGAGGTCCTTGCGCGCCCCGAGAGCGGCGATCCCGAACACGCCGTCGAGCTCGTAGAGCTTGACCAGTCCGCGGACGATTTCATGGCTCGCGCCAAGGCCGGTCAATTGCTCGCCCCGCGCCGCCGCTTCGTGCCGGACTTCGGCCTTGATAAGGTCCCGCGCGGCGACCGCGACCTTGGACAGTCCGGGCGCCAGCAAGGCGCACAATTGCTGAACGTTCATCTCGCCGTCCGACGCGCGCAAGATGTCGGCGATGTGCGCGCGGACCCCGTTGGCGGCCAACTCGAACAAGGTGATGCGGATTTTCTCGCTGACCTCGGCGCGCTCGATCCGGTCCCACAATTTGTCGAGATGGAGCAAGCGCTCGGCGACCAGAAACGCGACCACGACCTGCGCCAGCGAGGCGCCTTCCTCGTCGGTCATGTCGAGCGCGACGCTCGGCCCGAGGCGATTGACGAAACGGTTGGCGACCTTGGTTGCGACGATCTCGTTTTTCAGGCGATGGGCGCGGATCGAGTCCGCATGGGCCTCGCGCATCGGCTTGGGGAAAGCGGCGAACAGCTCGTCCTCCATCGACGCGTCTTCGCCCAGTTTCAGACCTTCGGCCGCCTCCTGAAGACTAATCTTGGCGATCGACAGCACCACCGCCAGTTCGGGCCGGGTCAGGCCGCGGCTCTCCTGCGCGCGGCGCAGCAGCTGCTCGCTGTTGGCAAGGCCCTCGACCCGCCGATCGAGGCGTCCACCGGCTTCCAACAGCTCGATCGTGCGCACCTGCCCGGGCAGCGCTTGCGAGCCGCCCGCCTCGGCGATTGAGAGCGCCAGCGTCTGCAGCCGGTTGTCCTCCAGCACGAGATCGGCAACGTCGTCGGTCATCCTTGCCAGCAAAGTGTTGCGCTTGGCTTCGGTCAGACGCCCCTCAACCATTTCGCGATTGAGCGGAATTTTGATGTTGACCTCGTTATCCGAGCAATCGACTCCGGCCGAATTATCGATGAAGTCGGTATTGATCCGGCCGCCATGCTCGGCGAATTCGATCCGACCGGCCTGGGTGATCGCCAGATTGGCGCCTTCGCCGATGGCCTTGGCGCGGACTTCATTGGCGTCGACGCGAAGCGCATCGTTGGCCGGGTCGCCGACCGCGCCGTGCGGCTGCGCCGTCGCTTTCACATAGGTACCGATCCCGCCGAACCAGATCAGGTCGACCGCGGCCTTCAGGATGATATTGACCAGCCCGGTCGGGTCGATCGTCTCGGCGTCGGTGCCCAGCGCGGCACGGGCTTCCTTGGAAAGCTCGATCGACTTTTGGGTGCGGGGGAAAATGTTTCCGCCCTTGGACATCAGCTTGCGGTCGTAATCGTCCCAGCTCGATCGCGGCAGCTTGAACAGGCGGTCGCGCTCGGCCCAGCTTTTCGCCGGATCGGGGTCGGGGTCGATGAAGATGTGGCGATGATCGAACGCCGCGACGAGTTTGACCGCCTTGGACAGCAGCAGCCCGTTGCCGAACACGTCGCCCGACATATCGCCGCAGCCGACCACGGTGATGCTCTCCGTTTGAACATCGACGCCCATTTCGAGGAAGTGACGCTGGACCGAAATCCACGCGCCCTTGGCGGTGATGCCCATTGCCTTATGGTCGTACCCGTTGGAGCCTCCGCTGGCGAAGGCATCGCCAAGCCAGAAGCCGCGCTCCAGCGCGATGGCATTGGCGACGTCTGAAAAGCTCGCCGTGCCCTTGTCGGCGGCGACGACGAAATAGGGATCCTGACCGTCGTGAATGACGACTCCTTCGGGGTGGACGACCTTGCCTTCGACGATATTGTCGGTGACCGACAACAAGGCGCGGATGAAAATGCAGTAGCTGGTCGTCCCTTCCGCCAGCCACGCGTCGCGCTTGGTCGGGCTGGGCAGATGCTTGGGATAAAAACCACCCTTGGCGCCGGTCGGCACGATCACCGCATTCTTGACCATCTGCGCCTTCATCAGGCCGAGGATCTCGGTGCGGAAATCATCGCGCCGGTCGGACCAGCGCAGCCCCCCGCGGGCAATCGGGCCGCCGCGCAAATGAATGCCTTCGACCCGCGGCGAATAAACCCAGATTTCGCGCCACGGCACCGGCGCGGGTAGTCCCGGCACCGCGCCACTGTTGATCTTGAACGCCAGCGCTTCTTCCGCCGCCGGAGCGAAGGCGTTGGTCCGGATGGTCGCCTCGATCAATGACCGCAACAGCCGCAGGATTCGATCGTCGTCGATCGCTTTGACTCGTGACAGGGCGTCGTCGAGCGCGCCCTTCAGTTCGGCGTGCCCGTTCTCACGGGTGCCTTTGGCATTAGGGTCGTGGGCCGCGGCAAAAGTCGCGACGAGCGCCTTGGTCGCTTCGGGCGAACGGCGCAGCGCGTCGACGACGGTCGCCAATCCGTAGGCAACGCCGGTCTGGCGCAAATAGCGGAACCACGCGCGCAACCACACCACGGCCTTCGGATCGAGGCCGGCGAACAGCACCAATTGGTTGAATGCGTCGTTTTCGGCGTCGCCGGCAAGCACCTCGGCAATCGCCTCCTCGATCATCGCGGCGCGGTCGAGGATCTGGTCGATGTCGCTGCTCGCGGGCAGTTGCAACAGGAAGTCGTGGATATATGCGATTTGGCCGCTGCCCACCGCGGTCGGCAGTTCCTCGAGCACGCGAAAACCGAAATTCTCGAGCACCGGGACGGCTTCGGACAGCGGGATCAGCCCGCCCAGGCGATAGGTCTTGAGGTGCAGCTGGTTCGCCGTGGAATGCTCGCTGCGATAGAGGCGTGCATCGCGCTCCGCATCATTGTCGAGCTCGCAAATCCTGAGGATATCCGCCGCACCCTCTAGCGGCTCGGTACGGGCGCGATAGCCTTCGGGCATGCCCGGCAAATAGGTCAGCGAGAGCCGCGTCGCCCGCCCCGCGCCGACCGCCGCGATCAGTTCGGATTCAACCGCCGGCGCCCAGCCGCGGACCATTTCGACCAGCGCGGCGTCGAGCGCCGCGACATCGGGCAGTGTCGACGTCGGGTCGATCGGAATGGTGAAGCGCAGCAAGGCCAGCTCGCCGTCGCCCAATTCGACCGACCAGCTACTGACCTGCGAGCCGACCTCGGCTTCGAGCATCAGCCCGATCGCTTTCCGCCGCGACGTCGTCAGTTCGTCGCGCGGCAGCCAGACAAAGGCGTAAAGGTGGCGGCGCAGGGCTCCGGGAAGCAGCAGCATGGTCGGCCGCGGGCGGTCGGCAAGCGACATCGCGGTCAGCGCCGCCTCGCGCACTTCGTCTTCCTCGAAAGAAATCAACAAATCATGGGGCAGCGTCGATACGGCGTGCATCAGCGCCTTGCCGCCGTGGCTCGACGGGTTGAAGCCGAGCTCGCGATCCAGCTTGACCAGCCGCTCGCGTAGCACTGGCACCTCGCTGGCCGGCGAGCGCAGCGCCGCGCTGGTCCACAGGCCGATATGGACCGACAGACTGCAATCCGGGCGCTGGACGATGACCACGTCGAGCGGGACGCGGCGGTGGACCGGCGAGTCGCGATCGGCCTTGAGGATCAGGACGTTGCGCTTGTCGTCGGACAAATGCTCGATCGCGGCCTTGGTCGCGGCTTCGTTCCACGGGTCGAAATTGCGTTTGAGGATCCCGAGCCCCTGGCGCATCTTCCCGCCCGCGTCGAGGTCGGCATGTCCGAGCAAGGTGAAATGATCGTCGCGCAGCCAGCGCAGCAGGGCGGCACTCTCCGGATCGCGCTGGTCGAGCGAGACCGCATCGTCATCCATCTCGGCAAGCATCTCGCGCCAGTCGCTCACCGCAACGCGGACATCGCCCAGCACCCGGGTTAAATCGGCGATCAGCTCATGGCGGCCCCGGGCATCCTCGCGGTCGAGCTCAATGTAGATGATCGATTCGCTTTTGCCTTCGCCGAGCGCATCGAGCTTGCCTTGCGGATCGCGCGACACGCCGACGATCGGATGGAGCAAGCGGTGGACGGCCAGCCCGCGCGCGGCGATCGCGGCGGCCACGCTATCGACCAGAAACGGCATGTCGTCATTGACCACCGCCAGCCGCATCCGCCGCTTGCCCGCCTCGCCGCCGGTCGATTCGACGCGGATGGCGATTTCGCCAGGCGTTCGCACCAAGGCCACATCGGCGATGAATTCGGCGGCTTTCTGTTGCTCGGCGGCGCCAAAGCTGGCCGTTTCGCCCGGCAAGGCATCGCAGGTGAGCGCTGAGCGCAGCGAGTCGACCAGGGACTTCGCCGCGCGCCGTAGGGCCGTCATAAGGGTCTGTGCTCCGCCAACCTTCGGGGATGGCGCCGGGCTATAGCCGCGCGCCGCCTATGGCGACAACCCTTCCCCAGAGACTGAAAGCGCGATTGATTAAGGCGTGAAACGGCGGATGGCGCGATCGAGCATCGCGGCGTCCTCGACGCTGGCGACCGGCTCATAACCGCCGTCCGCCGCTCGGCGAGCGACGACCAGGACAAATTCTTCGGTCGAGGCAAGGCTGCCGAGCGACAGGATTCCGGCCGCGCGCAGCGCCTCGCGGGCGGCGTCGCCGCGCGTGTCGGGGCGGGGTTCGGGGCGCCGCGCCTGGCGTTCGGCCGTGACGAGCGCTTTCAATCCGCCCGTTTGACCTTCGATGAAAGCGACGAAGCCGCTTTCGGGCACCGCGTGGCGTTGCGCATTGGCCAAAGCCGCTGCGAATTCGGTCAGCCGCGTCTTGTCGTAATCGATTCCGAAGACCAGCTTGACGATCGGAGTCATCGGCGCACGGGCTTGAGCCTTCATCCCCGATTCCTCGAGCAACTCGGCATAATCGTGCGGCTCGCGCACCGCGGCGACCGCGAAATCGTAGGCAAGGCCGAGCGCGCGATAGAGTGCCGAGCGGGTGCGGCCGTCGGCCGACTTGACCGCCTCCGCAGTCGCGCGCGCCGCCCAGAGCCGGTCGGCGAGGCCAGCATCGGCGTCGAGCGCAATCTCGGCAAGGTCATCGCCGCCGTCTTGATCCGGATCTTCCTCGGCCAGCGGACCATCCTCCCACACCAAATGGGCAGTAGCGGACGCCAGCGAAGCAATCGGAGCGGGGACGAGATCTTCAGGCTCGGCGATCGCTTGAAGCTCGAGTGGTTCTGGATCGGCGGGGAGCACCGGGACGATCGCCTGGGTTCCCGCCGGAGCAGCACCGACGTCCTTCCAGTTGATCACCCCGTAAATGAAATCGATCGTGTCGTCGTCGGACGAGAACGGCATCAGGATTCCGCGGTAGCAGATCGTTTCGCCGCGCTGATTGACGAATTCGGCCTCGAAGCCGATTGGCGCGCGATTGGCGATGATCTGCAAATAATGGTCGGTCAGCCGCGACAGCAGGGACCGGCTGGGAACTTCCGAAATCGTCTGGATGTCAGCGGTCAGCCCGCATTCCTGGCGAATTGCCGCGCCGATGTAGGGCGTCGCCGGATTGTCGCGCCCGGCGGTAAAGTCGAGCAACACGCTATGCGGTCCGAAATCCTCGATGCTGGCCGGATCCAAATCCTCGATCGACGGATAGTCGCGCCCGTCGAGCAGCGAGGCCCAATGGTTATAGGCGCGGACATGCATCCGCCGCTCATCGGTGCCGATCGCCATGCTGTGGTCCGCGGGCGCGGTGCTGCCGGATGCCGAAGCATCATATTCGCTTGGATGGTCGCGATAGCTGTCCATGGCGTGGCGGTGCCCCGTAAACTCCAGATAAGGCGCAAGATGCCCGCTGCGGCCTAACAAAGCGTTAAGCATATCGGTTTGACGTGCGGGGTTGTCGCTCTCAGCCCGCGCTGTTACGGCGTGCGCGCCTTGCGGCAGGCCGCCTTAGCTCAGTTGGTAGAGCATCGCATTCGTAATGCGGGGGTCACAGGTTCGAGTCCTGTAGGCGGCACCATAGCCATCGCAATTCGGGCGAGCCTTGGACTAAATCGCCTTGGCGATGATGATCGTGACATTGTCCGGCGCGCCGCGCGACAGGACGGTTTCGATCAGCCTTTCGGCCGCTTGCTCAGGGTCACTTGAGCTTAGCTCCGCGGCCAATTCCTGGTCATCGACGACCCTGGTCAGGCCGTCGCTGGCGAGGAGAAATTGATCCCCCGCCCGGACATCGCCGCTCGAGGTTTCAACCCTTAGCTCCGCGACCACGCCGACCGCGCGGGTGATGACGCTGGAATTGGGATGATTCTCGGCCTCCTGCGGACTCAGCATGCCGGCGTCGACCAGATCCTGCACCAGGCTGTGGTCGCGGGTCAGGCGGGTGATCTGGTCGCCGCGGACGCGGTAGGCGCGGCTGTCGCCGGCCCAGAAACAGCGATACTGCCCATCGGCAATCGCCAGCCCGACGACGGTGCTGCCGATCGTCCGGGAGCCATGCTCCGCCGCGGCGATTTCGATCAGCTCGCGATTGACCCCCTGGAGCGCGACGATCACGCTGCCGACCAGATCGTCGAGGCCATAGACGATCGGCAGGCGCAGGAGCGCCTCGGTGACCTTGGCGCTGGCGACATCGCCGGCCTCATGCCCGCCCATTCCGTCGGCCACCGCCCACAGCCCGCGATCGGTGCGGACCAGCATCGAATCCTCATTGACCTTGCGGCGGAGTCCGACGTGAGTTTTGCTGACGCATTCGAAAGCCATCTGGTCTCCCCCGCTCGCGACCAAAAGCCGAGACTAGCAATTGTTGAGGGTCCGTGCGATTTACTTTTGATTCATTGCGATCACCTGGGGGAGTAAGCGGTGAGCAAGGCGTATAGCAACAAGGCGCTTCCTGCCGGGACCATCATCCGCGAATGGCGGCTGGAGGATGTCCTTGGCGTTGGCGGCTTTGGCATCGTCTATCGCGGCCGCGGGATCTATTTCGGCGAACTCGTCGCCATCAAGGAATATTTTCCAAGCTCGATCAGCGAACGCGACGCCGAGGACACGGTTGTCCCGATCGGCTCCGACGTCGAAGAGGTCCACGCGCTGGGGCTCAAGAAGTTCGTCGAGGAAGCCAAGCTGCTGTGGAACCTGTCGACGCCGACCCGGCATCCCAACATCGTCAGCGTGCGCGCCTTGTTCGAGGTTCACGGCACCGCTTACATGGTGATGGATTTCGAGGACGGGGTATCGCTGTCGAAGCTGCTCAAGGAGGGCAGGCGCTTCAACGAACGCAGCCTGTGGAACATCATTCGACCGATCGCCGAGGGTCTCGATAGTGCGCATCGCGCCGGCGTGCTCCACCGCGACATCAAACCACCCAACATCCTGATCACCGAGGACAGCCGCCCGGTCCTGATCGACTTCGGCTCGGCGCGGTTCGAGGCGGCCGAAGCGACCAGCACGACGGTGACCTTCCACACCCCGCCGTACGCCGCGGTCGAGCAATATGTGAAGACCTACGCCCAAGGGCCGTGGACCGACATCTATGCGCTCGGCGTGGTGCTTTACGAGTGCGTGACCGGCGAAAAACCGCCCGAAGTGCTCGAGCGGCTTCATGGCGGTTTGGGCAAGCCGCTGGCCGAAGGCACCTGGCCCGGTTTCAGCAAGCGGTTTCTCCAGGCGATCGATGCGGCGATGACGATCCGCCCGAACGAACGCCCGCAATCGATCCGCCAATGGCTCGCCTTGTTCGGAAAGAAGGATGTCGAAGCACCCACGGGCGACGAGGACGAGGCGACGCGGTTTTTCGCGCACGAAGTTGCGGCCGAAGAGATTACGCCCGTGGCACCCCCGGCGGCCAGCTTCGACCCGAAAGTGCCGCTCGCAACGTCGGTTCCGACCGATCCAGGCGCTGTGGAATTCAAGCGGGCCGGGGAGGAAACCGGTGCCTCCAAGAAGAAGGCCAGCGTGGCCGCCGCGGCCGCCGAGAGCGCCAAGGAAGAGCAAGCCGATGCTCCGCCGGAAATCGCGAAGGTCGACCGATCCGCCTCCCGCAAGGAGAAAGCGGCGGCCGCTTCGCCCGATAGCGTAAAGGCATCACCTAGGGAGTGGCCCAAGCCGTCGCGCAACGCGATGCTCGCCGGAGGTGGCGCGGTGGCGTTGCTGGTCGCCGCCGCTGCCGGCACGATGATCTTCGGCAAAGGGGATTCGGACAGCGCGGAGGTGGGTTACGTTCCGGTCCAGAATCTGCCTGGCGCCGCACCTTCCACGGTTGCAATCTCGGACGTCAGCCAGCTTGCCGGGGCCGAGCGCGATCTCGCCGAGGAAGCACGCAGGGCTGGCGCGCCGGCGTCCGCAATCAGCGACCTGGTCGCGGCTGCCGACCAGCTCGACAAGCAATCGGCAGGGTTACAGCCGATTCTCAACGACCCGGCGCAGGCCGCCGCGGCGACTACTCGCGCCGACGAGATGAAACGCGCTGCAACGGCGGCCAATGTCGGCTTCACCAATGCCCTGCTCCGCGATGCCGAGGTGCGCGCGGCAAGACTATCGGCAGATATTCCTTCGTCCGGCCGCGCGAGGCTGGGCAATGCGCTGGCCGGCCTGCGTTCGGCGGTCGAGGCGTCGGCCAGTGCGACCGATCCGGGCCAATCGCTTGGCGCTGCCCGCGATGCCCTTGCCAAGTCGCAGCTGTTTGCCGCCAACCTTCAGGCGGCCAGCCGACGCGCGGCGACCGACGCTCTCGCGCAGGCGCCCAAAAAAGCGATGGTAACCGCCATGCCGAACGCGCCCGTGCGCGCCGTGGTGGTGGCCGCTCCGGCACCTGTCGCGGCGCCGTCGACCGTGGGCGTTTCCTCGGCCAAGATGAGCCAATTCAACGGGATCGTCGACGGCGCGCGTGGCATGGCGCGGCAAGTGATGGCGATGGGCAAGCAGCGCGCCAGCCCGAGCGGTTCGGCGACGCGCAAAGCCAACGCCGCATTGGCCAAGAACTACGATAGCTATCTGGCAAATTTGAAGGATTCTATGCGCGGAGCGAAGTCTGATCGCGAAGCCGATCGCCTGATCAAGCAGGCCAACGAAACCAAGGCTTATCTGGTGTTTCTCAACAAGCAGTCATCGCAGGCGCAATAGGCCCGCGTCGTTTCTGCCAACCGAACGGAACGCGTTGTTGGTCAGGACGACCGGGCGAGCCTCGCTTCGCGCGGATTGGCCGGCCGATCGAAGCCGACCGGTGCGCTCACTCGCTGCATCTCGGCGGGGGTGCGCACTTCATGCTCGAACGAGACATTGCCCACCCGGAGGATTGAGCCGACCGCCAGAACCGCTGCGCCGTCGATTCGCTCATTGTCGATGTAGGTGCCGTTGGTGGAATTCAGATCGAGGATGCGAAGCTGCCCACCGGCCAATTCGACCAGGCAATGCGCGCGCGACACTCCCGAACCCGCAACGATGATGTCGGCCGGGGGGCTGCGGCCGATCTTCAGCCCCGAGGTACCGATGACAAACCTCGTTTCCAGTTCCTCTCCATCGAGCCTCTGGAGACAATGAACCTGATCGCCTTCCGGGAGCCGGAATTCATCGGACCGTTTGTAGAATTGGGTCTGTTCGTCCAGCGGGGTCGGGACGGGCAACGCCGGCGCGCGCGAGGCGCGTCCGCGGGCCGGTGCGAACAACTGTTCTTCGAGAGGCGTCGAAACCGATTTCCGGTCCGCACCGTTGCGATCCGCCGGCATGGCGGCCGCCCCGGAGACCGGCTTTGGTTGCATCGCGGAGTCGACCGTATTCGATTGAGCCGGCACACCGTCCTGGCTTCCTCCGACAAGGCGCTGCAGATCGCTGACCAGGGTCCGCCAGCGGCTATCGGCCGTATCGCCGGTCCAGTCGGCGAGGTCGGCGGCGTGGGTCAGCTCGAAGATGATCGGCCGGTCACACGCCTCGATAATCGCGGGGACAAGCTTGTTGCGGCGATCGGCGAGGGTCGCCTCGGCCCGCACCCAGCGTGACGCAACCGAGCGCGGAGACCATAAAACGACCACCGCTTTGGCTGCCCGCAGCTCCTTTTCGATGACTTCGTCGAACGTCTGTCCCGAGCGCAGCGCAGCATCCCACCACACGCTGAATCCTTCGCGACCGAAGGATTCGGCGATGTGCCTGGCCGCGGCCCGATCTTCGCGGCTGTAGGAGAGGAAGATGTCAGTCTCGGACACTCAAATTTCCCATGTGCGACCCGATTGGCCCTCGAAAGGCCCTTAACGGACCGCCGAAATGCTTGGCTGATCACAGTCCGACCAGACGCAGTCCGCCAATCGGCGACTCGAACACGCGTCTTTACTCTCTGTTAACTGGCCTCAAATGTCGAGGTCAAACTCGATCGGGGAAGCCGACTTAACCGCTGTGTCCCGCTTCGGCACGCCGCTGATCGACCGCGGAATGGCGCTGAGCCGGTAGAGAATCCGAACGCCATAATTCTTGGCGAGATCCATTTTCCCAACATATTCGAAATGGTAATTGGTACTTTCGGAGTCGAAAATCGCAGCAAAGGGCTGGGTCGTGTAAATTGCGCCCACTGGTACGCGCGGCTCGATCCGCGCCGCCAGGGTCACCTCGGTGCCGTAGAAGCTGGGTGCGCCCTGAACTGAGTCGAAATGTTCGAAGATCGGCCCATGGTGCAAGCTGATGCGCATTCCGCCTTCGGCCGGGAGGCCGGCGTCATGAAGCGAAGCATGATCGAGCGCCGACTGAATCTCCGACGCGATTTCGGCCGCTTGCTCGGGTGACCTGATCACCACAAAGATTGCATCGCCCCAGCTGTTGCGACTTAGGACGGCTTCGCCATGGCGGTCGAGAACATTGGCGATGCGGCCCATCACGGCGGTCAAAAACCGCGGCACGTCATCTTCCTCAAGTCGCGAAAAGCCGGAAAAGTCGGCGAATAATATCGACCGCAAGTGCCGCTGGGGCCGGTCCCGCCGCTCGGCGACGCTGACGGATGCCAGAGCCGGGCGGTCGCGCGCCACCGGAACGACGCGAGTGAGGCCGCCCTGGCGCGCCCATTCGGCGCAATCGGACGCCGTGCCCGCGATCCCGCTGGGCGCAGCGCCGTCCCACAAAGCGAGCTGGAAGACGTCGGTATGCATGATTCGAGCGCGAAGGCGCGCCAAGCCCATCATCAGTTTCGAGCAATAAGCGAATTGCTCGTCATCGTCGACGAATCGCATTTGGGTGGCGAAGGTCACTGAGGCGGCCGCCTCCCGCACTTTGGCATAGCGCGCGGCCCACTCGGGGCCGCCGACATTGACCGAGGTCTTGAGGAAATCCTCTTCGGCAAAGGGCAGGACGACATGCAGTTCGCCGCCGCGCGCGAGGATGGCCTCGGCAATCAATATATCACCGCCACAGGCGAGCGCGCCGTAGGCGATCGACACCTCATACTCGTCGAGAACTGACCTGACTGCGTCGGCCAGCTCGTCTTCGGCCTGCCAGCCTGCCGGGAACATATGCCCACAATAATGGATTACCGGTGTGGGCCGCATCGCCGCCAGCAGCGCCCGACGCTGCTCATCCGAAATCGATAGCCTGTCGGCGATCAGCTGCACCTGCCGCGCGGTCGACGCTACCACGCCGGGAGAAGCATCCGATCGGCGGCGAGCGTCGGCGTATAATGCAGTGGCTTGCTCGACCTCGCCGCAAATCAGCTTGGCCTCGGCGCCCGATGCGGCGGCGAAATAATCCCGCGGCTGGGCAATCTCGGGTCGGCGGGTGATCGCCGCGGCAAGGTCGCACGCTTCGTCATCATCGCCCGCCAGAAAAGAGGTTGTCGCGGCATTGATGCCGGAGAAATAGCCGTCGGTCATTTGGTGGGCCAAACGATAGGCTTGGCTCGACTGGCGGAACAGTTCGACCTGCTCGGCGCCGGTGGCGCGAACCGCGAGATCCTTGAGCAATCGCCCCTTCAGCGCAGCGGCATCCTCGCTGCCGATCTGATCGACCTGATTGCGTTCGTAGAGCCGAAGCGCGGCATCGGGATCGCCGAGCCGCGCCATCGCCAGCGCTTGCAGGTAACGGGCATCGGGATCGTCGGGAGAGATTTGGATCGCGTCGCGCGTTCGCTCGAACAGCGCGAACATGTCGCCGCTGGCCAGAGCCTCGTCAAACTGGCGACGAAACTCAGGATCGATGCGTTCCACGATCAGCCGACCGCCATCGGCGCGCTGGTTTCGCCCGGCGCGGCTTCCCCATGCGACCGCTTCGGCGCTCCGTCGAGCCAATGGCCGAGATCGCGGCCGATCAGTTTCGACAAAAGGACGATTTCGCCGGCCAGCGTTTCGGATATCTCGCGCCTCAGCCAGTCGGGGATGACCACCGGCGCCGCTGGCACCTTGTTCCACCGCAAGAGCTTCTTGCGCGCTGCCAGCACAGTTCGGACAAGGGCCGAATCCGGGCCCTTGGGCTTGGGGGTCGCGACCCGCTGGCGATACTTCTCGCCGGCCAGCAAAGCCCGCGTCGCCACCGGCGGCCGTTTGAGCAGCCGCTGGAGCCATCCAAAGCGAAAACTCTTGCTTGGCCGTCGCGCACCGAGATCGGGCGCCTGCTGCGGCGAAAGGTCGAGAAACTCGAGCAATCGGCGATGAACTTCGGCGGGATCCGCAATCAAATCGTCGAACACCACCACCAGGCATCGCTCGCGGCCGACGGCGTTGAAGAAATTTTCGACATAGGTGCCGAGCCGGCCGGCCTGGTCATAGCGGAGCCAGCGCGGATCGACGCAGGTTCGCGGAATCGAACGGCCCGCGGCTCGTTCGGAATTGAGCGACCAAGCGCGAGCGAAGTCGGTCACCGTCTCATCGCCGAGGTAGAGCAAACGCTGGTGAAGCGACGGAAGCATCTCGAGCGGGTCGCGCACCGCGATGATGAATTTGGCGTCGGGCCATAGACGCAGGACCGGCTCGATCCGCTCTGGCGCGTAAAGATA